>Ga0193726_1003431_pt1 | contig 10080 bp, 11 predicted proteins | sample H2c1metaG_FD_144928 | JGI IMG/M metagenome (GOLD analysis project Ga0193726, IMG submission 144928) | Soil microbial communities from a riparian zone of the East river system, Colorado, United States - H2c1 | ecosystem: Environmental > Terrestrial > Soil > Riparian zone | place: USA: East River... | reverse complement strand
GACGGTGTCGCTGAGCGCAGCTGCGGCCAACAGAGTCAGGAAGGCCGCGACCGCGAGCCTTTTTTTTGCCATCTGCCACCTCCTTGTTCTTCGTATGACCCGCTATTCTGTTCCAATTTGCGAAATCTCTTCGCAGTTTCTGTCAGATCCCCCGCCCCGCTTTGCGGGCTTCAACGAACACTGCGATCTCCCGTCGTCGACGATTGACTGACCGAGCGGTAAATGATTTATTCACTCAACCGATACAAGGACGACGCTTTGTCGTCTAGTTAGCAGTTATGCACCTGAGGAGTCATCATGCCACTCGTCACGCTCACCGTTCGCAAACCAAAGTCGAGCGCCTTCAAAACTACAGTGCTGAATGCCGTGCACGCCGCTTTGGTCTCAGCTGGTGTACCTGCATCAGACAAGTTCCAACGGGTCATCGAGCTCGAGGCGGAGGACTTTCGCTTCGATCCGGCGTACCCCGACGTCAAGACCGAGCGAAACCAGGACTTTGCGCTGGTCGAGATCCTGTGGTCGGTGGGGCGCAGCGTTAAGGTCAAGAAGAAACTACTCGAAGACCTGATGAGTACACTCGCTCGCGCCGGCATTGACACCGAAAACGTTATGGTCTGTTTCAAGGAGACGTCGTGGGAAAACTGGGCGTTCGCCGGTGGCCGGCTAATCCACACGTGAGGGCCGCCTCGCCATAGCTATCACTCACTGCTTTAGCTGATACAATCCGCAAGCCAGTCGCGGCATCATAGTTGATATACCAAAACATGCTGATCGACCGTAGAACCGTGATAATCGGCGCGGCCACTTTGGCCGCCGTAAGAACTGCTGAGAGTGCCACGCCCGACACAGTGGAGGTGCAGATGAATACGCCAATTGAACGCGTACTGGGCATTGGGGGATTTTTCTTCCGGAGCCACGATCCCAAAAAATTGGCGCAGTGGTATGAACTCAATCTCGGGATTGACCATCGAGTGTGGCAACAGGCCGCCGGCAAGACCGCATTCACCCCGTTTGCGATGGATACGGACTATTTCGGATCGAAGCAGCAACCGTGGATGGTGAACTTTCGAGTTCGAAGTTTAGACGCCATGGTCGCACAGCTGCAGAAGTCCAACATTGAGGTGAAGGTGGATCCGGAAAAATCTCCCTACGGTCGATTCGCCAGACTGCACGACCCGGAAGGCAATCCGATCGAGCTATGGGAACCTGCAAGCCCGGCATAGCCATTTGCCGGCAGGTGTATGCCCGGAAGCGGCCGCTCGTGACCTATGATGCGTAGCTACCCATGCACGGTCAGCCTCCAGTCATAATTGAACCCTACGAATCCGCCTGGCCCAAGAGGTTCGAGTCGGAAAGATTGTTGCTCGCGCCTGTACTTGCGCCTTGGCTTGCCGGTCCGATTGAACATGTCGGCAGCACCGCTGTTCCCGGACTCCCGGCGAAACCGGTCATCGACATCATGGCGGCAGTCCGAGATCTCCCGTCCTCAATACCGGCCATCGAGGCTCTGAACCACCTCAGCTACTGTTACTTCGACTACCGAGCGGACGTGATGCATTGGTTCTGCAAGCCAAGCAATCTCGATCGTACGCACCACTTGCACTTGGTGCCGTTTGATTGTCCGCTGTGGCGCGACCGCCTGGCGTTCCGCGATCGCTTGAGAACCGACGCAGCAACTCGGCGTTCCTACGCAGAGCTTAAGCTGGCGCTCGCATCAAAGCATAGGGACGATCGCGACGCCTATACCGATGGAAAAACCGACTTCATCCGGTTTGTTCTCGAAGCCATCGACATGGATACGGCCGACCAAAGGTAGCTCTCGCGGCTGGACCCATCCATCGGCTCTTCGATTGGATCGCTCGCACCTGGCTGGCAGGGGTTAGAATGCATGGAAAGCGAGATTACACTGCGGGTTCGTCGAAGAACTGGCGACTTGCGCAAGGAGCCTGTGAAAATGAGCACGAAGCAGTTAATGGCGTTGGTCATTGGCGCGGCAATGTCCGCACTGATCATGTTACCGGTACTTGCGGCGAATCCCACGCCTGGCGTCTACAAAGCACCGCTTAACACCTATGGTCAGCCGGATCTGGAAGGGACCTGGACCAATGCGACCTTGACTGTGCTCGAGCGCCCGAAGGAATACGGTGCGCGCCTGGTAATGACCGCCGAAGAGGTCAAGAAAGTCGAAGGCGACGATGCAAAGATGTATGCGGCGGATGCCGCGCCAAGGGACCCCAAATTCAAGACCACCGATCTGCCGCATGAGTGCGGTAAGGGCTTCAGCGGCGCGGGCTGCGGCTATAACTTTGCGTGGATCGATCCAGGTAACAACGTCATGCGGGTCAGTGGCGAACCGCGGACTTCGTTCATCACCGATCCCGTCGATGGACGTCTGCCGCCGAGCAAACCAGGCGTGGTGGTTGAAAATCCCTACTTGCACTACGGCGAAAACCCCGAAAATCAAACGCTGGCGGAGCGGTGCCTGAGTTCGTTCGGCTACAGCGCGGGTCCGGTGATGCTGCCGCTGCTTTACAACAATAACTATGAAATAGCGCAGAGCAAGGAGACGGTCGCCATCGTTGTTGAAATGGTTCACGACGTGCGGATCGTGCGCATCGGCGGGAAGCACCGCACCGATGGCGGGCGCCCTTGGATGGGGGATTCCATCGGTTGGTATGAGGGCGCGACACTGGTCGTTGAGACAACCAACTTCCCGGAAGCCACCGCGCTGCATGGAGCATGGAAGGAATTGAAGGTCACGGAGCGATTCACTCGCGTCGCACCTCGCCGCATTCTATATAAGTTCAAGGTCGAGGATCCAACGGTATGGGATCGGCCGTGGAGCGGCGAATACGAATTCAGTCCGTCGAAGGGGCGGATCTTCGAGTACGCCTGCCACGAAGGCAACTACGCGCTAGCGGGAATTCTCGCCGGCATGCGTGCCGACGAGTCCGCCGCCGAGAAAGCGAAAGTGGCCGGAGGCAACAAGACTGCCGAAGCGCCTGCCGTGCAGAGCGTTGGGAAAAAACACTAGAGTTTGAAAGAACATAAACCCCCTCCTGTCTTCGCTCCTTGCCGGTCTACCGCGATAGCGGCATAGTCCGCTTATGCGACGTTGGTATCCGCAGGTCGGTATCATACTCATCTTGTGCGCGGGAGCCGCCAATCCGTCAAACGCGGCGATCGAATACGCCCAGATCACCGGTGGCCGCGTTCAAGGCGAAGTACACGACGGACTCGCATCATTCAAAGGACTGCCGTTCGCAGCGCCGCCTGTCGGTGCACTGCGATGGCGCGTTCCCCAACCTGTCATTGCGTGGAGCGGTGTGCGCAAAGCAGACACCTTCACGCGGGCCTGCATTCAACCCTGGTCCGGCAATCCCGATCCGCATCCGCCCAGCGAAGACTGCCTCTACTTGAATGTCTGGACAGCCGCGGCGACGGCAAAAGAGCGACGCCCAGTCATGGTCTGGATCCACGGCGGCGGCCTGACCAGCGGCATGTCTTGGGAGAATTTATCGAATGGCACGAAACTGGCGCCCGAGGGTGTGGTTCTCGTCACGATCGCGTATCGGCTCGGAGCCTTGGGTTTCCTTGCACATCCCGAACTCACTCGCGAGTCAGGCAAGGCTTCAGGTAACTATGGCCTCTTCGACACCCTTGCCGCGCTGAAGTGGGTCCAGGCCAACATCGCCCAGTTCGGCGGTGATCCTTCACGTGTCACGATTTTCGGCGGCTCCTCCGGTGCCCTCATCGTCAGCCTGCTCGCCGGCTCGCCCGCAGCCAAAGGTTTGTACCAACGCGCCATCGCTCAAGGCGGAGCCGGATTCTATGCGAGACTTAATTTGATTCCGCGGAATCTCACCCCGCTCCCGCCTTTGGACGACGCCGAAAAGACGGGGAACGACTTCTTCAAATCACTTGGCGTGTCGAATCTGGCATCTGCACGCGGCCTTTCTGGGCAGGCCATATTGGACGTGCTCACTTCCTCACGGGTGGACTTTCGCCCAACCATCGATGGCTACCTGGTCGTGGGTTCGAACGTGGATCTCTTCCAACAAGGTAAGTTCAATGACACGCCGATTCTGGTCGGCTTTACGTCCGATGAATCTGGGGCGACACCGCCGCAGGTTTTGGTTGACTGGATGGATACCTTGATTGCACGGTCGGGCTGCAAAGAGGCACAAGCTGCCATTGCCAACACGTATCCGCGCACCAACGATACTGAAACAAGCATGCTGCGTTATTTATTTCGCGATTTTTATGCTGGCTGGCCTGCGTGGACCTGGGCGCGATTGCAATCGATCAAAGGCCGCAGTCATGCATACGTTTACTTCTTCGACGTACACGATCCCGACCAACCTTTCGGCGCCTCGCATGCGGCCGAGTATCCTTTCGTATTCGGCAATTTTCCTAAAACCCCAAGTGCCGGCAACGAGGCAGCTTCCGCACGGATACGTCAATACTGGATCAACTTCGCGGCTCACGGCGATCCCAATGGTCCCGGCCTGCCGGTCTGGAAAGCATTCGACGAAGAGTCCCAGACGGCCATGGTCTTCAGCGACTCCTCCCACTCGCAACTACTTCCAAACGTCACGGGGGTCAAGGCGCTGGATGAGCTTCTGCGGTGCGGGACGAAGAACCCATTGCGCCCTTGATCGTCTCGCTCACAGTTTCGGAATCCGGATTCGGGGCCGCGACGGCCAAAAGGCACACTAAGAGAAATGACGTTGGAATCGGTGTCGCTTCGAAGAACGTCACTCGCCATCTCGCCTGTTCAAGGCCGCTGCGGCGCGTATGAGGGTCTTGAAGGCATCCTCGTCCATCTCATCACCCTCATGGATATCGATGGCGCGCCTGACGTTGCCCTCGAGGCTGGAGTTGAACAGTCCCGCAGGGTCCTTGAGCGAAGCGCCCTTGGCGAAAGTCAGCTTCACGACGCTCTTGTACGTCTCGCCGGTGCAGATCATTCCATCGTGATACCAACACGGCACGCCTCTCCACTTCCACTCCTCGACCACCACGGGGTCAGCTTGTTTGATGAGAGTACGGACATGGGAGAGCATCTTGCCCCTCCAGTCGTCCAGCTCCTTGATCCTCGCGTCGATCAGTCGCGAAGGGGACTCGCCCTTGGTTGTTGCAGCCTTTTTCATATTGTTTGCACCTCATTCAGCCGTTTCCCCATCATGCAGAGATGCGCTTCATCCCTCATTTGGTCCAGCTGTCTAGCGATGATTGATATGTTGCGATGAAGTATCACATGCCGTCAGTCGGCCGGGCAACGCGATGTCAGCAGGTGCACCGGCTTATCCCCGGAATTGGGGAGCAATCCAGAAGGGAAGGCTTGGTCTATACTAAACGTCTCGCATTTAAACCAAGGAACGCCGATGGGCAAACGACGGAGCGGCGTCGGTGCCTTCATCCATCACAGGGTACGAATTTCGTTGGCCGGCGCTCTGCTGATCTGCAGTGGCGTAGCACAAGCGGTCGAGTGCGGAGCAAAGACTGTTGGCGGTACGCCATTCACCGCGTGTCGAGTGGATCTGGGAAGCGAGCGGTTGGATCTTTTCTGGCGCGAGGATTCGGGCCGGCCTTATCGTCAATTTTCTGCGCTGCGCGATGCGTTGGAAACCCAGGGTAAGAAATTGCTGTTTGCCGTGAACGCCGGCATGTACCGGCCGGATTTCTCGCCGGTGGGTCTCTTCGTAGCCGAGGGGCGCGAGTTGCAGCCTTTAAATCGTCACGTGGGTTCCGGTAATTTCTCCCAACAACCCAATGGCGTTTTTTTGGTGGAGGGTAATTCCGCTCGTGTGATAACCACGGACGACTACGCGAAAGAACGTCCAATGCCATCTCTCGCGACCCAGTCGGGGCCCATGCTGGTTCATGAAGGAGAGATAACCACTTCCGCGGTCATGAGCCCTGGTTCGACGTCGCGAAAGATCAGGAACGGTGTATGCGCGCCCTCCCCTGACACAGTCGTCTTCGTCATCAGCGAATCAGCAGTGACATTTTTCGAGTTCGCCGGCTACTTTCGCGATTCCCTACATTGCCGCGAGGCTTTATACCTGGATGGATCCATATCGAGCCTCTACGCGCCAAGCCTGAATCGGCAGGATCGAGTGTCTGACATGGGACCGATTCTTGGCGTGGTTACGTTGGGTTCTGGACCACGACGCTGAAGGGCGCCATCGCAGGGCAGACCGTGATCGGTACCGTCCGCTTGGAGCGCGGCGGCGTGGCGCCGCCGCGGCTGCGGTCGCGGTGTTGTCGGCCTGGCCTTTCCTCCAATACCTGCAAATAACCGCCGGGAGCAGCTGGATTATGGCAAATGCTGTATTCCGAAGAATAATCGCAAAGCCGATCGGCAATCGCGGGTAAAAACCATTGCTTTGGATTCTCGCTTCGCTATTTTTCTTCTGGTGCGCGTTTCGCGAAATCCGCGGGAGCATCATCGCGCCAGCCGGATTTGATTACCCAACGCCCGCCTCGAAACCATATCTCGCGCTCGTCTTGGCCTTAGCTGCCGCATTTGCCTGGCCTCCCGTTCACACCTGGTACTTTCAAAGGTTCTTATCGGTCAGAGCCACGGAACTGGCCGACAATCATCGTGCCAAGGTTCATTGCAACACCCTGTTCGATACGATGCTCGACCCGGAGATGCTCGCGTCCGGGCACGCTAATCCGAAAACCGGGAAAATCGCCATTCAGCAGCCATGGTGCGGTACTTTGATGGCGTATCTGCGCCATCCTGACCGTGCATCCCATCAGGAACTCGATAGCCTGGATTTGTTCACGCACGAGAGCATGCACGTACGCGGCGAACTTGACGAAGCCCGCACCGAATGTCAGGCAGTGCAAAGAAACTACAAAGCCGCCAAGTTACTCGGTGTTCCCGACGCGGCTGCGAAGCAAAACGCGGTAGATATTTACAATATCAACTACCAGCAGCGCGGAAAAATAGGTGGCATGCAAAGCGCCTATTACTCGGATCAGTGCGCACCCGGAAAAGCGATGGACGAGCATCTCGTCGACTCGACCTGGGCCACACCATCCTCCAAGTGAGTGCCATGGCGTGCGCCTCCGGCCAGTGGGTGCTGTCGGCGTTCAACGTCAGCGCTTGAGCCACGCCCCATAATTGAGCCCCGCCACCAAAGCCGCGCCCCATATTGATCCGGGAACAGACACAGCTTCGCCACCTCTTTCTGCCAGTACCCGCGTGGGCAAAAAGGATTGCGCGAATGAGGCGTTTTCTGACATACACTGGCTGGCGCTCGCAGCATAGTTGCAACAGATGCACTTCGGACGCATCTGAAAGACCGTGCAGCGGTCGCCGATGAAGTGCTCGTTTTTTCAGACAGCAATCGGTTTGAGATTTCGCGCTATTGAGAATGTTGCCTATGAACGACGGTCCCGCCCTGACTCACGCCCACGCGCAGTTGAACAGTGAATTGCAACGGTGTCTGGGTGCCCTTCTGAGCGGCAAATGCGACGAGGCTGAGTTCGTTCAGGCCGTGCGGGGCAATTGCAGCGAAAGCGAGTTTATCGACGCCATCGTCATCCAACTCCGCGCGGTGCCCGATTCAAAGCCAAAAATTATGGCGGTGCTCAACCGCATGCAGAGCCGCGCGGAAGTGTCGCTGGATCTGGTGCGTTTCTTGGAATCAAAAATTGCCGAAGGACGGGTGGCGAACGTCAATGGCCAAACTGTTGATCTGGCGAGAACCGGTACATCTTGCATCGTATTCGGCGGCGCTCCTCCATCACCCGTTGAAATCGGCCGCGTTCTGCGCGATAGGTACGTCATTGAGAAGCGTTTGGGAAGCGGCAGCAGAGGTACTGTCTTCAAGGCATTCGATCGATTCCGCTCCAGCCTGCCGTCAGCGTTACGATACGTGGCGATCAAAATTCCGCACGCACTACCCCACGGTCGCGATGCCAGGATCGAATCTTTGCAGCGTGAGCTTTACTGCGCACAGATGCTTTCGCACCCGAACATTGTCAACGTATTCGAGCAAGATCGTGATGGCGAGGTCGATTTTTTCACCATGGAGCTGCTTGAGGGCGAGCTCCTGAGCAGCGTGATGGCGCGATTTGCCGCGCAGCCGATGCATCGGCCGCATGCTTGGGAAATCATTCGACAAATAGCCTCCGGATTGGAGCACGCGCATAGCCGCGACGTGGTACACGCGGATCTGAAGCCGCAAAACATCATGATTACCGAATCTGGGGAAGTTCGAATACTCGACTTCGGTTCATCGAGCGTTTTTAGCAAACTGGGCTCGAACGGGCGCGAGATGGGTTCCCGGTCGTCAATCGCCGCCTACGCTTCTTGCGAAATTCTCGCCGGGCGCGCCGCCGACCGGCGGGACGATCTGTATTCATTGGCGTGCATCAGTTACGAGTTACTGACGGGAACGCATCCCTTTCTGCGTCGTCGCGCCAATGAGGTGCGTGACCTTGGCATCATTGCAACGAGGCCCGCGGGATTGAGCCGAAGGCAATGGCAGACACTGGCCAAAGGCTTGTCGTCGCATCGTGCCGGTCGAACGATATCGGTGTCCGACTGGTTCAAGAGATTGAACCCTGCCAGCACAGAAGCGCACCCTTTGCCGGACTCTAAAGCGCTGCTGCCCGCGCCTCCAAGCGCTCCAAGAACGCCGGCCCTCATGACTTCCGCAGCATTAACCCTGTTGGCCGTGACGGTTGCTGCCTGGATCTTATCCGTTCGCTTGACACCGGCCGGAAGAGTGGGTGGCGAGACCGTCTCGTCGGCAAAGGCGAGTGTGAGCCAGGTCGAGCGGCCACTTGTAAGCCCGAACAGCGGCTCGCCGTCGTCACCGCCGCCTCCCGCAGCGCAATCGCCTTCAATCAGCAAGGCGAGAACTGACGGCAGCCGTACGGGACTCTTGTCAGCCAGCGGGTACGATGCCCGTCCAGGAGAACGATTTGCGGAGATTCGGGTGCATCACTCGCCTGGGCGGCATGGCGATGTTCCTTTTGTGTGGTGGACCGAGGCGGCTTCCGCGAAGCCTGGCGTCGATTATGTGCAGCAAACAAAGGTGATCCAGTCGTTTCCCAAGGGAAAGAACTCGACCAGCTTTTTCGTCAAGCTATTGCCCGGAGCGTCTCGGCATCGACCTGAAGTTTTTTATGTTGCAATCGGCGATGCCAAGGGCGGTCCCTCTCTCGGCCAGATTGTGCATACCGCCGTTTGGCTACCGTCCAATCTGCCGACAGACGCAACGAGCACAGCCCAAATCGCCAATGTGGTGAAATCCACGCCCGGAACAAATTGAAATGCTGTTTGACATTAAATAACAATTATAAGATTGTGATATATAATGAATTATACTCCGCTAACTTGACTGCCCTTACAAAATAATTCCCTTAGGGCCTTTGCCACGTCCGTGCGATGAGTCGCGTACCGGATGCTGAGGTCTGATAAGGTCCTAGGCCTTGGTTTAAGCAATGAGTGCTTTAAAAAACCGACCGTGAGAGTGAACTCCGACAAGCAGACGCTGATCCTGGCGGGAGAAGCCGTTCCGCGGCGTGATGCCGTGGATTCAGCGGCGGGCGGCCTTGGATCACCCGACCTAGGACCGCGCTTGACCATCGTTGCCACGCGTGCCGACAGCACCATGCTTCTTGCGCACGGTGATTCGACTTCTCCTTCGATGACGCTCTTGACCGGCGGCCAAAACAAGCTGGACCATTCCGCCCATCTGTCTTCGACCCGCGGTTTCTCGTTTAACGCGGCGAATGAATACGCCCGCACCCAGGATTTTTGGGGTAATGGCACTCGATCGAGCATCATCGATACCTACGCCTAGCGCGAATCCACGTGATTATTTGCACCCCGAGCTTCCTGCCGGTCTCGCGCGCGTAGTCATGCCCGTCGTGGACGCGACGTGCGCGGCGCTTCAAGGCTTCGGTCTCCTGATAAACGACCCCCAGGACTGCTCGATTGAAATCATCCGGTGGCCCGCGCTAGGCAGCCGGCCGGTCGACACGGATTCCGGCGACCAGGGCGGTACCACCGCAGGCGTGTTCTTCAGCGAATGGCAAGGCGACGTTCTT
>Ga0193726_1003430_pt1 | contig 10083 bp, 6 predicted proteins | sample H2c1metaG_FD_144928 | JGI IMG/M metagenome (GOLD analysis project Ga0193726, IMG submission 144928) | Soil microbial communities from a riparian zone of the East river system, Colorado, United States - H2c1 | ecosystem: Environmental > Terrestrial > Soil > Riparian zone | place: USA: East River... | reverse complement strand
CCAAAAACGCCCATTGTTTGGTTGCGCGGTCGTCAGCTCTCCATAAAGTCTCGTCGCGTGGTCCCAGTTTTTCCCTTGATATGCCTTATCTGCCTCGGCCACTTGGGGTGTTGTATTGACTTCCTGGGCTCGAGAATCGAGAGTACCAATCGAAAATCCGGCCAGTAAAGCGAGGCTGAACATGAGTGTCGCCAAGCGCATAACTCTCCTTAGAAACAAAAAGGCGGAATCGGAATGCCCTGTTAGACGTTTCAAAACAAAAAAGAAAAGCCTGCTGTAGTTTTCGACTGTGGGAAAATCGAAGAACTAGTTTATCAAGGGCATGAATTAGTTCAAATTAATATGAATAGCTGGAAAGAGGTGGCGCATGCAAGTCGCCCGGCACCCTCCCGCAAAACGAAATCAGTTCGGCATCGCTTAACCGGGCAGTGTTCTCGACCTAGCCTACGGCGCGTGGACTGTATTTCGCCATCGCCGGCCATGCCAAACGCGGGCTCTTGAACAACGCAATCTGGCCTGGCATTTGCTATGACTTATTTCCTGTTCAAATCGAGGGCGAAGAAAAGAGATCAGTGCGAGACTGGATTGGGTTTAAGCCATTTCTCGAACCAAGCCAGGTTGCGTAACATATATTCTTTTTCCTGAGGTGGTTCAAAGTTGACGTGTCCGCCGCGGGGATAAATGTCAAATTCAACAACCTTATGCTGATCTTTAAGCGCCTTGTAAAACTCCTGGGCCTGACTGAGAGGTACGCGCATGTCATTTTCACCGTGTTGAATGAGGAGGGGAGTAGAAACGTCCTGAACAAATGTTATGGCGGAGTGTTGAATTAAAGAAGATTCGTCTTTCCATGGGTAATCGAAATATTCCACGACCGTATCTCCGGCATCCGAGAAATAATACATATTCGTAAGATCACTGACGCTGGCAGCGGTGGAAGCTGCTTTGAATCGCTTGGTTTGCGTGACAATCCAGTCAGTCATGTAACCACCGTAAGAAGCTCCCATGACGCCAAGGCGATCCGGATCTGCGATGCCACGGGCAATCATGGCGTCCACTCCGGTCATGATGTCCTTGTAGTCCGTTTCGCCCCAGCTTTTGATGATGGCGCGAAAGCCGGCAATACCATATCCGGACCCACCTCTCGGCATCGGGAAAAATACAGCTATTCCAGCAGAGGCCATGGCTTCGACTGGATAGGGATCCACTTGGCCGGGGATATGCGCAAATTGCGGAAAAATGCCGTACGTATAGCCGCCGATCGGGCCGCCGTGGCAGTAAACCAAAAGCGGAAACCGTTGGCCCTTTTGATAATCGGGAGGAGTCAGTAGCAGACCCCAAATCTCCATTCCATCGAACGATTTCCAACTTACAGGTTCCAACTTGCCCAGCTTCCAATTGCGAAGTTCTGGATTTATGTCTGTGAGCGTCCGAGCGCGACTGTCTGGAAATTCGATCGCGGCAATATCACCCATCGTACGACTCTTCATGGAGCGGTAGGCAAGGCGTTTGCCGTCCGTTGAGAAGCTTAGCGAGTAATTGACCGTTCGCGGCGGGGTCACGACTTCGGATTTGTCGCCTGAAACACTTATGTGATAAATAGCCTGTTCGAACATGTGTTCGCCAGACTCGTTGGTCCTTTCGTTGGGAATATAAAAAAGAGAACGACTATCGGATGCCCACGCGTACTCGCTGACCCAAACCTCTTTTGCAACGGTGAGACCAATCGGCGCACCGGATCCATCTGCCGCGATCACAAAAAGGTCCTGAGCATTCATCATGCCAGCCCGCCCGCCGGATGAGATGAAAGCGATTGAATGGCCATCCGGGGAAAACTTGGCCAGGCGGTTCGTGCCAGGTCTTTGGACAATCGCACGAGGTTCCCCACCTGCCGCGGAGATCACAAAGACGCCAGAATTATATGGTGCATTGAAAGCAAGTTGATCCGAAGCAGAGTAGGCGAGGTTTTTTCCATCGGGGGCCCAACCAAAATCGAGAACGGTTTTCGCGGCTGGAGAAATTACGTGTGGCACCTTGCTACCAACTTCCTGCAGCCAGAGGCGAGGTGGATGAGGGTCTTTGTCGACGTGGATCACAAAACTCTTGTCCTTTTTGCGCTGAACTTCTTCTTCAGAAGGTGCATCCACCGTCGTGAAGGCGATTTGTTTTCCATCGGGAGCCCATTCGTACCGGGCGACTCCACCTGGAACCGATGTGATTGCCCAAGCCTCACCGCCGCTCGCGGCCATTGCAAACACTTGCGGCACACCGTCCGCATAACCAATGAAGGAGATAAGTGATCCGTCCGGAGACCAGCGCAACCAGGAAGCCGGCAACGGCCTGTTGAAGATTCGAGTCTGATAAGTTAACCGGATCGGTGTTGCACCTTCGAACGGCACTTTATAGAGGACACCTTCATGTGCCGCCGTTTCGAATGTTGGAGTGGAAACAACATAAGCGACCTCCTTGCCGTCCGGGGAAATTCGCGAATCGGTGACAGTACGAAGACGCATCAAATCGTCCACGGTAACTTTTTGTGCCGCTGATAAGAATGGCGCGGAGAGCGAAATTGCCATGGCAATGAACAAACGCATTGCGTTTACCCGAGTTTTGTTCATTCTCATCTCCACGCCTTTCGAGAAATCATAGCCAGTGTGAATCGCCGCTGTGCCGTGAACTCTTGTCTATCAGAACGTGAAACGCAGCCCGAACTGGACTTCCCGGCCGGGAAGGGGGACGCGTACCTGTCCAAACTCAGGCCCGGGCGCTCCACTAATCCAGGCGTTATTGACCAAGGACGGATTCGCCTGATTTGTCAGGTTGAAAAACTCGACCAGAGGGGACAGGGAGTAGCGTTCGGCGAATCGAAAATTCTTTTCGATTCGCAAATCCAAATTTACGGAAGCAGGTCCGCGAAATTCATTGCGCTTGGTTTCCGGTGGCCTGGTCGACGAGATCCCGTCGCCATCCACGTCATTTGGCGTGCCGGAAGCTGAAAAATAAACACCGCTTGTGGCCTGGAAGACGCTGCTCAGACGAAAGCCAAGTGGGAGGTCGTAGACTCCTGATGCGACAAAGACGTGAGGAATGGACAAGTCGGAATTGCCGCGGTCCAACTCCAGATTGTTGTTGTCTGTGGGAACGCTTCCTCCACCTTGTGTGCCTACCCCCAATCCGAGATTGGAATTTAGGAGATCGTCGGTGCTTTTTGAATAGGTGTAGTTCGCCTGAAATTGAAATCGCCGTGAAAACCGTTTATTTACGGTGAAGACCATAGCGTTATATTTGCCGTCGTACCAAGGGCCGTAGCTACGTTGAACCGGCCCGCCGTCCGTCGTAATGGGCGTGCCGGCTGCGGCCGCGTCTGGCGACAGATTGGTGATTCGAACGCCGAGAATATTTCGAATACTTCGTCCGACGTACGACACACTGAGGGACAGGTTGGGGGTGATCTGGCGCTGCACGCCTACGCTGACCGTACTGTTGTAAGGAGTATGAAACGGGTGCGCGACGCGAATTTGATCTTCAAAACTTCCCGTGATGTTCTGGCGGAGATATCCGGTCGCGGGAGAAAAGTCTACCGGAATAAAAGATGTGCCGAGAGTGGCGAGATAGGAGTTCGCCGCTGCTACGAAATCGGCAGGTGCCAACCCAGTCAGGGACTGGATATTGCCCTGCGTGACCAAGCTGCCGGAAGGGATACTAAAGTGCGTGTTCAAGAAATCGGGGTCGCCCGTGGAAGCTGCAATGGCTCCCAGGCTTCCGCCCAGTGGGATTAACGCGTCGTTGGCCAAGCGGGGGTAATCCAGTTCGACGATCGTTGTGCCGTTGAACCCGCCCAACTCGGGAACTGCCTGAGCGATTCCCAGCCGATAGCGGTCAAAAAAAAGCCCCCAGCTGGCGCGAATAACTGTTTTTGAGTCCGGACTCCAAGCCACTCCAAGGCGAGGTGACACATTTTTTTTGACGTCAAATTTAGAGTCATAGTCGTAGCGAACCCCCCCGCTTAGGGTCAGACTGGGAACGACCAACCAATCGTCTTGGGCAAACAAAGTGATGCCGTGATTGCGTAGCTTTGAAAGATTGTCTCCCGGATTTAGAAAGGCGACGCCTTGCGGGATCTGGAACGAGTCGGTTCCATACAAATCGAAGAACGGATGAATCGTAGCAATTACGCTCTGAATGTCCTGTCCATTCGCTCCATCCACCATGGTGCGCGCGTATTCTACGCCAAATTTTGTGGAATGGTGACCGCTGGGAAACCAGCTAAGTACTTCTCGGGCCGTGAAATATTTCTGATCCAAAGACTGGATACTTCCTGGCGGAGGACCGAAGTTAAACGAGGTACCGTCGTCGAGAAAGAGGATCTCATAACCCGTTCCGAGCGCTGTACCTTGGTTCTGCCCGTAGGCTTGTGAACGAGCGGCGAACGAACTATCAAGCATAAGGCGCGAGCTAAAAACTGTGGTGAGTGCAACGGATCCCAGCCAAGATTTCGTAATGTTATTGAGGCTTGCGCTGGGCAGGGAGATCTGGTCAAAAAGTTGGTTTTCGAGTTTGGCGCGCGTCCAGCTTAAAGAAACCCGCAGATCATTTGCGGACGAGATTCTTTGCGTGTACTTGCCAAATGCGCGGAAATCCCTGGTCTCAGGTATGCGGGAAAAATCCTCGTTGTCACTGAGGGAGGCAGGAACGTCCGCTGGGAAGAGTGATCCACGGTTTTCTCGGACACTCTCCAAGGATGCAAAGAACCACGACTTATCGCGGCGAATCGGGCCTCCGATTGTTCCGCCGTAGTCGTAGCGTGAAAGTTCCGGAGGGTCTTGACCGGTGACGTTCGACGAATCGAGAGCATTGTTTCGCGCAAAGAGAAACGCGTCTCCGTGGATATCATTCGAACCGCTCTTGCTCACGACGTTCACAATTGCGCCAGATCCATTTCCAAATTCGGCTTTGTAGCCGGTAGCAGTCACCGCGAATTCCTGAATGGCGTCCTGCGTGAACGCTTGAAAAACTCCGCCATGAAAGTTGTCATTATTGTCCAGACCGTCGATCAGATAGCCTGTATTGCCCGCACGTTCTCCCATAATCGCGCCGTTCGTGTCGCGGTTCGTAAAGTCAGATCTGGCTTGCGTATTTACGGCGACGCCGGGCGTCAACCGGATCAAATCCAGATAGTTGCGGCCATTTAGCGGAATGGCATCGATCGTGCGGCTATCGATGACTTGTTTCACCGTTGCTTCTGATGTATCCAGCAGTGGGGCTCCGCCTTCCACCGTGACCGTCTGTGCTACGGAACCAACTTCCATTGCGAAATTGATTGAAACTTGATCCTGCACTTGCAGTTCGATGTCGCCTTTGACGATTCCTTTGAATCCCTCTTTTGCGACATTCGCTCTATAGATTCCAGGCTGCAATCCGGCGAGATGGTATATTCCTTCTTCGTTCGTTTCGGTTTCGCGAACCACATTCGTATTGAGATTGGTCAGCGCGACCCGCGCTTGCGCGACAACCTTTCCCATCTGATCCGTGATTTGACCGGTGACTCTGGCTTCCGTGGTCTGCGCACTAGAATAGGAAATGAATAGAAGTATGTTGATGAAAATAGTGGACAACAAGCGTGCCATGAACGCTGACTTCATTTTTCCTCCGCTGAGCCCTTTAACTACTTATATGCGCGCGAAGGGAAAATGTTCTCACTCAGCGTTGCGAAATTGTGATGCAGGATTTTGCGCCAACAGTACAAGCGAATTTCCGAATAAATCGGGGCGAGGAAAAACAAGATCGTTTGCGCTTCAGACGAGACGGATGATTCAAGGATGATTCGGCGGGACCGCGAGGTTTGCGTATAAGAGTCTCCGCCCTTTCGGGGACAGGCTGCCATTGGGAGATTCGAGAGTCACGAAGACGGCATCGATGTGTTCCAGGACACGCGGGTTCTTGACTTGAAGAACCCACCGACGTAACGACGCGTCCTCCAAGCTAAACAATCCCAAGTTCCTCGGTTTATTTTCGTTCGGCTGACTATAGCCCCAAGCCTGGAAGCCAGCCGGACTGCGGTCACCCTGCTTAATGCCTAAATCGAAGGCATAGAAAATCAAAAGCCGTTTTTCCGCGTAGTAAACGCGTCCGTAGCTGCGTTTCGTTTCTCCGTTACTACCCACGTCATAGACATCGACAATATGGAGGTCGCGCGCCCCTAGAAGGCTCTTGGCGTCGGATTCTGTGAAACTCTGCGACTGCGCTAGCCTCGCTTTCGAGATTTCTTCCGCAGATTCCAGCCGGGCTCTTAGGTTTTCCGTCAGCCTGCGCTGTTCCTCGGTACGCTGCACTGCGTTTGACAGCCTGGTTTCCAGCTCGGCCAGTAATTTTTCTCGCTGTGCTGAATTCGTCTGGTGAGCCTCGATCTCCTGCGCCTTGTTCTGTAATTGTGCCTGTAACACGACGAGTTGCGCATCCAGGGACTTTTCCCGGAGTTGAAGCTCGGCATACTTCATCTGAGCTTCCCGCAATAATCTTGCTGCTTCCTCTCTTTCCGCTTGCTCTCGTCGCAATCGTCCAGATATTTCTTTTCCTTCGACTTCGGACGAATTGGCGCGTCTTTCCAGGTCCTTTACGTGAACATCAAGATTTGTCAGCATGGCTGAAAATTGTGCCTGCTTGAACCGATAAGTGCCAATTCCCACCAGCGCACAAAGGAATAACGCGGCCACTCCGTAACGCACCATGGGACGACAAAGCCACGAGGTGGATCGGGCAGGGATCGCCCGAAACCACGAAAGACGCGGAGAGACTTGTGCCGGTAGGGGCTGTTCCGTGAATTTGTGTTTTCCTTCTGCCCGGGCGAGGACAAGGCCAAGCAAGCCGTCTTCATCGGCGATGGTGCTAGAGTCTTCGGTGTTTATTTTCTTACGCAACTGAACGGCGACGTGACCCAGATCTTGTGAAGAGATACGTCGAAATTCTGCATACACGTCTGCGCAATCGGGGCAGGTGGCCAGGTGACGCTGTAATTCATCAAATTCGGAGGACGACAGTTCTCCGATGCAAGCCAGAGCGCACAACTCTTCGTACCAATCCGAATTCGCGTGGCTAGGATTCGAATCCATAAGCATCTGTTCTTTCCAAGAGTGCAGGTTGACCGCTGGGTTTCAATTCCGCTTCGGCTGCGAGAAAGGTCCTCATAGCCTTTAAGCCTCTGTAGTAATAATTCCTCGTGTTGGCTAACGTTTCTTTCTGGATTTCAGAAACTTCCTGCAGGGTATAACCTTCGAAATGAACTAGTTCGATGACACTGCGATGTTTGGCACTGAGAGCCGCAATCCCGGTTTCGACATATCGCGCCCACTCTGCAGGGCTAAGCCCCAACATTTCGGATGGCGATGAGCGCCTGATCTCTCTGCCTTCCGAGATTTCTTCCTGCCGGTAGAAACTGCGGATGTTCAAGTACCGGCGACGCAACAATGCCTTGAAGTACGCGAACTGCAGAATCCAGGTCCTGACGCTGCCACGGCTAGGATCAAATCTTTCCTGTTGCAGATAAATGGAAAGAAACACTTCCTGTAGCACATCTTCGGTCTCCGAACGATGCCGGAGAATTCGATACGCCACGGAGAATACCTGTCCGCAGTAGCGATGAAAAAGCAAAGCGAAGCATTCCGTACAGCCGCTACCTATATTTCGCAGTAGTTGCTCATCGGCAAATGGATCCGAATGCTGATGAATATCCATGTTACGCGGGAATTATAGTCATCCAACGTAGGATGCAACAAGATGAATATCTTTACATCCCAATGACACAAAATGCCGGTTTCGCGAAATACGACGTAGGTTTACGGTTCGATTCGATTAGCGGTTGCCAGGAAACGGGCTCAAGCAAGGCGAAAGTCCTGAATCTTTACATTCCGGGTGGCCTAAGGCGGCCTCTCAGTCCGAGGAATGGGTCCGACTGTCACTGAGACAATGCGAGTCGTAGGGAACTATAGTGTGCGAAGTTCATCGTCGGGTTTATAGAGAATTGGCCAAGAATAAGCAAGCGGCGATAGTTGACCGTGCAGCCGGTTGTGGACTTCGTTAGGAAGGCGGTCGATGTGCCTGGAAGAAAATGACCACTCTGAATCCGACGAAGATCCTTCTGCACAGAAGATAACAGCCAAATACTCAACGGCGAATACGGGTGTGCCGAGACGTTTCAAAAGTAGATGGTGGTTTTCGTTTTTTTTGCAGTCGTGACCGTCTGGTTCGTTTCGCATCGCCTCATGCGTGGATTCTGTGGATATTTGGCTTTGAGTTTTGCTGAGTAGTCGGCTGAATGAAGCAACGGGACGGGAAGTACGATAGTATGGCGAGCCAAAAAGTTTTCAGAATAAATCAGGAGTCTCGCATTGGGTCGAACATCGTTGTCGCGAGTGATCACCGTGGAGGATTTTCGCCGAATCGCCAATCGGCGATTGCCACAGGTTGTATTCGACTATTTAGATGGCGGTGCGGACGGGGAAATTACTCTCCGAGAGAATTGCCGGGAATTTGAGCGCTTCACCTTTCGCCCCCGGCAAGCGGTGACATTTCCCGAATATGATTTGAGCACGACGGCGCTGGGTGCCCGACTCTCATTCCCAGCAATTCTCGCTCCCGTTGGCTACTCCAGATTGATGCATCCTGGCGGCGAAGTGGCGGCAGCGACGGCAGCGAATGCGGCGGGAACGGCCTATACCCTCTCAACCATTTCTGGACATAAACTAGAAAACGTGCGGGACGCCACTAAAGGGCCGGCTTGGTATCAGTTGTATCTTGTGGGTGGACGTTCGATCGCTGAAAGCGCGATCGAACGCGCGCAAGCGGCAGGCTACGACGCGTTGGTGGTGACGATTGATACTCCAGTCGCGGGAATGCGGGAACGGGACTGGCGAAATGGAATGAAGGAACTGCTCAGCTCATCAATCGTTGCAAAACTGACTTACATCCCTGGTTTTTTGTCGCATCCGGATTGGTTGCTATCGTTCTTGCTGGATGGTGGAGTGCCGCCGCTCGAAAATATTGTCATTCCGGAAAAAGGCCCGATGGAACTTGTGGATGTCGGTTCGGCGCTCGCCGGCACGGTGATGACTTGGGAAGACATGCAATGGATTCGCGAACAATGGAAGGGGCCCATCGTGGTCAAAGGCGTTTTGAGCGGCGAGGACGCCCAACGCGCAATCGACGAAGGCGCTGCGGCCGTGGTCGTATCAAATCATGGGGGCCGACAGTTAGACTGCGTAGCGCCCTCGCTACGGGCTTTGCCCGAAGTGGTCGCCGCAGTGAACGGCCAAGTGGAAATTTATATGGACGGCGGAGTGCGGCGGGGTGGTGACATTGTGAAAGCGCTTTGTTTAGGGGCCAGGGCGGTGTTGATTGGAAGAGCCTATGCCTATGGTCTAGCGGCAGCCGGATCGGCAGGAGTCTCGCGTGTGCTGGAGATTTTGAGGGCAGATGTGGATCGCACGATGCGGTTGCTCGGCTGCTCGTCGGTAAGACTTCTCGACAAAACATACCTCGATGTAATTGACGGCGATTAACGATCCATTCCTTTCATTCCGATCTTGAAAAAGAAAGCAAGCCCCACGTCCGCGCAGGTTAGTTGACCTGCTGGAGAGGGGGACCGGCTGGGACTACAGGCACGGCCAAAAATGATCGTTGACATAATCTATCATCGATTATAGATTATGCCCGCCATGACCCTTCTGCTTGAGACTAAACAACCGAGACCCAGTACTACGGGCTGGATCGTGCAGTCTGTCCGCGACGCGATTTTTGCAGGTCAACTGAAGCCGGGCGACCGTATCGTCGAGGCGAAGCTTGCCAAAGATTTGGGTGTTGGCATCTCTCCCGTCCGGGAAGCGCTGCAGCAGCTTGAGTATCTGGCTTTAGTCACCCGGTATTCGAACCGCGGGACGTATATTACGGAGCTTTCCCTTCAGGATGTCCGCCAGATCTACCGGCTTCGCACTGAACTGGAATCCCTCAGCGTGCAGTACGCCATGGAGTCAGGCAAGCGCGAGGGCGTAGCCAAACTCCAGGATTGTGCGAATCGCATGATGATCGCGA
>Ga0193726_1003429_pt1 | contig 10083 bp, 6 predicted proteins | sample H2c1metaG_FD_144928 | JGI IMG/M metagenome (GOLD analysis project Ga0193726, IMG submission 144928) | Soil microbial communities from a riparian zone of the East river system, Colorado, United States - H2c1 | ecosystem: Environmental > Terrestrial > Soil > Riparian zone | place: USA: East River... | reverse complement strand
CCCGCCAACTACACCCATTCGAAATGCCCCCTGCAGTATTATTTCGAGCTGAAGGAAGGGCGTGAGTCAGGTGTCGCTCCATCCGGGGTTCGCACCCGATCGGGCGGACCCGCCATTTTTCAGCGTGCGTTTTGCCGTTGGACGGCGCTGACCGCAACTCCAACCGCACGACGGGCATCTGGGTGGAATTTACCCACCATACCTTGTATGCTTTCACGACCGCTTTGAGCAGGTGCTCGGGGTGCACTTTGAAAAACTGGATGTTATCGGCCGGCCCCCGCCCCGGCACACCTGGCGAAATGAATCCGATGCGCGTGGTCCATCATCGCTATCTATAGCGAGTGTTCTATAGCGAGTGCACAGTATGCCTCTAGTTTGTCCCGTTCCCGACAAGACGGCAACCCCTGCGGGGACGAAGCTGCGCACGCGTGTCCCAACCGAACTTCTCGGGAAAACTTCGTCGCGGCTTTATTGGCTGGCGATCGTGGTCCTGATAAGCACAATCATCCTGTTCCTTGCACGCCACTTCCTCGATCCCAACGTTCGCGCCATCGAAAAGCAACCAACTTTCTTTTTGGACTTGGCTCTGCTGGTCGTATCCTCTCTGGCGATCATATCGATCCATCGCCTGGGGTTTCTTCCTCCCGATCGAGTCCTGGAGCTAGGCCTGTTGTACGAAGTCCTGGTTAGCTTTGGCCTTGCCATGATGGAGTTCACCCGCAGCCAGGTTCCCGGACACTGGTCAGTCGGGAGCTCTGCCCTCCCGACGTGGATTCTTGTATTTGGGATTTTTGTTCCCAATACGCCGGTTCGCACCTTGCTGGCTGCGCTGGTTTCAGCCTGCGCCGGGCCGGTGTCCTATGTGGTGATTCGTTCGCTCGTGGGAATCCCGGCCTGGGACCATAGCGAGCTTTTTTTGTGGTTTGTGCCAAGTTTTCTGATGGCGGGATGGGCTTACTTTCTGTCGCGCGACATATACCAGATGGAAATCGACATCAGTCACGCCCGAGAGATGGGTAGCTATGCCTTGGAAAAACTGCTGGGCAGCGGCGGCATGGGCGAGGTTTGGTCCGCCCGGCACCGCAGGCTCTGCAGCGGCGCGGCTGTGAAGTTGATTCGCCCGGAAGTGCTGGCTCGGAAAACCGGCCGCGAGGCACACGTCCTGCAGCGGCGCTTTGAACAGGAAGCGCGGGCCACGGCGGCGCTGCGGTCGCCCCACACAGTAGCCCTGCATGACTTCGGCGTGTCAGACGATGGAAGTTTTTACTACGCCATGGAGTTGCTGGAGGGCCTGGACCTCGAAGAATTGATCGAGCGCTTTGGACCGCAGCCCCCGGCTCGCGTGGCTCGAATTTTACGCCAGGTCTGTGATTCCCTGGCGGAGGCCCACCATCACGGGCTCATCCACCGTGATATCAAGCCCAGCAATGTTTTCTTGGCCCGTCTGGGAGTGACCTGCGACTTTGTGAAGGTACTGGATTTTGGGTTGGTGAAGGCGGAAAACACCACGAGCACCCGATTGACCATGGACGGAACGACCGCTGGGACCCCGGCTTACATGGCTCCGGAGCTGGCCACGGGCGCGGCTTTTGACGGTCGTGCGGACATTTACAGCCTGGGATGCGTTGGTTATTTCCTGCTTACTGGAACGCCGGTGTTCGAGGAATCCACCCCGGTGGCGATCGCTCTGGCGCATGTGCAGAAGCAGCCGGTTCTTCCTTCGCAACGCACGGAACTTCCGGTTCCGTCGTCCTTGGAAGCGGTCATCATGCGCTGCCTGGCAAAGAGTCCTGCGGACCGCCCGCAAAGCGCCATGGAATTGGCGCGCGCGCTGACCGCCTTCGACGGGGTTGCGGCCTGGAGCTATGATGACGCCGAGCGTTGGTGGAGAGTCAACCTTCCAGACTTTTTCGCCACAGCAGAGCCGCAGGCTGCGGAGGCGTTATCGCTGGCCCGCTGAGCGGCGAGCAATCGCTGCGTTCGGTCACGCGGATTGCCATGCTGGTTTCTTGTCTGATGCTGGCGCATCAGGTGGCCGGCAAAGCCGCACGAGACGCCCTTTTCCTCACCCAATTCAGTCCTTCTTATTTTCCCCTGATGGTGATGGCGGCCTCGGCCGTGTCGATCGCCGGAGGCCTGTTCAACTCGCGCATCCTGCAGGCCTTAACGCCAGCGCGGATGGTTCCCTGGGCCTTCCTGGTCAGCGGAGTTCTGCATCTGGCCGAGTGGAGCTTACGCCACACGCCCTACCGTTCCGCGATGGTTGTGGCCGTATACATCCACGTGGTTGGCCTGGGCGCCATCGTGCTGTCGAGCTTTTGGTCTTTGCTCAACGAGCGGTTCGATCCCCGCTCCGGTAAGAAATATTTTGGCCGGATTGCCGGGATTGGAACTTTCGGCGGAATTTTGGGAGGTTTGGCGGCTGAGCGTTTCGCAGTTCTACTGCCAGCAACCGCAATCCTGCTTTTTCTGGGGATCATGCACGTGTTATGCGGCTGCATCAGCTTCCTGCTCGTCCGCCGCTCCCAGAGCCTCGCTCCTCAGGAGGTTCCTCACCACCATAATGATGGCGAGCCAGTAACCTTTGCGGCCTGGCCAATATTTCAGCAATCGAAATATGTGCAGATCCTGGCGGCCCTGGTCGTGCTGGGAACGACCAGCGCCGCCCTGCTGGACATCGTATTCAAGACCCAGGCGGTGACTCTGATCGGTCGCGGGCATTCTTTATTGCGATTCTTTGCCGTCTTTTACACGGTGAATCAGATCCTGAGCTTTGCGATTCAGATTTTAGTCACCCGCAAGTGGCTGGAGAAGCTGGGTCTGGCTCGAGGTGTCGGATCGCTTCCCGCCGTTGTAGCCGCCGGCGGCGTGGGTGCGCTGGTCTTTCCCATATTTCCGGTGCTGGTGGTGACGCGAGCCCTGGAAGTCATATTGCGCGGCTCCATCTACCGCGCCGGCTATGAACTTCTCTACACGCCCCTGCCGGTGCACGAGAAGCGCGCGGCCAAGCCGGTCATTGATGTGGTCTTCGACCGTTTGGGCGACGTGCTCGGAGGCGCGGCTTCCCAGGTCTTTCTGGCTTGGGGGGGCATGTGGGCCATCAAGGGAATCCTCCTGGTCACGGTTGGTTTGGCAGGCGCGGGCATGTTGGTCATCCGCCGGCTGGAGAAGTTGTACGTCCGTGTGCTCGAAAAGGGACTGGTCGATCGGGCGATCGAACTGGATGTCAACACCAGCCATGAACTCCTCACCCGGTCGGTGTTGCTGAGGACGCTGTCGATCAAGACCGATTCGGTCCCGCAAGCCCCGGAGCCGCCGGTTGCACTCGAAGCCATCCCCCAGCCGTCGCGGGCGCCGCTGGCAGATCCGGTCCTGCGATGTCTCGCCGATTTACGCTCAGGCAACACCGAAGTTGTGCGCCGCACATTGACCGGCATGCAGCATCTGGACACGCTCCTGGTTCCACAGATGATCGTGCTTCTCGCATGGGACGAGATCGTGCCGGATGTGTTGCCCGTGTTGCGCGGCTCCGTCAATCAATTCGCGGGTCAGATGACCGACGCCCTGCTCGACCAAAGCAGCGACTTTGCAATCAAGCGGCGAATCCCCCGGGCGTTGGCTTATTCAGATGACCGTCGCGCCGTCCAGGGTCTGATGCGCGGCCTGGAGGATTCGCGGTTTGAGGTGCGTTTTCAGTGCGCCCGCGCCCTCGATGTGATTTTGCAACAGCATCCGCAACACCGGCCGCAACCGGAGACGGTATTCGCGATCATTGAACGCGAGATGTCGGTCAGCCGGGGCGTGTGGGAGAGCCGGAAGCTGTTGGACCGCAGGCAGAGCGCGGATCAGTTTCTGTTTCTTGATAGCGTCTTGCGGGAGCGGTCCCAGCTGAGCTGGGAGCATCTGTTCAGCCTGTTGGCGCTGATTTTGCCGCGGGAACCGCTGAAAATCGCCTTCCAGGCCCTGCATACAGACGACCAGCTTCTGCGTGGACTGGCGCTTGAGTATCTGGCCAGCGTGCTGCCTCCGTCCCTTCACCGCGTGCAAAGCATTTTCGAAACCGCCGCCTCCGCGCCTCCGGCGGAAACCCAGAAGGACCTCACAGCCCGTCTGATGGAGGCGCGACAAACGGTTTCTTTCAAGCTGGCCAATGCCCATCCGCCTCCCGCCACGCAACCGGGCGATTCCTCTCCCTCCGCCTCAAGCGACGTCAGGAATGCGGCGCTTGTGCTCCCGGTAGATGCCGAGAACGACCACAAGCCAGACCATGGTCAGGGCGATGCTGATCGCGGCAAAGCCGGAAATTGACAGGGCCAGCTTCGTCCCGACAAAAACCATCCCAGCCAATATCACATCGCCGATGCGGACGAAGAAAGTATCGATTGCCGCCTTCGCTTTATATTTCGCCTCACGGCTGGTGGGAAGATACAGGGCCTGGCGCGCTGTGTTCTGCACCGAATAATCGGTGCTGTTCTCGATGATCTTCAGAATCCGCACTGCGTACAGCGCCGGGTAGATCAGGATGAGTGAATATCCGGTCAGGGCGATGGTGGGAAGGATGAAGAGCGATCCTCGCACCCCAATGTAGCGGAAGATGCGGGAGACAAATAGAGTTTGCAGCAACAGCCCGACCAGGTTCACCCAGCCAAAGAAGTGCGCGTAGAATTCGCCGACGAAAGCTTTGCGGGCGGCATCACTTGCCAGGTGGAGCGATTCCTGCACCACCAGTTTGCTCAGCAGAAACTCTCCGGAGGTGTTCACCACGTTCAAAAGCACAGTCAGGATGGCCACCAGCAGCAGGTATCGATCCTTGAAGATGAGATGGAAGCCCCCTTCCTTGCCCAGCGGGGCTTCGGCTTTCGAGGCCTGTTCCTCGCTGGCTTGGCGGAGCGTCCAGCGGTCCGCCATGACGGTCAGCCCGATGCAAACCGCGACGCCCAACGAAGCGATCAGCAATAGTCCATAGGTGGCAAAGACTTTGAGGAGCTGTGCGGCCGCCCATGCGCCCAGCACCGCCCCCAGGGATCCGCCGACGCCCACGACAGGAAATAGACGCTTGCCCTGGGCCTCACCAAACAAGTCGTTGGCAAAGGCCCAGAACTGCGCGATCACAAAAACATTAAAAATTCCCACCCAGACGTAGAAAATGACTCCCTCGCGTGCCCCGGCTTTTCCCGCGAAATAGAAAATAATGAGATGGGAAATGAAAAAAAGCGTGACCCAGGTGATCAATTTGAGGCGCGGTACGCGCGAGGCAAAGGCGCCATAGGCGGGGACAAAAAGAACCAGCAGAACCGCTTGCGCCGCGGCGGAGTAGGTCTTGACCTCGGCTCCGCCCTCGGTGAGAATCAGCGCCTCACGGACGGTCTTGAGCAGATAGTATGAGCCCAGCAACAGAGCCAGGTTCACAGTCAGAATCACCGCCACCCGGCCTTCCCCTGCGCGAACGTCGGCAAAAATCGACAGGAATCTTTCGAGCGGGCTCTTCTTCGGTTCCGTCAGCGCACGGAAGACGGGAAAGGATTGGACCGATTGGTGCTCTGCGATTCGCGCCACGCAATTCCTTTCGTCCTACCAGGTGCGCTCGACACCGACGATTTCATTGCGGCCGTTGGTCGCCCTAAGATACACGGTCACAGTTTTTCCCTTGTCGTCTCCCCGCCAGATGTCGGCGGCAAGGTAGGACGAGGCGGAATCTTCGGGCACACGGAAATCCTGGGCGGCTGAAATCGGGGACTTTTGGCCCATCCCGTTGTCAAAGCTTGACCAACGGACGTGAAGCGGGCCGGTTACAGCCAGGCCGTGCTCTTCAGCCAGGTCATGGAAGACGAGCTTCCCGTCCGCCAGAGCGAAACGGTCGAGAGGCAGGACCTTGGTCAGATACTGCTTTCCGATTTTGTCCCGGCGCGCGATCAGGGTATCGGCGATGTAGCGTTCGGCGTCGCGATCCGAATACTGCGCCACCTTGACGATGCCCCGAATCTGTTCGTCGGTGAACGCCATCACTTGCTTGGCGGCCCAGAATTCATCATCCGGCAAGCGATTCTGGAAGGCCGGATTGGGATAGTCGGGTTTCCAAGAGTCCGGCCGAAACGTGGCGGATTCGAAACCGCCCACGGCCGGATCGTGGGGATAGCGGGCGTGCGCCCAGTAGGGCACATTCAGCCCGAACGTGGCGATCTGTCGGGGAGCGCTTTTGAGGTCCAGATAGTACTCGCTGCCGACCTGCGCGGTCTTCGGCATGGTGCTGGCGCTTCCCAGCGTGGCCCCGAAGTCCATAAGGTGATGGCGAACGTAGCTGGCGCCATTGCCCGGGACGAGTGTGTCGAGGCTGTTAATGGAGCGCGAGTCGTCGTGATTCAGCCAGGAGGCGAACACGAACAGGCCCCGCAGCTCGCGGCGATGTTCGTGCCGAACCACGTCATTGGGGTCGTCGCCGCGGGTGCCGAAGTATTTGAAAGGCCCAACCGGGGTTCCCTCGACCTGGAGGCTGACAATGCCCCGGTATCTGCCATCCGGGGTTTTGGGGATTCTGGCCAGCAGCTTGTCCAAATCGCGTTGCGTCATCCGACGTTCGTGGCCTTCAGAGTCGCGAAACTTCACGTCGGTGCCCAACGCGAGCTTGTCCGCGGTGAAGTGAATCAGGTAATAGTCGGGGACGTGATAGCCGAGAGCATAAAGCAATCGGTCGACAATCATTTCCGCGCCCGTGGCCATCTCCGGATTGGTCATGGGGTCAAACTTCACGTAGTAACGCTCGCCCTTGGAATCCCGCATGACAAAGCCAGGCGTGATTCCCTCGCTTTTGGCGGAGACCACCGCCCAAGGGCCGGCTTCGGAAGGCGGATTGGTTCCTCCGGGCCCCCGTCGCAGTTGCTCATCGGTCATCGGATTCCAGTAGTGACGATGCATGTACCATGCTCCGTCCATCGGCTCGTCGAGAGTGTTCAGGTCGCGAGCGCGGATCGTGCCCGCCGCGCCGTGGCGCTCGCCCCTGTTCATGAATGAGTTCTCCAGGAGATCGTAGTAGTCGTTCAGCTTGCGCGGCTTCACCCCGGCCGCATCGCGCGGCTGCGGCTCTTTCTGCAAAGGATCGTCGCGATAGAATTTGTCTGCCGCAAGCAGGCGAGCGCTCGTGACCGCGATTAAGGCAAACTTGAGCAGGCTCTTGTTCATGGTGGTCCTTGACTCTTATGAGATGGGCTGAGCGCTGGCGCTGCCCACCGGGTGCCGAACGAAAATGTCGTTGAACTTCAGCCAGACCTGAAAACCTTCATGACTGCCCGCGATGTCAACCCGGAGAAAAGGCCGTCCCTGCACGTTGAAGCGGAATCCGATTCCGCCGTCGCCTTGCAGGTGGCTGAAGTTTAGCTGGCCGCGCCGGGAGAACACCTTGCCGCCGTCAGCAAACAGCGCCATGTTCAAGATGCTCACCACGTGCCAGCGATATTCCGCATTCAGCACCAAGCTGTTGTTGTCATAAAAACGGAACGGTAAGAACCCACGGAGGTCCTCGGAGCCGCCGATCATGGGCTGCATATAGAAAGGCACCGTCTGCCCGGTATCGGCGTCGGTAAGCGTGGTCTTGGCGCGCAGCGCCAGCACCCGCGTCTTGTTAAAGAAACCAAAGTATTGCTGAATTTCAGCATCCATGCGCTGAAAGTCATGCAGATTCAGCTTCTGGTCGCGATACCACGTGTACTCGAAAGTGTAGAGACCGCCGCTTGCCGGACCTTGCGGGTTGTCGAGATAATCCACCTGCGCGTAGGGGCCAACCCGCAAAAAATTCGTCTGCTTATCGATCCCGGGCGTGATCGTAGGCGGGAATACCTGCTCGCTTGAGGGAAATTCGTCCGACTGGCCGGGCCCGACATTCACCGCGAGGAACCCGGCGGAACCTCCCAGTTCGAGATGCCTCACTGGTTTTGCGCCCAACGCGAGGTCCACCGCGGTATCTTCCAACCGGTAATCCGTGCGGTCGCTCTTCAGCGACCTGGGGCCGGGGCCGAAATAGTCAATCTGCGAGTAGTTCCGGTGCACCGCATTGAAGTCGACGGAGAGATGATCGTGCGCCAGCTTCGGCAGAGTCCAGCCCACGTAATACTTTTGATAAAGTTTGGTGGATAGTTGTGCACCGACGCGGAGTTCGCTGCCCGGGGATTCGGTGTGCAAATGATATTCCGGTCCCAAGGCAAAACCACTTCCCTGCACCAGGCCGCCAAACTGGAGGTTCCATCCGTGATAACCCGCCGTGACACGCTCCAGAATCTTGTTGTCTTCGATGAAGAAAAGATCCTTTTCAAGTTTCTTCGGCGCGTCGTATTGAACATGCGCAGCTTTTTCATCACGCTGCTGCTCGATTTCCCCGGTGCGTGTGTCCTGGGCCCGGCACAGAAATGGAGTGAGAAGGCTGCATGCCAGGCTGATCGGAAGCAGCAGGCGGAGAGTAAATTCTCGCGTCCAAGAACTTCGCCCTTGGACTTTCATCGGCTCGTTCATAGGTTCACCGCTGAACTTTGCTGTGGCACTGTCCCGTACCGCTGTCGAGGACCTGGCCGCTCTCGGAAATAAATTCCCACGCGTAGCTGGCTGGTAGTAGCTCCAGTTTCAGCACGCCGTAGGCCTTGGAATTCCGGACCACGCTGTTTGCTCTTTTGTGCCAGAAGCCTTTCAGATTCTTCCCTCCCGTACCGACCACGAACTGGGTAATGCCGCGGTCCGGATCGGAAGCGCCGTCAGGATCCTGGGGAGAGAAGCGCTCATACTGGTGCGAATGACCGTTTAATACCAGATCCGCATGGGCCTCGTACAGGTCCCGCCAAAATGGCGTGACCTCGACGGCGCCGCGGTGAAGTCCAGAAGTAAAAAGTGGCCGGTGCCAGAAGGCCAGCGTGCAGGACAATTTATTGTTCGCCAAGTCGTTGCGCAACCATTTTTCTTGTTCGGAATCCTGTCCGCAGGACAGCGGCCGGCATCGATCGTTGCCGCCGGTGTTTAACGCCACCAGATGCCACGTCCCCAGATCGAAACTATAGTAGCCCTTGCCTTTCTCCCCGGCCTGGGGGCCAAACCAGTCGAAGTAGCCGCTGGCATCGGGCGTGTTGTACTCGTGGTTGCCCGCGCTGGGGTGGGTGATGTCTTTCAGCTCGCTGCGCCCCCAGTTGTTCGCCCAAGCCTTCCGAAACGCATCCGGTGCGCCGCGGTCGTACTGGCTGTCACCAAGAACCAGCACCGCCGCCGGTCGCAAGGAAACCACCAGATTTGACGTTGCCAGCGCGTGGCAGTATCGCGCGGTACCGTGGCCCTCTTTATATTGGGCACTCCTGGGATCGCAAGAGACGTCGCCGGCGGCCACAACAATCCATCCTTCACCCTTCGCGCCGGCGGAAGGGACCGCCTGGGCCGCCGCGCGAACCGGTTGGGGGCAGGCGGCCAGCGTGTACAGAAAAAGCCCGAGGCCCGAAGGGCCGATCTTCATCTGCCTGCCCCCTTTTCAACGCAACCGAATTTCCTCAAGACCCGTGCGCGATCGTTACCCCACGGGTCCAGTCAGCACTGGTAGTCTGCAACAGCAGGCCATAGGCGGACATCCTTCGAAAGAGCAATCTTCCCGTACCTCGGAAGGCGGGACTCTCAGGTACCCCGAAAGGGGTACCTGACTCGCCGCGAGTGGTGCGGTTTGCGCTACTCAGCGGTAAAAGCCAAGTACACCAGCTCACCACGACGCTCGAGCTGGAGCACAATGGGATCCCCGGCTTTTAATCCGTCCAGCGCCGCTCGCAGCTCTGCAAGGTCCCGGACTGCCGCTCGGTTCACCGCGGAGATCACGTCGCCCGCGTCCAACCCACCCTCACGAGCATCGACAGCGCCGGCCACTGTAGAGACGACGACAACTCCGAACTGCACGCGAAGGACCGGCAGCAGCTCCGCCATTCGCTGGTCCAGGTCCACGCCGAGGATGCCCAATCGCGGCACCAGGTTCTGGCGGGGATCAACCGTTGCCGAGAGCCCGGCGAGATAATCCTTGCGCTCATTCATCACCACCGGTACGTTCAAGGTCTCGCCGTTGCGCAAGACTTGAAG
>Ga0193726_1003428_pt1 | contig 10084 bp, 10 predicted proteins | sample H2c1metaG_FD_144928 | JGI IMG/M metagenome (GOLD analysis project Ga0193726, IMG submission 144928) | Soil microbial communities from a riparian zone of the East river system, Colorado, United States - H2c1 | ecosystem: Environmental > Terrestrial > Soil > Riparian zone | place: USA: East River... | reverse complement strand
GCCGCCGGCGCGACGAAAGCGGACGTTCAGCCGGGCGACGACTTCGTCGTGTTCTACGACCCGGCCGGCCACCCGTTCTGCCTCTGCCTCTGACGCCCATCGCCCATCGCCCATCGCCCATCGCCCATCGCCCATCGCCCGCGACAGTGTCCGGCCGCCGGCGCTCCGGCGGCCGGACGGCGTCTGTCAGCCTCGAACCAGGGGCAGGATCTCGGCGATCGCGTCGACGTGGTCGACGTCATGCAGATCTGGCAGTTGCAGGTACAGCCGCGATGCGCCGACTTCGCGATAGGCGATGACGCGCTCGGCGATCTGCTCTGGCGCGCCGTAGAAACCGTTCGCGCGGGCTCGCTCGACGTTGGCCCCAGCGCGGTCGGCCCGCTGCGCGGCCTCGGCTTCCGTCCGTCCACAGAAGATCGTGCCGGTCGCCGAGAAGCGGATCGGATCACGGCCGGACGCGGCGCGACCGACGCGTTCGCAGGCGGCGCGGACCCGGTCGAACGCGACCGCGGCCTCGCCGACCGACGTGAACGAGTTGAACTCGCCGGCGTAGCGGGCCGCGAGTTCCGGCGTACGTCGCGGGCCCTGGCCACCGACGATGATCGTCGGGCCGCCCTCCTTGACCGGCTTCGGTCGCGCCGGCGAATCCGTGACCCGGTAGTGCGCACCGTCGTAGCTGAACAGCTCGCCCTCCGGCGTGCCCCACATCCCGGTGATGATCGCCAGCTGCTCCTCGAGGATGTCGAAGCGCTCGGCCACCGGCGGAAACGCGATGCCATAGGCGGTGTGTTCGGCTTCGTACCAGCCGGCGCCCAGGCCGAGATCGACGCGGCCGCCGCTCATCGCGTCGATGGTCGCGACCGTGATCGCGAGCGGCCCGGGCTCGCGGAACGTGGCCGGGCTGACCAATGTGCCCAGCCGCACGCGCGACGTCTCCACCGCGAGCCCGGCCAGCGTCGTCCACGCGTCGGTCGGGCCCGGAAGGCCGTCCACGCCGCCCATGTGCAGGTAGTGGTCGGAGCGGAAGAAGCCATCGAATCCACTGTCCTCGGTCCGGAGCGCGAGCCGGCGCAGGTCGTCATACGTGGAGCCCTGCTGCGGCTCGTTGAAAATGCAGATGTCCAATCCCTGGTCCATGAGGCAACCTTCTCAGGTGACCGACATCCACGTGCGCCGGGCCCGCCCGATCGACGGTCCGAGCATCGACGCGATGTTCGCCGCCACCTGGGGCGAGCCGCGCGTCGCGGCCCGCGGCCGCCTCTACGACCTGCGCGCCTTGCCGGCGCTCGTCGCGACGCGCGCGGTGGTCGCCGGTTCGGCTCGCGACAGCGGCGGTACGCACGAAGCAGGCGGATCGTCCGAGGAGATCGTCGGCGTGCTGACGTACGAAATCGACGGTGACGCGATCGAGATCGTGTCGATCGAGGCGGTTCCGCCCCGCCAGGGCACCGGCACGGCGCTCCTGGCCGGTGCCGCCGACCTCGGCAAGGCGGAAGGCTTGGCTCGTTTGCTCCTCGTCACCACGAACGACAACATCGACGCCTTGCGCTTTTACCAGCGCCGTGGCCTGCACATCCTGGAGGTCCGGCCGGACGGGGTGGCCCGATCACGTGAGGTGAAGCCGTCGATCCCGCTGATCGGGTCGTACGGCATCCCGATGCGCGACGAGATCGTGCTCGGTCGCGATCTGTAGAAAGCCGTCGCACCACCCGCGCTACGGTCAACGCATGGCAGGCAGCGGATATGGCTGGATCAGCCTCACGACGGACTATGGCCGCTCCGACGGCTTCGCCGCCGCGCTGCACGGGGTGATCGCCCGCATCGCGCCGACCGTACGGGTCATCGACGTGACGCATGACGTACCGCCGGGTGACATCGCCCGTGGTGCCGCCGTCCTCGCGCAGACCGTGGCCGACCTACCGGTTTCCGTACACGTCGCCGTGGTTGATCCGGGTGTCGGCACCCTGCGCCGGGCGATCGCACTCGCCACCGACGGTGGGCTGCTCGTCGGCCCGGACAATGGACTGCTGCTGCCGGCCGCGGACGTGCTCGGCGGGATCACCGAGGCGGTCGAGCTGACGAAGCCGGACTGGCATCGGGAGACCGTGTCCGCGACCTTCCACGGCCGCGACGTCTTCGCCCCGGTGGCGGCGCGCCTGACCACCGGCGCGTCGCTCCGCGAGGCCGGCAGCCAAGTGCCCCCGGAAGATCTCGTCCGCCTGCCGCCACCCGTCGTCGATCTCGGCGACGGGTACATCGAGGCCGAGGTGCTGACCGTAGATCGGTTCGGCAACGTCCAGTTGGCGGCGACCGCGAGCGACCTGAGCCGGCTCGGCGAGAACGTGCTGGTCGGCGGCCTGCGAGCGGCACGCGTGGCGACGTTCGGCGACGCGCCACACGGCAGTCTCATCGTGTTCAGTGACTCGGCCGGGCACGCCGCGGTCGCGATCAACGGCGGCCTGGCGGTCGTCGCACTGGGCATTGAGCCCGGCGATGTGCTGCGCATAGCGTCACTCTGACGATCCTCGCGCCGATATTGCGAAACAGCCCGGCGATCGGAGGGCGAGCCGCCGGCGCCCGAGCGATAAGAAAGCGGTGAGAATAGGCGGCATGCCCGAGGGCGACACCGTCTTCAATCACGCGCGAGCGCTGCACGACGCGCTGGCCGGGCTGGCGATCGTGCGATCGGACTTCCGCGTGCCGGAGCTCGCGACCACCGACCTCGCCGGCTGGACCGTCGTCGAGTCGGCGGCGCGCGGCAAGCATCTGTTGCTCCGCCTGGCCGACCCGGCCGGCGCGACCGCGACGCTGCACTCTCATCTGCGGATGGATGGCTCCTGGCGTACGTTCCGCCGGGGCGTTCGGTGGCACGGCGGTCCGGCGCACACGATCCGGATCGTGCTCGAGACCGACAAGGTCACCGCCGTCGGCTATCACCTGCACGACATCGCGCTCGTCCCGACCGATGACGAGCACACGCTCGTCGACCATCTCGGGCCGGATCTCCTCGGCCCGGACTGGGACGCCGCGAGAGCGATCGCGAACCTGTCCGCCGCGCCGGAGCGGGCCATCGCGGACGCGCTGCTCGACCAGCGCAACCTCGCCGGCATTGGCAACATGTACAAGTCCGAGGTGCTGTTCCTGCGCGGCGTCTGGCCCTGGCGGCCGGTCGGCGACGTGGCCGACCTCGCCGGGCTGGTGTCGCTCGCGCGGCGGATGATCATGGCTCACCGCGGCCGGTGGACCCAGTCGACCACCGGGTCCCTGCGGCGTGGCGAGGAGTTCTACGTGTACGGCCGGGCCCGGCGCCCGTGCCGGCGCTGCCGGACGCCGATCCGGCGCGCCGACGACGGCGACTACGACCGCGTCACGTTTTGGTGCCCGTCCTGCCAGAGCGATTCTCGATGACTGGTCCGCGACCGCGGCCTGCGCCGACGTAACCGCTCGCGGTCTGCGTAACGCCGAGGGCCTCTACCCAGTGGCGCAGGAATCTCGTGCCGACGCGTAGGGCGGCGGCGCACTCACGAAGACCTAAAACGCGCCATCAGTCGAGTGAGTGGGTCGCCGCCCTACGCGGCCACCAGCAGAGAACTCAGCCAGCGCCTCGGCCATGCCGCGCAGCTTGTCCGATGCCTCGGTGAGCCGGCCCTTGGCGATCGGTTCGCCGAGCAGGCCGTTCTCGGCGACGACACTCGCCGCCGCCGTCACGAACCCCTCGTACGCGCCGACTCCATCGGCGAGCTGCGCGACCATGTCCGTGTGGGCAGTCACCAACTGGTCGCGTGGACCGGCGGTAGTGGCCGGCAGTCGCAACACCCGCTCGACGGCCGCCGCCCGCTCGGCGAGATCACGCAGCGCCCGCTCGGCCGTCCTCGCCTCATCAAGCACATCCATGCCGACCCGGGCGCCGAGACCGGCCAGCGACTTCGCGGCCCGATCGAGACGCGATCCGGCATCCGCGACGGCCGATCCGCGAAGCTTCGAGAGGTGTTGGACGCGATGCAACTCGCCGATCGCCGTACGCCCGATGGGCAGTCGACCGACGACCCGCTCCAGCCGCTGCTGATTGTGGGCGGCCCGCGCCGACTCGGTGAGCGGCTCCGGGACCGGCTGGGCGGCCAGCGCGCGCAGATCGGCCCACCGCCAGAAGGCGATGGCGACCGAGCCGCCGGCGCCCGCCGCCCAGAACGCATCCGGCAACCCGATGCCGTCGTACGGCAACAGGACGATGGTCGCGCCGACGAGGCCGCCGGCCGTCACCGTCCACCACCGCGCCGACCGTCGCAGCCAGCGCAGCCGGGTCAGGTGACGGGCACGAGGATCGCCCACGCCTCGGCTCCCTTCCTGGGCCCCGCGCTGAGCGCGGGGCAGTGCCGCTACCCCCGGGCCTAACCGGCCGCGGAGGTGTCGCCGGTCTTGTCCTTGTCCTTGGAAACGCTGCGGCGGATCTCGTCGAGGCGGGCGACGCTGGCGTCGCCGTCCCGGTTACCGGACGTGGCGGCGGAGTCGCCGGACGCGCCGGCGATGGCCTCCTGGTTAGCGCCACCAGTCAGCTGGCCGCCGGACATGCTCGCTCGGATCTGTTCCAGGCGCGACGATCCGGCCATGTCGAGTGTGGACTTCTGCACCTCGAGCATGCGGCCCTCGACGGAATTCGAAGCGAGCTCGGCCCGGCCCATCGCGTTGGCGTAGCGGCGCTCGATCTTCTCGCGCACCTCGTCGAGCGACGGCGTGTTGCCGGGTGCGGCAAGCTCGCTCATGCCCTCCAGCGAGTGCGCCACGGTCTCCTGCATCTTCGCCTGCTCGAGCTGGCTCAGAAGCTTCGTCCGCTCGGCCAGCTTCTGCTGCAGCACCAGCGCGTTGTTCTCGACGGCCTTGCGCGCCTGCGTCGCCGCGGACAGCGCCTGGTCGTGCAGGCTCTTGAGGTCCTCCATCGCCTGCTCGCCGGAGACGAGCTGGGTGGCGAACGTCTGGGCGGCGCTCTCGTACTGTGTCGTCTTCTCCTCATCGCCATCGGCTCGCGCTTTGTCGGAGAGCACGAGCGCCTGGCGGGCCGACGACTGCAGCTTTTCGACCTCGGACATCGTCCGGGACAACTTCATCTCGAGCTGGCGCTGGTTGCCGATAACGGCCGCCGCCTGCTGGACGAGGGCCTGGTGCTGGCGCTGCGCGTCTTCGATCGCCTGCTGGATCTGGACCTTCGGATCGGCATACTCGTCGATCTTGGCGCCGAACAGCGCCATCATGTATCTCCAGCCCTTGACGAACGGGTTCGCCATATCTGCGGTCCTCTCTCAGCCGTCTTCATATGCGCCGGTCGATCCGCGCCAGGCGGTTCGTGCGCCGCTGCGCGATTCGTGCCGTGACGCGCCGCGTTACCGACGCATGCCACTCCATCGTCGCAGGCGCGCGCGACGACGTCACGCCGCATGCGGATCGATCTTTACGTCCGCCCGGATTTGTCTCGCGTCACCCTTCGCATTTCGTGCCATCCGAGCCGACCGCGGCACGCAGCCGGTCAGACCGAGACGGGATCGCGGCCACGGCCGTTCGCCGACCGGACGTTGCGCTTCGCGCGGAGCGTCGCCTTGAGCGGGCTGTCCTGGCGGATAGAGACGGAGACGTCGCCGTCGACCGCGAGATGGTGTCCGGTGCGGGCGACCGCTGCCTTGGGCAGCATGATCGCCTGCGGTACCGGAAGCTTCGCGCCGTCGCTCGGCAGATCCGCCATCGAGGCTCGCCCGCTGCCGGCGCCGGCGCGCTCGCGGGCGTCGACCGGGGCCAGCTCGGCCCGGGTGCGCTGGAGACCAATCGGTACGGCTTCGCGATCGCGACCGGACACCGGGTGACCAACCTCACGTCGAACCGGTCCGACGAGCGCCGGAGCACTCGGACGGGCGGGCACAGTCGTGTGGTTCTCGGCGACCTCGACGGTCTGGCTCACCTCGCGCAGCAGCTCGGACAGCTGCGCGCCTAGGGCGTCACAGATCGCCGCCAGCAGCTCGCTCGAGGCTTCCTTCTGGCCGCGCTCGATCTCGGAGAGATAGCCGAGGCTGACGTTCGCCGCAGTCGACACCTCGCGCAGCGTGCGGTGCTGAGACTGGCGACGCGCCCGTAGGGCGTCCCCGATTACCCTACGCAGCAGGATCATGGGCCACCCCCCTCTCCAGCGCCGTCCACGGACGGATGCCAGCCACGGTACCCGGTAACTGCTACCGGCGGCAGCGCGGCCCGCCGCCGTCTCGCCCACCGGTGCGCGATCGTAACCACATCGAGCGGCGGAACGCCGCATTTATCCCGGAACATCCCACTGGTTGGCGCGTGATGTGCTGTGCAGATCACGTTTGTCCGTCACCTCGTTCCCCGTCGAGAGCCGTTGAGAGCAGTGCGATGGCCGCCGCCACCGCGCCCGCGCGGATCGCCGGCCGGTCGCCGTTGATCCGCAGCGCCTGTCCGGCGCTCGACGGCCCGGCGACGGCCACAAAGACCGTGCCCACGGCGACGCCGTCCTGCGGCGTCGGACCGGCGACGCCGGTTGTTGCCATCCCCCACGTCGCACCGCACCGCTCGCGCGCACCGGCCGCAAGCGCCGCCGCCACGTCCGGGTCCACCGGTCCCCGCTCGTCGAGCAGATCCACGGGTACGCCGGCGAGCGTCGCCTTCAGATCGGTCGCATATACGACAAGGCCGCCACGGAACACGGCACTCGCGCCGGGGACGTCGACGATCGTCGCGGCGAGGAGGCCGCCTGTCAGCGATTCGGCGGTGGCCACCGTCTCGCGACGGGCGGCGAGCCGCTCGATCAGGTCCGCGACGCTTTCGGTCACCGCGCTAGTGATCCTGGCTCGACTGATCTTGGCCGGACGTACCGCGACCCCGCGCGGCCCCACCTGCCGCACCGTGATCCGGCGCAGCGTGATCGGGCGCAGCGTGATCGGGCGCGCCGTGGACGAGGATTCCACCCCGGCGCAGCCGGAGTGCCCGCGCGACGTAATCCACGCCGGTGACGACGGTGACGATCAGCGCCGCGCCCATGAGCCACGGACCGGCCTGCGCCAGCGACGAGTCGAACGGCCACAGGTACCAGACGATGGCCAGCGTCTGCAGCGCAGTCTTGATCTTGCCGCCGCGGCTCGCTGGGATGACGCCGTGCCGGATCACCCAGAATCGCAGCGCCGTCACGCCCCACTCGCGCGCCAGTATCACCACGGTCACCCACCATGGCAGCGCTCCGTACGCCGACAGCAACAGGAACGCCGCACCGGTCAGCGCCTTGTCGGCGATCGGATCGGCGACCTTGCCGAACGATGTGACCAGGTCCCAGGTCCGGGCAATCCAACCGTCGACGAGGTCGGTCGCGGCGGCGACGAAAAACGCGACGCAGGCCGCGATGCGCAGGCCCGGATGGGTCAGATCGGATGCGACGGTCAACAGGACGAAGATCGGGATGAGCACGATGCGCGCCACCGTCAGGGCGTTGGCGGCATTCACCAGTGGCGCCGGGCCGACCCGCCGGCCCATGGGCGCGGGCTCGCCCTTCTCGGAGACCACGGTGCCGTCCGTCACGCCGGCGATCCGATGGGTGACGCCGCACCTACGTTCGTCACGCCACGCCCGCCGGTTGCCGCCGACAGCATCTCGACCGGTACGGCCATCAGGTCGACGCCGTCATTGCCGACGACGCGCGACCGTACGAGATCGCCGGGCCGCAGCGCCGCCAGGTCCACGCCGTCGCCGCCGCGATCATCGACGTCGTCGATCAACGATGTCGAGCCATCGACCTCGGGCGCCTGGTGCGCGGCGCGGCCCTCGACGCCGTCGCGTCCGACCGAGTCCACCAATACGTCGACGAACGAGCCGATGCGATCTTCGGCGCGCTGCGCACAGAGCTCCTCGGCGAGCGCGCTCAGCTCGTCGTACCGGCGTTTGATCTCGTCGTCATTGATCTTGTCGGGCAAGCCGGCCGCCTCGGTGCCATCCTCGTCCGAGTAGTCGAAGACACCGATCGCGTCGAGGCCGGCGTCGGTGAGGAAGCGCTCCAACTCGGCGTAGTCGGCCTCGGTCTCGCCCGGGAAGCCGACGATGAAGTTGCTGCGCGCACCGGCGTCCGGGGCGATCTGCCGGGCAGCGTCGAGCAACTCCCAGAACCGCTCCGTCGATCCGAAGCGGCGCATCCGGCGCAGCACCGGCTCCGACGAGTGTTGGAACGACAGATCGAAATAGGGCGCGACGCCGGGCGTGCCGGCGATCACCTCGACGAGGCCGGGCCGGACTTCGGCCGGCTGCAGGTACGACACCCGGACGCGCACGATCCCGGCCACCCCGGCCAGCTGCGGCAACAGCTTCTCCAGCAGGCGGGGATCCCCCAGGTCCTTGCCGTAGGACGTCGAGTTCTCGCTCACGAGCACGATCTCGCGCACCCCGTCGGTGGCCAGCCACTCGGCCTCGGCCAGGATCTCCTCCGGCGTGCGGGACACGAACGCACCCCGGAACGACGGGATCGCGCAGAACGAACATCGCCGGTCGCAGCCGCTGGCCAGCTTTAACGACGCGACCGGCCCACGGGCGAGGCGCTGCCGCAGGATCGGCCGGAGGTGGGCCGGCGTCGCGCTGTCAACAATCAGACTCGAGCCGCTTCCCGAAACCGACCGACCGTGGCCCGGGACCGACACCGTCGCCGCGCGGCGGTCGACCGGCGTCAGCGGCAGGAGTGTCCGGCGGTCCTTCGGCACGTGCGACGTGACCGTCGCGCCGGCGGCGATCGCATCGAGCGTGGCGGCCATGTCCGGGTAGTGGTCGAAGCCCAGCACCGCCGACGCCTCGGGCAGACTCTCGGCCAGCTCGCGACCGTACCGCTCGGCCATGCAGCCAGTCGCCACCACCTTCGCGCCCGTGTCGGCCGCGGCGAGCAGCGTGTCGATCGAGTCCTGTTTGGCGCTCTCTACGAAGCCGCACGTGTTCACGAGCACGACGTCGGCATCCGACCCATCCGTCGTGACCGTCCAGCCACCCTGGGCCAACCGGGCCGCGAGTTCCTCCGAGTCAACCTCGTTGCGGGCGCAGCCGAGGGTCAGTAGGGCGACCCGTCGGGGCGCGCCGACGCCCGCGGCCGGGATGGCGGATCCGGCGGCGTGCGGGGCAGAGGAAGGCAGGTTGGACGGCACCTACAGAGGGTACCTAGCGGCGACGACGTACCAGCACGGCGCTGTACGGATACTCAGGGTGACATTCACAACCCGTCAACAGATCCGGAGCCGTACTGGTTACGCGACAGGCTCAGTCGACCGGCTCGGTCGGCCGGCTCAATCGACGGGTGCCCCGCGCAACGAGTCGAGCACCTCGGCCAACTCGTCCGGTTTGATCAACACGTCGCGGGCCTTGGATCCCTCGGACGGGCCGACGATGCCGCGCGACTCCATCAGGTCCATCAGGCGGCCGGCCTTGGCAAAGCCCACCCGCAGCTTGCGCTGCAGCATCGAGGTGGAGCCGAACTGGCTCGTCACCACCAGCTCGGCCGCCTGCAGCAGCAACTCGAGGTCGTCGCCGATGTCCTCGTCCGGCCTGCGCTTGCTCTCGGCCGGCGCGGCGAACACCTCGGCGCGGAACTCCGGCTCGCGCTGGTTCTTGCAGAACTTGACGATGTCGATGATCTCCGACTCGGCGACCCACGCGCCCTGCAGACGGATCGGCTTGGAGGCACCCATCGGCAGGAACAGCGCGTCACCGCGACCGATCAGCTTCTCCGCACCCGGCTGGTCGAGGATGACGCGCGAGTCGGCGAGACTCGACGTCGCGAATGACAGCCGGGACGGCACGTTCGCCTTGATGAGGCCGGTGACGACGTCGACGCTCGGCCGCTGAGTGGCGAGCACCAGGTGAATGCCGGCTGCGCGGGCGAGCTGCGTGATCCGGACGATCGCATCCTCCACGTCGCGCGGCGCGACCATCATCAGGTCCGCGAGCTCATCCACGACCACCAACAAATACGGGTACGGAGTGATGACGCGCTCGCTGCCGGGCGGCGGTTTGATCTGACCGGAGCGGACCTTCTTGTTGTAGTCGTCGATGTGCCGGACACCGGCCG
>Ga0193726_1003427_pt1 | contig 10085 bp, 11 predicted proteins | sample H2c1metaG_FD_144928 | JGI IMG/M metagenome (GOLD analysis project Ga0193726, IMG submission 144928) | Soil microbial communities from a riparian zone of the East river system, Colorado, United States - H2c1 | ecosystem: Environmental > Terrestrial > Soil > Riparian zone | place: USA: East River... | reverse complement strand
CACCTCGGCCTGGTATGGCATTCCTGTCGTCACGGACTCATGCCATGCCTTCAGATGTTTTTTAAGCCCTTCCGGGTGCAGTACCGGTTCCCATCCCTTTTCCATAGTTTCCTCAAACGTCATCCCGGTAAAGTCAAACCAATGCCTATTATAGTAATCAAAGTTCCCATCCGGATTGGCTGTCCAGATCATCTGTGGTATCGAATCGGCTAAAAATTTAAATTCCCTTATCTTTTCTATCGTTTTATCCTGCTGCCTGATCAGTTCCAGCTGTTCAAGCAATACCAGGTTTAATTTTTCCTGGGTTTCAAGCGATCTTTGCAGGGCCAGCTCGCCCGATTTATAATCATTTATATCCTGAAAGGTACCATAGATCCGTTTACAAAAACCATTTTCAAATTCAGCGTTACCAATTGATCTTACCCAAATTTTATCACCCTTTGCTGTAACTATTTGCCGCTCTTCATTCCACGGTTTACCCTCAGTAATAGCCAGGTTAAGGTTACTTCGTATTTTTTCGCGGTTTTTTTCATCAGGATAAAAATTAAGGCCCGATTCCAGACCGGGTTCATAACCAGGGTCAACACCATGGATCTCTTTGGTAACAGACGACCAGTAAATACTTCCTTTTTCAACATCATACTCCCAGCCGCCAACACGCGCAACCTGGTTGGTTTGCTCCAGCATATTACCGGTGCGCTTTAAATCCTTTTCCAACTGGTGCCTGTTAGTAATGTCCATACCATTAACAATTACATAAGGCTCGCTGTTAGTGCTATTTTCGTATACATTATTGTATAACCAGATCCGGATAGATCCATCCCGTTGCAGGCTTGAAGTTTGCCCTTGTAAGTTACCTGCTTCCTTTATATTAATAAGGTACGCATCAACTGCAGCGCGACTATCTTTCGGGCTAACATCATACAAAGTCATTTTCATTATTTCATCCCTGGCATATCCTAAAACAGCAGCACCCGCATTGTTTATGGATAAAAATTTACCTTTCATATCATGCGTAAACATCATGCCAAGTGAATTCTCAAAAAATACTCTTTGTTTTTCTTCGCTGGCGGCCAGTTGCCGCTCTTTTAATATTAGCCCGGAAACATCGCGGCCTATCCCGAATATATTCCCTGTTGATGGTTCAGGGGTAGATGTCCACTCAATAGTTTTGTATTCGCCGGTGATGGTTTTAAAGCGCTGTAAAAAGTTAGCAGTGTCTTTCCCTCCGGCTAATTTTTGCAGTTCTTTTGCGGTGTTTTCAATATCATCAGGGTGGTAAAACTCAAAGGATGATGTATTTAAAAGGTATTCTTCGCTCCAGCCAAATATTTTTGTAAAAGCAGGGTTTATCTTTTTAAAAAAGCCATCTATCCCGCCAACAAAAACCAAATCATTTGAGAGGATGAATAACTTTTCAAAATTTCTTAGTTCCTCCCTTAACCTTCGCTCAACTATAAGTGATATCACCTCATCTGCCAGCAGTTTAAGCGCTCTTTTTTGTTTAACAGTTAATACCTTGGGCTGGCTATCTATCACACATAACGAACCCAGCGCATAACCCTGAGGATCAACCAGGGGATACCCCGCGTAAAAACGGATACCAGGGCCACCGGTAACAAAAGCGTTGTTTTTAAACCGCGCGTCTTTAGTAGCATCCTCTACTTCAAAAATACAGGTATCCATAATGGTGTACGCGCAAAAAGCAAGGTCGCGCGAGGTTTCCTTTGCGTCAATACCCACCGTTGATTTAAACCACTGCCGTTTTTCGTCAATAAGCGATACAAGCGAAACCGGGGCATCACATATTATGGCTGCCAGTTCAGTAAGACGGTCAAATTCAGTCTCACTTAGTGTATCTAATATTCCATAATTATGCAGCGCCCTTAAACGTTCCTTTTCATTGTGGGGTATCGGCATACTCATGGTTTTTTGACGCACCTATGTTGATTTTCGGTTGATTTTTTGATGGTTAGGCTTAAATCATCCTTCTTCAATAAAAATAAACATTTTATTTAATACATAGTTTGTTGTTTTGCCCGGGGGATAATTTTCCCGGATAAAAACTACAAAATTTAAGAGCTTTGCTATTAATCGGTTTAACTTTACAACCACTGCTGTTCTTTTATCATACAATAATAAAAGAACAAAATAACCTGTTATTTTTATACCCTGAACGGTACTTAATTAAAGATGAATAACCAATATTATATTTTAGTAGACAACGAGCAAAGCGGCCCTTTTAGTTATGACGAATTAACAGAAATGGACCTTGACGTGCATACAAGGATCCTGTCGCCATTAGCCGATGGCTGGCAGGATGCTTGTGACCTGCCTGAATTTTATCCTTATTTTGAATCGAGAGGGATCTATTTACCTACCGGGGATAACCTGGCCTCATTTGGATGGCGGTTTTTAGCCTGGATTTTCGATTACCTGGTTGTTTCTTATTTAACCAGCCTGGTTGTGAAAGTATTGGTATTACAAAAGGTAATTCCTGTTATACAATCATACGAAGCTTTAATAAAAGAACCACGTGTTTTATTAATATTACAGCTCAGCTTCAGTCTTACATTAATTCTTTATAATTCAATTTGCGAGGCATCACCCATGAAAGGCAGCCTTGGCAAAAAGTTATGCCGCATAGTGGTGGTTGATATTGATGGCATGGGATTAAGCTATTTTAACGCGTTGTTACGGAGTGTGGGCAAGGCGGTATCTATCCTTATACTTTATACAGGCTTTTTACCCATATTTTTTAGTGAGCACCGCCAGGCATTGCATGATATGCTTGCCAAAACCTATGTAGTAAAACTTTAGTTTTTAAAAAGTTCATAGTTCATGGTTCATGGCTGCTGCGCATTTTGCTATGAACCATCAACTGTGAAACTCCTCAAAACAACCTGTCCTTTATCACTAAAGTACCTGCAACCATATCATGAAGGCATTGTTGCTGCTTATTAAAAAAGCTAAACAGGTAGCCTATAAAAAGGGTGAGCACTGAAAATAGCTTGGCCAGGTTTCTGCCGGTTGCCCGGCCCGGGCTTATGCGGTAGCCCTGCATATCGCCGACTTTTATTTTCAGGATCTGCTTGCCATAAGTTGCCTGCTTTGCAGAGCATTCCATAATTATATGGTAGATAAGCTTTACTAAAGGAATAACGCCAAAAAGGCTGAATACTATTACAAGGCGCGTAGCCTGATCTTTAACAAACAGGGATAATATAAATGCGAATACAATACATACGCCTGCAACAAAAAACCAATCGAGCGCAGAAGCCATCAGGCGCTGATCAAAACTGCCAAAATACTGGGGAACAAGCGCCTCGCGGTTAAAGCCTAAAAGCAGGCGCAGCTCGGCAATTTCATGGGCTTCCTTATAATCGTCCATATCGGCGGTTTTTAAAAAATCGCCCGGTTTTATTTTACGTTCTTTTAACTGCTCAATGCTGAATGGCCCTTCGGGCTTGCCACTGATAACTAGGATGTACTCTTGAGGCATGGCGTTTTAATAGCAATTAGTTAAATACCGAACATCGAATTTTGAATATCGAATGATGAAGTAATAATAAAATTAAAAGATCGAACCAAAAATAAGGAATAAAGAAGAATGCACTTCTAATTTCTCATTTGGGATTCGATATTCTATAAAGTATTTAAATATCAACCATCGAATTTAAAATAACAAATAATGAAGCTGGCACTTCTAAATTTATCATTCAAAATTCGATGTTCAATATTCTTTTTATAATTAGTACCTGCTAACCTTAAAGTCAGACAGACCTCCGCTAATGTGGATATGTATTTTGTTTTTAGCTGATGCAAAACCAGGGGTTTCGTAATTATTATCGCTGGTTTTATTAAATCCGTCAAAATGATTATCAGACAAGCCCGAATCAGTTTCAATACTGCAGGCTGCATTTTCAGGAATATTAACCTCTACCCCTGAAACGCCGGTTGAAATATCAACATTTGTAAGGAACAAAGGGGCGCCTAATTTTATGGTAAATGCAGCAGCACCACCATGCAGTTTAAGCGTTCTCACTTTAAATTTTGAAAGATCGAAATCAACACTGGCAGCCCCTGTTTCTACATTTATATCCCAAACCGGATTTTGATTTAACCGCATTTGCGCTTCATTCTTGTCCGAATCAAAATGAAAGCCTTTGTGATCTCTCATTTTAAAGTTAACTACGTAAACAGAATCATCTTTATTGGTCGAAAAATCATACCGGCCTTCGTCGTCCCTGGTCGAGGCGCTAAATAACTGGTTGGTAGTATCTATTATTTTATAAGCTGTTCCGCCACCGCTTACATTTAAACGTGCAAGCTTTGTGCCGACATTAAAGGGCGCATTAAAGGCCCCGTTTCCGCTCATTTTAAAATCCGTTTTAGTGCTGTCGTTATCATCATCATCGTTATCGTCGCTGTTGTTGTTATTGTTGTCATCAAAATCATCGCTATGAAAACTAAAATTATGACGGGGCCAAAAGTTATAACGCTCGCCAAAATTGCCGAAGAATAACAGACCAACACCAACTACCAATACGGTTATTTTTATAATTGTTGCCCAAATTGTTTTGTTATGGGCAAATACAAGGTTTACACCGGCAATAACTAAAAATATTGGCCACAGGTGAAATATATTATACAAACGGAAATGCAGGTATCCAAAATTACCCAGCAGGATGGCTGCTCCTATAAGTACCAGGATAACACCCGGAATTATTTTATCGTTTTTCATCTTAATATTATTTTAAGGTTAGCCCGTTAGGGAGCTTAATTAAACAGTTGGGGTGTTATCGGTTGTTGGTGTCGCCGGATCTTCAACAGCCGGGTCCTCTTTTTCGGGTGTTTCATTCAAATCCCTTTTACGCCATTCTTCTCTTTTTTGGCCGGATATGATTAGCGAACCGCCTACTATAACCAATACTATTGGCCATAACTTACCAAAATCAAAATCGGGGATCAGATCATACTCATCAACCAGGATTGCTGACCCAATAACAATAAGTACCAAACCTATTATAATGCCAGCATGTGATTTTTGTTTTGGTGCAACATTTTCTATTGGGTTACCACTGAATGGATTGCTGCCATAGGGATTATCGCCAAACGGATTGCCACCGAAAGGATTACCACTTTGTTGCGGGTTATTAAACTGACCGGCAGGTTGTTGCGGAGGAACGGTATAGTCGACCGTTGGATTATTATAATTATTATACATGAACCCTTTTCTCGGTAAAACTATCCATAAAATAATGTAAGTACCAAAACCTACACCCATTATAAAAAAGGTGAAAGCAAATAGCAGGCGCATAACAGTAACATCCATCTCAAAGTATTCTGCCAGGCCTGAACAAACACCACCAAACACTTTGTGGTATTCATCACGATATAGTTTTTTGTTCATTTTATTTTGTTTTTAGAGTTGATTTATATTTGACCGAATGCCGGTTTTATTACAATTTCGTCAACATTGGCCCCGGCGCTCATTTTATAAATATTTACAATAGCCGATGAAATGTCTTCTGGTAATACCATTTTATCTTTATCCACCTCCATGCCTTTCCATGAGTCTGTTAATGTTGAGCCGGGTATAATAGCGGTTACTTTTACCCCGTATTGCTGCATTTCAGAACGCATTACTTTATTAAGACCTAACAGCGCAAATTTTGTTACACTATACGTACCAGCCTCAGCAATAGGGCTTAACGATGCTACTGAGCAGATGGTAAAGATGTGTCCCTCGTGCGCTGCTATCATAGTTTTGCCAAAATAACGGTACAATTCATAGGCAGGCATCAGGTTGGTATTTACATGCTTATCAAGTGTATCGTCTGCATCATCCAAAATGCTTGAGTGTTCATAAACACCTGCATTATTTACAATTATGCTGATAAAACCCAGGTGCTGTTCTGCCGCCCTTGCAAAATCCTGCAGCTGTTGTTTTACGCTCACGTCTACTACAGCGGTAAAGATCTTTATATTGGGGTTGATAGCTGATAACTCATCTTTAAAGGCAGTAAGATCCTCGCTATGCCTTGAGCATACGGCCAGGTTAATCCCTTCCTTTGCGAAAGCTATTGCTATGGCCCGGCCCATGCCTTTTGTTGATGCTGTTATTAGCGCGTTTTTCATTTGTTTTTTATTAAATGTTTGAAGCTGAAATGTTATATGTTAATACCGCAAACAATAATATCTAAAAATCCCAATGTTATTATACATCAAATCTAATTTATATATCAAAATACCGATTATTGCTTTTGGTAAAGCTGGTTAAATTTTCGGTAAAGCGGGGTAAAAGGGCGGTGAAAAAAGTGGCTGTAAGCTTAACAAATGCTTAAGAACATAGAAATAACCGGTTAAAACCTTATAATATCTGTATCTACAGGCGTATATCCCAGCTGTCTGCTCATATTTAGAATTTGCCCCTTGTGATGAAATTCATGTGTGATAACATGTGTGAATAGCTGCAGGGGAGTAGTAGTTAATATTAGATCTTCTTTTTTAGGCTGAGTAACAGGCAAATCAAATGTATCAGTAAAATGATGTAAGAATTCATCAACTGCCAGGTTAATCTCCTCAAATACATGCCGAATCGAATTCAAGTCTTTATGGTGCTCCTCATTAAAAAGGTTTTGTTGTTTATGCATAGCATAATTCACCAGCCATGACAGATAAGTATTGGCGTTATGGATCATGAGATTGCGGATGCTTTCATTATTAAAAGACGGCAATGGTTTTAGCAGGTCCTCCGGCTTTAACAATTCGCAATAATCAAACAAAGCGCCGCGGGAAGATATTACTAACTGGTATTGATGTAAAAAAGTTATATACATTATTATATCAAACTAATTATTTTTTGCTTTCGCAGAGATCTGGCGTATAGAACCCTATATTTTGAAAAGTAATTTACACATTCTTTGGCTTTGCCCTAAAGAAAAAATATGTTTGACTGCTATAACTAAAAATAATAACCAAAGCCGTTGTTAAAATTTTTGACGGAGTAGGATACCAGCCGAAATAATCGACAAATAGCTTTAAAAACAGGTAATTGAAAATTATGCAGATAAAAACGACTATTAAGTACCTGATCAGTTGACTTCTGCGCCTTAATCCCGATTCCTGGAAAACCACATAACGATTAAGATAAAACCCTGTTGGCAGGCTAAAGCAAAAGGCAAACACCAGCGACGCAATGTGCGGACTCAATGTAAAATGACCGACATCAAAATTGTGCTTTCTAAAAACGAAGTTATAGCCTATTGAAAAAAGACTGATATCAAATAAAGTATTGGCGCCACCAGCTGCCGCATATCTGAATGTTTGTAAGGGAATAAATTTTTTAAAAGGCGAATAAAAGAAATCAATAGCCGATAAAATGAATTGTCTTAAGGAGTGATGAATGTTTTTCATTTAAGGAATTATGGTTGTAATATGTCGTTTATTTTAGCCACAACCTTATTTACGATATTCGATTTAACACTACTTATTGATTTAATAATTATTGATTTTTCTGCAATCAATATTTTATTACACCTGATTTCTGAAATTTGATTTAACGGAACAGTTAAGTCTGTTTGACTATCAATAGGAATTGAAAAACTATCTTTCCTGTTATTAGATGTTATTTGAACAAGCATAACATCTTGTGTGTTATTTAAAAGGCTACCCGAAACTATTAAAGCTGGTCTTCTGACGGCTCCTTGCTGATTTGTAAATGGGAACGGGATTAGTACAATATCTCCTTGTTTCATTCTTTAAAAACTATTCCAATAATCATTTTCTACCTGATTATTAATATCCCAATCAGCAGCAAAAGATTTTTCGGCATATGATAATGACATTATGTTTAGTTCTGGTTCAACCAAACTTTGCCATACCAGATCTTCTTTGGGTGTAAGCCAGTCTTTGGCTAAGACATTTTCACTTGCAAGATGGGTGATTGTTTTATCTTTCGTTTCAGCCTCTTCAACTGTAAAGGCTATAATCTCCACTTGTTTCCCTATAAAGTTTTTAGGCACCTTAATAGATATGTTTTGTTTCTCGGGTTTAACCAATGTCCTTATCATAACCCAAATATACTAAAATAGTAGAATTTAATTTCTCCTAAATTGTTTGCTTGTCATTCAATAATAAATTATATCTCGCATCAAACCAACTCTTCGTTATTTAGTTGTAATAACAATTATACAACCAATAATTTTATCACAAAAAAGGCATAATATTAATTAAGGAAGTAATGCTTAATGCACTGTATTGCTTAAAAACGTATTTTTAGCCCAATTTTAAATATTTAAATGTTTCACAGCTTAGGAAAATATATACTCTTACTACATTTAAGTTTCCGCAAACCCGAAAAGTTCAAAGTTTATTGGGCCGAAGTTATGCGCGAAATGGTATCCGTAGGGATTGGCTCATTGGGGATCATCAGTATCATATCCCTGTTTATAGGTGCAGCTACCACTATCCAGGTTGCTTTCCAGTTATCCAGTCCGCTGGTACCGCGCAGTATTGCCGGCAGCATTGCCCGCGATTCAACCATACTGGAATTTAGTCCGACTATATCATCATTGGTTTTGGCAGGGCGGGTAGGTTCAAGCATTGCATCGCAAATAGGTACCATGCGGGTAACCGAACAAATTGATGCTCTTGAAATTATGGGTGTTAATGCGCCTGGCTATCTTATTGCTCCTAAAATTATTGCAGGAATGACTATGGTGCCTTTACTGGTTATTGTTTCCATAACCTTAGGTATAACAGGTGGCTGGATTGCCTGCATAGTATCAGGAGATGTTAGCCCGGCTGATTATATATCAGGCGTACACAGCGGTTTTGAAGGCCTTACCGTTCGGGTTGCACTGGTTAAAGCTGTTGTTTTTGGCTTTATTATAGCCTCTATTTGTGCTTACCAGGGTTTTTATACATCAGGCGGTGCATTAGAAGTGGGGCAATCGGCAACTAAAGGTGTTGTATACAGTTGCGTAATGATCTTATTTGCCGATCTGGTTATAACACGTTTAATGCTATGATCGAGGTAAAGGACATTTATAAAACATTTGGCGAAAACGAAGTGCTGAAAGGCATCAGTGCAAAGTTTACCGCAGGCAAAAACAACCTCATCATTGGTGGTTCAGGTTCGGGAAAAACCACCTTGCTTAAATGTATTGTCGGTTTGCACGACCCTACAAAAGGACAGGTGTTTTTTAACGATGAGAATTTTACGGAAATGGATTTCACACAGCGTGTGCCAATCCGTACTGAAATAGGCATGCTTTTTCAAAATTCCGCATTGTTTGATTCTATGACAGTTGAAGAGAACATTATGTTCCCCTTAAACCTGTTTACACAGCAATCAAAAGAAGAAAAGCTTGAACGCGCTAATTTTTGCCTGGAAAGGGTTAATCTGGTAGGGAAAAATAAGCTATATCCATCCGAGCTTTCGGGAGGGATGAAAAAGAGGGTAGGTATAGCGCGGGCAATCTCCATGCAGCCAAAATACCTGTTTGTTGATGAACCCAACTCAGGTCTCGACCCCAAAACCTCCATCCTGATAGATGAATTGATCAATGAGCTTACCGAGGAATATAAGATAACTACCGTTATTGTTACCCATGATATGAACTCGGTAATGGGAATTGGCGATCATATTGTGTTTTTACACGAGGGAAAAAAATGGTGGGAGGGCTCAAACCATGAAATTGCCCATACGGATAATAAAGAACTCAACTCATTTGTATTTGCCAGCAAGTTTATGCAGGCGGCGAAAGAAAAGTTGTAGGTAGTCTGAAAGTCCGGAAGTCGGAAAGACCGGAAGTCTGAAAGAAAAATAGAAGATCGGTAAGATTTATATAAATTTGCAGCTTTCGAACAAATTAATAACTAAAAACATCTTCCGGACTTTCGGTCTTTCCGACTTTCGGACTCAAAACCATGATCCAACTCCTCACACCCACCCACTGGAAAGACTATGAACTGATTGATTGCGGTGACTTTGAAAAGCTGGAACGTTTTGGCAATGTGATTTTGATCCGCCCTGAGCCGCAGGCGGTTTGGAGCAAAGCTTTAAGCAATGCCGAGTG
>Ga0193726_1003426_pt1 | contig 10086 bp, 11 predicted proteins | sample H2c1metaG_FD_144928 | JGI IMG/M metagenome (GOLD analysis project Ga0193726, IMG submission 144928) | Soil microbial communities from a riparian zone of the East river system, Colorado, United States - H2c1 | ecosystem: Environmental > Terrestrial > Soil > Riparian zone | place: USA: East River... | reverse complement strand
GCCAATGCAGGATGGCTGTTATTGTTGATAATTGCCAGGTATTGGTTGGCGGCGATATTGTTTGAATCGATACCGATCATTTGCTGGTAGATTTTCTTTGCCTCAGCAATATTATCATTCATATAACTGGCATAGCCCAGGAAACCCAGCCATTGCAGGTTAGCAGAATCATGCGCGATGGCGGGTGTTAAATAGCTGATGATTTCATCAAATTGCTGGTTTTGCAGGTACTCCATCACTTTGAGTTTATCCGGTGCGGGCGATTGTGCGCCGGCACAATAAACAAACAGGAAGCTGATGGAAAAGGAAAGAATAGTTTTTCGCATAAAGGATTCGGTTTTTATAATTAATCGGGCCGTCTTATTAAGACAGCCCGGGTATACTTGAAACGCATTGATGTATTTGTTACAACTTTCAACCGTTAGAAAGACAACAGTAGTTTTTAAAACTATCCTTGTCTTTCTAACATATAAGTAATAGGTTGTCTTTTGTACGCTTTTACTTTTTTGCCATTATTCATAGCAGGTATCCAGGTGCCGCTTTTTTTTATCATGCGGATACTTTCTGGGCGTAACAATTGAGGTCCGCTGATAGCTTTTACGTCACTTATTTTGCCTTGCTCGTCCACTATAAATTGAACTATTACAGTACCTTTCACCTCCTTGTCTATCGCCTCCTGGGGGTAATGGAGCGTTTTATATAAATAGCTTTGCCAGGCTGTACTATCGCCAGGATATACTGCTTCTGTTTCAACTTTGGTAAATGTGGGATTGGATTGCTTTGCACCGTCCAATTCTTCCCGGTAAACAACAGGGATGTTATTTTTATCAACCGCAGAAAAAATTTTGCCGTTTTTACTTTCAGCAACAGCTTGTTCAAGTTGTTTTTTTGCCGCGGACATTAGTTTTTCATTGGCTCCGGCGCCTGATATCAATGCTGTATCAGCAATAACCCTGTTTTCTGTCTGCGTTGTCTCTTTCGCCTGGCTGTTCTGTAACTGGTACTTTACAATGCCTTCTAAAATTTTGCGGGCCACTTTTTCCTGGTTGGCAGGATTGGTAATAAAAGCAACGTCTTTGGCATTGCTGATGTATCCACACTGTATCAAAACAGCAGGGAAACTGTTTTTGTCCAGCACATAAACGCCCACTGCTCTTTGTTTTATTATTTCGTCTACAGCATAAATGCCTTTCAACTCTGTTAAAATTGCGGAAGAAAGCATCCTGGCTTTGTTGTCTTCCTTTTTAAGGGTGATATAAGCCTCAAAACCGGTTCTTGTGGTAATTGTTTGGGGCGTTGCATTTACATGAATTGAAACAAAAAGATCTGGCTTTGCATTGTTGGTAATGTCCATTCTGTTTTCCAGGTCTTCTTTCAGGTTAGTAGCATTGCCCACCAGTTCATCTTTGCTCCTGGTAAGCACAATGTTTACGTTGTATTCACCTGATAATTCTTTGATCTTTTTTGCAATACTCAGATCGATATCTTTTTCAGCAAGGCCATTGTCGTTCCTGGCACCCGTATATTTTCCACCATGCCCCGGGTCAATCACCACCGTAATGGTTTTACTGGCATAAACAGCGGCAGTATTAACTGGCCCTTTGTGTGTAAGCTTTACTGCAAAAGCAGAAACCAGCAGGAATAATAATGGCAATGCCATGATGCGGCTGATATAGCCGCTGCGGCGGATAAGGTTAGATTGTGTAATCATGGTAATACGTCGTTTTATCTGGTTATGGAAAAATGGATGGGTAATGCCGGGTGATTGCCCGTGAATGGCCTGCAATACCAGCAATTCCGCATATTCATACCTGTTATTGCCGGATACTGCATAGGCATCTGCCAGGAACTCGTGAATGGCCCTGAGTTCTTTTTTGATGAGGTGAAAAAAAGGATTGAACCAGCCCAGGCAGCAAAGAATTTCCAGCAACAAAATATCGGCGCTGTGTTTTTCTTTTACATGAAACATTTCGTGCCGGAAGATCTGCTGGCCCCGTTTATCGTTAAAAGAAATTTTTTTATCCCAGAAAATAGATTGAAAGAATGAAAAAGGTGTGCCCGGTTCGGCCGTGTTGTAAATTTTCAGCCGATCGATGATATCATAGGCATATTTATTTTTCAGGCCATTGATATAAACAAGCGATCGTATTAAAATGATTACACCGGCCAGGGCGCCTGCTATATAAATAAAGTAAAAGCCGTTCTGTACATTTATCCATTTGCTCCATTGGTTCTGGCGGGCATAAATGGTAACCGGTTCTTCCCAGCCACCGGCCGTTATTACTTTCAATGTCCGGGTAAGACCATTGGATGGCCGGTCACCCCAAAACAGGTTAACCGGTATATTTATAAACGGTATGATGAGTGAAAACAACGTAATGGCCAGCAGGTAAAACCGGTTGTAATGGTGGAAGCGTTTGTTGCGGAGAAACAGGTGATAATAACCGTACAGCAACCCACAGCTTATGATAAGTTTAATGATGAAGAGTGATACTGCCATTATTCCGGTTTTTTTAATGATTTAATCTGTTGCAACAGGGTTTCCAGTTCTTCCTGGCTCAGTTTGTTGTCGTTAACAAACTGGGATACCAGCCGGGCAGGGGATCCCTCAAAATACCCTTTCACCAGCTGGTTAATGGTTTTACGGCCATACTCAGATTTACCGATTTTTGGTTTGTACAGGTTATTCCGGCCCTGGGTTTCATAGGCTACAAAGCCTTTTTCAACCAGTATTTTAAGAATGGTGGCAATGGTATTGGAATGAGGCCGGGGTTCAGGGCTATTATCAAGAATATCCTTCAAAAAACCCTGCTGCAGCTTCCACAGAACCTGCATCACCTGTTCTTCAGTTTTGGTGAGACTTTTCATTATAACTAAAAGTTTAGTTGTTGTGTAAATGTATAACTAATTTATTAGTTACAAAGAAATTATTGATCTTTTTTTAAAATAATTTGAAAGCAGTCATACGGTACCGGTGCGCGACGCAACAAAAGCCCAATGGCAGTACAGTGGCTGGTTACACCCATTTTTTTATTTCTTTAACATATCTGTTTTTTACTTTTTATTCGTTTTGTTTGCCTTCCGCAGCAGCAGTTTTTTCGCGAAACGCTATGAGTTCTCAACTATAAAATTTATTTTTGTAGCGGTTCTGGACGGATCGCCAACATTATTTGTCCTTAGATCGTTACTAATCGTACCCACCCTGGTATCAACATTATTATACCTTAAGATTATTCATGAGACAGTTAAAAATTGCTACACAGATTACCAATCGTGATTCGCAGGCAGTAGAAAAGTATTTGCAGGAAATTTCGAAAATTTCCATGATTACGCCTGAAGAGGAAACCATACTCGCACAGCGTATCAAGATGGGTGACCAGAGAGCACTGGACAAACTTGTGCAGGCCAATTTACGTTTTGTGGTATCTGTTGCTAAGCAGTACCAGCACCAGGGCCTTTCTCTTAGCGATCTTATCAACGAGGGTAACCTCGGTTTGATTAAAGCAGCCCAGCGTTTCGATGAAACCAAGGGGTTTAAATTCATTTCTTACGCAGTATGGTGGATTCGCCAGTCCATTTTACAGGCGTTGGCAGAGCAGGGCAGATTGGTTCGCCTGCCGCAAAACAAAATTGGCACCTATAATAAGGCTAATAAAGCGTACATGGCTTTTGAACAGGAACATGAAAGGGAGCCCTCTACAGAAGAATTGGCTGAATTACTGGAAATGAGTGAAACGGAAATTAACAATATTTTCCAGAGCAATACCCGTCATACCTCTTTGGATGCTCCTGTACACGAAGCAGAAGATGTAGCCATGGGTGATTTGCTGGAAGGTGGTGATGATACAGATGACGATGTAATGAAAGATTCCCTGCGCAGTGAAATCCGCCGCGTGCTGAAATCATTAAGCCCAAGGGAAGCTGAAATTGTAAATGCTTATTTTGGCCTGGATGGCGAAAATGGGGTTACCATTGAGCAAATCGGACAGAAATATGATCTGACCAAGGAGCGCATCCGCCAGATTAAAGAAAGAGCCATCAAGCGTTTGCAGAAGGCCCGTTACAGCAATGCGTTAAAAGCTTATTTAGGATAAACAGATAACAGGTTATTCTTATTTTTTTACATGCCCTTCAGATTTTGGAGGGCATTTTTCATGAGGCGTGAATCGTGAGGCGCAAAACGCGGCGGACTGTGCCGGAGGACTCACCACTCACGCCTCACGTTCCTTAATTTTGAACAATGAAGCAATGGTTATTGTTATTATGTGCCGGATCATTATTTGGTTCCTGCGAGAAGGCAATCAGGTTTAAACTGGATACCACACAGCCATCACTGGTAATAGAAGCCACCATTGAAAATGACCAACCGCCCGTGGTTATTCTTTCTTCCAGTTTTGATTATTTCAGCAATATTTCTGCTGGTATACTCGCAAATTCGTTTGTCCACAATGCTGTTATTACCATTTCAAATGGGGTTAAAACCCACCAGCTGAAAGAGTATTTTTATAATACGCCGGCTAACCTGAAAGTGTATTATTACAGTATTGATTCATCAAACCTTGCTACCGCATTTGCGGGAACATTTAATACTTCCTACAGCCTGAACATACAGGTAAATGGTAATACATATACATCCACCACTACCATACCGGCACTGACAAAGAAAATTGATTCTTTATGGTGGAAGAAAGCGCCCGATAACCCGGATTCCGCAAAAGTAGTTTTGGTGGCAAAAGCAACCGACCCGCCCGGGTATGGCAATTATATCCGGTATTTTACCAAAACAAACAGCGATCCTTTTTATCCCGGTCTCAATTCTGTTTTTGACGACCAGATAGTTGATGGTACCACCTATACGGTAGATGTGGAAAGGGGGATAAACCGTAATGAAAAACTGGATATGAAAACATATTCTTTCTTTGACAGGGGAGATACCATTACGCTTAAATTTGCTAATATTGATAAGGCTACCTATGATTTCTGGCGCACCATGGAATACAGTTACAGCAGTATTGGTAACCCGTTTTCATCGCCCACCAAAGTGCTGGGCAATATCAATGGAGGCCTGGGTTATTTTGGCGGTTATGCTGCGCAATATAAAACCATCATAGTGCCCAAATAGATGTCTGATGTCTGATATGATGATGTCTGATTTCTTTTGCGTGGAACGGCTCGCAGCTGAGAAGCTGAAGCTTTAGAAAAGTTAATGTTCTTATGGGTGTAATTTGTCAGTCAGCGAACTTCAAATTACAAAAATTGTTTGTTTATTTGCCGTTACGCAAAAAAAGGAGTATTTGATATTATGGCTACAATTGAAAAGATACATTGTTTGATCATTGGTTCCGGTCCTGCCGGTTATACGGCCGCCATTTATGCTGCGCGGGCGAATATGAAACCCGTATTGTACCAGGGCATACAGCCCGGGGGGCAGTTGACCATTACTACGGAAGTAGAGAATTATCCCGGTTATGCAGATGGCGTGCAGGGCCCCGATATGATGGTGCATTTTGAAAAACAGGCCGCCCGCATGGGTGCCGATATCAGGTTTGGCCTTGCTACCAAAGTCGATTTTTCAAAACAGCCCTTTAAAGTTTGGATTGATGAGGAAAAAGAACTGGAAACGGATGCCGTACTGATTGCCACCGGCGCTTCCGCCAAATGGCTGGGACTGGAGAGCGAACAGCGTTTGAACGGTTCGGGCGTCAGCGCCTGTGCGGTATGCGATGGTACTTTTTTTAAGGGGAAAGAAGTAGCTATCGTGGGAGCAGGGGATACTGCCTGTGAAGAAGCCTTGTATCTTTCCAAGCTTTGCAGCACGGTGCACATGATTGTACGGAAAGGAGAAGATGGCATGAAGGCATCCATGATAATGCAGGACAGGGTGAAAGCAACTGCCAACATCCGGGTTTACTGGAACAGTGATACGGAAGAAATCATCGGCCAGTTTAAAACCGAAGCAGTACGCATTAAGAACAATAAGACCGGCCTGGAACAAACCATACCCGTCAGTGGATTTTTTGTTGCCATTGGTCATGAACCCAATTCAGCTATTTTTAAAGATTGGGTAGATCTGGATGAGGTTGGCTACATTAAAACCATACCCGGTACTTCCAGAACAAATATTGAAGGCGTTTTTGCTGCGGAAGATGTACAGGACAAAATTTACCGACAGACGGTAACAGCTGCGGGCAGTGGTTGTATGGCTGCGCTGGATGCAGAACGTTATTTATCTGCCCGGGCGCATCGTCAGTTGATTGGTTGATCGGTTGACGCCATTGTTGGGTGTTTTCACCAACAATTAATTTTGATTGGTTGACGCCATTGTTGGGTGTTTTCACCAACAATTAAAATAATAAAATAAGTCATCTCCGCATAGAAGAAATCAGACATCATCACATCAGACATCAGAAATATATCAGACATCAGAAATTTTTACAAATATGCTAACTGTTCATTTATCAGATCTGCGTTTTTTTGCTCATCATGGTGTATACGATGGAGAACCCGAAGCAGGGGGTGGGTTTGAAGTGCATTTACAGGTTAAATACGAAGAAAAGAAAATCAAATTCGACAACCTGAAAAATGTGCTTAATTACGAAGAGCTTTATCACATTGTTAAAAAGCGGATGGCCATGCCCACGCCATTGATGGAAGAAGTAGCGGAAAGCATTATCCGCAAAATACGGCACGAATATTCCTTTGTAAAAGAAGTAAGTATCTCTATCTTTAAGCTGCAGCCCCCGATTGAGCAATTTGAGGGCAAAGTGGGCATTACATTGCAAAAGAAATTTGATGATTAGTGAAAACCTTATTCCTTAATGTACTCCTTTTATGGATACCTTTTTTATGTTTAGCACAGGATATTGCTGCCCTGCAGAAAGAAGCCGAGCGGCTGGAGCCTTCCAGTGAAGAATCAGCTTTATTCAAATACCAGGAAATTTTAAAACAACAGCCGGGCAACCTGAAGGCGCTTTGTAAAAGCAGTGAATTGTGCAGTTCCATCGGCCGGCGGGAGACCATCAGGGAAAAAAAGATTGCATATTTTACATCGGCAAAAAAATATGCAGAGCTGGCATTGCACAACAATCCCAAAAGTTCAGAGGCCAATTTTGTAATGGCCATCGCTATCGGCCGGATGGCCCTTGTATTAAGCGGCAGGGAGAAAATTGCCGCGGTAGATGAAATCAAAAAATACGCGGAGATTTCTATCAAATGCGATCCCGGTAATTATAAACCTTACCATGTGCTGGGCCGCTGGCACTATGAAGTAAGCGACCTGAGCTTTTTTGAAAGAGGAGTAGCAAAGCTTTTTTATGGTGGTGTTCCCCCGGCATCTTTGAAAGAGGCTATTTACAACTATGAAAAATGCAGATCCCTGGTGCCTGATCTTAAAGTCAATTACCTGGAACTGGCCAAATGTTATCACCGGAACGATGAAGACCAGAAAGCGATTGATATGCTCAACAAAGCCATCAGCATGCCAGATAAAATACAGGACGATATCCGTGTAAAACAGGAGGCGAAGGAATTACTGAAGAAGTGGAAGTAGGGAGCAGTAATTAGTAATTAGTAATTAGGAATTAGTAATTGGGTTTTACGCGGCAAACGCCCAATTCCCAATTCCTAATTCCTGTACACTCACTCAAATGACTTTTCCCTTCCACCGCCCGCTCCGCAGGTATATAAAAGACAGCGTAAACATGGAACCCCAGTAGATCCATTCGCTCATCCACCCAATGGCAACAGATAGGTTCAGGCGTTCCAATACCAGCCATACATAAGCGCAGTACATAACAATCGTAATAAACTCTATCAAAAGGCTCACTCTTGTATTGCCTGTTCCGGTAACCGCACTTACACATACTACCGAAAATGACATCATTACCAGGGCGGATGATACAATCCTTACAATGGGTATTGCATGGTTTACCCAATCGGCACTTTGACCATACACCGATAAAAAAACATAGGGAAATAAATTAAGTATGATGCAAACCACCAGGGCAATGCCGGTACTGAGTTTTACAATTTTCCAGATAAGTTCCATTACGCGGTGCTGCAGGCCCTGGCCCATTATATTGCTTACCATACTGCTGCAGGCAGCCGCCAGCGCCCAGCCAAACATGCCAAATAAGCCAAAGATATTACGCATGGTATTGCTGATGGATAAATCCCTTTCTCCATGATGTTCTATCAGGATATAAAAGAACTCCCAGCTCATAATGCTGATGGCATGCTGGAAAATAAGGGGCGATGATTGCCGCAGTATTGAATTGGCGGTAAGGGCATCGTACCGGAAACTGCTGAAAAGAGCAAATCTTTTTCCAATTCCTTTGTAATGAATAACCGCAAATACAACTGCCATTCCAAAAAATTCAGCAATGATGGATGCAATGGCCGCACCATTAAATCCCAGTTTGGGAAAACCGAAATGCCCGAAAATTAAACTGTAATCAAAAAAGATATTTGATATGGCTTCCGCAGCAGTGCCGGCAATTAAATATTTGCTTTGATTGGTACCTACCAGCAAAGCATTGCGCATCTGGTAAACATATAAAAAAGGAAGTCCCCAGATGCGTATTTTTAAAAATGAAACCGACTGCTGCAAAAGCGTTGGATCGTGAATGCTGAATTGTAATACCCATGGGGACACCGTATAAGTAAGCAGTATGCCTGCAATGGCGATGCCCATAGACACGCCTATACCATGTATGAACAATTTCCCGATTTCCTGCGGCCTGTTCTCCCCGGCACGCCTGGATATCAGGGCCTGCAGGCCGTTGTTTAATCCAAAACCAATGGCCGCAAAAATCAGGTAATAAACACCTGTTATAGCGCCGGCTGCCAGTGATTGCTCGCTTAACCTTCCCAGGAAAATATTATTGGTAATAAAATTCAGCTGGGGCACCAGTATGCCCAGGCTGATGGGTGCAGCAATACTGAGTATCTGCCTGTAACTGATGCTAACCTGTAAATTATTATGTACTGCCGGCTGTGCCATTTCAAAATGGCTGCAAACCTACCAAATATTATTATTAAAGAACAGGAACCCATCCCATTTCAGCAATTTGTGTCATGCCTTACAGCTTGCCGGATGCACGGCTTCATTGTAAAATCCGCCGGTAGCATACATTCCGGCAGGATTGAAAAAATGAGTGAAAATTAGTAATGCCTGTAAACATTGGGATAATGGTGCATAAAATATAGTATTTTGCAACACTTTAATATGGTCAGAACATTATTCGATATTGCTGCCGGACATGAACCTGCTGAATGGTTACATTGTCATCTGACAATGGAAATAAGCCGTCATATTTTCTCTTATGCGGTAATGAACCAGGATAAAAAACTATTGCACCTGCGTGTCTATGCACTGGATGCGCATGACAACCAGGAACTGGGAGAAGAACTGGGTAATATCATTGGCACAGATGAAATATTGAAAAACAACGCAGAAAAAAAGACATTCATTTATAATTTCCCGGAAAGCCAGCTGGTGCCTGAAAAATATTTTCACACAGATGGTGGTGCAGCTTTAATAGAATTATTAAATGGTGATCTGAATAAAGGCATTACCCTGAGCGAAAGGATACAGGGCCGGGAGGAATATAATGTATACCAGGTCCCCGCCGAAATACACAGCCTGCTCCTGCGCAGTTTCAGCAACAGCAAATACTGGCATTATTACAGTTTATGGATGCTGTCGGAACAAAAGCAGCCGGCTGCACCCGGATCATCGTTTTCCGTATTGTTTTATCCTAACCGGGTATTAGTAAGCGCTGTTAAAGAAGGGCAATTGCATTTATTGCAGAGTTATGTATATGAAGCGGCTGAAGATGTAGCTTATTACCTGTTAAACATTTGCCGGCAGTTGCAGTTGTCACCTGAAAATACACCGGTTGTATTATCAGGTATGATTGATGTATCGTCTGTGCTGTATACGGAGATATATAAATATTTCGGGCAGCTATCGCTGGAAGGCTTTCCCGGCGCGGCATCTATACCTGCACTGGAAGAATATCCTGATCATTTCTTTTCACCATTACTGAAGCTGGCAACATGCGTATCATAGGCGGATCCCTTGGA
>Ga0193726_1003425_pt1 | contig 10091 bp, 10 predicted proteins | sample H2c1metaG_FD_144928 | JGI IMG/M metagenome (GOLD analysis project Ga0193726, IMG submission 144928) | Soil microbial communities from a riparian zone of the East river system, Colorado, United States - H2c1 | ecosystem: Environmental > Terrestrial > Soil > Riparian zone | place: USA: East River... | reverse complement strand
GCGTTATCGACTGGGACGAAGGCCCGAGGAGATTTCGATGGCAGTGAACGACAAATACTTTGTTCCTCCCGAAGCGACGCAGACCCTGTTGCGCGTCCGCGGGTTCAGCCCGAACGGACAGAGGTCAGGCGGCATCGAGTCTCCGCAAATCGTCGACTTGCCGAGCGGCACGGTCCTGTTCCGGATGTATCACGACCCGACAAGGGACTATGGCGAATGGTGGGCCACGCCGCGCGAGCTCGCCGTGATTGCCAGTTGTTTCGGGCGCGGCGGCCCTGCGTTCGACGAAGGACGTGCCAGCGGCAAGGGCATCCTCCACGCCACCATGGCGGTGCGGCATGACTGGGGTGGCAATAGCCCGCTACATTTGGGGATGTTCTTCGCCGTCCGGCTCTCGGCGGCATTGAAGGCCTATCATGGCGAGGGGGATCACGCGCCCGACACCTCCCAGACGCAGGTGCAAAAGGCCGTTTACATCATCGATGCGAGCGGCCGGCAGCGCCGCGGGCGGCAGCTCATGTTGCCGAAGCCGTGGGAGTACAAGGCGAGCCTGCCGCGAATCGCCGGCGGAATGTCCAATCAATCCCTGCTCGACGAGGTCGCGCGCCATAAAAGGCAGCGGTTACCGTTCGAATGACGCCATGGGCTTCAACGTTTGGGTAACGTGAATCCATTGTTGCGCAACGTCTTCTCCAGCACGGGAATTCCAGCAGCTGTGTTGCCCTTCTTGCAATCGTCTATGGCGCCGGCTGTCGTGAAGTCCGGCCTGAGGCCGCCCTGGCCGCCGGCGCTGCCCGTGTAGCGCAGAGCCAAGGCTCCGAGTTGAGCGCAATACGCTGCGTCGTCGCTTTGGGCGATAGCAGGGCTTGCAAGCGCTGCGCCTGCCAGCAGCAGCAAAGGCATCCGGTTCATGCGTGACAGGCAGCCAGCTTATTTGTTCAGCTTGAGTCCGACCACGCGCACCAGCCCGTCGGGCATCGGCATGTAGCCGTCCAGCCGGTCGCTGTACGCGATCAGGACCTGCGGATGGTAGAGGAAGAGCATGTTGCCCTCGGGCAGGAACTTGGCGGTGATCTTCTCGTAGATCTTCTTGCGCTCGGCGGGATCACTCTTGGCGCGCGCCTCCATGTGCCAGGCGTCGACGTCCTTGTCGCAGTAGCCGCCGAGGTTGAGCGGCGCCTTGCAAGCCTGGATGATGTAGGAATTGCCGTCGGGATCGACGCGGCCGCTCCAGCCGAACAGGTAGAGCTGGAAGGCGCCTTCCTCGGCCTGCTTGATCGAGGTCGCGAACTCGGTGACCCGGAGCTTGAGGTCGAAGCCTGCTTCGGCCGCCATCGATTGGAGGATCTCGGCGACGGCGCGGTTTTCCGGCCCGTTCGGCACCATGAAATCGAGCGCGACCGGGCCGCTGACGCCCGCTTCCTTCAGAAGCGCCTTGGCCTTGGCGAGGTCGCGCTTGGGAATCGGGAAGGCCTGCTGATAGTAGTAGTTCTGCGGGCTGACCCACTGGTTGCCGGGCACGAACTCGCCGTTGAACACGACCTGGTTCAGCGCGTCGCGATCGATCGAAAGTTCGAAGGCCTGGCGCACGCGGGCGTCCTTGCCCAGCGGAGAGTCGGCCTTGGGCCCGTTGCCGACGTTGAGGAGGACGCCGTTCCAGCCCAGCGACACCGCCTTGCTGAGCTTGAGCTTGTTGTCTTCACGCACGGTCTTGATGTCGGTGGCGAGCACGCGCTCGATCAGGTCGAGGCTGCCCGACCGGAGGTTGGCCAGACGTACGGTGCCGTCGACGATCGGCAGGTAGGTGATCTTGTCGATGAAGACATGATCCTTATCCCAGTAGTCGGCGAACTTCTCGACCACGATGCGGTCCTGCTGGATCCTCTCGACGAACTTGTACGGGCCGGCGCAAACCGGATGCAGCCCAAACTTGTCGCCCGCGGCCTCGGCCGCCTTGGGCGACACCATCATGCCGGCGCGGTCGGTGAGCTGGGCGAGCAGGGGCGAGAACGGCTCCTTCAGGATGAGCTTGATGGTCATCGGATCGACGACCTCGACCTTGTCGACCGATCCCAGATCGGGCCTGCGGTAAGAGCCTTTCATGGTGAGGTGGCGGTCGAGGCTGTACTTCGCGGCCGCCGCGTCGAGCGGCTCGCCGTCGTGAAACTTGACGCCGGGCCGGAGCTTGATGGTGACTGTCTTGCCGTCGGCCGAGGTTTCGTGGCTGAGCGCCAGCTGCGGCACGATGTTGAGCTTTGCGTCGATGTCGAACAGCTTGTCGCAGAGCGAGGCGAAGACGATGCGGCCGACATAGGTACGCGCCAGCGTCGGATCGAGCACGTCGGGATCCTCGGCGAGGCCGATCCGCAAGTTGGTTTGTGCCGCAGCACCGCCGGTCGTGGCGAGCGAAAGCAGCAGCGCCAGCGCGACGCGGCGAAAATTCCCGATCATCAAGCCCCCATCTTTTCGGTCATCAGCACTAGCATGGCCGATCCCGGGCGAAAACTCGCGATGGCGTGAGGGGCGGGATCAGCTAGGCTCGCCGCAAAGGAGACGGACATGCAAAAGGAGGATGGCGCGGCGGAAACGCCGACAGCGCCGCTCGCCGGCCTATTCCAGCGCGAGCGCAAGCCGACAGACCCGTCGCAATTCGGCCGGATCTTCCGGCCCGACGAGGCGTGGCTCGCCAAGGCGGCGCCGGAGCCGGTCCTCGAGCCCGACCTCGCCATCGTCGATACGCACCATCACCTGTGGGACATGCCGGGCTATCGCTATCTGCTGCCCGACCTGCTGGCCGATCTCCGGTCGGGACACAAGGTGATCGCGACCGTCTTCAACGAATGCCATTCGATGTACCGCGCCGCCGGGCCGGTGGAGATGCGCCCGGTGGGCGAAGTCGAATTCTGTGCCGGCGTCGCCGCCATGAGCGACAGCGGACAGTACGGTCCGGCACGGATATGTGCCGGCATCGTGGGCTTTGCCGATCTCACGCTGGGCGATCGCGTCACCCCCGTGCTCGAGGCCGAGATCAGGGCCGGCGGCGGCCGCTTTCGCGGCGTGCGGCATGGCGCTGCCTGGGACGCCGACCCCATCATCGGCAACAGCCCCGTGAGTTCCGGTCCGGGGCTTTACCAGCGAGCGGATTTCCGTGCCGGCATGGCGCGGCTGGCGGCGCTCGGCCTGTCGCTCGATGCCTGGATCTTCTATCCGCAAATCGCCGACGTGGTCGACCTTGCGCGCGCGTTTCCGCAGGCCAACATCATCCTCTGTCACATGGGTGGGCTTCTCGGCTATGGCCCCTACGCCGGGCGGAAGGATGAAATCTTCACGACTTGGAAGGCTTCGATGAAGGAGCTGGCCGCTTGTCCGAACGTGTCGGTGAAGCTGGGTGGCCTGATGATGCGCTTGGCGGCCTATGACTACATGAAGATGCCGGCGCCGCCGTCCTCCGCGGAACTCGCGGACCACTGGCGGCCGTATGCGTCGACCTGTATCGAGCTGTTCGGCGCCGACCGCTGCATGGTCGAAAGCAACTTCCCCGTCGAAAAGATGGGCATCGGCTATGGCGGGCTCTGGAATGCCTTGAAGCGCCTGGTCGCGGGCGCTTCGGACGACGAGAAGCGCGCGATATTCAGCGGCACGGCCGAGCGCGTGTACCGTCTCGACCTCGCTGCCCGATAAACGCCGCTTACCCGCCGGGGACGCCCTGGGCCTCGACATACACGGCGTAGACCGACTGGCTGGCGGTCATGAACAGGCGATTGCGCTTGCGGCCGCCGAAGCAGAGGTTGGCGCAGCGCTCGGGCAGCAGGATGCGGCCGATCAACGTGCCGTCCGGCGCGAACACGGCGACGCCGTCCTGTCCCGGCCCGCCCGAGAAGCCGCACCAGACATTGCCCTCGGTGTCGCAGCGGATGCCGTCGGCGAAGCCCGGCGTGCCGTCGAAGAACAGGCGTCCGTTCGCCGCCTTGCCATCGACGATATCGTAGACGCGCGTGGTCCGGGTGCCGTCCGGCGTGTCGACGACGTAGAGGCGCTTTTCGTCCGGCGAGAAGCAAAGTCCGTTCGGCCGCTCCATGTCGCCGACCGCGATCGTGAGCTCGCCGCTCGCGGGGTCCAGGCGATAGACGCGATACGGCATCTCCTTGGGCGCCTTGTCGCCCATATAGTTGCCGCGGATGCCGGCGCCATTGTCGCTGAACCAGATCGAGCCATCGGATTTCACCACCACGTCGTTCGGCCCGGTGAGGCGCGTGCCCTGGAACGACGCGGCCAGGATCGTGACGGTCCCGTCGTGTTCGGTGCGCGTCAGCGTCCGGCTGCCCAGCTCGCAGGTGATCAGCCGGCCCTGCCGGTCACGCGTGTTGCCGTCGGGATATCCGGCGGGATGGCGAAGCGTGGCCGTGGCGCCGGTGATCTCGTCCCAGCGAAGCAGCGCGTCGTTGGGGATGTCGGAGAACAGCAGGTAGCGGCCATCGCCGTAATAGGCCGGCCCCTCGGTGAAGCGAAAGCCGGTGGCGATCCTCTCGATCGCGGCCATGGCCACCACCAGGTGCCGGAAGCGCGGATCGAGCACGATGATATCGGGATCCGGATAGCGAATGGGCGCCCACGATTCCCAGCGCGACGGGTTTAGACTCACCTTTGTTTCCCCCTTTTGAAAAACCGCCATGCGGACTCGAGATGCCGACGTCCGATCGACACCGTCGTATTGTACCGTTCGATGGTCAAGCAAAGGGGGAACGCCATGCCGATGCCGGCCCAAACCGATACCACGAGTCCCAAGCATCTGCGCGACAAGTACGCCATCGTCGGTGTCGGCGAGACGACTTATACGCGCGGCTCCGGGAAGACGACGCGCGCGCTGGGTACATGGGCCGTGCGCAACGCCATCGAGGACGCCGGGCTGAAGCCGTCCGATGTCGATGGCATGCTGTCCTACCAGTCGGGCGATTCGACCTTCGCGACGTTCATCGCGGGCGACCTCGGCATCCGGCTCAATTTCTACATGGACGTGTTCGGCGGCGGCTCCTCGACGGAAGCGCTGGTCGGCATGGCGATGGGCCTGATCGAGGCCGGCATGTGCAAGACCGTCGTGATCTTTCGCGCGATGAACGGCTACTCCCAGGTCCGCATCGGCGGCACAGGCGCGCGCGCGGTGGCGCCCGTGTCGGGCGACATGCTGCACAGCCGCGCCTATGGCTGGCAGAGCGCGGGCCAGATGTTCAGCCCGACCTTCATGCGTCACATGCACGATTACGGCACGCGGCCCGAGCAGGTGGCCGCCGTCAAGGCGATCCACAGCGAGCATGCTTCGAACAATCCCAAAGCCCTGTACAAGCATCGGGTCAGCGTCGCCGAGGTGCTGGCGAGCCGCATCATCTGCAAGCCGCTGCATCTGCTGGACTGTTGCGTCGAGACCGACAATGGCACGGCGCTTGTCGTCACCAGCGCGGATCGGGCGCGCGACTGCCGGCATCCCCGCGCGCTGATCCGCGGCGTCGTCGGCCGCTGCAGCAAGCCGCGCATGGACATGCACTATCAGCATGGCCCCGTCTCGACGGTGGCCGGGCACTATGCTCGCGAGATCCTGTGGCCCAATGCCGGGGTCGGGCCGGAGGATATCGACGTCACGGGCTCATACGACGCCTTCACCTTCACCACGATGCTGCAGCTCGAGGATTACGGTTTCTGCAGGAAGGGAGAAGGCGGCAACTATGTGAGCGACGGCACGATCCGCCTCGGCGGACGGCGTCCCAACAACACGAGCGGCGGCCATTTGTGCGAGGGTTATACGCACGGGCTCAACATGGTGATCGAGAACGTTCGCCAGCTGCGCCACGACGCCGACGATTCCTGCCCGGTGGGGGCCGACGGCAAGCGCCAGCACACCTACGACTATCGCGAGGGCGGATGCCGGCAAGTGAGGAAATGCGAGCTCACCGCCAACTTGGGCTGGGCGAACCCTGGCACCGGCTCGGCCATGGTCATGCGGCGCGACTGAGAAGAGGGGACAGTACGATGGGAATCCAAGCCACCTATCTCGGCATGCCGCTCGACATCAACGATCTCGATGTCGAGAACCTGGCGTTCTTCAAGCACTGCGCCACGCACGACTTCCATTTGCAGAAATGCGGGGCCTGCGGCCTGCTGCGCTACCCGCCGACCACGGCCTGTCCGTGGTGCGCCAGCCCGAAGTCGGAGTGGGTGGCCGTCGAGGGGCGCGGCGCCGTCCACTCCTACAGCGAAGTCCATCACGCCATTCAGCCGGCCTTCAAGAGCCACTCGCCCTATCTCATCCTGCTGGTCGACCTCGATACCCAGAAGGGCCAGCCCACCGAGCAGGAGGCGTTGCGCGTCGTCGGCAACCTCGCGACGCCGGACGGCCGACTGGCGCCCGCCGAGATGGTGCGTCGTGTCGGCATCGGCACGCGCGTTCGCATGGTCTTTGCCGATGTGACGGCGGGCCTGGCACTGCCGCAGTGGACCATCGACGAGGAGGCCGCCCAGCCCGACAGGCCGTGGCGTTATCCGCAGGAGTGAGGGAGTCGTATCGGCTGCGCGCCCTGTGCTAGGCTGGCGGCAAGTCCGGGATGGAGGAGACATGTTATGAGCGATACCATGAGCCTGTCGCGGCGCGCCGATGCGCTGGAAGCCAAGATGGCCCAGGAACTCGACTATATCGTCGTCAAGTCGCGCCTCCACATGTTGGCCGAGGCCGATCTCGGTTCGCCGCCCAATGCCGGCGCACTGATGAAAGCCAATCCCAACGCGCGCGTGCTGATGGGCGACGACCCGCGCCTTCCGGCGATGCCGGAGAAGCCGACCCTGGTCGACTTCTTCAGGCACCGCTTCGGCCCTTCCATGCACCTCCTGCAAAGTGCCCGGCATGCGGTGACCGCCGGCCTGCCCGAGAAGATGGTGCTCGCCTGCCTGCTGCACGACATCGCCGTGGTCGGCTTCATCCGCGGCGACCATGGCTATTGGGGCGCCCAGCTGATCGAGCCCTATGTCGACGAGGAAGTGACCTGGGCGATTCGCGCCCACCAAGTGCTGCGCTTCTATCCCGACGAGTCGGTCGGCTATGAATATCCGCAGGCCTACGTCGCCCTGTTCGGCGAGGACTACCAACTCGATTCCTACATCGAGGAGGATTACAAGCGGATGCGGAATCACAAATGGTACATGTCGGGCCGGCAAATCACCCTGCACGACATCTACTCGTTCGACCCCAACCTGCATGTCGAGCTCGACGAGTTCACCGACATCATCGGCCGCAACTTCCGCCAGCCCGAACAGGGCCTGGGCTTCGACAACAGCCCGGTCGCGCATATGTGGCGGGCGATGATCCGTCCGGCAAAATATCTGTAGCACATCGCGTGTAGTGATCGAGGCGAGGGGGAATTCGAATGGCGCAGAAGTCCAAGGACCGGCGTTCCGTAGAGGTTTTGGCAGCTCTGCTTCCAGCGGGAGTGGCGAGCCTGTCGATCGGCCTTGCCGCCGCCGACGCGAACGCATCGACAGCAGTCTCCGACTCCCCGAACACGAGCAAGTCCGTCGCCGCCCGCCTCGAGGCGATCCGCGGATCAGTGTCCGAAGCCTGGAAGCAGGCCCTTGATAAGTCCGAACCCTATGTCGCGGTCGACCCCGAGACCAAGCTTGCCTGGTGGGGCAATGGCGGTTGGCGCAACGGCGGCTGGCGCAACTGGGGCAACGGCGGTTGGCACAACTGGGGTAACGGCTGGCACAACGGCGGCTGGAACAATTGGGGCAACGGCGGCTTGATCGGCGGCCTTCTCTCGCCGCTGTTCGGCAATCCCTGGGGCAACGGCTGGCGCAACTGGTAGCGCGGGCCGCCTGACGCCCTCATATGCCTCCCCCGTCTTACGGGGGAGGTGCCCCCGAAGGGGGCGGAGGGAGAAGGCCTCAGTCGAGGCGTCTGTCGATTTCAGATCATGATGCTTCGAAGATCGTCTGTGTGGCTTTCCCCCTCCGGCCCTGCGGGCCACCTCCCCCGTCACACGGAGGAGGCTCCTGATCTCTAATCAGGCCGTCTTGTTTCGGATGAAGCTGCCGATCTCGAGGCAGCCATCCCGCCCTTCCGAGAGGATGGGCGCGAAGAGCGGGAACACATGCAGCATGTTCGGCCAGATCGCCAAACGCACGTCGATGCCGGCGGCATGCAGCTTCTCGGCGATGCGCGTGGCATCGTCCAAAAGTGTCTCCGCCGTGCCGACCTGGACCAGGATCGGCGGCAGACCCTTCAGGTCGGCGTGAAGCGGCGCCGCCAGCGGCGTCTTCGCGTCCTTGCCGTTGAGGTAGAGCCCGGCCATCCACAACAGTCCGTCCTTCTGCACCATGGGATCCTGCGCCGCACGCGCCGTGATGCTGTTGCCAACGCCTTCGAGATCGACCCACGGCGAGATCGCCACGGCGCAGGCCGGCAGGCCGAGCTTCTGGTCGCGCAGATTGACCAGGGTGGCCAAGGTGAGCCCGCCGCCGGCGGAATCGCCCGCGATCGCCAGCCGGCTCGTGGCGAAGCCCTGCTGCAGCAGCCAGCGCCACGCCGTGGTGGCGTCGTCCACGGCCGCCGGGAAGGGGTGCTCCGGCGCCAGTCGATAGTCGATCACCAGCACGCGGCCCCCGGAGGCGGCCGAGACGTCATAGGCGAGCCGCCGGTGCGTGTTGATCGAACCGATGACGTATCCGCCGCCATGCAGGTAGAGGACCGCTCGCCCGGGGTCGCAGCCCGGTGCCGTCACCCATTCCGCCGGCACGCCGCCGGCATCGACCTTCTCGCACTTGCCGTCCGGTGCACCGCCCAGGAACTCACCCATCTTCTCGAACCGGGCGCGCACCTCGGCGACCTCCGGTGTTTCGGGAGCCGGGCGCGACCGGAGCAGGGTGACGAGGCTGTCGAGCTGAGCTGTGGTCATAGGATTCGTTCCTCTGCGCGGGTGTCGGCGGGAGAGTGCGGACAACGCGCCCACCAATTCAAGAGAGGATGCGGTACCTCCGGGCGAAGCGTCCGAGCCGCGAAACCGGACCGTTGGGGGCGTGTCTTTTGAACGTATACTCGCGGCGGGAGGACCGGGTGTCGGCAAGCGAGGTGCAAACCTACGACTACATCGTCGTCGGCGCCGGATCGGCCGGCGCGGTGGTGGCGAACCGGCTGTCGGCCGATGCGCGCAACCGCGTGCTGCTGCTGGAGGCCGGTCCGGCCAGCCATCCCTGGTCGCGCATCCCGATCGGCTACGCCCGGCTGCTGACCAACCCGGCGGCCAACTGGCTCTACAGCTCGGAGCCCGAGGCCAACACCAACGGCCGCAAGCTTCCGGTCCCGCGCGGCCGGCTGCTCGGCGGCTCCAGTGCGATCAACGGCATGGCGTTCGTGCGTGGCCAGGCACAGGATTTCGATACCTGGGCGCAGATGGGGAACCAGGGCTGGAGCTACGAAAGCGTTCTGCCTTTCTTCAAGCGCATGGAAAGCTACGACGGCGGCGATGACCGCTTTCGCGGCCGCGACGGGCCGCTGCGCATTACCAATCCTGAACCGCGCGATCCGCTTTACGCGGCGCTGATCAGGGCGGCGGGCGAGGTCGGGATTGCCCACAATCCCGACTATAACGGCGCCCGGCAGGACGGCATTGCCATGAGCCAGGCCTCGATCGCCTCGGGCCGCCGCATGAGCACGGCGCGTTGCTATCTCGATCCGATCCGCAAGCGTCAAAATCTTCACATCGAGACGGGCGCCTTGACCGAGGCCCTCGTGCTCGACGGCAGGCGCTGCACGGGCGTGCGCTATTCCATCGGCAGCAGCCGGCGCGCCGCGCACGCCGTGCGTGAAGTCGTGGTGAGCGCCGGATCGATCAATTCACCGCAACTGCTCGAGCTCTCGGGCATCGGCCAGCCGGAGCGCCTGCGCAAGCTCGGCATCGAAGTGCGCCATGCCTTGCCGGGCGTCGGCGAGAACCTGCGCGACCATTACGCGCCCCGCACACGCTGGGCGATCGGCGCGAAAGGCATCACCTACAACGACAGGGGTCGTGGTCTCGGCCTGGTGCGGCAGGCGCTCACCTACGGGCTCTTCG
>Ga0193726_1003424_pt1 | contig 10094 bp, 6 predicted proteins | sample H2c1metaG_FD_144928 | JGI IMG/M metagenome (GOLD analysis project Ga0193726, IMG submission 144928) | Soil microbial communities from a riparian zone of the East river system, Colorado, United States - H2c1 | ecosystem: Environmental > Terrestrial > Soil > Riparian zone | place: USA: East River... | reverse complement strand
AAACCTCGATTCAGTTTGGAAGCTGTGCCGGGCGGCAGGCCGCAGTTTTGTGAGCAGGGGATCGGGCGGGAAGATCATCAACGTTGCCTCGCTGCTCGCTTTTCAGGGCGGCGTGACCGTTCCGGCATATGCTGCGTCCAAGGGCGCGGTGGTGCAATTGACCAAAGCGCTAGCCAACGAATGGGCAGCGCAGGGGGTGAACGTGAACGCCATCGCGCCGGGCTACATGCGTACCGACAACACAGCAGCGCTGCAACGCGACGAAGTCCGTAACCGCCAAATTCTCGAACGCATCCCCGCAGCGCGATGGGGAGAACCCGGCGACATCTGTGGCGCCGCGGTGTTTCTTGCGTCGGCGGCGAGCAACTACGTTCACGGCCACGTACTGGTGGTCGACGGCGGATGGATGGGCCGATAACCGGGCATTCGGAGAGAGAGGGTCCAGGTGCAGCAAAGTTCATCGAAGCTTGAACCGACGTCATGTGCGCCAACTCCGGCAGCCCTCGAAGCGGCGCTCGATGCCCGGGCTGCTGGCAACCTTCGCTGGGTTATCTGTGCCTTATTGTTTTTCGCGACCACGATCAACTATATGGATCGGCAGGTTCTCGGACTGATGGCCCCCTTGCTGCAGAGGACTTTCGGATGGAGCGAGATCCAATATGGGAACATCGTGCAGATGTTCTTTTACGCTTATGCGCTGGGACTGCTGGTGGTGGGCCGTTTCATCGATCGCGTCGGAACGCGAATCGGATATGCCGTAGCCATCGCCGTCTGGAGCCTCTCGGCGATGGGACACTCGCTTGCAAGTTCCATCTTCGGATTCGGTTGCGCGCGCTTTATGTTGGGCCTTGGGGAATCGGGCAATTTTCCGGCCGCGATAAAGACCGTCACTGAGTGGTTTCCCAGAAAGGAACGCGCCCTTGCGACCGGCATTTTCAATTCCGGATCGAACATCGGCGCCCTGGTCGCTCCCCTTACCGTTCCCTGGGTCGCCGTGCATCTTGGCTGGCGCTGGGCATTTGTCTTCACAGGAGTTTTCAGCGCGGTCTGGTTCGTTCTATGGCTCCTGATGTATCGGCGTCCTCAGGAGCATCCGCGGCTTTCCCCGAGTGAGCTGCGCTACATCCAGAGCGATCCCCTCGAGCCGGAAACGAAAATTCCATGGCTGCGTCTGTTGCCGCACCGCCAGACGTGGGCGTTCGTGCTGGGCAAATCGATGACCGACCCGATTTGGTGGTTTTATCTATTCTGGCTGCCCAAGTTCCTGCATGAAACCCACGGAGTGACCCTCACCGGGCTTGGTCCACCGCTGGTCGCCATCTACCTGGCCGCTGATTTTGGCAGCATCGGCGGGGGATGGCTCTCCTCCAGTCTCCTCAAGCGCGGGTGGAACGTGAATCGCGCGCGCAAGGGGGCGATGCTGATTTGCGCTTTGTGCGTGGTGCCGGTGCTGTTTGTCTCGCAGGTCAGGGGCCTGTGGCCGGCGGTCGCAATCATCGCTTTGGCCACCTCTGCTCACCAAGGCTGGTCCTGCAACATGTTCACTCTGGCTTCTGACATGTTCCCGCGTCGCGCCGTAGCTTCCGTGGTGGGAATCGGCGGCTTCGGGGGTGCGGTTGGCGGCTTGTGCATCGCCTGGCTGGTCAGCCGCCTTTTACAGTGGACCCACAGCTATGCAGTGGTCCTGTTCCTGGCTGGCTCAGCCTATCTATTTGCGCTGCTGGTAGTTCACCTGCTGGCGCCGCGGTTGGAGCCAGCGCATATCGATTCCGCTACGGCACAGGCATGACCAAAGGACAGGCCCCGTGACCGAGTGCTCGCAGTGGGCTTCGAGTGGACATCGCGCCCGAGGTTTCGCTCCACATCGGCGAAGAGAGCTTGGGCTGCGGCGGCAGCCCGCAGTGGTCCCTGGCTGGCAGAGGCCGGAAATTCGAGGCAAACTCACATGCAGATGAAAAACCGAAGCGCGGTCTGGACGTGCGCAGTGATGGTGTTCTTATCGGCGGCACAATTGCTATGGGCTGAGCCGCATCTGAAGTCGATCAAAGTCGCCGTCACCAATCCCACAGACGAGAATCGTCCGGCAGAAAACATTACACTGTCGGTTGCAGAACTGAACAAAATCGCTCCTGATTTTTACGCTGGCTCCGAGATCGTGACCGCGTCGGGGGCCAGCACGGTGGCTGAAGACGCGACGGTTTTGCATCCAACCGAACTTCCTTCCCAGGTGGATGACCTCGACGGAGACTTTAAGCCGGATGAGCTCGCTTTCCAGATCGATCTGAAGCCGCACCAGACGCGGATCGTAACCATTACCTGGGGAGCTGTGGATCGCATCTTTCGTCTGCGCGGCGACTACGACAAGCAGACGAATGCGACCTTCACCAAGAAGATCGATGGGTTGGGATGGGAATCGAAGCGCGACGCTTTCCGTCTGTACTTTGACAAGCGCAACTCCATCGATCTTTACGGCAAGCCGAGACCGAGTTTGCAACTCGACCGATATGCGACACCCGGCTACATCTACCACAACTATTCGCCGGATGGCCGCGACATTTATCTTGTCGCTGACGCCCTGGGGATCGGGGCTCCGGCAGGCTGGTTGAACGGCACGGCGGAGCACGTTGCGGAGGTTGACGATCGCAGCTGGCGCATCGTTTCCACCGGCCCGGTGCGCGCGATCATCGAGCTCACTTACAAGGGCTGGAAAATCGCGGGAAAGAGCGTTGACTTTCAAGCGCGGATTACGCAATGGGCGGGAGAGCGCGGCTTTCTGCAAACCATCCAATCGAGCAACGCTGGCGATCTGGTATTCGCCACCGGACTCACCCGGCAACAGGGAATTCGCGAAGTGCGTTCCGCAGGGACCGACGATCCGGCATGGCTCGCGATGTGGGGCGAGCAGGCTGTAGAAGGGGGAAACAAGGCGGTCTCGCCGATTTTGCGAGGAACCAATTTGGGACTCGCCGTCATCATGGCTCCGGGCAGCGCCGCCGCCGCGAACCAGGACGGCAAAGACTATCTGTTCACGTTTCCGTTGAACCATGGCGTGGCGTCATGGTATTCGCTGGCTGCCTGGGATCAGGAGGGAACGAACGACCCCATCGCGGTGGAAGGCGCACCCGAACCGCGCGACTATGTGGCGCGGGTTGCGGACATTGACCACTTGACATCGCAGGATCAGCTGGTGACGTACGTAAAGCAGGTTGCTGGCCGGTGGAAGACGCCGGCAAACGTCAAGATTCTTTCGACCGCAGCGGAGGTGCAATCGGCACCCCCAGACAGTCTGCATCCGATCGGCTCGCGGACGTATAAGCAAGCGATCGACCTGCTCGAGAAAGAAATAGATCGCACGGCAGCAAAGTGGCAGCCGGTCATTTCAGCGGCACCGCCCGCGGGCGTCGCGAAGAGCGCTGGCGAGGGCTTCTTTACCGATGGCGACCACCGGACCGGCGAATGGAAACCCCAAAAAGGGTTTTTCTGGACGGGCAGCTTCTGGACGGCAGAGCTATGGAAAATGTACTCCCGCACTCATGACGAGAAGTACCGCCGCTGGGCAGAACTCTGGACTTCGGCTCTCGTAGGCAAGGAATCCCACCAGAATCACGACACCGGTTTCCTTTACTTCTATTCTTCGGTACCCGGCTTTCAGTTAACCGCCGATCCCAAGTTGCGCGAAAGCGCCTTACGCGGGGCCGATCACTTGATCGAGATGTTCAATCCCATCACCCAATTGATTCCCGCGTGGAATGCGAACGGAGACGACACGATCGTTGACACCATGATGAACCTCCAACTTCTATGGTGGGCGAGCCATGAGACCGGAGATTCTAAATATCGCGACGTGGCTCTGAAGCATGCCCTGCGCACGGCAGAGTGGTTTGTCCGGAATGACGGGTCGGTGATTCAATCGGTTCACTACAATCCGGGTGATAACCGTCAAGGATTCCAGCTTAGCGGGAATGGGAAGAACGCGACGTTCGTGTTTGCGAACGATGCAAGACCGGGTGAGCGCGTCTTCTATCACACCCACCAGGGATATTCCTGGGAGACGAGTTGGTCCCGCGGTACGGCGTGGGCGCTTTACGGATTTGCGGTTGCCTATCGTGAGACCAAGGATCCAAAACTGCTGCAAACTGCGCAGAAGGTCGCTGACTATATCCTTGCCGAACTGCCGGAAGACGGCGTGCCCTGGTACGACTTCTGCGATGAAGGGGTGATGTATCGCAATCGCGATACTTCGGCGGCAGCGATCGCAGCCGGCGGCTTGCTTCAGCTGTCTGCGCTCACCCCCGACGCGCAGCAGGCGCAAGCATATCGAAGCCAGGCAGAGCGCATCACTCACTCGCTGATCGACCGCTATTTGACGCCCGCTTACCGGGGTGACGCGGCGCCTCCGGGAGTTTTGCGGCATGGAAGCGGAACCCGTCCTGCCGATGGCATGCTGATTTATGGACAGTACTACTTGCTCGAGACGCTGATGCTGCTCGATTCCGCAACGCCAGGTGGGAACCGGCCGGGAGCACAATGAACTTTGCACTCATTCTTTCTTCGCTGTTACTTTCTTTGCTGTGAACCGCGGCTCAGCCATCCCGCCAAATTTCTACACTAAGCATCTTCTGCAACAGTCGGTCGAATTTCTGTTTATTTACCACTATTTCTTGGGCCATTTGATTATTCTACGGCTATCAGGCTTCGACGGATAATCTGCTATGAAAATGTTACCAATCGTTTATTGTGATAACCCGAGCTGCCCTCTTCCTGGGTGGCCCATTCCGCTCCCGCCATCCATCCTTCCAAAGACAATTTTATTTCCGAATTCGATGCTAACGGATATTTCTGCCGTAAACGTAGTATGTAGGCACTGCGGGCTGTGGCGGACTCACAGGTCTGTAACTTGGGAGAATTACCCGATACCGCCAGAAGAGGGCCGTACAGCATTTCCCACGGTTTGGAAAGTTGAACTGATGTGCGAGCGATGCAAGCCCGAAACTCCTGCCAGATGGTACTTGCTTGAAGACTCCGCCCCAGGAGCCTCAGACGTATTGACCTTCGTAACTCGTGCCACTCCCGTTTTAGCTTGTAAAGCGGCCACGAGCTTTTTTCCACTGCAAAAATTGTGACAGTGGAACCGATCGCCAAGTTTCAAGAAAATCCTCTGGTTTCGCTTGCAAAATCTTGCCGCCCTAAGTCAAGTATATAAATATAAAAATTTCCCCCGGTCTTTCTGCTGGATGCCAAACAGCTCGTGCAACAGAGCGCAGGCTGCAGTGTCCTCATTCCGGACCAGCCGGGGAGGGTTCGCAGAATAGACGATCTCGCCTGATCTTCATGGAAGAGATAAACGCGGAGCTTAAACCGGTGGATCTGGGTGCGATTTTCGTGACGCGAATTCGTAGCTCATACTCCGCCCCCCGGCTGGGTTGTGCACCAAGATTCGACGTTCGACGAGAGACCAATTGTCACGAAGGCCAGTGTCCCGCGAACACCTGGCGAGCTTCCGATATTTGGATGTCGTGAGTTTGCCCTCAAGACCCTTGAGCAGTCGATGGAACTCGACGCGTGGCCCATTCCATCCAGGGCTTGATGTCCAAATGTTCCTTTCTGAGTCTGCTCTAGAATGTCGTAGTAGGCTCCGCGCTCCTGCCGGATTTGCGCTGACATGCTGTAAAAGCGCTGCGGGCTGTTTTCAGAACGCGGCAGAGCCAAGTCCGCGATGGTCCATCCGCCTTCGGACCCTCTGAGCGACCACCACTGAGATTGGTGACATTCTAGACAATTTGAAACCTAGTTACATATTCCATCATCTGTAACCTAGCAGACTGACAGTCGCGCGAGAGGAGCAGCATATGAATACACGAACCCTTGGTACACGCGGTCCTGCCGTCTCCGAGATCGGTCTCGGACTCATGGGCATGTCGGATTTCTATGGCCCTGCCGACGAGCAAGAGAGTATTCGCACGATCCACGCCGCATTGGAAGCTGGTATCACGCTACTCGACACCGGCGACTTCTACGGCATGGGAGACAACGAGATGCTGCTGCGGGAGGCCTTGCGTGGCCACAAACGCGAAAACGCATTTATCGAAGTCAAGTTCGGCGGCTTACGCGACCCCTCGGGCCGGTTTATCGAATTCGATACGCGTCCGGCTTTTCTAAAGACCTCTCTGTCCTACACTTTACGACGGCTCCGCACGGATTACATCGATCTTTACCAGCCGGCACGTCTCGACCCCCGCACCCCGATTGAAGAGGTTGTTGGCGCAATCGCGGAGATGGTGAAGGCGGGCTACGTGCGCCACATCGGCTTGTCCGAGGTTGGAGCGCAGACCATAAGGAGAGCGCACGCGGTTCATCCCATTACTGCGCTGCAGATCGAGTATTCCCTGATGAGTCGTGGCGTTGAGGCCGCGATTCTGCCTGCGCTGCGCGAACTCGGGATTGGAATGACGGCATACGGCGTTCTCAGCCGCGGACTGCTCAGCGGCCATTATTCGGCGAAGCCCGGAGACTTTCGTACTGAAGCCAGCCCACGCTTCCAGGGCGAGAACCTGGAGAAGAATCTGCAATTGGTGCAGGCTCTAAAGAAGATTGCCGCCGAAAGGGTCGCGACGGCCTCGCAGGTCGCCATCGCCTGGGTGCTCTCGCGCTCAAAGGCAACCGGGGTTGACATCGTGCCACTGATTGGCGCGCGCCGGACCACGAGCCTCACAGAGTCTCTTGGAGCACTTCAGCTACGACTCACTCCAGAGGATCTCGCTGCCATCGAACGCGCCGTGCCCGCGGACGCTGTAGCCGGCTCACGATATGATGCTCATCAGATGGCACGCTTGGATAGTGAGCGCGGCACACAAGCGTGATCCCTCCTCTACCAGCGGAGCAGGACACGCGCAGCCGCATTCTAGAGGCTGCCGAGGATCTGCTCCGCCTACAGGGCCCGGAAAGAATGACCGTGGTGGACGTGGCTCGGCATCTGGGCATGAGCCATGCCAACGTTTACAAGCATTTCACCAGCAAAGCCGAGCTGCGCAACGCCGTCGTCGAGTTGTGGCTGGCCCGCATCACCCGTGCGCTGGCTCCGATTGTGAATGAGGACGCACCCGCTGAACAACGCCTTCGTCGATGGATGCACAGGCTGGTGAAGATTAAGCGCGCTAAGGTACGTGACGATCCGAAAATGTTCCGCACCTATAACGCGTTAGCAGAGTCGGCTCGCGGCGCGGTAGAACACCACCTTGCCACCATGAGGTCTCAGCTGGCGACGATTCTGCGGGACGGCGACAAGCGAAAGGAGTGGCGCTTGCGAAATCCAGAGGCTGCTGCCACAACCTTGCTCAACGCAACCGCCCGTTTCCATCACCCTCATTTTTTGCTGGAGGCCGCGCCGGCTGCGGGTGAGCTAGATCGCACCCTCCAGCTTCTCATCGCCGGCTTGTGCAGCAATGTGCTCTGAAGCGGAGTAGCGGAGGCGATTGGCGAGTACCCGATATCCACGAGAACGATCACAGGGAGGTTGGCCGGTTACATCCAGGAGCCTCTCCCAGAATGGAAATTGGAGACCTTGAGGCTGAAGCGTGTGAAGGATGGAGAATTCGCAGGCTGCAAGAGCAACAGTACTGCCACTATGCTGTTTCCTTGCGCCTGCCAACCGGCCTAGAAAAGCCCCGGGATCGAATCTGTCGGCGGGCTTTGAAAGGAAATCCTGATTGACGGTCCGCACGCGCGGGAGATTCACATCTCCCGCGCTTCCTTCCTTCGCCCTCGAAAGAATGAAAACTAAGGCTTCGCTTGCGGTTGCGCTTGGACGCGCAGGTCCGGGTTCAAGTGCAAGGTCTTGCCTGCAGCGACGTACACTTTCTTATCGAACTGCGTGCTTCCCGGAGCGCGCACCTCGATATCGTAGCTGCCCGCCCGAAGATTGACAGTTTTCAGTTTTCCGACGGTGCCAGCATAAGCGCCATCGATGTATACCTCGGCGTCTTTAACCTTGGTATCGAACTTCACTGCGCCCGTCGCAGACGCGTAACCGTAATAGCCGTATGGATACGGATAGGCCCCCCAATACGGGGAGTACCCCCACCCGAAACCCGGCGCGACGAAGACGCGACCCGGACGTGCGTAAGCCGCGAGTGGCGACATGATCACCGCAGCCGTTATGCATATCATCGCTAAGTTCTTCATAAACTTCTTCATAGCCTTCTCCTAAGCAATTAGATGCCCAGCTGCGCGTTCTTCGCGTAAAGAATAGTAAAGGTGACGAACCTTCCGGCGTGGTTCCAGATGCAGCTCGCGCGGCAACGAGTGAAACGGGCTGCTGCAGCGACTTCCCGTATTCCTAAAGTCGTGAACACAAACTGGATTATGTCTCTGTCAAGAACCGGGACGCAGTCACTATCGTGCTACACGGATTTATTCTCCGGCCGGAATGGGCGGTCCAAATGAAGTTTTGCCTTCGGTGTAGTAGAGCTCAAATTCACTGATGGTGAACGGTTTTCCCCGGGGCAGGTAGAGCCTCACGTAGCGGGCGCGAAACGCTGGCACACTCCTCACGACCTTTGTCATCGGGATGCCGTAGTAGTGATCCAGTGGATCGGTATGGTTGGCGACTGGGTCGACGTCGGTCCAGGTGAAACCGTCATCACTTCGTTGCAGGTTGAAGCTGGCGGGGCGATACGCCGGATACGCCGCCTGGGAAGCGACTACATAGCGATCGATCATGCACGGCCTCTCCAGATCGACCTGGATCCAGTCATCCCCCGATGACAGTTTGTCGTCGGCATGAATGGTGAAAGCGGTGTTCAGATCGCCATCCACGGCGTCGAATGGACGATAGCTCGAAACCAATACTTTCGACCGGGCAGGGCGGTTCAACGCCAGATTCTGAGCGCTCGGCGGGTTCGGTTGCCAAACCGCAGGAACGCTCTGCGTGTAGGTGATAACAGGGTCCCAGAAGACCTTGTTGGATTCGGGAGAGGAGTTCTTTCGGGTGGAGTCTTTTTTCGCAACTACGAAAGCGATTGAGTCGCCTTCTATGACCGTGGTTTTCAGATCATGAGTTGCGGATTCTCCGTTGGCGGCGTTCGTGTCTGGCCAGATCTTTTCCGAGTTTAACCAGATGCTTGCCAGGGTGTTATCGCCACTGGTCTCCTTGGCGGTGACCATTCCCTCGATGCGGACAGTGCCGCCGTGCGGCGCTACCCATTTGCGAATGGCGGCGTTGTCTGCGGCTGTCTGATAGTTGGGGCCGACCTCGCAGTTTCCGTTTCCGAACCAGTTCATCCTGGGATGGGCTTCGTCGGAAGTGAAAGTAAGGTCACTGTAGCCGGACCCATTCCGCTGCTGGTAGTACCAATTATTCTTTCCCATCAGGCTGCAGAAGCCGGCCGAGGCTCTGTAGCTCTCGGCGGAATATTCAAAAGCAATGTGGCCTAACATTGCGCCCGCTGATTTTGGATTCTTCTTGCCGGTCACGACCACCCGGATCGTGTGTTTCGCATGGGGAGAGAGTCCGGCGTTGATGTAAAGAAATTGTTCGCAGCTCGTGCTGCGCGGGCTGTAGCAGTCCACGGTTTTACGAAGTGCGCCATCAATGTACACGTCGGCCTTTCCGCTCTGGGGAGAGTGAACGGCACGCCAGTAGACCGCGGTTCCTTCGAACGAGAACTCAATGCTACTGCTGGGCGTGGAGCTGTCTTTTACTCGGCCTTCGTAAGAGTCTGGGTTCGACCGGTCGTTCCAGCTTCCTGAATATTTCATTTCAGAACTGCTGCAGCCCACAATTTTAGTGACGCGGCCCAGCATCGGGTCGGACGATTCGGGATGAGGCTCGAACAGATACCGGGCCTGTAAGTCACTTGTGACCGTTTGTCCGTGGGCTAGCTTGATGTCCAGGCGCTGAAAGTCGTTCGGTCCGAAATACGAATAAAAGCGGAACGCATCGCCGCAGGTGGATGCCACATCGGTGCCGTCGGCGTTGAGCAGGTTCATGAATCCAAACATTGCTTCGGGGCAGTGACCCCAAACCCAGTCCTGCTTTCCCAAGTCGGTGCACGCTCCGATGTAGATACCGTCAATGTTGGTTTGGTTCGGAGCGT
>Ga0193726_1003423_pt1 | contig 10096 bp, 11 predicted proteins | sample H2c1metaG_FD_144928 | JGI IMG/M metagenome (GOLD analysis project Ga0193726, IMG submission 144928) | Soil microbial communities from a riparian zone of the East river system, Colorado, United States - H2c1 | ecosystem: Environmental > Terrestrial > Soil > Riparian zone | place: USA: East River... | reverse complement strand
AAGGCGTTCTTCGCGGCGCACAAGCTGACGGGCGCGACGCGGACGCTCGATCAGACGATGGAGCGCATCGACAACTGCATCGATCTCAAGACGAAGCAGACCGACGCGCTGACGGCGTGGATCAACGCTCGGTGACCAAGGGCCGGGGACCAGGGGCGGGCTGGGGCTGCTCTGGTGGGCGCGGTTCAACAGATGCGAGAGCGTGCTCCAGATGGTGGCCGCGCCGCAGACGGCGTCAGCGCCCTGAACGCCGCGACGCCTTGATTCGGGACGTGCCGGACACGGCCGTGTGTCCGGCCACCCAGGCGCGCCACGGTCGATCGGTCCCGACGCGGATCCCGATCCGCGGGCCCCAGTGGATCGGCCCGACGGCAATCTTTCGATCTTCGATGAACAATCGATCGCCGAGCAGATCCACGCGGTTCTCCGCGAGCGTGATGCCCATCGCCTTCGTCAGATTGCCCGGGCCGCAGCAGAGATCGTGGTCGGCGACCGCCGCCCCGTCCTCTCGGCGGCGCCGCCGGCGCATCACGTCCAGTCCCTCGAGCGGCTCCAGCGCGCGGAGCAGAATCGCCGCCGGGGATCCGTGCGCCTCGGTGACGACGTTCACCAGATAGTGCATGCCGTAGTTGAGATACACGTACGCGTGCCCGGGCGCGCCGTACAGGGGCGCGTTGCGCGGAGTCGGACCAGGCGCCGCATGACACGCGGGATCGGACTCGCCAATGTAGGCTTCAACTTCGACGATGACGCCGCTCGTGCGGACGCCGCGGCGATCGTGGACGAGGACTTTGCCGAGAAGATCAGCGGCGACCGTCAGCGTCGGCCGGTCGTAGAACTCCACAGGGGGTCGGGAGCCTTTTGCAGAAATGGCCCGCCGTGATCGCAGTTTCTGCAAAAGGCTCCCGCCCCCCCTCAACGACCCCCTCAACGCAAACGATCGACGGCGCGCTGGGCGGCCAGCGCGACGATGGGGTTCGGATCCCTGGTGAGCGGTTCGACGAGCGGCAGCGCGGCGCGGTCGCCGGAGAGGCCAAGAATATCCACGATCTCGCCGCGGAGGCGCGGCTCCGGATCCTGGATCTGCCGAGAGAACGCGGCGGCGTGTCCCGGCGCAATCTCAATCAGATAGCCGCGCGCCCGGTCCCGCGCGCGCGGCTGCAGCAGCTTGTCGACGAGCGGATCGAGTGACGCGCTGCTCAACATCACGGCCGCGAACGATCCGGCCAGCTGCACGTCGTCGCTGTGATCGGCGGCGACCGCGGCCTGAACCGCGGCGAGATGACTGGCGTTGCGCGTCCGCGTCAGCCCTTCGATCGCGAGCGCGCGTTCCGCGCTGTCCTTCCCCGTCAGCGCGGCCGTGAACAGCGGCACGCTCGAGGTGTGTCCGATGCGCGCGAGCGCGGCGAACGTCGCGGTCGCGAGATCGCCGCGGCGAAAATACTCGTGCAGATCGGTCAGCGCCTGGACCGCGCGCTCGTACCGCATGGCGCCAAGCGCGTCGATCGCCGCTTCGCGCATCGGGCGGTCCTGTTCGTTGAGCGCCGTGATCACCGCGTCGCCGACCGTCGGCTCGATCGGCTCGTCGTTCGGCCGCTTTTCGAACAGGCGGCTGATGACCCGGAGCGCCGCGAAGCGTGTCGCCGGATCGGGCGCGCCGAGCATCGCCGCGAGATCCGGACCGCTGGCCCGCAGCAACCCGCGGCGCTCGCCGGCGGCGGCCTGCGGCGACAGCGTGCCGAAGGCATACAGCGCTTCGAGGGCGACGCGCGGCGTCTGATCGCGCGACGCGGCCAGCAGGGCCGTCAGCACCGCCGCCGGCACCTGGCGTGGCCCGACCGCCGACGATCCGCGTGAAAAGGCCGCGTCGGCGGCAATCTGACTCCGAACCTCGATCACGAGGCCAATCCGCTTGCGGGGGACGATCTTCTCGGCGAGAAAGATATTCAGCTCCGCCGCGATGGCCTCGAGCTGCACCGCGTCTTCCGGATCGGTGATGACGGCCGCCAGCGGCAGCGCCGCTTCGGGGAACGCCGACTCCTTCAGCAACTGCACCGCGCGCAGGCGCACGCCCGGATCCGGACTCTTGAGATCGCGGATGGTCTGTTCGAAAGTCGCCTGTGACGCAATCAACCCGAGTGCCACCAGCACTCGCCAAGCTGTCATCATTTATTGTTTTCTCGCAGGGCCCCACCCCCACTCGCAGCCGTCGCTTACGCTCCGGATCTTGATTCGACGGCTCTTGTACTCAGTCAGCGGTTGTGTCGTACCTGGTCCAGCCCGTCCTGCCGTTCCCGCCCTATCGTCCGGCCGCGTAGGCATGGGAGCGGCCCTCGGCGAGCACGGTTCGCAGATACCGGCCCGTGTGCGACGCCTCGATCTGCGCGACCTGCTCCGGCGTGCCGGTGGCCACGACGCGGCCGCCCTCGTCGCCCCCTTCGGGACCGAGATCGACGATGTAGTCCGCGGTCTTGATGACGTCGAGATTGTGCTCGATCACGAGCAGCGTGTGGCCCGCCTCGAGCAGCTTCCGGAAGGCAGTCAGCAGCTTCGCGATGTCGTCGAAGTGCAGGCCGGTCGTCGGCTCGTCGAGGATGTACAGCAGGCGTTCTCCGCTGTGCGACGACAGGTGCGCCGCGATCTTGATTCGCTGCGCTTCTCCGCCGGAGAGCGTGGTCGCCGGCTGGCCGAGCCGCAGGTAGCCGAGGCCGATCTCGTCGAGCACCTGCAGCCGCCGGAGCACCTTCGGCGAACTGCTGAAGAACGTCAGCGCCTCGCGGACGGTCAGGTCGAGCACCTGGTGAATCGACCGACCGCGGTAGCGGACCTCGAGGACCTGCGGCTTGAAGCGCTTGCCGTCGCACTGATCGCACGGGACGAAGACGTCGGCGAGGAACTGCATCTCGACGCGGACTTCGCCCTCGCCCTGGCACGCCTCGCACCGGCCGCCCGGCACGTTGAACGAGAAGTGGCTCGCCGTCAGCCCGCGCGATCGCGCGTCTTTCGTGGCGGCGAACAGCTCGCGGATCGGATCGAACGCCTTCAGATACGTCACCGGATTCGAGCGAGGCGTCCGCCCGATCGGCGCCTGATCGACCAGCACCGCGTCAGTGACGTACTCGACGCCCTCGAGTTTTTCGAACGCGCCGACGCGCTTGTCCCAGCTCCCCTTCGCGCGCTTGATCGCGGCGTAGAGGACGTCGTGCACCAGCGTGGACTTGCCGGATCCGCTGACGCCGGTGACTGCCGTCAGCATGTTCAGCGGAATCGTGACGTCGATGTCTTTCAGGTTGTGCTCGCTCGCGCCGAGCAGCGTCATCTTCTGCCCGGTCCCCCTCCGCCTCGTCGTCGGCACCGGGATCGCGAGCTCTCCGCGCAGGTACTTCGACGTCAGCGACCGTGGTTCCAGCATCAGCGCGTCGAGCGTGCCCGAGAACACGACGCGGCCGCCCTGCTCTCCGGCGCCGAGGCCGAGATCGACGATGTGATCGGCCACCTTGATCATGTCGGCGTCGTGCTCGACGACCAGCACCGTGTTGCCCTGATCGCGCAGCTGACGCAGGATCTCGATGAGCCGCAGGTTGTCGCGCGAGTGGAGCCCGATCGACGGTTCATCCAGCACGTAGAGCGTCCCGACGAGTGCGGATCCGAGCGACGTCGCGAGGTTGATGCGCTGCGCCTCGCCGCCCGAGAGTGTGGACGACAGGCGGTCGAGCGTCAGGTAATCGAGGCCGACGTCGCGCAGGAACGACAGGCGGCGGCAGATTTCCTTCAGGACCTTGTCGGCGATCGTCGCTTCCTTCTCGGAAAGCGCGAGCGTGCCGAAGAACTCCTGCGCGGTTCGCACCGTGAGCGACGACACCTGATCGATCGTGCGTCCGGACACGCGCACCGCGCGCGCTTCGCGCCGGAGCCGCGCCCCGCCGCAGTCCGGGCACGTCAGGTAGCCGCGGTACCGGCTGAGAAACACGCGGACGTGGACTTTGTATTTCTTCCGCTCGAGCCAGCGGAAGAATCCGCGCACCCCCTCGTAGTCGTCTTCTTTTCCAGGGGGGCCCTCGACGACGAACTGCTTTTCCTCGTCCGAGAGTTCCGACCACGGCACCTCGAGGCGAATCTTGTGCTTCTTCGCGACGCGCTTCAGGCTCGCCAGCTGCGCGCGATAATGCGGCTTGCTCCACGGCTCGATCGCGCCCTGCTGGATCGACTTCGCCTGATCCGGTACGACGAGCCCCATGTCGAGCTCGATGATGTTGCCGAACCCATGGCACGTCGGGCACGCGCCGAACGGGTTGTTGAACGAAAACAGCCGCGGCTGCGGATCCTCGTAGGCGATTCCGCAGGAGCGGCATTCGAAGCGCTCGCTGAAGACATGCACGGTGGGCCGAGCAAGCTCGGCCCCTACGTCCACCGCCCATGCGGCGCCGCCGCCTTCGAGGTACGCGGTCTCGATCGAATCGGTCAGCCGCTGGCGCAGTTCGTCGCCCGATCCCTCGGCCGCGATCTGCAGGCGATCGACAACGACGTGGAGCGTCGAGCGATCGGCGAGCGTCGCGGGCGTGACGTCGTCGAGCGTCACGGCCTGCCCACTCGTGCGATCGATCAGCAGACGGCCGAATCCTTTTCTTCGGAGCGTTTCGATCGCCGCGGCGACCGCCTCGGCGCCTGGCGCGGAGGACTCGGCGAGCGAAGGCGCTGACGCGCCATTGGCCGCGTCGCTGGCGGCAGCCTCGGCGAGCAGGTCCGACACTTCAGCGGTCTCGTCCACCTCCTCGGGCGCGTCCGCGGTCCCCGGACGCACCGGAGCCGCTTCCAGGACGGGCAGATCGAAACCGATGAGCAGACGCGTGCCGGCCGGCAGCGCGCCGAGCTGACGCGCGACGACCTCGGCCGTTTCGCGCACGACTTCCTTCCCGCAGTTGCGGCAGAACGTGCGGCCGACGCGCGCGAACAACAGCCGCATGTAATCGTGGATCTCCGTCGTCGTGCCCACGGTCGAGCGCGGATTGCGGATGCTGTTCTTCTGGCGGATCGCGATCGCGGGCGAAATGCCGTCGATGCGATCGACGTCCGGCTTCTCCATCCGCTCGAGGAACTGGCGCGCGTAAGCGGAGAGCGATTCGACGTAGCGCCGCTGCCCTTCGGCGTAGATCGTGTCGAAGGCGAGCGACGATTTCCCCGAACCGCTGACGCCGGTGACGATGATGAGCTTGCCCGCGGGCAGGGAGAGATCGATATTCTTCAGGTTGTGCGTGCGCGCCCCGCGCACGATAAGGCCGGTGGCTTCCGGAGCCGCGGATTGGGCGGTGTCTGACATGCTTGCGATTATTCTCGTGGCCTAAACTATCTATCGTAGCGCAGGCCACGGAGCGAGGCAACGCGAACGATCGCCGCCGAGCGCGGTTGAGCGTCGTGGTAAAGTAGGTGGTTCAGTCCGCCTGGCCGGCGTAGCTCAGTTGGTAGAGCAGCTGATTCGTAATCAGCAGGTCACCCGTTCAAGTCGGGTCGCCGGCTCCAATCCCTTCCTTATTGTCTGAAACCCGACAGACCACCCCTGGGGAGGCGGCTATGCTCAGGACTTCTTCTTCCTTTAGCGCGCGGGAAAGACTATGGAACGTCGTCATCAACGACATCCGACGACGCGGCCCCTGGTCCTCATCGTCGATGGTCACGAGGATACGCGTGCGATGTACGCCCTCGCACTTTCTGCAAACGGATTCGACGTCGTGCCTGCCCCCGATGGCGACGATGGCTTCGAGCGGGCGTGGATGACGCATCCGGACGTCATCGTCACGGAAGTCGCGCTGCCGACCGACGGATGGAGATTCGTGCACAGCTTGAAACTGGACCCTCGGACGCGCGATATTCCGATCCTCGTGCTGACCGGGTACGCGCAGGCCGCGGTGCGCGATCGCGCCGTGCGCGAGGGATGCGCCGCCGTGTTGACCAAACCGTGTCTGCCGGAGGAGCTCGCCATGGGATTGCGTCAGGTGCTCGATCATCATGTCTGTCAATGAACCGCAACCTCTCGTGCAGGTGAAGCGGACCCGGCGGCCCGCGGTCTTCACGTCGACGCCAGACACGGCGGCGCCAAACCTGGTGTGCCCGATCTGCGATCTTCCGCTGAAGTACCGGGAAACGGTGATTGCCGGCGTCAAGCCGATCGAGCGGTGGGATTACTTCGAGTGCAGAACCTGCGGTGCGTTCGTCTATCGAGATCGCACGAAGCGCCTGCGGGCGGTGACGTAAGCCGGCGGGAGCGCGGCTCCCGCCAGCGGTCGTCGACTACTTCTTGATCGCGTCCCCGACTTCCTTGATCGCGTCTCCGACCTTCCGACGCCCCTCGCCGAATGTCTCCTGAACCTTGCCGGCCGTCTCGTCGGCCACGCCTTCGTCATGCAAGTTGGGATCGTTGGTGAGATTCCCGACGCCCTGCTTCACTTTGCCCTTCAGTTGTTCTTCCTTACCCTCGAGTTCGTCACGGTTCACACGGCCTCCTATACGGTCTCCCGACCGCTGATCAAACCGACCAGAAACAGCACGATCGCCACCACGAGCAGCACGTGTACGAACGCGCCGATGGTGTACGTGCCAACCACGCCGAGGAGCCACGCTATCAACAGAATCACGGCCAAGGTATACAGCACAGCGATCTCCTTTCCTCGGCCGTGTAGACTGCAATAGCGGGACCGTCAGCCGTATCCGGTGTGGGGGCGTCCTCGGGGCGGCACACAGGCCGTCTCGGAGCGATGACACCCGTCGGCAGCAGGGCGCCAAAATCCCCGCCAAAACGGCAATTCGTGGTGGCATACTGGTTGCTGTTGAGTCCGTTGCCGCGTCCTGTCTGCTAAAAGGTGCCTTCGTGCGCTCGAAAAAATATCTCCCCCTGCTCGTGCTGGCCGGCGTTGTGGTGCTGTCGGCGCTGCGCCCCGCGACTGCGGAAGCGCAGTTTCGCCGAGGGCCGATCGTCGTTGTGCACTCGGGCTTCTCCTACGACCCGCTCTTTTACGATCCATGGTTCGGCTTCGGCTACCAGTATGGGTATCCGCCGCCGTACCCATATCCACCGTACGGCTACCGTCGATGGGACATGAGTGCGTCAGTCCGCCTGCAGGTGACGCCGAAGGAAGCCGAGGTCTACGTGGACGGCTATTACGCCGGCGTCGTGGACGACTTCGACGGCGTGTTCCAGCGGCTGCACGTGCCGCCCGGCGATCATGAAATCACGTTCTATCGGGAAGGCTTCCGCACCGGACGCCAGAAAGTGTACCTGGCGGAGCGCTCCGACCAGAAGCTCCACTATTCGATGATTCCCCTGGCGGCGGGATCCGCGAACGAGCCGCGGCCCGTCGCACCGCCGGCTCCGCCTCCGGGCAGTGAAGGCAACGAGCCTGGCGCGTATCCGCCGCCGCGCCGCATTCCGCCGCCGCGCATGCCGCCGCCGGATCGCATGGCGCCGAAACCGCCGCCACAGGCGCCGTACCGATCGAGCGAGAACGGGAACACCGGCACGCTGTCGATTCGCGTCCAGCCGGCCGGCGCCGAAGTCTTCATCGACGGCGAGCGGTGGCGTGGTCCGGCGACCGCCGAGCGGCTGATCGTCCAGGTGTCCGACGGCGTGCATCGCGTCGAGGTGCAGAAGGACGGCTACCAGAAGTACACCGCAGAGGTCGAAGTCCGGCGCGGTCAGACGACGCCGGTCAACGTCAGCCTCACGAATCGCGAGTAGGAGAACCGATGACTCCCTCACGCGCGGCGCGATGGATCACGATCTCACTGTGCCTGATTGGGCTGCCGCATGCCGCGGCGGCCCAGCAGGCTTCCGCCGGAATGACGATCGAGCCGATCGACAACGGCTTCGTCATCTCGCCTGAATACAAGTTCACGAAGGTCGATCATGCCGACGCCAGCATGGCCGGCGTGTCGGGCGGCTGGGTGTTCGACCACACGCTGGTGTTCGGCGCGGCCGGCTACTGGCAGACGAATGAGAATCGTGGACCGCGGATGTCGTACGGCGGCGCGGTGGTGAAATGGCTGGTGCAGGACCGGGAGCCGCTCGGCTTCAGCATCGGCGCGCTGATCGGCGGCGGCGAAGCGCGGCTGCCGACTGCCGTCACGTTCCAGTCACTCGATTTCAATCATCCCGTCGGCACACCGCCCACCGTGGTGTCGAGGCCGGGGATTCTCAATCTGTACGATCGGTTTTTTGTGTTCGAGCCGACGGCGGACGTCAGCGTGCGGGTTGCGTCGCATGCGCGCCTGGCGATCGGCGCCGGGTACCGCGCAATCGGCCACGCGTACGGCGAGGACAGCCGGCTCCGCGGCGCGAGCGGAACCGTGTCGCTTCAGTTCTTCACGTCACCGGAGACGCGAAGGGCAAGACGCCCGTAGCTCCCTACGCCGGGGCGATCGAGGTGTGCCGGCAGTCGTCGCAGCGCAGATACAGGACCGGGACCGATTCCGAGCGTCCGATGATCTTGGCGTTGGGACGGCCGCAGCGCGGGCAGATTTCTCGGTCGGATGCAGCAGGTTTCGCGGGCCGCCGGGGAGCGGCAAGGAGCGGTTGCTTCATGCAGTAGTATACCTCGGATACCGAGTATACTGAGAAGCTCCGCTTTCATGAGCCCTGCGGCCCCGCCTGGCACAGCCCTCACTAAAGCATTCCACAAGAGGGCTTCAGATGGTTACTCGTCCAGCCGGTACCAGCGCGCTCGAGTTCGCCGTCGTCAGCAGCCTGCGCGCTGCCCAGTTGATGCGCGGCTGCACGCCCCGCGTCGTCAGCACCCACAAACTCATCACCACTGCGCAAATGGAAGTCGCGGCGGGCAAAATTGTGCGTTTGCCCAATGCCGTTCCGCTCGTCGACCCCGTCTGATTGTTGCTGGCACCAAAGTTGAACTTCAGAGGCTGTTAGCGGCCTCAAGAGGCCATAGCACGTACGCATTCCTGACAGATTGGCCTGTCGGCGGTGATTGCGTGTTGCCTTTTGCTGCACGGCGCTCCGGGGAGCGCCGTCTCAGCCGCTGGCTGAGGCGCTGTCAGCACTGTAGATGCCCAATAGCTCCTCGAGAGCACGCCAACTCCGCGTCCAGGGTAATCGCCGTACCGATGCGCGAAGCCCGCATCCTGAGGCCGGCACGGACAAACCCGTCGTGCTCGTCGTGGACGATGATTCCGACGCGCGGATGATCTATTCGATCTATCTGCGCGCGATGGGCTGCGACGTGTTCACCGGCCAGGACGGCCGCGCCGCGGTGGACAAGGCGACGGATCTGCTGCCCGATCTAATCGTGATGGATCTCGCGATGCCGCGCGTCGACGGGTGGGAAGCGATTCGGCGTCTCCGCGAGTCGAGCTGGACGCGCGAGATTCCGATCGTCGCGGTTTCGGCCGCGCCCGAATCACGGCAGAGCGCGTTCGAAGCCGGTGCCGACGCCTACCTGACGAAACCGTGCGAACCGCAAGTGCTCTGGTGGCAGATCCGCGCGCTGCTCAATCTTCCGGAAGTCGGCCCCGCCGTCGTCTGATCGATCTCTCGTACAATCTGGCCGTGCGACCTCGCCTCCTGCTGGCTGGCGCCCTGCTATGTCTCGCGATTCGGTGCGTGGCGACGGTCGTGGCCGCCGCGCCCGCCGACGCGATCCGCGTGAGCGTCGCGTCGCGCGCGCTCCAGCCGGGCGAGCTCGTCGTGCTCACCGTCACGACGGCACAGCCCGCAGCGGCGCTGCGCATCCGCGCCTTCGATCGGGACATCCCGGCCTTTCGCGTCGCGCCCGACACGTGGCGCGCGCTCGTCGGCATCGATCTCGGCGTGACGCCCGGCTCGCATGCCGTCTCCCTGTCGGTGCCCGGCTCGGATCCGCCGATCGAAGCGACGCATCCCCTGCTCGTCCGCGCCAGGCACTTCGCGACGCGATCGCTGAGCGTGGACGAAGGGTTCGTCAACCCGCCGCCGGCGGTCGAAGCACGCATTCAAGAGGAAGCGGCGGAACTCGGCCGCATCTGGACATCGTCGGCGACCGAACGCCTCTGGGACGCACCGTTTGTGCGGCCGGTGCCCGGCGAGGCGAACAGCGCCTTCGGCACGCGCAGCGTG
>Ga0193726_1003422_pt1 | contig 10098 bp, 7 predicted proteins | sample H2c1metaG_FD_144928 | JGI IMG/M metagenome (GOLD analysis project Ga0193726, IMG submission 144928) | Soil microbial communities from a riparian zone of the East river system, Colorado, United States - H2c1 | ecosystem: Environmental > Terrestrial > Soil > Riparian zone | place: USA: East River... | reverse complement strand
TTTCGGCGTCCGCGCCTGGCGATCATCATTCCATGTTTAATCGTTATTTTCGGCATCGGCTTACGCGCTTTTCTGGCTGCACAGGTTCCATCAGTTGATGGCGGCGGCGTATCGTTCCGCGGCTTTCAAGCGTGGATCTATTATCCAACCTGGACCCGTCTCGATCCGCTGGTTTTCGGTGTCGCGCTGGCCGCGCTCGAGAAATTTCGACCGACCTGGTGGCAACGTCTGATCAACTGCGCACCCTGGCTTTGGCTGCCCGCGCTCGGGCTAATCGGGTACGCATTATACCTGGGCGAAACCGAAACCCTCACCGTCTCTGCGTGCGTCTGGCAATTCCCACTCATCGCAGTGAGTATGGCCGCACTTCTCGTTTGCGCGGTGAGTCCGCGGCTCCCGCTCAGGCGAGTTGCGATTCCCGGAGCCGCCTTTATCGCGAGCATCGCTTACAGCGCTTACCTGATTCAGAAACTCGTCATTAACGGGGTCGAACAGTTCTGCACAAATCACAACATCGATCTTACCTCGGTGCCCGCGCTTCTCGGCGTCGAACTCTGCGTCTACGCCGCGGCTACTCTACTTTTTTTCTCAGTCGAGCGGCCGTTCTTACAACTTCGCAAACATTTCGCGCCGTGAAAATGGCCTCTTTGTTCAACCGGTTATACAATGAGCAATCACATTTTGCGTTGAATTTTGAGCGTGTCACCCTGACTGTTTGCCGGTGAGTCCATTTGATCCAATGTTCCGCGCCGACGGCAGTTTGACGCCCCCTTCAGAGTCCGGCCCGCCATTTTGGCTAACTCAATTACTCACGAAATCCTTTGAGCCGGTCCCGTCCCCGCCGCTCAGTGATTTGCTTAAGACCTCGTTTGAGCCGCTGCCAGAAGTACCCTCGCTGAAGGAACTGTTACCAGTGTTTACTGAACCGGCCATGCCGCGGTCGCCGCTTAGTGATTTACTCAAAACTTCAGTAGAGCCGATGCTGCCCTCATCTCCGCTCAGTGATTTGCTTAAGACCTCATTTGAGCCGCTGCCGGAAGTACCCTCGCTGAAGGAACTGTTACCAGTGTTTACTGAACCGGCCATGCCGCGGTCGTCGCTTAGTGATCTACTCAAAACTTCAGTAGAGCCGATGCTGCCCTCATCTCCGCTCAGTGATTTGCTTAAGACCTCATTTGAGACGCTGCCAAAAGTACCCTCGCTGAAGGAACTGTTACCAGTGTTTACTGAACCGGCCATGCCGCGGTTGCCGCTTAGTGATTTGTCCAAGATTTCAGTGAACCCAGTGTTACAGCCGCCGCTTCTAAGTGACCTGCTCAAGACAACATTCGAAACGCCGGTCACCTTGCCGAACCTTCTCTCGTCGGCCCATACTCCGGCACAGGCGTCGCTACAATTCTCCGCATTCGACCCAACAGCCCTGGGGCCTTTCGCACCGCTAAATGACATGCTGACGATGCCACGTGATTCGTTGAGGTCGTTGTTAAATGTGATCGACTCTACAATCCGACCTGGCCAGCAAGCGGAGATTTCGGGACTAACCGCTCTGACCGGCGCAATGGTTTCAGACTGGGCAAACACTGTTGGCCCGGTCAACCCATTTAAGATTCGGCCATTTCTCCGAGATTTTCAGGAAACGAGTGCCTGCTACTCCAAGTTTCTGGCGTCTGTGCCACCCGCTGGTTTTGACCCTGTTTATCTACCGCTGCCCGCCCGTGGATATTTTACAAGTGCGGATGCTTTACTAGAGGTAGATCAAGGCCCTGGATTTGATTTGGAGCTTCGGGGCAAAAGGGAGGCGACCCGCAAAAACCTCGAAACGTATACGAGAGCAAGCTTGGAGGCAGCACTTGCAAAAATTAATCCGAGTTTGTGTAAGCTTTGGCACGGCGCAAATCTAGCCGCCGTTTCTGACAATCCAGACAAAGTTCGCCATGCCCTTACCTCATTGCGCGAATTGTTTACCCAGGTCATCCACTTCCTCGCCCCGGACGCCGATGTTAAGAGATGGACTACCGACCCCATCAGATACCATCAAGGCCGCCCAACGCGAGAAGCGCGTCTCCTTTTCATTTGCTCTAACGTAGCGACTCCTCCTTTGTCCGACTTCGTCAAAGCAGAGGTTCGGTCGGTGCTATCGCTCGCGCGTGTTTTTCAACAAGGAACCCACGACATCAATCTTTCATTATCCCCGGCGCAACTTCGCTTAATCTTTCTGCGGGTAGAGAGCGCCCTTTGCGCGCTAATAGAGGCGAGCCCTTCTGCGCTCTGATCCCGCGGGATCAGAAATCGATATTGTAAATTGGGCCTCTTGGTGGGATCTGCGGGTCCTTAATGTCATGTACAATACCTTTCGACTTCGCAAACGCCGAATCGTAGATCACCGCCTTATCGTAGAGCGATAAGTTAGTAAAATCAGTATCTGTAAACGCTGCTCGCGTTTTTAGGAGTTGTTGTGATCGAGTCTTAAAACTCTCAAGCGAATCATGAAACTCACCGAATTGCAGGCGAGTAAAGTTAATACCAGTCGTAGACCCCCATCCAAAATCATGAAATAGAAATGTTGAATCAGCGCAACAGAATCGCTCCGTGCCGGCCAAAAAAACGACCATGGCTATAGAATCAGCACTTCCAACGCAATGCATCACAAGTTTCGCTGGCAACGCCCGTAGAAAATTATGAAGAGAAAAACCTTCCTCAACAGGCCCGCCACTACTTGAGAATAGTACACGGATTTCGCTCGCTCCATTATTGATCGCTGTGCAGCAGGCGTTCCGGAAATTTTTCGACGCTGGTGGCTGAATCGGCCCAGCGAATGCAAAGGAAATAATAGAAGGCGGTGCGGGTGATGATGCCGGTGTCGGTGCGGGTGCGGGTACCGGGGCTGATGCACGTGTAGGGGCAGATTCAGAGGTCGGTGCGCCTGATGAAGGAGGCGGAGCTGGATCCATGGTGCAAATCCTGAGTTGCAAGCAGTCGTTCTGCAAGTTTCTATTGCTCGGAGACCTTACGGCATCGCTCGAAACGGTGGAGCCAAGAAAGCTAGGGAGAACTGTTTTCCTTTTACGCCTCCGGTGCGGCGCCCAGCTGCAACATCAGTTGTGGATCAAACTCCGTTGGCGGACTCACATCAGCTGCTGCCATTACGTACATTGCGAACTTTCTTTGTACACGAATGGACGTGGTCGGGCGTTAGGATTGTTGTATCTCGGCTGGTTCCCCCGCAGCGCTCGACCGCTGCGACACTCCTCCCAAGTCGTGATCCCGATTCACCGGCCATGTCGCTCACCCCAGTCGCTCCTCGTTGAAATATTGAATCGCATTTCAGTACCAACTTTGCCTCGCGCTTGATCCGACGTTCGGATAAGACTAAAAGGCAAATTTCCGAAACATGTCTCCTCTCCTGATCAAGATCAGCAAAGATTTTGCTACGCTCTGGACGACGATCGATCCAATCGGGAATGTGGCGCTTTTCGCCGGGCTGACCGCTGCGCTCACACGGAAAGAGCGGCACCTGACGGCGCTGCGCGCTGTGATTTACGCGACACTCATCCTCGTGGCCGCCGGGACCGTCGGCCAGGTCATTCTCGATGCGATCGGCATTCACATGCACTCGCTCAAAGTGGCCGGCGGCGTCATTCTGTTCCTGTTCGGTGTGCAAATGCTTTTCGGGAAAATGGATAAGGCGGGAAGTTCGCCAGAGGAAGGGCGCGATCTCGCGGTGTTCCCGCTGGCGGTGCCTTCCATCGCGGGACCGGGCGCGATGATGGCGGTGATCGTCTTGACCGATAACGATGTTTATACGGTGCCGCAGCGGCTCGAAACCGGCGTTGTCCTTGTGGTGGTGCTCTTCATCACCTACATGCTGCTGCTTTTTTCGGATGGCATTCTGCGGGTGATCGGTCGGCAAGGCGCGTCCGTCCTCGTCCGTGTAATGGGACTCATCCTTTGCTCTCTGGCAGTTGAAATCGTGCTGACTGCGCTCGGTGTTGGCGGCTGGACAGCGGGCGCGGGGCATTAGCGCAGGTTGTCGCGGCGTGATTCGTTAAAAAGTTAAAGCGTCCGCCACGGCAGATTCGTCCAGCAGCAACGGCGGTTGATTCTGGTTTACGGTCGGAACAGCCGCGAATAGCGTTTGGTAATTGGAGACTGCGTGATTTGCCTCGGATCCAAAATCGAGTTCAGCCGCGGGTGTGCGATTGCGTTTGTTCTCGCTTTGACCAGCGCAGCGTTTGGGCAGGACGCAATTCCGATTTCGCGCACGAACCGCTCGATCCTTCAGCCGGAGGAGGAGGCGCAAATCCAGCAGCCGAGTGGGTTCACTGCCGCCGATCATATGCTGGGTGACTGCGGCGGATGGCGCGAACGGCTGTTCACGGCGGGCGTGGAGGTGTTCGCGTTCGACAATAGTATCTACAACGGCAACGTGACCGGCGGAATTCATCCCGGTCACGGGACGATCGTGAATGACGCGTTCGCGGGATTGAAATTGGATCTCGAAAGGCTCGTCGGTTGGAAGGGCGGGCTGTTCGTGGTCAGCGGGATCGATCGGGCCGGCGAGGATCTGACCAGGAAATATGTCGGAAGCATTTACTCGGTGCAGCAGATGGTCGGGGGACAGCGACCATTTCTGTATCAGGTTTTTCTGGAGCAGAAACTCGCAGACAAAAAAGTGACGCTGAAGCTCGGCCGCTTCAGCGCGTCGGACGACTTCAACGCATCGCCGTTCTACGGCTACTCGCTGAACAACGGCATCGATGGCGATATCCGGAATGTGCTCTTCGATACACGCTTTTCCGCTTATCCTTTTCCTGTCTGGGCGGCGGCGCTCTTTTACAATCCGTCGCCCGAGTTCAATGTGAAACTCGGGATGTTTCAGACATCCAAAGACATGTTCGATAACACCGAGCACGGGCTGGACTGGAGCATCCGCGGCGAGGACGGCTACACCGCGATCGCGCAATTCGGCTGGACGCCGCAGTTCTTCAAACAACCGGTTGCGTCAAGCACAAGCGACGGGAAAGGGACTACGGCACCCGTCTTCAAGGGAATGCCTGGGCATTACCATTTTGGGGTTACTTTCTCGCAGTGGGATTTCTATCCGCGTTTCAGTGGAGGCTTTGAGGATCATTCCTACGGCTTTTATGTTCACGGCGACCAAATGGTTTATCAGGAGACGCCGGGTAGCGATCAGGGGTTGTACGTGTTTGTCGCTTCTGGATATTATCCGCAGACGGAGATCTCGATCGTGCCATTCCAGGTGAACGCCGGCCTTCATTACAAAGGCCTGTTCCCTGGGCGCGATGACGACCGGACGGTGCTGCATTTTATCTACGGTCATCTTAGCAATGATTACGCGCGCAGTGTTCACGTGCCCGGGCACCCCTTTGCGGATTCCGAGAAGGTGCTGGAAGTCGGGCATCGGTTTCAGGTGACCAAGTGGAGTTACATCCAACCGGACCTGCAATATGTGATCGATCCGGGCGGCACCGGTGATATTCCTGATGCGATCGTGATCGGTGCGCAGATGGGCGTGACGCTCTAACCAGAGGAGACTAACGAATGGCTACTGGAACCTCCCCCTCCGCGCCGGCGGCGCGGATGGATCCGCAGACCGCCCGGCGCGGGATGTTCGTGATCAAAGACGGCCGCAATGTGCTCTTCACATTCCTGCTTCTGATCTTCCTCTTTGCGCTGTGGGGATTTTGCAACGGAATGATCGACGTGATGGATAAGCACTTTCAGGAAGAGCTGCACTTAAGCCTCTCGCAATCGGCCTGGGTGCAATTCGCACATTATCTCGGCTACTTCCTGATGGCGATGCCTGCGGGCTGGCTGGCGACGAAGTTCGGCTACAAAGGCGGGATCATCATTGGTCTGCTGATGACTGCCGTGGGCGGGTTTTGGTTTATTCCGGCGACACATATCGCGCAGTTCTGGGCGTTTCTGATGGGCGTCTGCATCATCGCTGCTGGGCTTACGTTTCTGGAAACGATCGCAAATCCATATACGACGGTGTTGGGCCCACCGCAGTACGCCGCGACGCGCATAAATCTTGCGCAATCGACCAACGGAATCGGTCTGCTCTGCGGCCCGATCGCAGGCGGGGCCTTCTTCTATTCGAAGAACGCAGAGGGATTGAGCACCGGAGCCGAACGGCTTTGGATTCCGTACGCGTTCATCGGCGTAATCGTGATCATTCTCGCGATCGTTTTCTACTTCGCGCCCATGCCCGACATCGAGATGGAGGACGATTACCACCTCGATGACTCATCGCCGGATGCGCGCCGATCGATCTGGTCGCATCCGCATTTTTGGATGGCGGTGCTCGCGCAATTCCTCTACGTCGCCGCGCAGGCGGGGATCTTCAGCTTTTTCATCAACTACATGACGTCGCAGGTGCCGCCGATGCCCGCGTCGTGGCAGGCGCCCGGTGTTTCGAATACTGGTTTCTTCAGCGGCTGGATTGAGACGCACCCGAATGGTGCGCTCGGCTTCAGCAACAAAGCGGCATCTAATCTCGCTTCGTTAGGTTTCCTTTGCTTTCTGATTGGCCGCTTCACCGGCAGCGCGATTTTGAAGAAGTTCGCCGCGCACAAGGTGCTGGGGTGGTACTCGGCGGCGGCTGTTGCCCTATGCCTCGTGATTTTCGCCAAGCTCGGCTGGGTTTCCGTGGTTTGCGTTTTCCTGACCTACTTCTTCATGTCGATCATGTTTCCGACGATCTTCGCGCTGGGGATCTTCGGCCTTGGTCAATCTGCGAAGAAGGCGTCGTCATTCATCGTCATGGCGATCATGGGCGGAGCCGTGTTGCCGAAGGTGATGGGCGCTGTCGCCGATCGCTACGATCTCTCACGCGGCTTTATTGTGCCGATGCTCTGCTTCGCGTTCGTGGCGTTTTACGGCTTCGTATGGCCGCGGCTGAGCAATGCCGAGGGCGCGGTCCGTGTTTCAACTTCGGGCGGACACTGATGAACGCGAGCTTCGATCTCGATCACGCGAAGCTCGCCACGGATCCGCGCTTTGCTGCCATCGGGCTCGAGCTGAGCGCGCTCTCGCCGATCAATTCTCGCGAGTCGTTCAACCGCTACTGCCGCGAAGCGTGTCGCCTTTGGAATCGAGCGTTTCCTGGCGGAATCGGCAAAACGGAACAGTTCGGAAAATTACTGGATCGGATCGAGCACACGAGCGACGGCGTGATTCGCACCGGTTGGGGCGGCGTGGCGATTACGATGCACGAACATCCACGCGTGGAGAAATATCTCGTCGTGCGCAAAGGCGGATACCTCGCGCTCGAGATGCACGAGCAGAAGGACGAGCGACTCGAAATCCGCGAAGGCGCAGGTCTTATCCTCTGGCGTCCGCTTAACGAGCGATCGCTTACGGTCGAAGTCCTCCTGCCCGGCGCTGAGTTTCATTTCCAACCCGGGATGGAGCATTGCATCATCGGCGTGGAAGACCTGCTCGTGTTTGAGCGTTCGGACGATCCGAAAGGGATGGATCAGGATCTCATCTTCATTTACGAACCGGACGCAGTTGCGAGTCCGCTGCCAAGTCATGCCCGCTGAGTTTTACGCCTACGGCGAGATTCTGTGGGATTGCCTGCCTTCGGGGAAACACGCGGGCGGCGCGCCCTTCAACGTGGCCGCGCACCTGGCGCAGATCGGTGTCTCTTCGGCGCTCATTTCATGCGTCGGGCGCGACCCGCTCGGCGACGAGATCCTCAAAGTAGCCGGTGATAAACAGGTGAACGTCGAGTTCGTTACGCGTGCTCGCATCGGTCTGCCGACAGGTACGGTGCTCGTCACGCTCGATGAACAACGCAACGCTACCTATGAGCTCGTTCGGCCCGCGGCCTGGGACGAGATCCGCGTCCCGGCCAAAGCTCTCGACGCAGTCGCGAAAGCGCGCGCCTTCATCTACGGCTCGTTGGCGGGTCGGTCGCCTTACAATCTGGAACAGGTCGACCGTCTGCTCGATGTCACAGGACCGATGAAATTTTTTGATGTGAATCTGCGTCCTCCGTTCGCCGATCCGCCGCTGGTGATGAATTTAGCCGAGCGCGCCGATGTCTTAAAGCTGAATGACGGCGAAGTCGGGCAGCTCGCGTCATGGGTTCGAACGGGCGAAGCTTCGCATGACACTCCGCGCGATGACGAAGCGATCGCGCGCGACTGCGAGACGCTCGCCAAAGCTACAAACGTTTCCTGCATTTGCGTGACGCGCGCCGAAGAGGGCGCCACGCTTTGGAACCGCGGCAGCCTAACGACCGCGTCGGCGCCGCACGTAGAAGTGAAAGACACGGTCGGCGCTGGCGATGCGTTCATGGCCGGACTTATGGTCGGACTCACGCGCGGAATCGATCACCAGCGTGTTCTTGAAATCGCCTGTCGACTCGGCGCATATGTCGCGTCGCACTATGGCGCGACCCCTTTGCTGCCGCCGGAATTGACGCAGCCGCTTCGCTAACTCTGCCGATCGATCAAGGTTTGGAGAGTCGCTTTTTGTACACGAATGGAATGTGATCGGGTGTGAGGATTGTATCTCGGCTGCTTCCCGCATCGCTCGACCGCTACCTCGCGCGACCCCTTTGCTGCCGCCGGAATTGACGCAGCCGCTTCGCTAACTCTGCCGATCGATCAAGGTTTGGAGAGTCGCTTTTTGTACACGAATGGAATGTGATCGGGTGTGAGGATTCGCGCGATGTCGCGGACCATGACGCTTGCAACGCCTTCAACCGGCTCGTTAGCCTGGTAGTTTATCCATGCAACGATCGTCGTGCCGGTCTCCGGCGAGTAGTAATCCGCGGTGTTGTAGCCGGGTAGCGCGCCGGTGTAGCCGTACCAACCTTCGCTGCACGTAATTCCCAGACCAAAGGAAGTGTTCCCCAGGAATGGGATGCAGTTGATGAGATCCTGGTAGGTGCCGGGTCCACAGGTTTTGCCGGTGGCGTACAGCTCGATCCAACGCCTGATGTCGTTCATATCTGAAATCATCGCGCCGGCCGATCCCATGAACGCGACGGGAATCGTGTTGCTGATGTCTTCCCAGTTACCTTGCTTGTCGAGATGGTAGCCGTGCACCCACGGGCTCGGCATGGCTTCTGTTTCCGGATAGAAGGTTTGCTTCAATCCGAATGGTTCCAATAGCCGTTTGCGGATCTGGTTTCCAACGCTGTCTTTGGTGATGTTTTCGATGATCATCCCGATCAGCAGGTAGTTGGTATTGCAATAGTGATAGCCTTTTCCGGGCGGGAAATATGGTTTCTGCTTCATCGCCCATGCGACGAGCGTGCGCGGGTTGAAGTCTTTCGGGACCGTCCAGTTCAACTGCGCGAACTCCGGGGTATCGTAGGCTTCGAAAAGGCCGCTGCGCATGTTGCAGAGCTCGCGCACGGTGATGCCTTCGGCATTCGGTATGGTAACGCCCAGCGAAAAACGGCTGAGCGGGTCGTCGAGGCTGAGTTTTTTTTCGGCGACCAATTGGAGAAGGACGCTAATGACGAACGTCTTCGTGTTGCTGCCGATGCGGAAGTGGTCGGCCGGAGTGAGAGGCACTTTCTTTTCAAGATCGGCGTCGCCGAAGGCACGAATGAAGCTGCCTCCTTTGGCATCCCAGACGCCGATCAGTGTGGCTGGGACGGGCGTGTGACCTCCAAAGCGTTTGCGATCGTTTTCGACGGCTGCGACGATCGCGGATTGAACGGATGGATCCGCTACTGAAGGTGCCGCTTGAGTAGATTTCGGGGTCGGAACAGGCGGCGCGTCGTCCGGCGCCATGTATGCACCGATCGATCGAAACATTGTGTCACTGGAATTCGCGTAGTTCCCCTGCAAATCGAATGCTTCTGGGGCGAAGGTCGTTGCCACGGCGATGGCGATGTTCTTTGAAGGCAGATACGCTTCCGTCGCGCTGTAACCGTCAAGAAGCGGATTCTGCAGCAGCCATGAGCCCGAGCGCACCACGCCCAGGCCGTAGTTGTATCCGTTCACTTGCGTGAAACAGGAGGGCGCGCAGTTGTCCTGTTTTTTTCCGAACCCGAGCAGATGCGGGCCGGTCATGGCTTCGTAGCTGGACTTCGATATGAGCGCGCCGGTA
>Ga0193726_1003421_pt1 | contig 10099 bp, 8 predicted proteins | sample H2c1metaG_FD_144928 | JGI IMG/M metagenome (GOLD analysis project Ga0193726, IMG submission 144928) | Soil microbial communities from a riparian zone of the East river system, Colorado, United States - H2c1 | ecosystem: Environmental > Terrestrial > Soil > Riparian zone | place: USA: East River... | reverse complement strand
CCTGTCGTACTCCGAGTTGCCGTACTGCTGGCTGCCGTGCGCACCGCGCCCGGCGCCGCCGCCGCGCAGCTCGCTGTTGTCGAAGGCAGCCGTGCTGTCAAAGGCGGTCGCGCTGTCCAGGGCGGCCGTCCGGTCGAAGGCGGTCGTCTGGTCAGCTGCGCCGTCGTCGAACTCCGGGCCACCCGTCCCGCCCCGGTCATAGCCGGAGTCGGGCAGGTCAGCCCGGCGGGGCGGATCGTTGAAGAACCGGCTGTTGGGCTGGCCCGCCGGCCACGCCGCCGGCGACCCGGGCGCGCGCCCGGCATCACCCGTGCCGCTGTGCGCGGCCCCGGCCGCCCCGCCCGCGGCCGCCCCGGCCGCGGCCGCACCCGCTCCGGCCGCCCCCGCGGCCCCGGTCAGGTCCCGGGCCGCTCCGCGGCCGGTGACCGGGCGAATGCGGCCCGTCCCGGCCAGCGGCTGATCCGCTCCGGGCTTCCGGCCCCGGTGCCCGGCGCCCCGGCCACCGGCCGCGGAGCGGCCCGGGCTCCCGCCCGGCTGCCCGGCCGCCCGGCCGCCCCGGAAGCCGCGCCCTCGCGCTCATTGTCACTGCCGCCGGCCGGCACGCCGGCCCCGGCGGGCGCGCCCGCCCCGGCCGCCGCGAGCTGCGCCTCGGCGGCGGTCCGGACGCCCGGCAGCGCCAGCGCCGCCACCACCAGGACCACCAGCAGCTCGAACCCGATGCTCAGGCCATGGGTGAGATCACTGCGGCTGACCTGCACCGTGCCGCCGCCACTGGGCAGCCGGAAGGCCTGGGCCCAGCCGCCGGCCGGCGAGGCCACGGCGGTGAGCGGGCGGCCGTTGAGCGACGCGTGCCAGTCGCCGGCGGGCTCGCTGACGGTCAGGATCCCGCCTGCCGCGGGGGCGTCCGCGCCGGAGACGCCGAGCTGGCCGGACGGCACCGCCACGACGGCCCCGCTGGGCTCGACGACGCTGACGCGGTCGGGCAGGCGGCCCAGCCGCCACAGGTCGAACGCGGGCGTGATGCTGACCCGGCGCAGGCCCGCCACGCTGTCCAGGGTGCGGGCCAGGTCGGGGTCCACGGGCGCGCGCATCAGCTCCTACCCGACGTCGAAGTGGGCCAGGACCGCGCCCTGGTCGGCCGCCTGGCCGCCAGCCGGGGCGACCAGCGTGGCCACGGCCGAGCGCAGCGCGCGCTCGGCGGCGGGCACCGGGACCAGGTCGGCGTCGCCGAGAGCCGGGCCGTTGCCGCGCAGCAGCAGGTAGGACACCTTGGGCCCGACCGTGCTCAGGACCAGCGTGCGGTCCTGAGCGCCGCCCGAGGCCGAGGCCGCGACCAGCGCGGGCACGACCTGCCCGCCGTCGGCGCGCACGGGCCCGGTCACGCCCTTCAGCAGCCAGAAACCGGCCGCCGCGGCCGGCGCCGAGCAGGCCACCAGGACCAGGACGGTGATCCCCAGGCCGCGGACGCTGGCGATCCGGCGCACGACGCCGCGGTCGCCGGGCACCAGGGTGCGCAGCGAGTCGGCGCCCGCGGCGGCCGCGAGCAGCAGCCCGGCCGCGGCGACGGCCAGCGCGACGCCGGGCCAGGCGGTCACCGGCGCGCCGCCGGCCGGGGGCCGGACCGAGATGCGGCTGGCCGCGGCGGCCACCAGCAGGCCGATCAGCGCGACGGTCCACCCGGCCATGATCAGGGTCCGCCGCCGGGACGCCAGCAGCGGCACGAGCGCGGCCAGGGCCAGGCCGGCCATGACCCAGGCCGGCGGCAGGCCCGGCCCGCCGGGGCTCAGCAGCAGCAGCGACGAGGCGGGCAGGCCGGGACGGGCCAGGCCGGGCTGCTGGACGCCGGCCTCGAGCAGCAGCGTGGCGGGGTGCGCGAAGAGCTGGAACGTCCAGGGCACGAGCAGCACGAGCGGTACGGCCACCACGACGCCGAGGTTGCGCAGCAGGTCGGGGCGGCCGGACCGCAGGCCCAGCGCGGCGGCCACGGCGGCCAGCAGGGCGATGGGCCACAGCAAGGGCACGAACGCGGTGCCGAACGCGATGGTCAGCCCGGTGGCCCAGGCCGCGCGGCGCGCGAGCCGCGGCGGCAGGCTGAACATGCGGCCGGTCAGCAGGCCGATCATCGGGATGGCCGCGAAGGCCGCGGCCGTGCCCAGCCGCCCGGCGGCGATGGCGCCGGACGCGACCGGGATCAGCGCGTAGGTGGCGGCCGCCCAGACCCGGATGGGCACCGAGGTGGTCACCTGGCGGGCGGCGCGGAACGCGGCCATGCCGGCGATCGGCACGCTGCCGAGCAGCAGCACGTCCACGGCCAGCCACGCCTTGCCCAGCAGCACCGTCGCCAGCGCGGCGACGATTGCCAGGTACGGCGGCGTTACGCTGGGTGATCCGATTCCGGTGGGGTGGAAGCCCTGCAGGTACGGGTGCCACAGGCCGGCGGCCCCCTGGGTCGCCGGGAGCAGCGCGCCGCCGCCCAGCGTGCCCGCGCCGAGGACCGAGCGCTCGGCGACCCCGGTGACGACCAGCAGCGCGACGAACAGCAGCACGCCCGGGCTGGTCAGGATGCGCTGCGCGAGACCGGTGTCGGTGAGCAGGAAGTCGTCGCCGTCGGGGTCGTCGGTGGCGTGGTGCGAGCCGAGCGTGTCCTGCTGCGCCGAGCTCGACATGGACGCGACGAACTCCGCGATCTTGCGCACCGACCGGCCCGGCGGGATGTCGGCCCGCAGCCGCCCGTAGGCCGCCTTCCGGCCCCGGGCCCGCATCTGGCGCACCCGCCGCAGGCGCAGCGGGTGGCCGAGCACCGAGGCGACCGCGGCGGTCTCGTCCAGGGCCGCCGTGACGCGCTTGGCGACCAGGAAGAACAGGGCGCGCAGGATCGACACCGTCACGTTGCCGGCCATCGACCCGAGCATCGGGCGCAGCGGCAGGTTGCCGGCCAGCGTCAGCAGCGCGTTGCGCCGGTCCAGGAGCTGGGCCCGGCGGCCGACCGACACGGCCCGGCGCCGCCGGGTGATGGCCTGCGCGTGGTAGACGACCGCGTCGGTGATGACCCGCACCCGGTAGCCGGCCGCGTGCACGCGCCAGCAGAAGTCCATGTCCTCGCGGAACAGCGCCAGGCCGGGGTCGAAACCGCGCAGCTGATCCCAGACGTCGCGGCGCACCAGCATGCCGGCGCTGCTCACCGCGAGGGTGTCCCGGTCCCCGTCGTGCTGGCCCTGGTCGACCTCGCGCGGCTCGATCCCGGTGACCCGGCGGCCGACGGTGTCGATGGTGAGGCCGGCCTCCAGCAGCACGTCCCGGTCCGACCAGTCCATCACCTTGGGCCCGAGCACCGCTGCCTTCGGCGTCTCGGCCGCGCCGCGCAGCAGCTGCTCCAGGGCGTCCGGGGCCGGCTCGCAGTCGTCGTGCAGCAGCCAGACCCACTCGACCTGCTCCTCGGCGGCCGCGCCGGGCCGGACCTGGACGCGAGTGTTCGCGGACCGGTGCTGCAGCGCCCGGGCCACGGCCGCGCCGTAGCCGGTCGTCCGCTCCATGCCGAACACCACGCCCTGGCCGAGCTGAGCCGCCAGCACCGCTCCGCTGCGGTCGCGGCTGCCGGTGTCGACGGCCACGACGCGCTGCACGGGACGGGTCTGCTCCAGCAGCGCGTCCAGGACGTGCGGGAGCCAGGTGGCACCGTCGTGCGCGACGATGACCGCCGTCACGACGTGCTGCGGATACGTTTCGGTCGGCGACAAGGGGGGTCCGCTAGCTGCTTCCGGTTCGGGGGTTTGCTGGCAAGCCCGCCACCGGTCCAGGCGCGGCCCTGCCTAGCCAAGTACCCGTGAACAATACGCGAACCGGGTCGGCCCCGAAGGTCAGACGGAAGTGCCGGCCGCATCGCCCCCGCTCAGCCCCCCGCGGCGGCCCGTGCCGCGGCGGGGCAGCGCGGCGGCTAGACGGCCGCGCGCTTCAGCCGGCGCCGCTCGCGCTCGGACAGGCCGCCCCAGATGCCGAACCGCTCGTCGTGCTCCAGCGCGTACTCCAGGCACTCGACCCGGACCTCGCAGCTGCGGCACACGCGCTTGGCCTCCCGGGTGGAGCCGCCCTTCTCCGGGAAGAACGCCTCCGGGTCGGTCTGCGCGCACAGCGCGCGATCCTGCCAGCCCGCCTCTTCGGCATCATCGGCGCCGATGTCAAACCCCTCGTGCACCAGCGAGACGATGATGTCAGCCACTGCGCACCTCCCTGCCCGATCAAGAACCCCGTTGCCCGCAGCCAGTACCCCGGCGTGCGAATTACACACGTGAAATTACACGCGCGTGTCTTGCCTCACGTCAAGCGGGATACGTGATAATGGCCACCGGGTTGCACACGGATGACGGGAAAGTCCGGCCGCGTTTTTTCCGCCGCCCGCCGGGGCTCCGGCCGGGCGCGGTGCCCGGTTCCGGCGCCCAAGGCCCCAGACTCCCGGCATGTCCGGGCGGCCGGCGATCTGCCCCCGGAACCGGCTTCCGGCGGGGTTCGCGGTGCCGGGCCGCCACCGGGTTGCGAGACTTCCTGGATGCGCATCACCGTTCTGGCCGGCGGCGTCGGCGCCGCCCGCTTCCTGCGCGGCCTCAAGGTCGCGGCCCCCGACGCCGACATCACCGTCATCGGCAACACCGGCGACGACATCACCCTGTTCGGCCTGCACATCAGCCCCGACCTCGACACCGTGATGTACACCCTCGGCGGCGGCATCAGCGAGGAGCGGGGCTGGGGGCGGGAGGACGAGACGTTCACCGTCCTGCCCGAGCTGGCCGCCTACGGCGCCGGGCCGGACTGGTTCACCCTCGGTGACCGGGATATCGCCACCCACATCACCCGCACGGCCCTGCTGAACGCGGGGGCCACCCTGACGGAGGCGACCGGCAAGCTTTGTGAACGCTGGCAGCCCGGCGTGACCCTGCTGCCCATGTCGGATGACCGGATCGAGACCCACGTGTTCCTCGACGAGGCGGGTCCCGGCGCCGACGGCGGCGGGCGCTCGGTGCACTTCCAGGAGTGGTGGGTGCGGCTGCACGCCGCCGTGCCCGCCCGGCAGATCGTCGCCGTGGGCGCCGAGGCGGCCCGCCCCGGTCCCGGCGTGCTGGCCGCCATCGAGGCCGCCGACTGCGTGCTGCTGCCGCCGTCCAACCCGGTGGTCAGCATCGGGACGATCCTCGCCGTCCCGCAGGTGGCGCAGGCGGTGGCGGCCAAGACCGTGGTCGGGGTGTCGCCCATCATCGGGGACGCGCCGGTGCACGGCATGGCGGACGCCTGCCTGACCGCCATCGGCGTGGCCACGACGGCGACGGCCGTCGCCGCGCACTACGGGGCCGGCCTGCTGGACGGCTGGCTGGTCGACGACCGGGACAAGGCCGCGACGACCGCGCCCGAGCTGGCCGGCATCGCGGTGCGGGCGCTGCCGCTCTACATGACCGACCTGGCGGCCACGGCGCAGATCGCCCGGGCCGCCCTCGACCTCGCCGCGGAGCTGACTCGATGACTCACCCCACTCCCCCGGCGCCCCCGTCCCTGGCCGTCCTGCCCGTGACCGGGCTGCCGGAGATCCAGGCCGGCGCGGACCTGGCCGCGCTCATCGCCGGCGCGGCCCCGGACCTGCGGGAGGGCGACATCCTGGTCGTCACCTCGAAGATCGTCAGCAAGGCCGAGGGCCGGGTGGTGACCGGCGACCGGGAGGCCGCCATCGACGCGGAGACCGTGCGGGTCGTGGCCCGGCGCGGCCCGACCCGGATCGTGGCCAACCGGCACGGCCTGGTGCTGGCCGCGGCCGGGGTGGACGCCTCCAATACCGCGCCGGGCACGATCGTGCTGCTGCCGGCCGACCCCGACGCCGCGGCCCGGGACCTGCGCCGGGCCCTGTCCGAGCGCCTCGGGATCAACGTCGGCGTGATCATCAGCGACACCCTCGGCCGGGCTTGGCGGACCGGGCAGACCGACACCGCCATCGGGATCTCCGGGGTCGTCCCGGTGCGTGACCACCGCGGCCAGACCGACACCTTCGGCAACTCGCTGGAGGTGACGATGGCGGCCGTGGCCGACGAGATCGCCGCGGCGGCCGACCTGGTCAAGGCCAAGACCACGCAGATCCCGGTGGCCGTCGTGCGCGGCCTGCCCGAGCTCGTGACCGGCGACGACGGCCCGGGCGCGGCCGCGCTGGTCCGGCCTAGCTCCGAGGACATGTTCCGGATCGGCACCGACGCCGTGCTGGGCGAGCGCCGGACGGTCCGGGAGTTCACCGGCGAGCCGGTCGACCCGGCGGCGGTCCGCCGGGCCGTCGCGGCGGCCCTGACCGCGCCTGCGCCGCACCACAGCGAGCCGTGGCGGTTCGTGGTGCTGGAGACCGCCGCGGCCCGGACGGCGCTGCTCGACGCGATGCTGGCGGCCTGGCAGGCGGACCTGAGCGCGGACGGCTTCACCGCCGAGCAGATCGCCCGGCGCGTCCGGCGCGGCGAGCCGCTGCGCCGGGCACCGCTGATCATCGTGCCGTGCCTGGCGACCGAGGCCGCGCACGTCTACCCCGACGACCGCCGGAACGCCGCCGAGCGGTCGATGTTCGTGGTGGCGATGGGCGCGGCCGTGCAGAACCTGCTCGTGTCCCTGGCCATCGACGGCGTGGGCTCGTGCTGGGTCTCCAGCACGCTGTTCTGCCAGCCGGTGGCGGCCGCCGCGCTGGACCTGCCGGCGGGCTGGGAGCCGATGGGTGCCATCGGCGTCGGCCACGCGGCCGCGCCGCCGCGGCCGCGGCCGGACCGTGACCCCGACGCGGTGACGCTGCGGAGGTGATCCCCGGGCCTACAGGGACTTGGCGATCTGCTCCAGGAGGCGCGCGGAGTCGGCCGGGGTGTCCGCCTCGGCCGACAGCCGGTTCATGACCTCCATGTAGTGGTCGACCTCGTCGCGGCGGTCCAGGTAGAGCGCGCTGGTGAGCTGCTCGAGGTAGACGATGTCCGGCAGGTCGGGCTCGGCGAACCGCAGCACCGTGAAGGAGCCGCCCGCGGCGGGATGGCCGCCCCGGCTGAACGGCATGACCTGCAGCGTGACCCGCGGGTACTCGGTGACCTCGATCAGGTGCCGGAGCTGGACCTTCATGGCCTCCGCGCCGCCCAGCGGCCGGCGCAGCGCCGACTCGTCGATCACGGCCCAGATCCGGGGCGAGTCATCCAGGTGCAGGATCTTCTGGCGCTGCATCCGGAGGCTGACCCGGTGCTCGATCTCGTCGCTGGGCGCCGACCGGTGACCCAGCATGGTGACGCCGCGCGCGTAGTCCTCGGTCTGGAACAGCCCGGGCACGAACTGCAGCTCGAAGGTCCGGATCAGCGACGTGGCCTGCTCCAGGCCGACGTAGGACTCGAACCAGTCCGGCATGATGTCGTCGTACTTGGCCCACCAGCCCTGGTTATTGGCCTGCTGGGCGAGCGCCAGCATCCGGTCCCGCTCCCGCGGGTCGGTCACCCCGTACAGGCTGAGCAGGTCCGAGACGTCCCGCTCCTTGAAGCCCACGCGGCCGTGCTCGACCCGGCTGATCTTGGACCGCGAGGCCCGGATCTCATACCCGGCCTGGTCCGGCGTCAGGTTCGCCGCCTCGCGCAGGCGGCGGAGCTGGATTCCCAGCAGCATCCGCAGGACGGTCGGGCCGCCCCTGGGCTGGGCCGCCCCGATGTCCACCGGCGAGACGCCGACCTCCGGCACACTGTTCGGCTGCACTGCACTCATGTCCGCTCCCGGCGCGACGGGTGGTGACTCCAGTCCGGCTGCGCACCGCAGCCCGGCGAGCCGCCGACCCGCCAGTCACAGTGCTGCAAACTACAGCGCTCCACGTCCATAGCCCCAACAACCCCCCAAACGGCGCATCACCGGCTTCCGCCCGGACCTTCGGCCATCTGCGTCACTTCACACCCACCATGACGCAGCCCGAAATCCGGCCGATAGCCGCTGATGCAGTGAGCAGGTTATCACTCAAGACGCCAATCAGGCTCCCACCGGACTTACCAGGTTTTGCGACGAAACTGCCGACGGGCCGGACATCTCACCCCGCCAGGTCGTCGAACTCGCCGTTCTTGGCCCCGGCCAGAAAGGCCGCCAGCTCAGCGCGGCTGTAGACCAGGGCCGGGCCGTCCGGGTAGCGCGAGTTGCGCACCGCGACGGCCCCGCCCGGCAGCGGCGCGACCTCGACGCAGTTACCGCTCGGGTTGCTCGCCAGGCTCTTGCGCCATGGCACTTCGCCAAGGTCAGCGGCTGGCGCGCCGTTCGCGAACTGCATCGTTCCCCCTGGTGAGGTAGCCTGGTACCGGTTGCCTGCACGTGCATCTGCACGAGCGGATGATCAGTGCGGAGCAGGATAACAGTCCAGATGCACGTGCAACTGCGCTTGCAGCGGGCGCGTGCATAAGGCAGGATTCAAGTTGGCCGAAAGTTCCCAGACCCAGAACTGACGGGATCTTCCTTACTGTGAAGACGGCAGACCCGGTTCTCCAGGAGAGCGCCCCGTGGTAGCAAACCCTGTGGTAGCCCGACCTGTGGCCGCGAAGCATGTCGTCTCCGAGGCCACGGGGGCGGTAACGAGCACTACTGCCGGCGGCCCGAGGGCCGCCATCGCCCCGGATGCGGGGTGGGGCTGGCTGCGCCGCGCGGCCGAGATGGCAACGCAGGCCGGCAGTCTTTCCGCCGCCGCCCCGGCTGACGTGCGCTACGCGGGCGAGCCGGGCTGGCCGTGCTACCCGCGGATCGCGATGCGGACCCCCGGCACCGAGCCCGGCGCGATCTCCGCCGCCCGCAAGTTCACGACCCTCATCATGGAACGATGGGGTGCCGCGAGCCGTGGCTCCGACGTGGCCGTGGTCGTCTCTGAGCTCCTCTCGAACGCCGTCCGGCACGGCCTCACGCCCGAGGGCGCGCTGCTGCCGTGCGGGATCCGGCTGGGGCTGCTGCACTCCGGGCCGAGCATCCTGTGCGCGGTCACGGACCCGAGCGCCAGCCCGCCGGTCCCCCGGGAAGCGGACTGGCTGGACGAGGGCGGCCGCGGCCTGCACGTCATCGCATCGCTGAGCGACGGCTGGGGCGCCTGCCTGGACGTCCCCGGCCAGGCCGGCAAAGTTGTCTGGGCGGCCTTCCGCACCGCGCCGTAAGGCACCGGGCGCCCAGAGCTAGCTCCTGGGGCCGGGCGGACCCGGGCGGGGTCGCCCGGCCTCAGGGCTGTCTGGCGCCGTCCTAGGACGGCGGCCCCCCGGCCCGCCCCTCCTGGCCCGCCCGTCGCGGGCTCGCCGCGCCCGGGCTCGCCCGCCCGTCAGGCCTCCACGAGCGGGAGGGCCGTCCGGCGGCCGCGGACCGCCTCGCACACCCCGTCGCTGGCGGTCGCGGCCGCCACCCGCTCCGGCGCGGGGAGCCCGTAGGCGGTGGTGCGCTGGCGCAGCGGCCGGCCCGTCGGGGCGACGAGCGCCCGCAGGTCGCTGATCGTCTTGTACGAGCCGTTCTCGGAGCCGGCCATCCGGCTGATGGTCTCCTCCATGAGCGTGCCGCCCAGGTCGTTGACGCCGCCGCGCAGCACGTCCCGGCAGGCGTCCTCGCCGAGCTTGACCCAGGAGCACTGGATGTTGTCGATCGCCCCGTGCAGCATGATCCGGGCCACGGCGTGCACGGTGCGGTTCTCCCGCCGGGTCGGGCCGGGCCGGGCCAGGCCGGCCAGGTAGATCGGCGAGCTGGCGTGCACGAAGGGCAGCGGCACGAACTCGGTGAACCCGCCGGTCCGCTCCTGGATCCCGCGGAGCACGCGCAGGTGGCCGACCCAGTGCGCCGGGGTGTCGACATGCCCGTACATCATCGTGGAGGTGGTCTTGATGCCGAGCTCGTGGGCCGTGGTGATGACCTCGATCCAGGCCGCGGCCGGCAGCTTGCCCTTGGTCAGGACCCAGCGGACCTCGTCGTCGAGGATCTCCGCGGCGGTGCCCGGCAGCGAGTCCACGCCCGCCTCCCGGGCGGCGATGAGCCACTCGCGCACGGACATGCCGGTGCGCGAGGCCCCGTTCATGACCTCCATCGGCGAGAAGGCGTGCACGTGCAGGTGCGGGCAGCGCCG
>Ga0193726_1003420_pt1 | contig 10099 bp, 7 predicted proteins | sample H2c1metaG_FD_144928 | JGI IMG/M metagenome (GOLD analysis project Ga0193726, IMG submission 144928) | Soil microbial communities from a riparian zone of the East river system, Colorado, United States - H2c1 | ecosystem: Environmental > Terrestrial > Soil > Riparian zone | place: USA: East River... | reverse complement strand
CATGCGGTCCGAACAGCAGAGTGAGACCGAACGCGATGTGATCCGGCCGCGGCCCGATCGCATGCCCCACATCGTCCAGACACACCGACGTGGAACGCGTCACGCCGGTGATCATCGCGTCGGCGTCCCCCGTCGCGACCATGCAGGCGGCGAACACGTTGCGGTCCTGATTGACCATTCGCTGTACATCGCGCCGCAGGAAGCCTTTGCGTTGCAGACGGTCATAAAGGAAGTCGACATATTTGGAGTTGGCCCCGGACAGGCGGGCGTTGTGAACCTCGATGCCTTCCATCTTGCCAATCCCAAGACTGGCGAGGGTCGCCAGAACGCGGTCCTCGCGCCCGATCAGCACCGGCCTGCCATAACCCGCGTTACGATAGGCGACGGCGGCGCGAACGACCTTTTCCTCTTCGCCTTCAGCGAACACGACCCGGCGCGGGTCGCCGCGGACCCGCTCCATGATCGCATCCAGCGCTCCCGCGGTCGGGTCTAGCCGGCCCGACAGGTCGCGCGCGTAACGTTTCAGGTCGAGGATCGGCCGCCGCGCCACGCCGGATTCGATCGCGGCGCGCGCTACGGCGGGTGGCACGCGAGTGATCAGCCGCGGATCGAACGCATTCGGTATGATGTATTCCGAACCGAAGGTCAGCCGGCGGCCGGAGGACGCCGAATGCACCTCGTCCGGCACGTCCTCGCGCGCGAGTTGCGCCAATGCCTCAGCGGCGGCGATCTTCATCGTCTCATTGATCGTGCTGGCGCGCACATCCAAAGCACCGCGGAAGATGTACGGGAAACCGAGAACGTTGTTGACCTGATTGGGATAATCGCTGCGGCCTGTGGCGATGATCGCGTCGGGACTGGCGGCGCGGGCTTCCTCCGGAGTGATTTCCGGATCGGGATTGGCCATCGCGAAGATGATCGGTCGCGCCGCCATCCGGCGCACCATGTCCTGGGTCATCGCACCCTTCACGGACAGACCGAAGAAGATGTCGGCGCCTTCCAGCGCGTCACTCAATGTCCGCGCTTTGGATTGCACGGCGTGACCGGATTTCCACTGGTTCATGCCTTCGGTGCGCCCCTGATACACGACGCCTTTGGTATCGCACAGCGTCACGTGCTCGGGCCGCATGCCCATGGCCTTCAGCAGTTCCACACAGGCGATCGCGGCGGCGCCGGCGCCGTTCACCACCAGCTTCGCGTCGCGCAGCTCGCGGTTGGTCAGGTGGCAGGCGTTGATCAGCCCGGCGGCGGCGACGATGGCGGTGCCGTGCTGATCGTCGTGGAACACCGGAACGTCCATGATCTCGCGCAGCCGCTGCTCGATCACGAAGCATTCCGGTGCTTTGATGTCTTCCAGATTGATGCCGCCGAAGCCGCGCAGAAATTTCACCGCGTTGACGAATTCATCGACGTCCTCGGTGCCGAGTTCGAGATCGATGCCATCTATGTCGGCGAAACGTTTGAACAGCGCGATCTTGCCCTCCATCACCGGTTTCGATGCGATGGCGCCGAGATTGCCCAGACCGAGCACGGCGGTGCCGTTCGAAATGACCGCGACCATGTTGCCCTTGGCGGTGTAGTCGTACGCCAGCGACTCATCGCGGGCGATGTGCAGGCATGGTTCGGCGACGCCGGGCGAATAGGCCAATGACAAATCGCGTGCCGTGACGATCGGCTTGGTGACGCGGATTTCCAATTTGCCCGGCTTGCCGCTGGCGTGCATGGCCAGGGCTTCCTCGGCCGAGACATGCGCGGTTCTGGTGTCGATGCCGCCGTCGGCCATGGCGTTTCTCCTCGAGATTTCTCGGATGGGGGGATCATGGGCGAGGACGCACGGGACTGGAAGGCCCCTCCGTGGCAGCGCGCGGCCTCGCCTGGCAGCACTTGCCCAGATTCGAGTGCGTGATTGACACAAGCGAGGTCGGCTCGCATAGGCGGTGGGCCACAACGCCCAGAGATCGTGACGCCACCATGCTCGACAGTGCCACCATCGACTCCCTCGCCCAAGCTTATCACGCTGCCGAGAAGGGGCGCCACAGGACGCGCGCGCCGAGCGTATTGCACCCCGGCTTCACCACCGAGGACGCGTATGCGGTGCAACGGGCGTGGATCAAGATCAAGCGGGGCGAGGGCAATGTCGTCAAAGGCCACAAGATCGGCCTGACCTCGCGCGCGATGCAGCGGGCCTCGGCGATCGACGAGCCTGACTACGGCTCGCTGATGGCGGACATGTTCTACGACACCGGCTCGGAAATCCCCATGAGCCGGTTCATCCAGCCGCAGCTGGAGTGCGAGTTGGGATTTGTCATGGGCAAGCGTCTGAAAGGCCCGAATTGCACGATTTTCGACGTGCTGAACGCGGTCGATTACGTGATCCCGTCGGCGGAGATCGTCGACGGCCGCACGCACCGCGTCGACCCGGAGACGAACCAGCCGCGTTGCGTGCTCGACAGCATCGCCGACAACGGGGGCAATGCCGCGCTGATCGTCGGCGGCCGGCCGATCCGGCCGATGGAGATGGATCTGCGGTGGGTTGGCGTACTGTGCCACCGCAACAACGTGATCGAGGAGTCCGGCGTCGCGGCGGCGGTGCTGAACCATCCGCGAACGGCGTGGCGTGGCTGGCGAACAAACTGGCGCCGTTCGATGTCGCGCTGGAGCCGGGCCAGTTCGTCCTGGGCGGCTCATTCACCGCCACGGTGGAAGCGCACGCGGGCGACACTTTCCTGGTCGACTACGGACCCCTGGGCACGATCACGGCGCGGTTCGTGTAAATGCCGGATCAACTCTCATGCGCCCGCCCGCGCATGAAAACCATCTGCCTGAATCCTCGCTTGCCCGCGCTCGTCCGCGTTTTCCCTTTACTTTGCTTGCGGAGAACCGGCACAGACGGTGCCCGCGGCGGGTCCGATAAAGCGGACCGCAGGCAAGCGGGGATGCGGACCGGACAGTGCGGTAGGATCGGCCCGGGTCATGATGGCCGTTAGTCGCCCTTCAGGCGCAACGCTCATTCGTATCGAGAGGGAATAGAATGGCTGATCATTTCGACGCGCCGACGAAATTCGGCATCGGGCAACCGGTCCGGCGTTATGAGGATGTGCGCCTGTTGACCGGCCGCGGGCATTATCAGGATGACAATGTGCTGCCCCGGCAAACGTGGTGCATCTTCGTGCGCTCGCCGCACGCGCACGCTTTGGTGCGCGGGATCGAGACCGATGTGGCGAAAGCGGCGCCGGGCGTGGTCGCCGTGTATACCGCCGCCGACTACATCGCCGATGGCATCAGCATGCCGAAAGCCAACATGCCGCGCAAAAAACGCGACGGCTCACCGATGTTCGCGCCGCAGCGTCCGGCGCTGATCGGCGACCGGGTTCGATACGTTGGCGACCCGGTGGCGATGGTCATCGCCGAGACGCTGGATCAGGCCAAGGACGCCGCCGAGCTGGTTCTGGTCGATTGGGAGCCGTTGCCCTCCGTCACCGACGTCGCCGAGGCGGCGAAACCCGGCGCCCCGGTGGTCTGGGACGAGAACGGGGACAACATCTCGCACACCTTCGAACGCGGCGATAAAGCGGCGGCCGACGCCGCCTTCGCCAAGGCGAAATATATCGTCCGCCGCCGTCACGTCATCACCCGCGTGCATGCACAGTTCATGGAACCGCGCGGATCTTTGGGCGTGTTCGATAAATTCGAGGACCGCTATACGCTGTACGCCGACGTGAATTATCCACACCGGGTACGTAACATGCTGGCGGCCAACGTGTTCAAGGTGCCGGAGAGCCAGGTGCGCGTCGTCGTAAACGATGTCGGAGGCGGCTTCGGCACCAAGGGCTGGCAATACGTCGATCACCGGCTGGTGCTGTGGGCGGCGAAAAAGCTCGACCGGCCCGTGAAGTGGCGCTGCGAACGGTCCGAGGTCATCATGGCCGACGAGCACGGCCGCGACAATGTCGGTGAAATCGAACTGGCGCTCGATGAGAACTACAAATTCCTCGGTGTGCGGCTGAACATGCTGGCGAGTGTCGGCGCCTACATCGCGTCCGACCGGCAGTTGCTGACGCCGTTCGGGATGATCATCACGTTGACCGGGGTCTATGATATTCCGGCCGCGTTCGTTTCGATCGACGCGGTGCTGTCGAACACCAATCCGACCGCGCCATATCGCGGCGCGGGCCGGCCCGAAGCGATCTACCTGATGGAACGCATCATCGAGGCGGCGGCGGATGAACTCGGCATCGACCGCATTGAATTGCGTAAGCGGAACGTCATTCGGCCGGAGCAGATGCCTTATAAGGCGGCTCTGGGCCAGATCTACGACAGCGGCACGTTCGCGGAAAACGTCGACCTGGCCCTCCAACATGGCGACTTCGCCGGTTTCGCCGCGCGCCGCGAGGCATCCCGCGCCAACGGCAAATTGCGTGGCATCGCGCTGATCAACGCGATTGAGCAGGCCGCCGGCCCGGTGCCGGAATACGCCGAGGTCCGGTTCCAGCCAAGCGGCTCGGCGTTGTTGCTGATGGGTACCAAAACCCATGGCCAGGGCCACGAAACGATGTATAAACAAATCCTCCACGAGAAACTCGGCACCGCCGCGAACGAAATTCGCTTCATCGACGGCGACACCGACCGGGTCGCGTTCGGCATGGGCTCGAATGGGTCACGGTCGATGGTGACCGGCGGCACGGCGCTGACCCTGGCGGCGGAGAAGTTGATCGTGAAAGGCAAGAAAATCGCGGCGCACATGCTGGAAGCGGCGGAGGTCGATATCGTGTTCGCCGACAACGTGTTCACCGTCGCCGGTACCGACCGCAAGCTCACGCTGAAACAGGTGGCGATCGCCTCGTTTCAGCCGGCGCGGCTGCCCAAAGGCATGGAACCCGGCTTCATCGAACACGCCACCTATGCACCCGAACGTGCGACCTATCCGAACGGTTGCCATGTCTGCGAGGTCGAGGTCGATCCCGAAACCGGCTCGGTCGATCTGCAACGCTATCTGGTGATCGACGATGTCGGCACGGTGATCAATCCGATGACGCTGGCGGGCCAGGTGCATGGCGGTGTCGCGCAAGGTGTCGGCCAGGTGTTGATGGAACAGGTCGTCTACGACCGTGACTCCGGGCAATTGCTCAGCGCCAGCTTCATGGACTACGCGATGCCGCGGGCCGACGATCTGTGTAACATTTCGATCGTCAGCAACCCATCGCCGACGCCCAGTAATCCAATGGGCGCGAAAGGCGGCGGCGAGGCGGGAACGGTCGGCGCGCTGCCCTCGGTGATGATCGCGATCCTCGATGCGCTGGCGCCGCTCGGGGTCAAGGAACTGGAGATGCCGGCCAGCCCGTCTCGGGTATGGCAGGCCATTCATGCCGTGACGTAACGTTTTGACTCATGCGATTCCCCTCCTGTCATAGCCAACGCGCGAAGCAATCTCCGTGTCCGCCGCCCCGCTTCTCGCATGGCCGGTGGAGCAGTCCGAGCCATTGACCAGTCAAGAGGAGCTCGTCGATGAACTTCGATACGCTGCCGCGCGTCACAGGCGAAGCCACTTACGTCGCGAAGATCGCTGAAAAGCCGCACACCTAAGCTTACAACCCGTCGCCGGCCTGCCGATGACCCGCGTCCATGGCGACTTAACGGAACGGTCCGGACCGCGACGGGTTCGCGACTGATGGTCACGGTCACGGAACGGAAATGCAATGTAAGCCGTACCGATCCTTTACGAAATCAGGGAATTCACCTAATGCGGAAATCCCCCAGACCGGCCCTCGCGGTCAATGCCGCGCCGGTGGCGAGCTGAACGGAGAAGACATGAGCTTTGCGCCAGGTACGGACAATCCCGACACCAGCGCCGCCACGCCGTTCCCCGAGTCCAAGGAGCCCCCTCCCGAAGTCAAATCGCCCTACCCGCCCGCCGCCGCCACTCCGGTTCTGCTCGGCCCCGAGGGCATTCGCTTCGACTTCAACCTCGGCTGCCGGGTTCTGTTGCCGCAACGCGCCGCCGGCAAGTGGCGCGTGCGCCTGCGTGATCTCGACACCGGCAACATCTTGTTCGAGAGCGAGAACAAGGGCGCTTTCGTCAACTCCGCCAAGCGCTGGTACGTCCGCTTCCGGGTCGAGGTGTGGTCGATCGAGGACGGCGCCGCCGGCGAGCCCGCACCGGTCATGACGCACGACTACGACCCGCGGCACCAGGACGTGATGATTCAGTTCCCGATCGGCACGTTGGGCGACATCCTGGCCTGGTTCCCGTACGCCGCCCGTTTCGCCGAGGAGCATCCGAGATGCCGGGTCACTTGCGCGATGTCGGGCCTGATCATTCCGCTGTTGCGCGACGCCTATCCCGAACTGCGCCTCGTCACGCATGAGGAAGTGCTCGAGCACAAGCTGGCGGACACCATGTATGCCACCTATTCGCTCGGGGTGTTCTTCGGCGACGAGTCGAACGACTGGCAGCCGACCGATTTCCGCCACGTCGGCCTGCACCGCACGGCCGGCTACATCCTGGGCGTCGACCCAGCCGAGGAATCGGCGCGTTTCACGCTGCCGGACGAGACCCGCGCGATCGCCGAACCGTACGCGGTCATCGCCGTGCAAAGCAGCAGCGGGTGCAAATACTGGACCAATCCGAACGGCTGGCGCGAGGTGGTCGAGTTTCTCAGGGAGAACGGCTACCGGGTGATCTGCATCGACCAAAAACCGGTGCACGGATTTGGCCTGATGTGGACCCATATCCCGCACGGCGCGGAGGACGAGACCGGCGATAAACCGCTGGTCGAGCGGGCGCGCCTGCTACGCCATGCCTCACTCTTCGTCGGCCTCTCCTCCGGCCTCGCGTGGCTCGCCTGGGCGGCGGGCTGCCCGGTGGTGCTGATCAGCGGCTTTACTCACCCGACCAATGAGTTCACGACACCGTACCGCGTTATTAACTGGCACGCCTGTAACTCCTGCTGGAATGATCCAAGGCACCGATTCGACCACAAGGATTTTCTCTGGTGCCCGCGGCATCAAAACACGTCCAGACAGTTCGAATGCACGCGGCTGATCACGGCAACACAAGTGAAACAAATCATCGCGACCATCCCCGGGTTCGGTACCCACGACATCGCCAGAACAGCGGCCGCGAAACCCGGGCACCGTCCGTCTCGTACAAAGATTCCCGTGACCGATAGGGGATAGCCGCGATGACTACGACCATATTGATCGCCGGCCAGACATCCAGCGGCATCGCGCTCCATAGCGGCGATTTTCTGTTGGTATCCTCCGGCGGCACCGCCATCGCCACCGTGGTGAGCGGCGGCGGCACGGTCATTTCCACCGTCGTCAATGACAGCGGCAACGAATTCGTCTTCAGCGGCGGCAACGCAAGCGGTACCACGGTGAACTCCGGCGGCACCGAGTTCATTTTGACCGGCGGCACGGCCAGCGGCACCTTCGTGATGAGCGCGGCCTTCGTGTCGGTCGGATTCGGCGGTACGGCGCACGCGACCACGGTCGGGGCCGGCGGCAATCAGTTCGTCTAACAGCGCTGGCGTCGCCAGCGGCAGCGTCCTCAGCGGCGCCGGCGCCCAGGAGGCGGTGTCCGGCGGAACGGCGAGCGGTACGTTGGCGATCGATGGCGGTTTCCAGACGGTCAGTTCCGGAGGCATCGCCAACGTTACGACCGTGGGCGACGGCGGCAATCAATATGTTCTGTCGAGCGGCCTCGCCAGCGGCACGGTCCTGAGTGGCAACGCCTTCCTGACCGTGTTGAGCGGCGGGACCGCGATCTCCGCCACGGCGGACGACGGCGCCAGCCTGGGTGTCTTCAGTGGCGGAACGGCGACCGGCACAATGGTGCTGTCCGGCGGCTTCGCGAACGTCAGTTCGGCAGCACGTTGGAGGCCACCACTGTGGGCGCCGGCGGTCAGCAATTCGTGTTCACCAGCGGGCTCGCCGACGGCACCATCGTGAGCGGCGCCGGCTCCTTTGAGACGGTCAGCGGCGGCGTGGCCAATGCGACCACGGTCGGCGCCGGCGGCAGCCAGGACATCGCCAGCAACGGCCTCGCGAACTTTACCGTGGTGAGCGGCGCCGGCGCCGCGCAGATCGTATTCGCCGGTGGCGTCGCCAGTTTCGCGACGCTGTCAGCGGGCGGCAATCAGATTCCTCGTGGACGGCGGCCGGGCCGACTTCACCGTCGTCAGCGAAGGCGGCGTGCAGGACGTGCAAAGCGGCGGCGTGGCCAACTTCACCACGGTCGGCGCCTTCGGGGTCGAATTCGTGTTCAGTGGCGGCGTTGCCCGCGCCACCGTGGCCGGCGCCGGGCAGGAGGTCGTGTTATCCGGCGGCTCGGCCGTCAGCGCGACCGTCAGTTCCGGTGGCGTCGTGACGGTGTCCAGCGGCGGATCCGCCAGCCTCCGGAGGCGTTGCCAGCGCCACGACACTGAATGGCGGTTTCCTGTTCGTTTCGTCCTGCGGGCTCGCATCCGGCACGCAACTCAACAGCGGCGGTTTGCTGTTCGACCTGCCGGGCGCGCGGGTGAGCGGCACGGTACCCGGCGGCGGCACAGTGCTCTCGGGTGGTGTGGCGATCGTATCCGCCGGGGTGCTGCTGTCCGACACCTTCGGCATCGTGACCGGTGCGGTGATCGCCGGGGATGAAACGGACTTCGTTCTGCCGGGTGGCGGTGTCCTGAGCGCGCTGATCGGCGGTGCGGAGAACGTGTATTCCGGCACCGTCGCCAGCTTCACCACGATCATCGGTGGCCAGCGGACGGTTTTCGGCCACGGTGTGGCGATCGGCGCGGTGGTGACCAACGGTGGGCTGCAACTGCTCACGGGAGGGTGGGCCACCGGCACAACGCTCAGCGACGGCAATGAGAGCGTGACCTCCGGCGGCGTGGCGGTTCTGACGGTAGCGAACCATGGGGACATTTTCATCAGCTCCGGCGGATTGGTCAGCGGTGCGGCCCTGGGTTCGTCCGGCATCGAATCCGTCTTCTCCGCCGGAGTGGCGAGCGGAACCGTCGTACGCCTAGGTGGCGCGGAAGTGGTGCAAAGCGGCATCGCCAGCGGCTCGCTCGTGCAAAGCGGCGGCCAGCAATTCGTCGAGTTCACCGGCGGTTCGGCGGTCTCCGCGACCGTCAGCGGCGGCTTCCAGTTCATCACGGCGGGCGGTGTGGCCATCGCCACTCTGGTCGAGGCCGGCGGGATGCAGGTCGTGTCCCGCAGCGGAACCGCGGTCGGCACGCTGGTTATCGATCCGGCGTTGGCCGAGACCCCCAGCATCGAGACCGTGCTCGCGCAAGGGTTCGCCGACGCCACCACGGTCGGCAGCGGCGCGGAGGCGTTCATCAGCGCGGGCGGCGTCGCCAGCGGCCTCGTGGTGTGCAGCGGCGGCTTCGCGTTTGTCTACAGCACCGGCGTCGCCTCCGGCACCACGGTCAGCGCTGGCGGCACTTTGGTGGTGTTGCCGGGCGCGGAGGTCAGCATCCTCGATCCGGGGACCGGCACGGTGATTTCCACCTGTGTGGTTGTGTTGTCGAGCGGCATCCTGGTGGAGGCGCAGCCATCGGTCATCGGTGTCGCCGTGACACCCTTCATCGGCGACTTCGTGTTGCCCTCGGGCACGGCGATCAGTTCGGCGATCGGCGCCGCGGGCGTCGAGAATGTCTACTCGGGCGGCACGGCCAGCGGCGCGATCATCGAGGCGTCCGGTGTACAGCAGGTGTTTTCGGGCGGCGTCGCCAGCGATAGCCAGGCCACCAGCCTGTTCGCCCAGGTGATCGCTTATGGTGGCGGAACGATCGACTTCACGACGGGGGCAACGGCGGCGTCGCGGCGGAAACGTCCGGTGGCCTGGCCAACTCCATCGTACTCAATGGCCCCGCCTCAACCAATTTCGTGGAAGACGGGTCCACCGCCAACTTCACGACGGTGAACGGCGGCACCCAGGGCGTCGGCGGATCCGGCAGTATGGTGCTCAGCGCGCTGGTGGTGGGCGGTGGGGTCCAGGACGTCGGCGGCGGGGCCTCGGCCTTGCACACCACGGTGGGCGCCGGCGGCTTCGAGTTCGTCCAATCCGCCGGCACGTCCATCAGCAGCACGGTCAGCAACGGCG
>Ga0193726_1003419_pt1 | contig 10099 bp, 8 predicted proteins | sample H2c1metaG_FD_144928 | JGI IMG/M metagenome (GOLD analysis project Ga0193726, IMG submission 144928) | Soil microbial communities from a riparian zone of the East river system, Colorado, United States - H2c1 | ecosystem: Environmental > Terrestrial > Soil > Riparian zone | place: USA: East River... | reverse complement strand
GCCCCGCATCGAGATCGCCCCGCAAGCGTCGCGCAGCGGCCCCGCACCCGCCGTCGGCGATCGCGTGCTGGCCAATCTCAAGCGCCGCGGCAACGCCTACGAAGCGCGCATCATCCGCCGGCTGGGCAGCGGCCCGAAGAAGATCCTCGGCCTCTACGAAGAGCCCGAGGGTGGCCACGGCATGGGCCTGGTGACTCCGACCGACCGCAAGCTGCGGCAAAGCTTCGAGGTGAGGCCGGCCGACAAGAACGGCGCCGTGCCGGGCGACATCGTCTGGATCGAGGCGACGGGCGGCGCGCTGTCGCGCCGGGCACAGGTGCTCGAGCGCATCGGGCCGATGAGCGACCCGCGTACCGTGAGCCTGATCGCCATCGCCGCCAACGACATCCCGGTCGAGTTCCCCCAGGCCGCCCTCGACGAGGCCGAGCGCGCCAAGGCAGCGCCGATGGGCCATCGCCTCGACCTGCGCGAGGTGCCGCTGGTCACCATCGACGGCGAGGATGCGCGCGACTTCGACGACGCGGTGTTCGCCGAGCCGGATCCGGACCACCCCGGCGGCTGGCGCCTGCTGGTCGCCATCGCCGACGTCGCCTGGTACGTGCGCCACGACAAGCCGCTCGACCGCGCCGCCTATCGCCGCGGCACCTCGGTCTATTTCCCCGACCGTGTCGTGCCCATGCTGCCCGAGGCGCTTTCCAACCACTGGTGCTCGCTGGTGCCGCGCGAGGATCGCCCGGTGCTGGTCGCCGAGATGTCGATCGACGCCCAGGGTCAGCTGAAGCACCACCGCTTCCACCGCGCCATGATGCGCTCGGCCGCCCGGCTCACCTATGCGCGCGTGCAGCGCGCCATCGACGGCGCGCCCGACGCCGAGATCGCGCCGCTGATGGAGACGGTGATCCGCCCGCTCTACGGCGCCTACAAGGTCCTGCTGGCGGCGCGCGAGAAGCGCGGCGCGCTCGATCTCGACCTGCCGGAGCGCCAGGTGACGCTCGGCACCGACGGCCGCATCGCCGAGATCGGCGTGCGCGAACGGCTCGACAGCCACAAGCTGATCGAGGAATTCATGGTGCTGGCCAACGTGGCGGCGGCGCAGGCGCTGGAGCAGCGCCGCGCACCCTGCCTCTACCGCGTCCACGACCAGCCCGACGCCGCCAAGCTCGAGGCGCTACGCGAGTTTTTAGGCACCCTCGGCATCGCCGTGCCGACCGGCCAGCGGCTGCGACCGGCCGATCTCAACCGCGTGCTGCAGCAGGTCGCCGGCAAGCCGGTCTCTCAGCTGGTCAGCCAGACCGTGCTGCGCAGCCAGAGCCAGGCCGTCTACAGCCCCGACAATCTCGGGCATTTCGGCCTCGCGCTGGCGCGCTATGCCCACTTCACCTCGCCGATCCGGCGCTATCCCGACCTGGTCGTCCATCGCTCCCTGATCGCGGCCTACGGGCTGGGCGAAGGCGGCCTGGCCGAGGCCGACAAGGGCCGCTTCACCGAGTTCGGCGAGCACCTGTCGATGTGCGAGCGGCGCGCCGTCGCCGCCGAACGTGGTGCCATGGATCGTTATGTCGCAGCGTATATGGCGGCCCATGTCGGCGCGACCTTCCCTGGCCGGGTCACCAGCGTCACCCGTTTCGGCCTGTTCGCGGCGCTCGACGGCACTGGCGCCGACGGCCTCATTCCCATCCGCTCGCTTGGCCAGGAGTTCTTCCGCCACGACGAAGGCCGCCAGATCCTGATCGGCGAACGCACCGGCGAAACCTACGGCTTGGGCGATCGGCTGAGGCTCAAGCTCGTCGAGGCCGACACCGCCACCGGCGGCCTGCTGTTCGAGATCGTCGACGTGATCGAACGGGTCGAGCGCCACCCGCTGCCGCGTGGCCAGCAGCGCCCGCGAAGCGATCGGGGCGTCCCGCGGCGTCCGGTCGCGCATCGCGGACCGTCTCAGGACAAAGGGTCGCGACGACGAAAGTGAGCCGAGCGCCCATCTTGTCGAGATGAGCATGCAGCCCGCCCGGATCGAGTTCCTGACCGCCCTGCTGCGCGGCTGGCACGGGAAATGTCCGCGGTGTGGCGCCGGCACCTTGTTCAGCAGCTTCCTGAAGATGCGCAGCCACTGTCCGGCCTGCGATCTGGCGCTCGAGCCCTATCGCGCCGACGACGCGCCGGCCTACTTCACCATTCTCGCCGTCGGCCACATCATCGTGCCGCTGGTCCTCGTGCTGGAGCGCTATGGCGACCATCCGCCGCTGTGGTTCCACGCCCTGCTGTGGCTGCCGCTGTCGGTATTGCTTGCCCTTTACCTGCTGGGTCACATAAAAGGCACTGTTATCGCGCTCTTGTGGGCGCACCGGATACCTGCTCCAAAGCCCTCGACGGGGAGCTTCGACTCTTCAGCCTGAAATGTGGCCGTCCGTCAGCGGCCTGTGCTATGGTTGTCGCTTGTTGGGTAGGGAAGTGCCGCTGATCCCTTTTTTTCGCTTGGCGCTGCCGCGTGCGGCAGCCGCCCTGTTTGCCGCCTCTCTGGTCGTCTCCTGCGCGACCTCCTCTGACACGCCTCAGGCGGAAAGCGGCAAACCGGCCGTTGCCGCCGACGCCAATATCGAGCGTGTCGTCCTGCAGGCCTATCGGGCGATCGGCGATCGCCACCTCTACGAGCCCAACTTCCGCACCATTTCGGCCGAGACCTACCGGGGCTTCGCCGCCGCCGATCCATCGCTGGCGCTGGTGACGTCGGACGCCGCCTTCACCGTCAAGCGTGACGGCCAGGACGTGCTGACCCGCCCCGCGCCGGCCGATTCGACCGACGGCCGGGCCTGGGGCGGCTTGCTGGCCGAGCTGATGGCCGGCTCGATGGAGGCCTCGCCTGCCTTGCAGCAGACCGACCGCCAGGTCCTGATCCGCGACGCCTTGACGGCCACCACCAAGCAGCTCGACCGCAACACCCGCTACGCCGATCCCGAAGAGGCGCGCGACAACCGCTTTCAGCGCGACGGCGGCGGCGGCATCGGCATCACCGTCGAGCGTACCGACGACAAGAAGATCCTGATCCGGGCCGTGCAGGACGGCTCGCCGTCGGCCAAGGCAGGCGTGCTGGCCGGCGACCAGATCCTGGCGATCGACGGCGAACCGATGACCGACCGCACCCTGGGCGATGTCGTGTCGCGCCTGCGCGGCTCGATCGGCGCGCCGGTCACGCTCACCGTGCTGCGTCCGACGCAGGGCAGCGAGCTGGCGCTCACCATGAAGCGCGGCCGCATCATCCCGACCACCGTCACCTACGAGCGGCGGGGCGACGTGGCGCTGATCCATCTCACGGGCTTCAACAGCGCCACGACCGACAATCTGCACGCCGCCATGGACAAGGCGCGCGCCGACATCGGCAAGGACATGGCCGGCGTCATCATCGACATGCGCTCCAACCGCGGCGGCCTGCTCGACCAGGCGCAGACGGTGTCGGAGCTGTTCATCAACGACGGCACCATCTTCTCGACCCAGGGCCGCCATCCCGACAGCCGCCGCGTCTACAAGACCAGCGGCCACAAGGCGGCCGAGATGCCGATCGTCGTACTGATGAATGGCGGCTCCGCATCGGCCGCCGAGATCGTGGCGGCGGCGCTTCAGGACCGCGGCCGCGCCCTGATCGTCGGCACCACGAGCTATGGCAAGGGCACGGTGCAGACCGTGGTGCGACTGGCCAACGAAGGCGAGCTGATCCTGACCTGGTCGCGCCTGCAGGCGCCGTCCGGTTACACGTGGAACGAGCTGGGCGTGCTGCCCAACATCTGCACCTCCAAGGTGGCTGACGCCGACCAGCTCGGGCCGAATTCGCTCGATTCCAGCCAGGGCACGCTGATGCGCTGGCATGCGCTGCGCAACCCGACCCATCAGGAAGTGACCGACCTGCGCAAGCTCTGCCCGCCCGGCGACAACAGCCCCGAGCTTGATGTCGTGGTCGCCACCCGCCTGCTGCACGACCACAGCCTTTATGCCCACGCCGTGCAGGCCGCCACCCAGCAGGCTGCCAGCCAATAGGCTTTCAGGCGCTTGACACCGGCCGGCTGGCGACTACTTTGCCGGCCTTCCGCGAATTCGCCCCCCTGGAGTTAGGGGTGGGCATAGGGACAAAGACCATGGCCAAGCCGACCTCGATCCTGATCAAGATGATCTCCAGCGCCGATACCGGCTTCTTCTATGTGACCAAGAAGAACCCGCGCACCAAGACCGAGAAGCTCGAGCTCAGGAAGTACGACCCGGTGGCGCGCAAGCACGTCGTGTTCAAGGAATCGAAGATCAAGTAGGCGCGCTCCGCGCCGCGTTATCGAAGCCGCCCTCCCGGGCGGCTTTTTCGTGAGCCCATGACCCCTCCGCCCCTGCGGGGCACCTCCCCGCGCTACGCGCAGGGAGGAAAAGAGCATTCGCCTCCCCATGTCCTACGTGGGGAGGTGGCCGAAGGCCGGAGGGGTCATGGCCTTTCATGTCGAAGCGATTCCCTTCCGATCGCAATCCGCGCTAGGCTCCACCCCATCCAGCAACGGGAGGGAATCACATGAGCGCCCAGCTTACGCGCGACGATTGGAAGAGCCGCATCGGCGGCCTCAGCTACCGCAACCAGGCCTTCATCGGCGGCAAGTTCGCGGCCTCCCTCACCGGCAAGACATTCGACTGCATCAATCCGGCGACCGGCCAGGTGCTGACCAAGGTAGCGGCCTGCGAGCAGGCCGACGTCGATGCCGCCGTCAAGGCCGCGCGAGCGGCGTTCGACAAAGGCACCTGGGCCAACATGCCGCCGGCGCAGCGCAAGCGCATCATGCTGAAGCTCGCCGAGCTGATGATGAAGAACCGCGAGGAGCTGGCGCTGCTCGAGACGCTCGACATGGGCAAGCCCATCGCCTTCTCGACCACGGTCGACATTCCAGGCTCGGCCAACACCGTGCAGTGGTTCGCCGAGGCCATCGACAAGATCTACGACGAGGTCGCCCCCACCCCGGGCAACGTCGTGGCCATGATCACCCGCGAGCCCTCGGGCGTCGTCGCCGCCGTCGTGCCGTGGAATTTCCCGCTGCTGATGGCCTGCTGGAAGATCTCGCCGGCGCTGGCCGCCGGCAACTCGGTGATCCTGAAGCCCGCCGAGCAGTCGCCGCTCACCGCCATCCGGCTGGCCGAGCTCGCCGCTGAGGCCGGCATTCCCGAGGGCGTATTCAACGTGCTGCCGGGCTTCGGCGAGACCGCGGGCCAGGCGCTCGGCCGTCACATGGACGTCGACGTCATCGCCTTCACCGGCTCGACCGAGGTCGGCAAGTACTTCCTGCGTTACTCCGGCGAATCCAACATGAAGCAGGTCTGGCTGGAGTGCGGCGGCAAGTCGCCCAACATCGTGCTGGCCGACGCGCCCAACCTCGACATCGCCGCCCGCCGCACAGCCTTCGGCATCTGGTTCAACCAGGGCGAGGTCTGCACCGCGGGCTCGCGCCTGATCGTCGAGGACAAGATCAAGGATTCGTTCCTCGAGAAGGTCATGGCGATCGGCCAGAAGATGATGCCGGGCGACCCGCTCGACCCCAAGACCCAGATGGGCGCCATGGTCGACGAGACCCAGACCAAGCGCGTCATGGGCTATATCGACGCCGGCCAGAAGGAAGGCGCCACGCTCAGGATGGGCGGCAAGCAGGTCCATGTCGACAATGCCGGCAGCTTCATCGAGCCCACCGTGTTCGACGGCGTCGACAACAAGATGAAGATCGCCCAGGAGGAGATCTTCGGCCCGGTGCTCTCGGTCATTCCGGTGAAGGACGCCGAGCAGGCGCTGAGCGTCGCCAACGACACGATCTATGGCCTGGCGTCGGCGATCTTCACCTCGGACATCAACAAGGCCTTCAAGTTCGCCAAGGGCCTGCGTGCCGGCTCGGTGTGGGTCAACACCTACGACGGCGGCGACATCACCACGCCGTTCGGCGGCTACAAGCAGTCGGGCATCGGCCGCGACAAGTCGCTGCACGCCTTCGACAAGTTCACCCAGGTCAAGACGACCTGGATCCAGCTCGGCTGAGCGCGAACAATCGGAACGGCAAACCGGGGCGGCCAAAGGGTCGCCCCGCTTGAGGCATCAATCTGGCGCAGATCGTGCTTGATGCTCGCCAGGGAGATGTCATGCCGTCACTGACCATCCGGCACGTCACGACTTATCGATACCGGCAACCGGTCGCCTTCGGCGAGCACCGCATGATGCTGCGTCCGCGCGACTCGCACGATCAGAAAGTCATCGAGGCAAGTCTCGACATCAGTCCCGAGCCGAGCAGCCTCTGCTTCACCGAAGATGCCTTCGGCAACCACGTGGCGATCGCGCGGTTTGACGGCAGCTCTTCGGAGCTCAGCTTCGAAAGCATCGTCAGCCTCGAGCATTCGCCTGCCAACGCCGATCTCGATCTCGCGCAAGCCGCCGGCGACTTTCCCGTCGACTACAGCGCCCTTGAGATGCCGGAACTCGCCCACTGCATCCAGCGTCACCATCCCGATCCGCACGACGAGGTCGGGCGCTGGGCCCGCCAGTTCCTGCACGCCAGCGGGTCGATCGGCACGCTGGAACTCCTTGTCCGTCTCTCACAGGGCATCCATCGGGGCTTTCTCTATCGGCGGCGGGAAGCAAAGGGAATCCAGCAGCCGGTCGAGACGCTGCGGCTCGGCCACGGCAGTTGCCGTGACTTCGCCCTGCTGATGATCGAGGCGGCGCGCTCGCTGGGGCTCGCCGCGCGCTTTGCCTCAGGCTACCTCGCCGTGCCGTTCGAACCGGATGAGGAACCTGCGAGCACCGGCGCCGTTGACCGGGCTCATGGCGCCACCCATGCCTGGGCACAGGTCTATCTGCCGGGAGCCGGCTGGATCGATTTCGATCCGACCAGCGGCAGCGTCGGCAAGGCCACTCTCGTCACCGTCGCGGTCGTGCGGGATCCGGACGAGGCGCTTCCGCTGCACGGCACCTTCATCGGATCGGCCTCGGATCCGCTTGGCATGGAAGTGCGTGTGAGCGTGACGTCGGTCCCGCCCAGCCAGTAGCAAGGGCGGCCAAGCACGGGAAGTTGGGATGAAGATTCGCGTCGGTTACGAGCTGATCTACGACTTCCCGCAACGCACACCCATGATTCTGGTTCTCGGCACCCATCTCACACGGGCGTCGGACGTCATCGTGCCCGATTACCTGACCACCGACCCGGCCGTGACGATCTCGCCCTATCGCGACAACTACGGCAATTGGTGCAGCCGCCTGGTCGCGCCGGCCGGCCGCATGCGCCTGTCAGGCGACGGCGTCGTGCGCGATTCCGGCCTGCCGGATGTCGTCGCCCCGTCGGCGCCCCAGCACGCGGTCGAGGATCTGCCGGCGGAGACGATCGTCTATCTCCTGGGCAGCCGCTATTGCGAGACGGACCGCCTGTCGGATATCGCATGGCAGCTCTTTGCCCAGACGGCACCGGGCTGGGCGCGCGTCCAGGCGATCTGCGACTACGTCCACAACCACATCACGTTCGGCTACCAATACGCACGGCCGACCAAGACGGCGCGCGAGGCTTTCGATGAACGCAACGGCGTGTGCCGTGACTACGCCCACCTTGGAATCACCTTCTGCCGCTGCATGAATATCCCGGCACGGTACTGCACCGGATACCTGGGCGACATCGGCGTTCCACCGGTCGATGCCCCGATGGATTTCGCCGGATGGTTCGAAGCCTACCTCGGCGGGCGCTGGTACACCTTCGATCCGCGCAACAACACGCCGCGCATCGGGCGCATCCTGATCGGCCAGGGCCGCGATGCGGCCGACGTGCCGATCAGCCACACGTTCGGTCCCAATACGCTGGTCAGCTTCAAGGTGTGGACCGACGAGATCGTCTAGCGTGCGTACCGATCGTTTGGAATTATGTCATCGCTAGGGGCGCGCCACTCCAGTGACGCGTCATGATCTTGACGGAGCGCGGACCTCCAGGTCCGCTCATGATTCATGATGCGCACCTGGAGGTCCGCGCTCCGAATAAGACGCGCCACTGGAGTGGCGCGCCCCCAGCAAAGATGGGTACCCATCCAATCGAAATATGCTCTTGCGATCGGCCAATTCACCGCTCGGCCGGCGCGAAACACGGGAAGGCGTCGACATACTTGAAGTACGTCGCGAGGTGACGGTCCGACGCGGTCAGCAGGCCGCGGCGGAAGCGCATGGTGCTCAGCACCGGCGCGTCCTCCGCGTTCAGCCGCTCGACCATGGTCGCCACACCTGGCAGTTTCTCGGCCGATCCCTGCGGCACGCCGATCACGAAATAGCCGGACGAGCTGCCGGGCTCGATCGGCGCGCCGCTGAACAGCATGAACATGTCGTCGCCGCCGATCCTGAGATGCTGGGCAAACGTGTTGGTGCCGCTGATGCGGCCGTGTTGAAGGTGGTAAGGGCTTTCGACCCGGAACTCGATGCCGCCCGCCTCGACCTCGAGCTGCTCGGGCATCGACGCCGCCGGCAGGCCGTGCAAGGTGCGCAGATGCTGGAAATCGACGCCGTTGGACACCGCGACCCAGGTGTCCCACGGCCGCCGGCCGCGTTCGTGGGCTTCGTGGGCGATCGTCGATTCGTCGGCGCCCGGAAGGCGCGGCACGGCGAAATCGGCGCGTTCGCCGTTGAACGCCCAGACCAGTCCCCACGCCTCCTCGGTCGGATAGGTGAAGATGCGGGCGCTCGGCGGAATTTTGTCGCCGGTCGGGATGTTGGCGCAGGCGCCCTTCGTATCGAACGACCAATGGTGATAGGGGCAGCGCAGGCGGCCGTCGACGATCTGGCCGACCGACAGGTCGGCGCCGAGATGAGGACACCAGGCGCTCTGGACCACCGGCTTGCCCGCCCCGTCGCGGTACGCCACCACCCGTGTGCCCAGAAAATCCCGGCCGATCACCGAACCCGGCGGCAGGTCGCGGGCCAGCGCGACCGGATACCAGCAACGATGGAAGCCCGCCTCGGTCGTCGTGCGGTGCTCCGTGGCCAGCTTGCTCTTCGAACTCACCATGCCCATGGCTGTCTCCTTGCGGCTTTGGTACTATTGGGTACCAACACGCTTAACGTATGGTACCGTCTGGTACCGAGTCAAGAGGACGACTTGCCAAAAATCGCTGCCCCCAGCCCCTCCCCTCTGGCCGACCTGGAGCCGCGCCGGCGCGGCATCCTGGAAGCGGCTTACGACGTGTTGATGGAACGCGGCTACGCCGGCGCCAGCACGCTCGAGATCGCCACCCGGGCGCGCGTCTCCAAGCGTGAGCTCTATGCGGAGTTCGGCAACAAAAGCGGCATCCTGCAGGCCCTGATCGCAGCGACCGCGGCGCGCATGCAGCTTCCCCTGGCGGCGGCCGAGATCCGCGACCGCGCCGACCTTGCCGATGCGCTGACCGCCTACGGCACGATGGCGCTGGCCGAGCTCACCAGCCCGCACGTCATCGCCATCAATCGTCTGGCCGCCGCCGAAGCGGGACGCTCGAGCGAACTGGGCGGCATCCTCGAAGAAAATGGTCGCGAGCCCAACCGCAAGGCGCTGATCGATCTCATGGCGAAGGCTCAGGCTGCCGGCGTACTGGGCCGCGGGGAACCGGACGTCATGGCAGGGCAATTCTTCTCGCTTCTGATGGGCGATCTCATGTTGCGCCTGATGTTGGGCGTGACGCCTCGGCCGGAGCCTGGGGAGATCAAGAAACGGGCGCAGTCCGCAACCGAGGCGGTCCTGGCCCTCCACGCGGCCAGTGTCAGGCCTGGAGGATCGCGTCGACGGTCGTGACGGTGGCGGCTCCGGAGCCCCGGTACCTAATCGCTGGTGAAGGCCTGACAGCATTCTGCTGTCATCTCGGGTAAGCGTGGCCCACCCATGGTGTACGACCGACGCTCCGGGTGCTCCCGCGCCCTCTATGCCGGTACGAAAGTATTATTCTGCTCGCCGATGACGCTTGCCTCTTGACAGAACTGAGCAATGTTGTGGCGTATCCATGCCGACGCTCATGAGCAGAGGATCGGCAGATGGCCTGCTTCTTCAGCGACGTCGGCTGCCATATGCTTCCGTCAGGTAAGCGGCAGCGGCGCTCCATCGAA
>Ga0193726_1003418_pt1 | contig 10101 bp, 9 predicted proteins | sample H2c1metaG_FD_144928 | JGI IMG/M metagenome (GOLD analysis project Ga0193726, IMG submission 144928) | Soil microbial communities from a riparian zone of the East river system, Colorado, United States - H2c1 | ecosystem: Environmental > Terrestrial > Soil > Riparian zone | place: USA: East River... | reverse complement strand
TCTTTCAGCTTCGGGCGCCGCCCGCGGCTCGTCTGCTTCGGCTGCGTCTGCGTCCGCGCGATTTCCGGCGGCGCGAGCACGCCGCGGATCCGGCCCCGCAACCGCGCGATCGGCTGGAGCAGGTGCAGGAACGCGACCATCGAGCGGTACCACAACCGGCTGCCCGGCAGAGAAGCCACGTCGGATCGCAGTGCGTACGCGAGATTCTTGGCGAACGTCACCGCGAGGCCGACGAGGCCGGCGGTCAGCAGGAGCGTGGCCGCCCCAGTCCGCTGGCTGGTCGCCAGCGTCGCAAGGCCCGCGACCGTCAGCGCGAACGAGACGACCTGCCACTTGATCGAGTGCGGCAGGAACGCGAACGGGTGCACGTCGGTGCGGTAGACCGACGGAAATGCCGCCGTGCCCCAGACGCCGGCATTGATGCGAGTCCCCCAAAACGATCGCACGAACGGCAGCGGGCTGTAGATGCGGCCGTGCCACAGCATGTGGCCGTCGAGGAACTTGTCGGGATGATGCGCCATCAGCCACGTTTCGCCCTCGCCGTAGCCGACCTGCTGGCGCCAGTACGCGCTGATGCTCGACCGGTGGTGATGCCAGACGAGCGCGGCCGCCGCGAAGCCGATTTTCCCGCCGCGCGCCTGCAGCCGCCAGCACACGTCCACATCGTCGCCCGCGCGGAGGTAGATCGGATTGAAGCCGCCGATCGCGAGGAGCGCGTCGCGCCGGAACGCCATGTTGCAGCCGGGGACGTGCTCCGCGATGCGATCGTCGAGCAGCACGTGCGTCGGCCCGCCCGGCGCGCGCGCGATCGACTGCGCCATCGGCGGATCGTCCGGCGGCACGACGTTCGGTCCGCCCGAGCCGACGACGTCGGAGGTGAGGAACGGCTGAACGAGGAATGTCAGCCAGTCGCGGTCGACGCTGACGTCGGCGTCGGTGTAGGCGACGATCTCGCCGGTCGCGGCCGCGAGGCCGACGTTGCGCGCCGCGCTCAGTCCGCCGTTGGGAATGTCGATGACGCGGATGCGCGGGTGCCGGTGGCCGATCTCGCTCGTGCGATCCCTCGACCCGTCGTTGACGAGAATGATCTCGTAATCCGGATAGGTGACCTTCTCGAGCGACGAGAGGCAGTCTTCCAGCGTGTCCGCCGCGTTGTACGCGCAGACGACGACGGAGATCTTCGGCCAGGTGCGCTGCGCGGACGGCGGAAACGGCGCGTTGGCGAAGGCGTCCTTCACGGCCAGCGCCGCCGGCTTGGGACGCCGCTCGCGATCGACGAGGCCGAACGACCAGTCCAGGACCGGATGGCCGCCGCGCCACCACTCATCGGTCCACGCGAACGCGACCGCGCCGCACGCGCCTTCCTCGAAGGCGGCGCGCACGTGCATCGCGGTGATCTCCGCCTGTCCGGCTTCGCCCTCGCGGATGCTGTCCGCGCCGGCTTCGGCGAGCAGCAGCGGCTTGTGGCCGGCGATGTTCTGCAGGCGCGCGATATACGCGCGCAGTTCCGGCTCGCGATGCAGGTAGACGTTGAACGCGCAGACGTCGAAGAAGGAGAGATCGAGGAACTCGGTCGGCGGAAAGTTGACGTAGGTGAGCAACGTCTCCGGCGCGCGTTCCTTCGCGTCCTGATACAGTTCCCGAAGGAAACGCTCGACGCGCAGCCGGCCGTGCCAGCGGACGACCGACGCCGGGATCTCGTTGCCGAGCGCCAGCATCAGCACCGCGGGGTGATTCGCGATCTCGGCGACCCGGCCGACGATCTCGCGCCGGATCGCGCGCTTCAGGCGGGAGTCGTCGAGAAACGCGACGTGCTGCGACCAGGGGAGTCCGACCATGACGCGCAGGCCGTGCTGCGCCGCCGTGTCGAGAAGATCGCGCCGCGGCGCGGTGTACACACGGACGGTGTTGATGCCGAAGCCCGCCATGAGGCGGAAGTCCTCGGCGATCTGCTGAGGCGGCGGGAACTGGCAGCCGTCGGCGTCAGGCGCAAAGGTGCCGTAGGTGACGCCCTTGACGAGAAAACGCTCGTCGCCGGCGCCCGCCTTCGCACCTGCCGGTGCTTCGGCGCGCAAGCGCAGGAATTTCCCGTCGGCGACGATCCGGGCCGCCGGTGCGGGCGCCGTGTCGCGACGAACGTCCGGGGCGGCCTGAACGGCAGTAGTCACAGGTTCGGAGGCGTCTCATGCGACGGAGACGCAACCACCCATTGTATCAAGAGGTTGGAGGGAACTGCAGGCGGGAGGGGGTCGGGAGCCTTTTTCAGTTTCTGCCACGTTCGAAGTAGGCAGTTCTTGAAAAAGGCTCCCGACCCCGGTCTTCCTACTTATTGATGTGGACGTTCCCGCTGAAGGTCTTCACGTGCAGGTGGCCGTTCGACGAATCGCCGCCGCCGAGGGTCGCGTCGAGCGACCGGCGGCTGCTCGTGTGCAACGTGAGCGGCACGTCCGAGGTCAGTCGGCCGCTAAACGAGTTGAAGCTGACGCTCCCGCGCGCCGACTCGGGAATCCGCAGCTCGACGCTGCCGCTGAACGTGTCCACGTCGATGGCCTGACGGTCCTGCCACGCCTTCGCCTGGATGTCGACGCCGCCGCTGAATGTATGCGCGTCGATCGACCCGACCGCGTCCTCGAGATGAATCTTCGCGGAGAAGGTGTGGATCCTGTGCGAGCCCTCGACCCCGCGGACCTCCACGGGGCTGCTGAACACGTTGACGTCGAGGTTGATGTGCTTCGGCACCTTGATGTCGAAGTCGGTCGAGACGACGTTGTCGTGATCGAACCAGGTCGGGTCGTGATGGTTGGCCTCGACGACGACCGTCGAGCCCTCCGTCCGGATGTCGAGCGTGACGCGCTTCAGCCGCTCTGCCGTGCCCCGCCGGACGGCGTCGATCGCGATGTCGGAGCGATCGCTCCCGGTGATCGTCACGTGGCCGGAGAAATTCCTCAGCTTGAGCGTGCCGTCCGCGGCCACCTTGACTGTGCGCGAGACGTGCTCGGTTTCGTCCTGCGCCAGGGCTGGCATCGCCAGCGCCAGGACGCCCAGGGCCAGGGTCGTGCGGAGAATGATATGTCGCATGCCTCCGTAGACGAGATGGCCCCGGCAAAGGTTGCCAGAAAAGACCCCTTTTTCCGGAAAAAGGAAAAAGGGGTACGGCCCCTTTTATTTGGCTTCGCGGGCGACCATGACTTCGGTGGACTTGATGATGGCGAGGGCCTCGTCGCCGCGGCGCAGCTTCAGCTCGTCGACCGCATCGCGCGTGATGATCGCGGTCAGCGTCTGATCCCCAATCCGCAGCCGCACCTGCGCCAGCAGCCCCTCGATCCGGACTTCGTCCACGTAGCCGCGCAGCTGATTGCGTCCGCTGATCGCGATGATCGCCGCGCCGGCCGGGCGCTTTGACGCCTTGGTCCGCTTTGCCGGCGTCGCGGGCGCGAGCAGCCGATCGACCTCGGTGTCCGCGATCCGATGATGGCCGCCGGACGTCGTCCGCGTCCGCACGCGCCCCTGGTAAATCCACTGTTTCAGCGTCGAGTAGCCGACGCCGAGCCGGGCCGCCGCCTGTCGCACCGTCAGCAAGGTCATAATCGTCCTGAACCGGTTTGGCGAATCAGCTTGAATCATACTAAATTGAATGGCCATGACGCGATGGACGCCGGAGCCGGTCGTCGTCTTCGCCGCGGCGAGCCTCGCCAACGTGCTCGAGGCGGCCGCGCGGGAGCACGAACGCGCCGGCGGCGCGAACGTCCTGCTGAATGTCGGCGCGTCCAACAGCCAGGCGCGGCAGATCGTGAATGGCGCGCCCGCTGACGTCTTCTGCAGCGCCGACGAGGCGCAGATGGACGTCGTCGAGCACGCCGGCAAGATCGCCCCCGGCACGCGCGTCGTCCTCGCCTTCAACCGGCTCGTCGTCGTCGTGCCGAAGAACTCGCCTTCGCCGCTTCGCGGCTCCGGCGCCGCAAGCCCGCGAATTGGAAAGATCACCGAGCTGCTCGACGGTCGCTTTCGGCGGATCGCAGTCGGCGATCCGAAGGCCGTGCCGGTGGGCGTGTACACGCGCGAATACCTCGAGCGCGCCGGAATCTGGACGCAGATCCAGCCGCGACTGGTCCCGACCCTGAACGTGCGGGCGGCGCTCGCCGCCGTGGAAGCCGGCAACGCGGACGCGGCGTTCGTCTACGCGACGGACGCGCCGCTGGGCCCGCACGCCGTGGTCGCGTTCGACGTGCCGGCCGATCAGATGCCGGCGATCGTGTATCCGGGCGCTGTCGTGACCGCCGGCCGCAGCGCCGCCGGCGGGCGGCAGTTCCTGGCGTTCCTCGAGCGCGACCAGGGGCGCGCGATCTTCGCGCGGTTCGGATTCGACGTGCCGAAATGACGGGCGAGATCTGGCAGATCACGGCGTTCACGCTCGGCGTCGCCCTCGTCGCGACGCTGCTGATGCTGCCGCTCGGCGTGTGGCTCGCCTGGCTGCTCGCGCGCCGCCGGTTTCCCGGACGGGCGCTCGTCGAGACGTTCGTGTCGCTGCCGCTCGTGATGCCGCCGGTCGCGACCGGACTGATTCTGCTGAAGATTCTCGGGAGCCGCGGCCCGCTCGGATCGCTGCTCGCCCGCGCTGGCATCGAGGTCGTGTTCACCTGGAAAGCGGTCGTGCTCGCGATGATGGTGATGGGGCTGCCGCTGCTCGTCCGCACCGCGCGCGCGGGGTTCGAGGCGGTGAGCCGCCGGTACGAAGACATCGCCGAGACGCTCGGCGCCACGCCCTCGCGCGTGTTCTTCACCATCAGCCTGCCGCTCGCCATCCGCAGCATCGTCGCCGGCGCGCTCCTGGCGTTCTCGCGCGCGATCGGCGAGTTCGGCGCGACGATTATGGTGGCGGGCGCGATTCCGGGCCGCACGCGGACGCTCTCCGTCGCGATCTTCACGCTGACCGAAGCCGGCGACGATCGCGGCGCGATGATCCTGCTCGCGATCGCGGTCGTCATCGGCTTCGCCGCCGTCATTTTCACCAACCGTCTCATCCGGCATGATCACGCTGCAATTTGACCTCGTCCAGGACGGCTTCACGCTGCGGATCGACGAGCGCGTCGACGGCCGCGTGATCGCGATCGTCGGGCCGTCGGGCTCCGGCAAGACAACGGTGCTCGAGGCGATCGCGGGGCTGCGGACACCGCGCACGGGCCGGATCGCGATCGGCGACCGCGCGCTGTTCTCGTCCGCGGACGCCGTGGATCTGCCGGCGCGTGATCGGCGCGTCGGGTACGTGCCGCAGGACGCGCTGCTGTTTCCCCACATGAGCGTCCGCCGCAACATTCTGTATGGCGCCCCGAAAAAGGGGTACGGCCCCTTTTTCGAGAGGGTCGCGGACATGCTCGAGATCCAGCCGATCGTCGACCGTTCCATCTCGGGCCTCTCGGGTGGCGAGCGTCAGCGCGTGGCGCTGGCGCGAGCCCTCATGGCCGGGCCGTCGCTGCTGTTGCTGGATGAGCCGCTGGCGGCGGTGGACGTCCCGCTGCGCCGCCGGATCGTGCCGGCGCTCGAGCGCGTGCGCGACGAGCTGCAAGTGCCTATGATCTATGTGACGCACGATCGCGCCGAGGCCGCCGGGATCGCCGACTGGACGCTGGCGCTCGACGCCGGCCGGGTCGTCGCGTCAGGTGCCCTCGATGGTCAATGACCCTCAATGACGCGCGCACTGATCCTCGCGCTGGCGATAGCGGCCCAGACAGCGACGGGGCCGACCATGGTCGGCCCCTATGAGTCGCAGCACGCGTCCGGCATCGCGCCAGAACTGCGCACGGTCCTGCTGCGGGATTTCAAGTTCACACCGGTTGAAATCGGCGAGCTCGAGCACGGGCGGATCATCAAGCGCGCGCTCGGGTCGGCATCGCCCGGAGAAATTGCGGTCGTGGGCGCGACGCGCGTGGACGTTCCGAAGGAGATGCTCGTCGAGCGCTTTCGCGACATCGTCCATTTCAAGTCCGGCGCGGACGTGCTGCAGATCGGCCGCTTCGGCAATCCGCCGTCGATCGACGACCTCGCCGCCCTCACGATCGATCGCGCCGATTTCGACGGACGCGACTGCCGCGTCGGCGACTGCGACGTCCGCCTGCCGGCCGCCTCAATCCAGCGGTTTCAGAAGGAGATCAACTGGGCGGCGCCGGACGCCGCCAGCCGCGGCGCCGCGCTCTTCAAGCAGATGATTGTCGACGACGTGCGGGCGTACCTGGCCGGCGCGCCCGAACGCTTCACGCAGTACGACGACGACAAGCGTCCGATTCGTTCGGTCGACGAGTTCAACGGGCTCCTGAAGAATTTCGTCGCCATCCGCTCGCTCGCGCCGGAGCTGCCAGGCTACCTCGAACGCTTTCCGGCGAGCCCGCTCGCCGGCGGGGAGGACTTTCTCTACTGGTCCAAGGAGAAAGTCGCCGGCATGCCGTTCATCACGGTCACGCACGTCACGATCGCACCCGGCGCCGCGGGCTCGATCGTGATCGCCTCCAAGGACGTCTACTCGAGCCGCTACTTCGATTCGTCGCTCGGCATCACCGTCGCGAGCGACGCGCTGGGGTCGCCGGGCGCGTTCTATCTGGTGTATGCGAACCGCGCGCGCGCGGCCGCGCTCAAGGGCATGCTCGGCGGGCTGCGGCGAGCGCTCGTCGAACGGCGCGCCAAGAGCAGCCTCGACGACAATCTCAAAGACGTGAAAGCTCGGCTGGAAAAGAAAAACTAGGGTCCGATTTTCACCTTGTCGGCATCGCACGAAAAGAATCCACAGAACACGGTGTAGTCGCCGCGGTCGCACGTCCGCGGATCGTCGATGAGGTCGTCGCTGTTGTCCTTGTTCGTCACGGGCGAGTTCCCGACCTTGTGCGACCAGCGGCCGTTACAGTCGCGGCGGTACCAATGAAAGTCGCGATCGGGCGTCCCAGCGGCCTGCACCACGAGCGCGACGTAGTGCCCGTCGGGCGGGGCCGTGGTGCTGGCGACCGACTTCAACCCGTCGAGTTTCGCGGCTGCGGTGATGGCCGGACAATTCACGTCCTTGCTCGTGGCGCAGCAGGCCTTGCCTCCGCCTTCACCCGGCTGCGCTCCCAGATCGGTCATGACGTCGGTCGCGTAGTCGTAGCAGTGGTTGGGCCCCATATGGGCCGCCGTGTTCCACTTCGCCGGCTCGTACTCCGGCCGGCACGCTTCCCCAGTTTTCCCTTTCTTCGTTTTCGCCTTCGCCTTACTGCTCTTCCGCCTCTTTCTTCCTCGTCTGCCCACCCGCGGCGTCATCGGCGGCGTGAAATGGATCGCGGCGTTGACGCGATTGCGCAGCGGCGAGTCGACCTTGTCGGCAGGAGCCGTCTTCAGCAGGAACCGCTCGATCTTGTTGCCTTCATCGACGAGATTGAGCGCGAAGCGCTGTCGATCGACGATGCCGGCGTGGACGAGCACGTCGGTCTCCGGCGCAAAATCGTGCGATGGCGCCGTGATGATGAATCCGCGGTACCCGAGCCGGCCGGCGACTGCGGGCGGCTTCAGATTGGTCACCTCGGTGAGGCCGTCGATGAGGGCGGTCAGTTCGTCGACCTCAGCGTCCGAGCACGTCCAGATCGGATCGGCCGTGCCCGAAAAGATCTGCAAACGCACCGTGACGCTGCCCGACCGTGGCCGATTGATCGGTTGATCCATATGGCCTCTTGCTTGCTGATCGGTCAACGCCGCAACGCGGCGCGCTGCAGGCGGCTGTCCCATCCCGCGGCGGGCGGTGTGCCCACGCCTGCCACATACATCGCCGATTCACTGATCCCATCGATCCCCAGGTCGCGCTCGACGAGCGATTCGGCGATCGCCATCGTGGAGAACGGCGCGAGACCGAGCGAGGTGGCCAGCAAGCAGAAGGTCTGGCACAGATGTCCCGCGTCGAGCAGGACCGCGCGGTACGCGCGCGCCGTCCGATAGCGCCACTGTTCGCGCGAGAACACGGCCGTCATGATGACGAGCGCGGCCGCGGGCCCGTACCACGCCTGACCTCCGCAGTAGCGAATCGCCTGGCGGGATGTCGAGCCCTCGGCCAGCCGTTCGAGCACGTGCCGGTCGGCGCGGTAGTGATAGAGGCCGCGCGGCAGGCCGTTGACGCGCAACGCGAGGACGTAGGCTTCGATGGGATGCCGGGCTCCGCCGGACGGCGACGTCTTCAGCGCGACGCGCCCCTGGCCGCGCACCGATCGCCACTGCTGCACGCCCCACGTCAGCTCGAGCAGCGTCGAGAGCGACGAAAGGTCGAGCGCTCGACGCGAAAAATGACGCCACGTGCGGCGCTCGCGCAGCACGCGCGCAAGCTCGCCCTCACTGGCCGCGCGCGGAAGCGGTACTTTCGGCGCCGCCCGATAGGCCTTGACCGGTCGCGGCATGGGACGTTGGCGCGCCTGCCGCCGGAGCCCCTGCTCGGCTGCGGTCACGTCGGTCTCGTAGACCGTATCCTTCGTCGAGAAATGAAAGAAGCCGGCTTCGGGATTCCAGCGGCTCCACGCCGACATCGCGCGATCTGATGGGGACGCGACACGATCCGAGCGCTCGAGCATCGACTTGCGTCCGAGCTCGTTGACGATCGCGCCGATGGCTCGGGCCTCATCTCGCGGTCGTCCCTTCGTGACGCTCGCGAGCGTCCGCCAGTCGCCGAACTGGTCGAGCAGTTCGCAGACGAGCGGGTCGCCGTGCACGCGCGAGCCGGATGCATAGTTGTGGAAAACGAGACGGCGATCGCGCCAGAAGCTGACGATGTGAGGCGAGCGGCGAAAACGCACCGCCCGCCGGCGCATCGTCACATTACGACTCCTGATCGAACAGGCACACCCACACGTTGTCGCAGCATTCGTTGGAGAGAGCAGATCGGATCTGCCTGAGCGTCTTCCGCAGGGCGAGCATCTTCGCTCTGTTCTTGGAGTCCGCCGCCTTGATGCTCTTTACCAGCACCTTGTCGGTCGCCTCAATCCGGTCGCGAATGGCATGTAAGCTGACCCTCAGCTTCCTTGGTTTGCGTTTGCGCCGCGCCATGGTCGTGCCTCCTCGCGCTCAAAACGCCATCCATAATGGACGGGCTGGCCCGAGAGTCTACTCGATTCCACCAGCTTTGAGCAGTGCCCCGAACCGCGGATCGGATCGAAGGTTGTCGAACCGGGGATCCACCTTGAGCCAGAGCAGCCCGGGCGCTCGTTGCCGGACACCTTCTTCGAGGAAGGTCAAGGCGCGGTCCCGGTCACCGAGCGTGCCATATAACCCGGCGAAACCCTCTGCGCCGATGTGCCGGCCCTGAGCCGCCATCGACTCGAGGTCGCGCAGAGTCGCTTGAGCATCGGAGGTCCGACCGGCCTGTGCATAGATGCGACCCAGTTCGGCGACCATCCCAGGGTCGCGTTTGCTGAGTTCGATGGCGCGCGTCATTTCGGCGAGCGCCTCGTCGAACATGCCCATCGCCGCGTACGTCCGGCCGAGTCCGACACGTCCGGCGACGAGATTGGGTTCACGACCGAGTGCCTCGCGGAGCTCGGTCACAGCTTCCGCATACCTGCGCCCATAGTAGAGAATGCCCGCCGTCGCCGTGCGTCTGATGTTGGCCAACGGGTCGAGCTCGCGGGCCTTCTGCGCGTGTTCGAGGGCGGCGGGGATGGCGCCGCGCGCAGCGAGGAACCACGCGTATTGCTGATGCGCTTCGGGATCGTTCGCGTTCAGCTCGAGTGCGCGCGCGAATTCGGCCTGTGCGGTGGACCAGTTCCATCGCCAATACCATTCGGTATTGGCGAGTGCCAGATGCGCTCCCGGCGCTCCGCCGTCCAGGGCCAGCGCCCTCGAGGCGGCGTCGTGGGCGGCCTGGTAATGCTCGTCATTCAGCGGCGCGTTCGAGCGGTTGGCCAGAGCGCGGTGCGCGTTCGCCAGACCGATGAACGCCAATGAATAGTTCGAGTCGAGCCTGACGGCTTTCTCGAAGTGTTCGAGGGCTTCCTGGAACCCTGCCTCGGTGTACTTGTTGGCGGCATACCTGCCGCGCAGGTACTCGTCCTGGGCATCGACCGCCACCTGCCGTGTCTCGGTGAGCCGCTGCCCAGGACGAGT
>Ga0193726_1003417_pt1 | contig 10102 bp, 4 predicted proteins | sample H2c1metaG_FD_144928 | JGI IMG/M metagenome (GOLD analysis project Ga0193726, IMG submission 144928) | Soil microbial communities from a riparian zone of the East river system, Colorado, United States - H2c1 | ecosystem: Environmental > Terrestrial > Soil > Riparian zone | place: USA: East River... | reverse complement strand
AAGTTGATCGTCGCCAGAAACGCACCGATGCCCTGGGTCGCATTGCTGGGACCGCGCACAACCTCGATGCGGTCGATATCGTCGGGCGTGAATGGAATCTCGCTCCAGTCGACACCGGCAAGCGTCGCATTGTTGATCGAGCGGCCATCGATATTGACCTGCAGGCGCGAGAAGAACTCGCGGCCGAGGCCGTGATAGGTCACGACCGGCTGCAGGCCCTTGACGTAGGTGACGTAGCTGACGGTAAAGCCGGGCACGAGGCGGAATAGTTCGGCGAACTCGCGCGCGCCGGATGCCTTGATCATTGCCTGATCGATGACCGTGACCGGCTGCGGCGTCTCGCTGGCGTTCTGGCGCAGGCGCGATGCCGAAAGCACCGTCGGAAACTCGGCGAGAAACTCGTGTTCGGAAAGTTCCTGGGCCGGCGCACCACTCGTTGCCGCCAGGTAGCAGAGCACACCGACGATACCGCCCCATCTCATTCGCAGCGTTTCCCGCTCGTCTCCATCGCGTTGCGAATGCCCCATGCCCCGTCGAACACCCAAATACACGCCTGGCGACGATTGGAGTCAGGCGACGCGATATTGTCAATAGATTTCAGGCCAGTTGCGACTTTGTGGTTAGGCCCTGAGCGTCGAACGGGCGGCGGGCTAGTCCGAACGGATGATTCACGGCCCTCACCCGGTCGTCAATGATGCTTGACAGTCTGGCTAGCCATTCAGGCGGATTGTGTGGCGCGGCGTAGCGGCGTAGAAAAGCGATGCACCAATGAAGTCCCGCGTTTTCTCGACGGATGTTGCGACAGTACCCACGTCAGCCTTGCCTACGGGGATCGAAGATGAAGACAGCAAGCCCAGCCAGCGGAACATTGCAAGTCCTGCTCCTCGCCCTGCTTGGCCTGTTCTTCTATGTGTGCGTGTTCGGATTGCTGGGTCTGCTCGGCGGAATGATCATCTCCCGCGTCGCACACGCACAAGCGTCGGCCGATGCTGTTTGGGCCCCTGCTGCCAATCTCGACATTTTGCGCAGCGGGCGCACAGCGACACTGGTGCAAGACGACCAGATCGGGCCGTCCCAGTCCAGTCCTGGCAACCTTTCCGCACAGAGCTTGCGCAAGGAGCGGCAACGTGGCGAGCAATGATCACTGTTACGCAGCAGCCGGCACGAGACTTCGCATCTCCCGGAACGCGCGGTCCATGAATCGATGGCCTGTCTTATGAACTTCCAGGATGACGCAATGCGTGCTTCGCAAACCATCGTTCGAGGCAATTTACGCATCAGACCTTTGGTCGCATGCGTGTTGTTGCCGCTCGCCATCGGCGATCTCGCAAGCAGCTCCGTGCTGGCCGCAACGCTGCAGGTGACAAATTGCAATGACTCCGGCAGTGGCAGTCTGCGCGCAGCGGTCGCCATCGCGCACAGCGGCGATAGCGTCAGCATGACGGCGCTGACCTGCGGCACGATTTCGCTGGCGACCGGAGCGCTATCTGTCCCGGTCGACGATCTCGCGATGCAAGGCCCGGGCGCGAACACGCTGACGATTGCCGGCAGTCAGGACCCAAGCCATTTCTCACCTGTCCTCTACCACACAGGCCATGGCACCTTGCGCATCGACGGGCTGCGGATCACGGACAGCCATGCGCAATACTCGGTTTATCACAAACCATCGCACTGCATCAATTCGACCGGTACCGTTGATCTCAACCGCTCGATCGTTACCACGTGCTACGGTGGCGGCGTCTTCGCCAATGGCTTCTCCTCCCACTACAGTACGATCAGCAACAGCCCCCAGGGCGTCTACACCCTGGATGGAAACGTTTCGATAGTCAGCTCGACGATCAGCGACAACAACTCCTACCTGACGTGCACCGGTTTGCACCTCGGCCATCCGGGCACACCGAACGCCACGGTGCTGATCAGCAACAGTACGATTTCCGGCAATGGCTCGTTCGACGGATTTGACGACGACAACAGCGCCGGCTGCATTTATGAGCCCGTGACGATCAGCAACAGCACCGTCGCTTTCAACTGGTCGTGGTCGGGTGCGGGCGGACTGGCTATCTTCACGCCGGAAGCCACTATCGAGAGTTCCATTTTCGCGCACAATGACGCAACCGATCTCGTCGCCGGGCATGTCAGCGGCCACAACAACCTGATCATGACCACCACGGTTGCGCTGCCGGCGGACACGATCAAAGCGGACCCGTTGCTCCTGCCGCTCGCCGACAACGGCGGCCCGAGCCAGACCCAGGCGCTCGCGCCGGGCAGTCCCGCGATCGATGCAGGCAATAATCTGGCGGGACTTGTGACCGACCAGCGCGGGGCACCGTTCGTGCGCAGCGCCGGCGCAGCGCCGGACATTGGCGCATTCGAATTGCAGTCGCCTGCGGGCACTATCGACGCCAGCTTCACCGGTAGCTGGTTCGACCCTTCCCAGAGCGGTCAAGGGCTGATGCTCGAAGTGCTGCCGAACAACCAGTTGCTGGCGCTCTGGTTCACGTTCAATCCTGCGGGCAAGCAGGCGTGGTTCGGTGGCGTCGGCACATACACCGGAAATACGGCAACGATCACCGCGGCGCTTCCAAGTGGCGGACGCTGGCTGCCGAATTTCGATCCGGGCAAGATCGTCTCGAGCACCTGGGGCACGTTGACGTTTACCTTCACCGACCATGACCACGGCAGGGTCAATTTCAATTCGCTGCTCGGTTACGGCAGCGGAGGAATGGACCTGCAGCGCCTGACGAATATCGGCACGCATACCGGCAACGACACACCGATCGGCTCGCCCGGCGCGGTGATCGCCGATGCGGCCGGCAACGTCTACTTCAGCAGCAACCCGAATCGAATCTACAAGCTCGACGCACAAGGCGCGTTTTCGCGCGTGGCCGGCACCGGCGAACCGGGCTATTCGGGCGACGGCGCTCAGGCAAGGGACACGCGCTTCTACTTTCCGCTCAGCTACCTCGAACTGGCGCAGGATCCGGTGGACTACAGCCCCCTGGTCGGCGGGCTCGCCCTGGATGCCGGCAACAATCTCTACCTCGCCGACGCGTACAACAATCGCGTGCGCAAGATCGACGGCAGCGGCATCGTCAGCACGATTTTCGGCAACGGCTGGCGTGCCAATTCCGGCGACGGTGGGCTTGCGGCAAACGCCCAGATCTACTGGCCCCAGGGCGTTGCGTTCGACAAGTCCGGCAACCTGTTCGTGTCGAGCGCATACGGTCCGTTGCGCAAAATTGCACCGAGTGGAATCGTCAGCACGATCGCCGAGGCGAACTGCGGCGCCGGCTACCTGGGCCCCGGGCTGTGCGCTCCCGAACAGATCGCCGTCGACTCGACCGGCAACGTGTATGCGACGGATAGCTACTGCCGGGTGCGCGAGATCCGCACCGATGGCAGCATCGTTACGGTCGCCGGCGATGACCGCGATCCTTCCAATGGTTTTGCCTTCACCTGCGGATACTCCGGAGACCGCGGAGCGGCGACCAAGGCGGCCATGTCGGTGCCGTACGCCGTCGCGCTCGATGCAGCCAACAACCTGTATGTCGCCGATACCGGCAATCACTGCATTCGCAAGATCAGCGCCGGCATCATCACGACGATCGCCGGAAAGTGTACGCACGCAGGTTTCGCGGGCGATGGCGGCGCCGCCAGGGATGCCCTTCTGGATCACCCGCGCGGGATCGCCGTCGGCGCCGACGGCAACATCTATATCGCAGACACCGACAACAATCGTATTCGCAAGGTGGCAGCAAACGGCGTCATCACGACGATTGCCGGCGACGGAGCGCTACTCACGACCAACGACGCGCGTTCGATCAACCCGGCATTTACCGGCAACTGGTTCGATCCGACCCAGTCCGGCCAGGGACTCATGCTCGAAGTGCTGTCCGACAACCGCCTGCTTGCCTACTGGTTCTCGTTCGACCCGGCCGGCGATTCGCAAGCATGGTTCGGCGGCATCGGCACTTACAGCGGTAACACCGCGACGATTCCGGACGTGATCCTGCCGAGCGGAGGCCGCTGGATTCCGAACTTCGATCCGCGCGCGATCGTGTTGCAACCGTGGGGCACGCTGACATTCACCTTCCAGAACTGCAACAGCGGGCAGGTCGAATTCACTTCCGGACTCGGCTACGGCAGCGGCAGCATGAATCTCAGCCGGCTGACGCAGCCGGCGGGAGTGACCTGCCCCTAGTGGCCTGTAACGTTTGATTCGAAGTTAGTTTGTCAATCTTGAGCCACGAGCGCCCCCATCCGCCTCTTTTCCTTCCCCCGCTTCGCAGGGGAAGGAAAAGAGGCGAGCATCAGTCTGGAATTCTTCCCCCGCTTGCGGGGGAAGGTGGCGGCAGCCGGAAGGGGGCAAAACGTGCGATGCCAGAAATGTACCGCCGACTAAAACGTTGCAGGGACCAGTTTCCGGAACAATCGCTGGAATCCACCTCTGGGGTGGCTGCGCCTCACTCTTGACTACAGGCGCGAGCTCTACAGGTCACGCGCAACGCGGATGCCGACGCGCGCGCTGCGCGTTTCGGCCGGCGCGGCGAGACGATAGGCCGAGCGCGATTGATCCGGCGAGCTGCCCCATGAGCCGCCGCGCACGACGTGCTCGGAACAGCCGGGATTGACCCAGGCACGACTGTCCGCCGACGCACGCATGTAGTTTTCGTGCCAGCAGTCCTCGATCCAGTCGGACACGTTGCCCTCGATGTCGCGCAGGCCGAACTTGTTCGGCTCGAAGCTGCCTACCGGCGACGGCCCCCAGAAACCGTCATTGTATTTCGGAAACGCCTTGGCCCAGCTGCGACGCAGATGCGGCGAGCGATCGCCGTCGCCGGTGAGGTTGGCGTAGACGCGCGCCGGATTCTTGTCGCCCCACTCGTAGCGCGTCGTCGAACCGGCGCGCAGTGCGTACTCGAATTCGGCTTCGCTCGGCAGCCGGTATTTCTTGCCGGTGCGCGCCGAAAGCCAGTGAACGTAGGCCTGCGCGTCGTTCCATGACACGTGCACGACCGGCAGGTTGTCGGCGGCGTGCTCGCCGAGGAAATCGTCCTTCCAGCTGGTGCCGTGACGATCGATCATGCGTCCGGATTCCTCATCGTACACGCTCGAGCTATCGAGCTTCTCGGCATCGGTCGCGTAGTCCGCGTCGCTGACGAACGCACGAAATTGCGCGACGGTCACGTCGTCGCGGCCAAGCGCGAAGCCGCTCGCTATCTTCACCTCGCGCTGCGGCTCTTCGTTGGAGCGGTGCCCTTCCTCGCTTGCCGGAGAGCCCATCATGAAACTTCCGGTCGGCACAACAACCAGCGCCGGCGCCGAACCGCTGCGGTCGAGAAACTTGTCGGTGACGATCTGCCCCGGCTTGAAACTCGCATACAGTCGTGCGTTGCGCAGGTGTTCGTTGAACTCGTCGACGCCGGCGACGTCGGGGCTGAGGCCGAGCGCTCGCTGCGACAGCATCTGCGCAAGATCGGCGTTGCCGGCATCGAGCGCCGAATTCGCCTGCGCGAGGATGCTGGTCGCACGTTGCCGGCGGATGCCTTCGATGCGTGTGCGCGTATCGAGCAATTCTTTCGACCCGGGCGCAACGGCCGAACCCTCCTCGAGAATCGAATCGGCGCCGCTGAAGTCGTCCTGCGCCGCGGCGGCAAGCGCGCGCGCCAGATAGGCGCCCTGGACCTGCGTCAGGCCTTGTGCCGCCAGTTTGTTCTCCGGTTCGATCTTCAGCACGTCGCGATAGACGGCAAGGGCGTTCGCGTCGGCCGGCTGGATGAGGTGGCCCTGGCGCAGCAATTCGGCCGCCCGCGTCAGCATCGGACTGACCCGTCGCAACAGTTTCAGGCGCGCCTGCAGCGCATCGAGTTCGGCGGCCGGCTCCTGCGACAAACCGGCCAGCGCGGTGATCGCGCGCTCGGACTCATTGTCGTCGTCGCGATCGAGCGCGGCATTGGCGTTATTGAGCAGGGACTGGTGGATCTTTGCGAGGCCGGCCTTCGCCGCGACATTGTCCTTGTCGCCCTCGAGCACCTTCTGATACAGCGCCTGCGCGCTGGAGGTCTTCGGCTCGATCAAGTGGCCATCGGCAAATGCCTTGTCGGCCTTGCGCAACAACGCGGCGATCGCTTTCGGCGGCGGCGCTGCCGGCGCGACGGGTTCGGCTGGCGGCAGCGGCGAGATTTCCTCGGCTTTCGGCGGCTCCGCAGCGCCGGCTGCCGGCGCTGCCGGTTTCGGCGGCGCCTGCACCGACATCGGAGCGCCCGGCTCGGGGTGCTTTTCCGGGCGTTCGCCGACTGCGGAACCGCCACCGAACGAGGGCAGAAAGCGGTACGCCAACGCGAACGCCAGCAACGCGACTCCGGCGGCGCTGCCGAGTACATTCTGCTTGCGGACGAATTCGTTGCCAGGCATTGCGTTTACAAAACCCTCCCGGGTTATGGCACCTTAGCTATCTGCCGCCGGCATCGCAACCGCGACCGGCGCCTGTTCAGACCGGAATCCGCCGACGCTGGTTCCACATCACGGAGCTGGCGGAATGACGAATGCATAGCTGGATCGATTCGACCGACGCACTCGACGCGTGGCTCGACGCACGTGGCGCGACGCCGCTGATCGGCGTCGACACGGAATTCATGCGCACCAACACGTTCGCCTCGCGCCTGGCACTGCTGCAGCTGTGCAGCGACGGCGCGGTCGCGCTGGTCGACGTCGTCGCGTTGCAGCGCCCGCCGGCGTTGGTGGCCCGCCTCGTCGATGCACGCAACCTGTGCATCATGCACAGCGCCGGTGAAGATCTAGAAGCGCTGCTGCCGCTGCTTCCGGACGGACCGGGAGAATTGTTCGATACGCAGATCGCCGCGGCGATGTCCGGCGTCGGCTACGGCTTGAGCTACCAGAAGCTCGTCGCCCAGGTGCTCGGCGTCGAGCTGGCCAAAGCCGAGACACGCTCGGACTGGTTGCAACGCCCGCTCAGCGCAGCACAATTGGAATATGCGGCGCTTGATGTCATCTACCTGCCGCAGCTCCACGCGGCACTTTCCGCCAAGCTCGACGAACTCGGCCGCAGCGAATGGCTGCGCGAGGATTGCCGCGCATTGATCGATCGCGTTTGTCATGCGCAAGCGGACCTGCAACCGCAGCGCGCCTTGCGTGGCGCAGCCGAATGGCCGATCGAACAGCAGGCATTGCTGCGTCGCCTGCTGCTCTGGCGCAATGCCGCGGCACGCACGCTCGACAAGCCCAAACCGTGGCTGCTCGACGATGCGCATGCACTTGCGCTGGCGCTGAAACCGCCGCGCAGCGGTGAAGAACTGTTCGAGCGTACGCGCGGACTGCGCGCGCTGCGCGGACCGCAACGCACGGAACTGCTCACACTGCTGCAGGCGCCGCTCGGCGACGACATCGCGGCGACCGTGCTGATTCCGGCCAATCTCGACGCAGCGCAAAAGCGCGCTGTCGGTGAAATGAAGAACGTTGTCGCCGCCATCGCCGAAAAACTCGCATTGCCCGAGACGCTGTTGTGCGCGCGCCGTCATCTCGAGACCCTGGTGACCGATCGTGCCTGGCCGGCGGCGCTGGAAGGCTGGAGAAAGACTCTTCTGCATGACGCGCTGATGGCCAAGCTGCCGTGATCGCGGCTTGACACGTCTCCACCGATCGGTTCAACTTGCTGCATGCGCACAATCCTGAACATCGGTACGGATACGACCACCACTACGACGTGGGTGCGGTCGGCCGTGCGCGAGTAACACAAGCAAACCCGGCCCCGCACCTCGATCGAGATGCGGGCAGCCCAACCTCCCGAATCCCGATCAGCGCGGAGCCTCACGCGGAGGCACGATGAAAGCGCTTGAACGTGGCAATCCAGAAGCCGATCCGTCGCTCGCTGCCGGCACCGGCGCGGCCGAACCCGCTGCCGTGCCCGGTATCGTCGCGCACAAGTTCGGCGGCTCGTCGCTGGCGGACGCCGAGCGCATCCAACACGTCACGGCGCTGCTGCAGGCGCGCGGCGAAGCGATCCAGGTCGTCGTCGTTTCGGCGATGCAGGGCGTCACCGATGCACTGATCGCACTGACCGCCGCGGCAGCGGCGAAATTGCCCTGGCATGCGCCGTGGGAAAAATTGCGCGACCGGCATCTGGATGTCGCCGGCGAACTGCTCGGCGCGGGCGCCGCGCCGTCGCGTGCATGGTTGACTGCGCGCTTCGATGTGCTCGCGCAGATGCTGCACGCGATCAGCGTGCTCGGCAGCGCGGGCCGCGACAGCAGCGACGCGATCAGTGGCGAGGGCGAGGTCTGGTCGGCGCACATCATCCATGCCCATTTGTGCGCGGCCGGTGCGGATTACGCATTGCTCGACGCACGCGACGTGCTCGTCGTCCATCACGAAGAACTCGGCGTCGCCGTCGACTGGGAAGCGACCGCACCATTGCTCGCCGCGTGGCGCGCCGCCCATCCCGTCGGCCGCGTCATCGTGACCGGCTACGTCGCGCGCAATGGCGACGGCCGCGCGACTGTACTCGGCCGCAACGGCAGTGACTATTCCGGCGCGATCTTCGCCGCACTGTGGCATGCCTGCGAACTACACATCTGGACCGACGTCGACGGCGTGCTGAGCGCCGACCCGCGCGTCGAGCCCGAAGCGATCACTCTCGCCGCGATGACTTACGAAGAAGCCTGCGAACTGGCTTACTTCGGCGCGAAAGTCATCCACCCGCAGACGATGGCGCCGGCGATCGTTCGTGGCCTGCCGATCTTCATCCGCAATACGTTCCGGCCGGAGCACCCTGGCACGCGCATCGATGCGCGCGGCGACGCCGGCGACGCCTCACAATCCACTGGGGCGACGCGGACCGAACCGCGGCCTGTGAAGGGGCTGACGCTCGCGCATCACCTCGCGCTGATCAACGTCGAAGGCACCGGCATGATCGGCGTGCCCGGCACCGCCGAGCGCGTGTTCGCGGCGCTACGCACCGCGCACGTGTCGGTCGTGATGATCTCGCAGGGTTCTTCGGAGCACTCGATCTGCAGCGTCGTGCGGTCCGCGCAGGCGCCGGCCGCGCGTGCGGCACTCGAAGGTGCGTTTGCGCGCGAACTCGCGGCCGGCCAGATCAGCGGGGTGCAGGTGACCGGCGACATCGCCGTGCTTGCCGCCGTCGGCAACCGCATGGCCGGCGTACCGGGTACCGCGGCGCGCCTGTTCGATGCACTGGCGCGCGCCGGTGTCAACATCCGTGCGATTGCGCAGGGTGCATCCGAACGCAACATTTCGGTTGCGATCGGCAGCGCCGACGCCGCACGCGCGTTGCGAGCGGTGCATGCGGCATTTTATCTTTCTGCACAAACCATTTCGGTCGGCGTGATCGGTCCCGGCAAGGTCGGCGCCGCGCTGCTCGACCAGATCGCCGCGGCGGCCACGCGCCTCAAGCGCGAAGCGAATCTCGACCTGCGTCTGCGCGCACTGGCGTCGAGCCGGCGCATGGCGCTCGACGATCGTGGCAGCGACGGCAGCGATTGGCGCAAGCGCATCGCCGCAGGCGAAGCATGCGACCTGGATCGCTTCACCACGCACGTGCATAACTCGCACCTGCCGCACGCGATCATCGTCGACTGCAGTGCCAGCGATGCCGTCGCTGCACGCTACCCGGCCTGGCTCGCCGCTGGCATCCACATCGTGACACCGAACAAGCAGGCCGGCGCCGGGCCGCTCGAGCGCTACCGCGCGATCCGCCGCGCCGCCGCGACCGGTGCCGCGCGCTTTCGTTACGAGGCGACGGTCGGCGCCGGACTCCCAGTCATCACGACCTTGCGCGACCTGCTCGACACCGGCGACGAAATACTCGCGGTCGAGGGCATCTTCTCGGGTACTCTGGCCTGGCTGTTCAACCGCTACGACGGCAGCGAGCCGTTTTCGCGTCTGGTGCGTCAGGCGAGCGACCTCGGCTACACGGAACCTGATCCACGCGACGATCTTTCGGGCACGGATGTCGCACGCAAGCTCGTGATCCTGGCACGCGAGGCCGGCTGGGAATTGTCTCTGGCGGACATTACGGTGGAGAATCTGGTACCGCAGAGCCTGCAGACGCTGACGCTGGAGCAGT
>Ga0193726_1003416_pt1 | contig 10102 bp, 13 predicted proteins | sample H2c1metaG_FD_144928 | JGI IMG/M metagenome (GOLD analysis project Ga0193726, IMG submission 144928) | Soil microbial communities from a riparian zone of the East river system, Colorado, United States - H2c1 | ecosystem: Environmental > Terrestrial > Soil > Riparian zone | place: USA: East River... | reverse complement strand
GGGTGACTTCGATCGGCGAGCCGTTCCGGTCCGGATTCAATCCGAATTCTCTCGCGGCGAACCTTGCGCAGTGCGGTCTGGAGTTGGTGGAAGACTTGAACGGCAGGGACGTGGCGCGTAGGTACGATGGCGGCGGCGAACATGGCTTCGGGCATTCTGCGTTTTCCCACATTGCGCTGGCGCGCGTTGCTCAAAGTCCGTGAGGCCGGTGCGGCGCGTGGGAACCCGCTGCGCGCTGAGCGGTCGGAACAATGAACCGCATCGAGGAGAACGTCATGCCGAAATTCAAGATCGCGATCGTCGTTGGAAGCCTGCGTAAGAAATCACTGACGCGCAAAGTAGCAAATGCGCTGGTGTCGGTCGCGCCCGCTAATCTGGCGTGTTCATTCATCGAAATCGGCGACCTGCCGCTTTACAACGAGGATCTGGATGAGACTCCGCCGCAGAGTTGGCTGCGATTCCGCGCGGATGTCGAAGGCCGCGACGCGATCCTGTTTCTAACGCCGGAGTACAACCGCTCGCTTTCAGGCTGCATCAAGAATGCGCTGGATGTGGGATCGCGGCCGCAGGGCAAGAATGTGTTCGATGGATTGCCGGCCGGCGTGGTGAGCGTGACGCCATACAAGCTGGGTGCGTTCGGCGCGAATCACGCGCTGCGCCAGACACTCGTGTATCTGAATATGCCGGTCATGCAACAGCCGGAGGCGTACATCTCCGAGGCCGGTGATTTATTCGACGCCGGCAACGCCATCAAGCGCGGGGACACGCGCGTATTTTTCACCGAGTACATGGCGGCTTTTGCGCGGTGGGTGGAAACCATCGCCGCTGCGTCTCGACGCGAAGACTTCAAGTCCTTCATGAAACAACGTGAGAGTGTTGCGGCGGCCTATGTGTCCGGCAATGCGACGCCGCTCGATGCCATCGTGCCGCGCTCGGGCGACGCGAGTTTTTTCCCGCCCAATGGCGGCAGCGTGCGGGGAGCCAAGGAAGTCATCAGCCGATACGACGCGGATGCCAGGTCATTTGCGCCCGGCGGCTCCAGCAGCTTTGATGTCTTGCAATCGGGTGCCGACGGAGACATCGGATATTGGACGGGATTTCAGAACGCCGATGCGCGCATCGGCAGCGCCGACAACAGGGTCCAGATGAAGCTTCGGGTGACCGAACTGTTCCGCTTTCAAGAGGGGGGCTGGAAGTTGATACACCGGCACGCGGATGCGGCGGCAGACAGGCTGCACTAGGCCTCAAGCGCATCGCACGGCTAGGGCAATGCGCACGCTTGCCGTATGATTCGTTCATGTCCACCACGGCCCAAGACACCGCGATAGACGAAAACGCCCGCTACAAACGGGTGATTAGAACAGCCGAGGAGTTGTTCAAGAAGGTGGGGTTTCGCGCCGTCACCATGGAATTGGTGGCGCGCGAAGCTAATGTGGCGAAGGCGACGCTCTACAGCTACTTCAAGAACAAGGATGAGCTTTACATGGAAGTCTGCGCGCGCATGGCGCGGATTTTGCGGGATTCCGTGCAGCAGGCTTTGTTCAAGCCGGACACGCCGCTCGATGAACGTCTTGCCGACGCCGTGGTCGCGAAACACCGTCCGGTCTTTACGCTGGTGCGGGCCTCGCCGCATGCCGCGGAACTGCTCTCCTTCACCCATAGCATGGCCGGCGAAATCTTCGCCAACCTCGACATGGAAATGCTCGACATGTTTCGCGCGGCGCTGGCGGGAGATCCCGAACTTGGGCGCAACGCCGAACAGTTGTCACGAGCGCTTTATTTCGGTAGCGCTCCGCTCGCCAACCGCAGCGACGGCACGGCGCAAATGGAAGCCGAAGTCGGCGCATTTGCACGGGCTTATATTGCCGGCGCACGTGCGCTTGCCCGAGGCGCCTAGCCCTCAAAAATCCCGGCACGGGCCCCAGCACTCTGATTTTGTTTGACTTATTCTGCGTTGACAAACTATACGATAAGGGTATGATTCGTTCATATCGTATAGTTCGTTCCACGGGAGAGAATCATGAACTTCGCACGAATCGCACTGATCTTCGCTGTTTGCCTTGCCGATGGAATCTTCCTGCTGAAGGCCAATATTGCCGTGGCGGCAGAGATCATTACTGACGTGGCGCCGCCGCCGCTTCGCATCGAGAACATGGGCCATCCCCGCGATGGGTACGTTTGGGCTTCGGGTCACTGGGATTGGAACGGCCAAGCCTACCGCTGGGTCGCGGGCAGTTGGATCGTCGAGCACGGACGGGCTCATTGGATCGCCGATCAATGGCAGCCGGCGGGAACGCAGTGGCGTTTCGTTCCGGGTCATTGGGAGCGCTGAAATGCACGCCACCGAAATCGACACCCCGAAGAAGCGCCTGGAATACATCTTCGGCGAAACGTCGCGGGGCAATGGCCAGCCCTTCTTGGATGCCCTGGCCGACGATGCCGAATGGACCGTGATCGGCAGCACGGGTTGGTCCAAGACCTATCGGGGAAAGGGCCAGATCCTCAGCGATCTGATCGCGCCGCTGCGCCGAGTGCTGGCGCCTCCGCGCAAAAGCCATGCGCTGCACATGATTGCCGAAGGCAACATGGTTGCGGTTCAGGGGCAAGGTGAAAACATCACCCGCGATGGCCGCAAATACGCGAATACCTATTGCTGGGTGTTCGCGTTTCGCGATGGCCGGGTCACCGCGGTCACCGAATATGCAGATACTGAGCTGATGAGGTCCGTCTTGGGAGAGCCGCGCCACCACGCAACTCCTTGAATCTCGTCCGTTAATTGGCATTAGGCCTTGCTGCGAGGTACTTACCCTGGTATAAAGCGCGGCTCCCCTAAAGCTTCCAAGTTCAAAGGTTTAGCCATGTCGCGAGTTTGCCAAGTCACGGGCAAAGGCCCGAAAACGGGTAATACGGTTTCGCATGCGAACAATCGCAAGCGCCGCCGCTTTCTGCCTAATTTGCATAGCCACCGATTCTGGCTTGAATCCGAGAAGCGTTACGTCAGTCTGCGCGTATCAACCCGCGGCCTGCGCACCATCGAAAAGCGCGGCGTGGACGTAGTGGTCGCCGATTTGCGAGCCAAGGGCATCAAGGTTTAAGGGGCGAACATGCGCGACAAGATCAAATTGGTTTCTTCCGCCGGCACCGGTCACTACTACACGACCACCAAAAATAAGCGCCTGCACCCGGACAAGCTCGAGACCAAGAAATTCGATCCCGTGGTCCGCAAGCACGTCGCATACAAAGAGTCGAAGATCAAATAGTTTAGGCGTCCGCTGCCCGAACTTCCTGAAGTAGAAACCACGAGACGGGGCATAGAACCCGCGCTCGTTGGCTCCGGCATTGCCGACATGATCGTTCGCGATCGGCGCTTGCGCTGGCCGATCGCTGCAAAACTCGAGGCGCAAATTCGCCACCAGATCGTCCGCAGCGTCGAGCGGCGCGCGAAGTATCTGCTGATCCATCTCGAATCCGGCGCCCTCATCGTGCATCTGGGAATGTCGGGAAGCCTGCGCCTGGTTGGCAGCAACATTGCGCCAAAGGCGCACGATCATTGGGATCTGGTTCTCGACACCGGCCGGATTTTGAGATTTCACGATCCGCGCCGTTTCGGCAGTCTGCATTGGACCGAAGATGATCCCGCCAAGCATCCGCTGCTGAAGAAATTGGCGCCTGAGCCATTGAGCCCCGATTTCAACGCAGACTATTTGTTCCGCGTGACGCGCAAGCGCTCCGTCGCGATCAAGCAGCTGATCATGAATTCGCAGCTGGTCGTCGGCGTGGGGAATATCTACGCCAGCGAGGCATTGTTCCGCGCCGGGATTTCGCCGCGCCGCGCCGCGCGCCGCATCACCAAGGCGGAGGCGCAAAAACTCTCCCGTGCCATCAAAGCCGTACTCAAAGGCGCGATCAAAATCGGCGGCACGACTTTGCGCGACTATGTCAACGCCGACGGCGCGCCCGGTTATTTCAGCCAGAAGTTATTCGTGTACGAACGTGCCGGCGAGCGCTGCCGCGTGTGCAAGGCGACCGTGAAGCAATTCACCCAAGGCCAACGCTCGACTTACTGGTGCGCTGTCTGCCAGAGCTAGCACCCGATCAGCCGGCGCTAATAAACCAGTCCCTCACCCTCGCCGCGCGGATCTGAGGCCGCTTCGACTTTTCCGCTGGCGAAGTCCCAGGTGATGACTTGCATGTTGCCCCACTGACGGTTGGACAGCCGCAGCTTGTGGCCCATCGACTGCAGCTTGGCGATTTCACTCTCGCTAAGCGCACCCTGTTCATAGCCGAGTTCGTCGGGCTGGTATTGGTGATGGTAGTGCGGATACTTGACGATGTCCGCGGCGCTCATGCCGTCGACATAGTTCAAGACTCCCAGAAGCACCTGGCTGATGATGGTGCTTCCACCGGGCGAGCCGATGACCATCATGCCCTTGGAGGTTTCGACGAACGTGGGAGACATGCTCGACAAACTTCGCTTGTTGGGCGCGATCGAGTTGGCCGTGTTGCCGATGAGCCCGAAAGCGTTGGGTGTGCCCGGTTTGATGGAAAAATCATCCATTTCGTTGTTGAGCAGCACGCCGGTGCCCGCGGGCATGTAGCCGTTGCCGAAGAACAGATTCACCGTGATGGTGACGGCCGCACGGTTTCCGGCCGCGTCCAGCACGGAAAAATGCGTGGTGTTCATGCCCTTCGGCTCCGACTCGATGCCTGGCAACAGGTCGGAGGGCATGGCCTTGTCGGCGCGAATGCTGCTGCGCTGGCCGGCGGCATAGTCGACGCTCATCAGTTGCTGCAGCGGCATTTTGATGAAATCCGGGTCGCCCAGGAAAATCGCGCGATCGCGGTAGGCGCGGCGCATGGCCTCGACGATGAGATGCTTGCGCGTGGCGGAATCCACGTCACGCAGATCGAAGCCGTCGAGAATATTGAGCGAGTCCAGGACCGCGATCCCGCCCGACGATGGCGGCGGCGCCGTCACGATGCGCGCTCCGTGGTATTCGCCGACCAGTGGTTTGCGTTCGACGACGCGGTAATTTTTGAGATCCTCGAGCGTCCAGATGCCGCCGCCGGCGCGCACGCCTGAGACCAGGTTCTCAGCGACGCGGCCCTCATAAAATCCCTTGGCGCCCTGATTGGCGATTGCCTCGAGGGTATTGGCGAGCTCCGGCTGCTTGATGATGGCGCCGATCTCGGGCGCGTTGCCGTCAGCAGTCAAAAAAGCTTTCGCGGCGTCCGGCGAGCGCGCCAAAATGTCGCGTTTCGCCTTGATGCCGTATTGCAGCCGCAGGTACACCGGGAATCCTTCGCGCGCCAGGCGAATCGCCGGCTGCAAGCTCTGCTTGAGTGGAAGTTTGCCGTATTTGCGCGCCAGATATTCGAACGCCGCCGGCTCGCCGGGAATTGCCGCCGATAGCGGACCGTCGGTCGAACCCCTGGTTGGATTACCCGCTTTATCCAGATACATATCGCGCGTGGCGGCGCCCGGCGCCTTCTCCCGCGCATCGAGCATGGTCTCGAAACCGTCGGACTGCCGATGCAGCAAAAAGAATCCACCGCCCCCCAAACCGGAACTGCTGGGTTCCACCACCGCAAGCGCTGCCGCCACCGCGACTGCTGCATCGAAGGCGTTGCCGCCTTCCTTCAGAATTTCCTGGCCCGCTTGGCTTGCCAGAGGATAGGCGCTGGCGACGGCGCCTTTGTGAGCGACCGCTGGGCGCGCGGAGTCGGCAAACGCGCCAATCGGAGCGCATGCGATCAAGGCGATCGCGAAAATCGAGAGGAGCCGGGCAGCACCGGCTACGCGAGGTGGGTGACGAGAAATCAAAGCTTGCGATGCCGCTTCAGTTCGATTTCCACCAGGGGATGCACGAACTCGGAGACATCGCCCCCGAGCACCGCGATTTCTCGCACCAACGTCGATGATATGAATGTGTATTGCTCTTGCGGGGTCATGAAAACCGATTCGATTTCCGGAGTCAGATGGCGGCTCATATTAGCCAATTGAAATTCAAATTCGAAGTCGGATACGGCGCGCAAACCGCGCACGATCACGGACAGGCCATTTTGCCGGGCGAAGCTCGTGGTCAATCCTACGTAGCCCTTAACCTCCACGTTGTGCACGTCGGCGAGCACGCGGCGCGCCATTTCCACGCGCTGTTCGAGCGTGAACATCGGCGCCTTGTTCGGATTGGCTGCAATAGCCACCACCACGCGATCAAAGATCGATGCGGCGCGCCGCACCAAGTCCGTGTGACCGTTGGTGATCGGATCGAAAGTCCCTGGATAGACGGCATTTCTTTTGTGCATTGCTATTTCCGTCCGTTGACGCGGGCCAAATGATACCCCACCTCGCCCGCCGACTTCGATTTGAGCAGTTCCCAGTGACCCGGCAGCTTGGGCTCGCCGGCAAGCCGCTCATTTTCCAGATAAACCAAGCCCCCTACCTTCAGCCAATTACCCTCATCGAGCATCGGCATGTATTCGGCCAGGGCATCCTTGCCGAAGGGCGGATCGAGGAAGGCAATATCGAAGGGCTCGGCGGGCGTGCGCAGAAAGCGGGCGGCGCCCATTTCCATGACGCGGCCTTTGCTCGCCCCGCCGAAGCGCAGCAGCTGTTCCTGCAAGGCGCGCGCAGCCGCCGGAAATTGCTCGACAAACACCACTTGCTTCGCTCCGCGGGAAAGAGCCTCGAGGCCGAGCGCGCCGGATCCTGCGAACAAATCCAAGCAGCGCGACTCCGCAACGGAATGCTGCAGCCAATTGAACAATGTTTCCCGGATGCGGTCCGGGGTGGGGCGCAGAGCCGGCATGTCGGGGAAGTGAATCCGCCGGCCCCGCCAGGCGCCGGCGATGATGCGCACCGAATTGCGCCCCGCGGGTGGGGGTAATTCCATCTTGGAGGTAGCCACTGCCGGTATCATACCCGTCCTATGACGACTGAAGCTGAACGCCCGGGCGTGCGCGGATTCTTCAAGCGCCTGCGCGCCAAGTTGAATCAAGGACCCGCATGGCTGACCACCGACCTCACCGAGTTGCTGCCGGGCCGCAAGATCGATGCTGAGATCCTGGATGAACTTGAAACCCGGCTGATCACAGCCGATGTGGGCGTCGAGGCCTCTGCGCGAATTCTCGAGGAATTGCGCAAGCGCGTAGCCCGAAAGGAACTCAACGACGTGGACGCCTTGCTCAAGGCGCTCAACGAAGCGATGTCCCAGATCTTGGCGCCGGTCGAGCGTCCGCTCGAGATCGATCCTGCGCACCGGCCTTTCGTGGTTCTGGTTGTCGGCATCAATGGCGCAGGCAAGACCACCACCATCGGCAAGCTCAGCGCGCGGCTTTTGGCCGAAGGCAAAAGCGTCATGCTCGCCGCCGGCGACACTTTTCGCGCGGCGGCGCGCGAACAACTGGAAGTCTGGGCCGAGCGCAATAACGTGCCAATTGTGGCTCAGCAGGCCGGCGCCGAGCCGGCGGCCGTCATTTTCGACGCACTGAACGCGGCGCGCGCGCGCAATATCGATGTTCTCATCGCCGACACGGCGGGCCGTCTGCACACGCAGACGCATCTCATGGACGAACTCAAGAAAGTGAAGCGCGTGCTGGCGCGCCTCGACCCATCCGCGCCCCATGAGATTCTGTTGGTGCTCGACGGCACGATTGGCCAAAATGCCGTGGCTCAGGCCGAGGAATTCAACAAAGGGCTGGGAGTCACCGGTCTGGTCATCACCAAATTGGACGGCACCGCCAAGGGCGGTGTGGTGCTCGCCATCGCGCAGCGGCTGAAGATTCCGATTCGATTCATCGGCGTGGGCGAGCAGTCCGAGGACTTCGGCGTGTTCAACGCCTCGGAATTCGTCGCCGCGCTGCTGAAATCGGAACCGCGCGACGCAGCCGCATGATCCGTTTCGATCATGTCTTCAAGCGCTATCCGAACGGACGCGAGGCACTGTCCGGTGTCTCGTTCAATATCGAAAGCGGCGCGCTGACGTTTTTAACGGGACACTCGGGAGCCGGCAAGAGCAGCATTCTCAAGCTCATCGCGCTCATCGAACGCCCGAGCCGCGGACAAGTCATCGTCAACAGCCAGAACACGTCGGGCGTGAAACCGCGCGGCATACCGCATTTTCGCCGCCAGATCGGCATGGTTTTCCAGGATCACAAGCTGCTGCACGACCGGCCGGTCGCCGATAACGTCGCGCTGCCTCTGGTGATCGCGGGCGTGCCGCGGCGCGAGATCGACAAGCGCGTGCGCGCAGCCCTGGACCAAGTCGGATTGCTCGGCAGGGAGAAATCCCGGCCCTTGGAACTTTCCACCGGCGAGCAGCAACGGGTGGGCATAGCGCGCGCCGTGGTTGCGAAACCGACACTGCTCATTGCCGATGAGCCCACGGGCAACCTCGATCCGGAACTGGCGCTCGAGGTGATGAAGCTGTTCAAGCGGTTCAGCGAAGTCGGCGTGACGGTGGTCATCGCAAGTCACGATGTGCATCTCATCGATCAAGTGGGTGCGCGGCGCATCGTGCTCAGCAAGGGCTGCGTCGTGGGTGAAGCCGCCGCATGAGCATCAGCGCCTACTTTTCGCGGCATGCCCAAGTTCTGATCGGTTCGCTCGGGCGCATCGTGCATCAACCCTTTGCGACCCTGATGACCATGGGGGTGATCGCGGTGGCGCTGGCGCTGCCCTTGTTCTTGAGCCTGCTGCTGCAGAATGCCCGCAACGCGACCGGAAATTGGAACGAGGCGTACGACTTGTCGGTCTATATGGATAAGAAGGCCGGCGCCGCGCGCCTGCAAGCGCTGGCCAAGCAATTGCGTCTGCGAGGCGATGTCGCGACGGTTCGCGTCATCACGGCCGAACAGGCATTGGCCGAGTTTCGCGGCGATTCGGGTTTCGGCACCGCGCTCGACGCCCTGGCTGAGAATCCGCTTCCCGACACGTTGGTGGTCACGCCGACGCTTGGCGCCAGCACGCCGCAGGGGACAGAGACTCTGAAATCCGCGATCGCAGCCATGAGCGATGTTCAGAACGTGCAGATCGATACCGAATGGGTGAAGCGCCTGCACGCGATGCTGGACCTGTTGCGGCGGGTGGTCCTGCTGACCGGTGGCCTATTGGGAATCGGCATTGTGCTCATTGTCAGCAACACCATCCGCCTCGATATATTGAACCGGCGCGCCGAGATCGAGGTCATGAAACTGGTCGGCGCCTCGGACGGCTTCACCCGCCGCCCGTTTCTCTACAGCGGCATTTGGTACGGCTTGGGCGGCGGCCTGTTGGCGCTCGCGTTGGTGGGAATAGCTTCGACGGTCTTGGCGCGGCCGGTCGCACAGCTGGCTTTTCTCTACGGGAGTTCTTTCAGCATGCAGGGCCTAAAAGTCGTCACTGGGCTGGCTGTTTTGGCCCTCGCCGTCGGCCTCTCCTGGCTGGGATCGTGGCTTGCTGCAACGCGCCATATCCGAGCGATCGAACCGGCATAAGTATATGTTTTTAAATACTTTGTTGTCTCGCAGAACTCTGCCCGGCATTAGCACTCTAACCTCAGGAGTGCTATTATTGCTTACATAGATTTGAGGCGAAATTTTGATTGGGAGGTAGGTTGTCAATGTCTGCTGCTCTAGTCGCAAAACAAACTGGAATGGTATTCGCGGGCCCCGTTGGGAGCCTGGACTCTTATATAGACCGCGTGTCCCAGATCCCGGTTCTGTCGAAGGAAGATGAAGTCGCACTGGCGGTGAAATTCCGTTCCGAGGCCGATTTGGACGCTGCCCGGCAGCTCGTGCTGTCGCACCTAAGATTCGTGGTGCACATCGCGCGCGGCTACCTAGGCTACGGCCTGCCCATGGGCGATTTGATCCAAGAAGGCAATGTCGGCCTCATGAAGGCTGTGAAGCGCTTCGATCCAACCGTGGGCGTTCGCTTGGTGTCCTTCGCCGTGCATTGGATTCGCGCTGAGATTCATGAATACGTGCTGCGCAACTGGCGCTTGGTCAAAGTCGCGACGACCAAGTCGCAGCGCAAGCTGTTCTTCAATCTGCGCAAGATGAAGAAGAACTTGGCCTGGCTGTCGGAAGCGGAGACTGCTGCGGTTGCGCGCGATCTAGGTGT
>Ga0193726_1003414_pt1 | contig 10109 bp, 9 predicted proteins | sample H2c1metaG_FD_144928 | JGI IMG/M metagenome (GOLD analysis project Ga0193726, IMG submission 144928) | Soil microbial communities from a riparian zone of the East river system, Colorado, United States - H2c1 | ecosystem: Environmental > Terrestrial > Soil > Riparian zone | place: USA: East River... | reverse complement strand
CACATGATTGCCGGCGCCATGGATGAATTGCTCATCGGCGATCCCTCCGATCTTCAGACCGACGTGGGACCGGTCATCAACGCGGCTGCCCGCGACGCTTTGGCGCAGCATGTTGAGCGCATGCGCAAGGAGGCGCGGATCGTGAAGGCGTGCAAGCTCGGCGAAGCGCATGCCCACGGCAGTTTTTTTGCTCCGCATCTCATCGAGCTTGAATCTGCCGCGCAACTGACCCGCGAGGAATTCGGCCCGGTATTGCACGTGGTACGGTATCGATCGGATCAGATCCGCGAAGTGCTCAAGGCCATTCGTGACAGTCGATACGGTTTGACGCTCGGCGTGCAAACGCGGCTGGAATCATTTTGGCGGCAGGTATTCGAAGACACGGCGATCGGCAATACCTACGTCAATCGCAACATGATCGGTGCCGTGGTCGGCGTGCAGCCCTTCGGCGGAAACGGGCTGTCAGGCACGGGTCCGAAAGCGGGCGGCCCGCATTATGTCTCGCGCTTCGCCAATGAACGAACCTTGACCGTCAATACCACGGCGACCGGCGGCAACGCGGCGCTTCTCAATCTTGGCAACTAGGTCCGCTCGCGCGTCCTATTTTCGGCTGGTCCCCGGCGACGTAAACGGCTTCCTCGGACTGGTGGTCGACAATCTGTCGGTGCTTGGCTTGCTGGCGGCGGTGTTGATCGGCGTGTATGGCGTTCCGGCGGATATTGTCTTCGGACGAATGTTCCCGGGAACGGCGCTGGGCGTGCTCGCGGGCGACTTGGTTTATACCTGGTTGGCGGTGAGACTTGCGCGCCGAACCGGCCGCAGCGACGTCACTGCCATGCCCTTCGGATTGGATACACCCTCGACCATCGGCATGGCGCTATTGGTGCTGGGTCCCGCCTTCGCCAAGTTCCGTGCTGCGGGTCTTGACCCGACCTCGGCAGGTCTCGAGACCTGGTATCTCGGCATGGCGGCGACCGCAGCCATGGGAGTCTTGAAGCTGATTCTGTCCTTCGCGGGCAGGACCGTGCGGCGCTTGATTCCCATGGCCGGACTGCTCGGTTCGTTGGCCGGGATTGCGCTGACATTGATCGGCTTCTTTCCCATGGTCGATTTGCTGCAATTTCCGCTGGTCGGTTTTCTGACCCTGGGGCTCATCCTCTACGCGCTGGTTGCCAAGGGCTCGGTTCCCCTGCGAATGCCGGGCGTACTGTTTGCGGTCATCGTCGGGACGGCGCTGTATTACGGAGCCGGCCATTTCGGGTTTCTCGGCATGCAGATTCCCGCGCCGCCGATGCCGGCTCTGCGCCTCGCATTTCCGCACCCCGACGCCGGGATCTTTCACGGCTTCGCCGCACTGTGGGATTACCTTCCGCTGATCATTCCCTTTGCGCTGCTGACGGTGGTGGGCGGTGTGAACAACACCGAAAGCGCCTGCGTTGCCGGTGACGATTACGACGTCCGCAGTATTTTGCTGGCGGAGGCAGCGGCAACCCTGCTCGCGGGGCTGGCCGGCGGCGTGGCGCAAACCACTCCCTACATCGGTCATCCTGCATTCAAAGAGATGGGTGCCCGTTCCGGATACACGCTGCTGACGGGAATTTTCGTAGGCGTAGGAGGCGTGCTCGGATATTTGGCCAATTTGATCGAATTGGTGCCGCTCGCCGCATTGGCTCCGGTGCTGGTTTTCCTGGCGCTGAGTATCACCGCACAAGCATTCAGCGCGGTCGCCGCGCGTCATGCGCCCGCCGTGGCCATCAGTTTTTTCCCGTCGATCGCGCGTCTGTTGACCATCGAACTGAGCGATCCGAAATTCGTATCGCCCGAAAGATTAGCCCAGCTGCTGGCAGCGCCCGAACACGGCCTGCCCGTCTTCAGCGTGATCGTTGCGCTCGGCAACGGATTCATCATTACGGCGACGATCTGGGCCGCATTCGTGGTTGAAATGACCGAGAACCGGCTGCGATCCGCAGCTGCTTACCTGGCTGCCGGCGGGACCTTGAGCTTCTTCGGAATCGTTCACTCGGTTCGCCTCGACGGCAGCGCCTACGCACTGTGGCAGTTGCATGGCATCGCGCGCAGCGTCGCCGTGCAATTTTGCGCCGCGTACTTCGTGCTTGCCGCAGCTCTCTTGTTGCTATCCCTGCAGAACCGGCCCTCGAGCCGAGGCAGAAACTAATACCCGCCCACGCCATGTCACGCGCCTTGCCGTTGGTGTCAGCCATTTCCTACAGGCAGAATTGGTGTTCTCACGTAGAATTTCAGCTTCAACAATCGAGCAGTCCATGGATCAAAGCAACCCGTCACTTGGCTCGATTGGCGCCGTCCGTTCCAGCATGCCGCTGCCCGCCAGGACCCTGATCGGATTCTTGCTGGCGGTGGTCGCCGTCGTCATTATCGCGTTGCTGTCATATCGGTCTTTGCAGACAACGACGAATACCGCGCGAAATCTGGCGCAGTCCATCGAGCTGCTGCGACTCCTGCAGTCGCTGTTCTCGACGTTGAAGGATGCAGAAACCGGACAGCGCGGTTTTTTGCTCACAGGCGAGGAGAGTTACGTGACGCCTTATACGGACGCCAAGGATGCGCTGCCGAATGAGTTCAAGGCCTTGCGCGCGTTGCTCGTCAACAGACCCGAGCAGGCACGGCGGCTCGATGCGCTCGAATCTCTCGCGAATCTCAAAATGACGGAACTCGAATCCACGGTAGCTGCGCGCCGTGCGGGACATACCGAGGCGTCGCTGGCCGTTGTCCGCACCGATCGGGGCAAGATCTACATGGATCGTATCCGCGACGCCGTGAGCGATATGGAGGGGATTGAGCAGCAGTTGATCGAGCGAAGCGGACGGGAGTCGGAAAATGCCGCGACGATTTCCCTGGCGGTGACATGGGGCGGTTCGGGGCTTTTGCTGTTTTTGATCGCCGGCGCGGCCGTGGTGGCGTCGCGCGACTTCCGCACTCGGCAAGGGCAGGCGTGGATTCGGTCCGGTCAAATGGGCCTGAGCGAGCAAATGCAAGGGGACCAGACGCTCGATAAGTTGGGCAACAATCTGCTCGGATTTCTGGCTGGATTCCTCGAGGCGCAGGTGGGCGCCGTTTATATGGCTGAAGCCGGGCAATACCGGCGATTCGCAGGCTTCGCACTACCTGCGCAGGGGCTCGAGACGGTTCGCCCCGGGGACGGACTCGTCGGGCAAGCGGCCCGCGACAAACGCACGCTTCGAGTGCGCGATGTTCCGGCCGGGTATCTACCGATTTCGTCGGGTATCGGAACGGGCACGCCGAATGAATTGGTGGTGGTTCCCGCCAGCATTGACGGGGTCGTGCATGCGGTGCTGGAACTGGGATTCTTCGGTGCCACCGATGCCGACCAGCGTGAGTTGCTGTCGCGCGCGGCCGAATCCATCGCCGTCGCCGTGCGTGCCGCCAAGGATCGCCAGCGCCTCGAAGAGTTGCTGCAAGAAACGCAGCAGCAGGCTGAAGAACTTCAATCCGGCCAGGAGGAGTTGCGCGTCAGCAATGAAGAACTCGAAGAGCAGGGCCGGGCGCTGCGAGAATCGCAGACAAATCTGGAGGTGCAGCAATCGACACTCGAGCAAATCAACTCGCAGCTCGAAGAGCAGACCAATCTGCTCGAACATCAGAAAGACGCTCTGTCCAAGGCGCACGACGTGCTCACGGCAAGATCGGACGAGCTGCAGCGGGCGAATGAGTACAAGAGTGAATTCCTGGCGAATATGAGCCATGAACTGCGTACTCCGCTCAACTCCACCTTGATCCTCGCGAAGTTGCTGGCCGACAACAAGGAAGGCAACTTGACCGCCACCCAGGTGAAATATGCTCAGACGATCACATCGGCCGGCAATGACCTGCTCAGGTTGATCAATGATGTGCTGGATTTGTCGCGGATCGAGGCCGGGAAGGTGGAACTCGCGCCGGAGCAGATCTCCATTTCAAATGCCGTCGAGTCGCTCGCCAAGACATTTCAGCCCACCGCCGATCAGAACAGCCTCACTTTCTCATGGGTCATCGAGCCGGGCGCACCAGAGCAGGTCGAAACTGATCGGCGGCGGCTCGGACAAATTCTCAAGAACTTGTTGTCGAATGCCTTCAAGTTCACGGAGAAAGGTGATGTCGCATTGCGGGTGTTTTCGCAGCACGACGATTCGGTGTCTTTCGCGGTTCGAGATACGGGGGTAGGCATTGCGGCGCATCAGCAAGAGGTGATTTTCGAGGCATTTCGCCAGGCAGACGGCAGCATCCACCGAAAATTCGGCGGCACCGGTTTGGGCCTGTCGATTTCACGCGATCTTGCCGCGCTGCTGGGGGGCGCAATCACCGTGCAGAGCGAACTTGGGGCAGGAAGCGTATTCACGCTGACCATACCGCGCAGCTTCAGCGCCAAGGCGGCCCTCACCCGGGAGGCGCAAGCGCCGCCCCTTGTATTACCTACCCGGAAGCGATCCGACCCCGAAAAGCTCGTGCCGGTCACGGTGTAGGATGACCGCGATGCAATCAAGCCCGGCGGCCGGGTTATTTTGCTGGTGGAGGACGATGCGGCCTTCGCGATGATCTTGCGCGACTTGGTGCATGAGATGGGCTTTCAATGCGTCGCCACGACGTCGGCCAATGACGGATTGGTTGCCGCCGCCCAGTTTCTGCCCAGCGCGATCATCTTGGACATCAACCTTCCCGATCATTCGGGACTCGGCGTGCTCGACCAGTTGAAGCGCGACCCGCGAACGCGGCACATTCCGGTCCACATTGCGTCGATCGCGGACTACAAACGAGAAGCGTTGGAATTGGGGGCCATCGGCTACGCACTGAAACCCGCCAAGCGGGAAGAGCTGGTCGCGGCGCTGCGGCGCATGGAAGCGACGTTTTCGCAAAGCCTGCGGCACGTACTGGTCGTCGAAGATGATCCGCGTCAACGGGAAAGCATCCGGCACTTGTTGAGCAATGGCGATGTGCAGATCACGGCGGTGGCGAGCGCGGGCGACGCGCTGGCGCGTCTCAAGGCCACGACCTTCGATTGCATGGTGGTGGATTTAAACCTGCCGGATTACAGCGGCTACGATCTTCTTGAAAAAATGTCCCAGGAGGAGGATGTGGCATTTCCGCCCGTGATCATCTACACCGGGCGTGTCCTAAACCGCGAGGAGGAGCAGCGGCTGCGCCGCTACTCCAAGTCCATCATCATCAAGGACGCCCGTTCTCCTGAGCGGCTATTGGATGAGGTGACGCTGTTCTTGCATCAAGTCGAAGCCAAATTGCCGCCTGAGCATCAACAGATGCTCAAAGCGGTGCGCGACAGGGAAAGCATTCTGGAGGGCCGCCGGGTTCTGGTCGTGGAGGACGATGTACGCAACGTCTTTGCCTTGTCGAGCGTGCTCGAGCCCAAAGGCATGAGCGTGGTCATCGCTCGCAATGGGCGCGAGGCGCTTGACGTCCTGACGCGTTCCTCGCAAGAACCGTCCAAGAGAATAGACCTGGTGCTGATGGATATCATGATGCCGGAGATGGACGGGCTCACCGCCATGCGCGAGATTCGCAAGCGCGGCGAATGGAAGACCCTGCCCATCATCGCGCTCACGGCCAAGGCCATGGCGGACGACCATGACAAGAGCTTGGCGGCAGGCGCGAACGACTACATCGCCAAACCCTTGGACATCGAAAAACTGCTTTCGCTGGTTCGCGTATGGATGCCGAAGTAACTCAGGCGGCCGCCGCGGGCCGCGAGTTTGACATTGAGTTCAAGCTGTTGATCGATGCCATCTATCACATGTACCACTATGATTTTCGTGGATATGCGCCGGCATCGCTGCGGCGCCGCTTGAAGACGGCGATGAGCCGCTTCGATTGCCGCACGCTGTCGCAGCTCCAGGACAAGGTCGTGCACGATTCGGCCACATTCTCCGCGTTGTTGGACTTCCTCACCGTACAAGTCAGCGAGATGTTCCGCGATCCTGCGTATTTTCTGGCGCTGCGCGAACGGGTGGTACCGTTGCTTCGCACCTATCCCTCGCTCAAGGTATGGGTGGCCGGATGTAGTGCGGGCGAGGAGGCGTACTCGCTTGCCATCCTATTGCACGAGGAAGATGTGTTGTCGAAGACCATCATTTATGCAACCGATATCAACACGCGCACGCTGCAGAAGGCGACGGCGGGAGTGTACGGCGTCGAGCGGATCGCGGGCTTTACGGCCAATCATCATAAGTCCGGCGCCCGCTCCTCCCTGTCGGACTACTATACTGCTGCCTATGGCAGGGCCGTGTTCAACAAGTGGCTGAAAGATCACATCGTTTTCTCCGATCACAGCCTGGCGACCGACAGCGTATTTGCGGAGGTGCAGTTGGTGTCCTGTCGCAATGTGCTCATTTATTTCAATCGCGCCCTGCGCGACCGCGCGCTGGGATTGTTTCGTGAGGCATTGTGCCGCCGGGGATTTTTAGGCATCGGCGTCAAGGAATCGCTGCGTTTCTCCTCGCAATCGGAGGCTTTCCTGGACTTTGCGCCGGCAGAACGAATCTTTCAAAAGAGGGCCGAGCTGTGAACTTGGCGGGCCGCATCGATGCAGTCGTCATCGGCGCATCCGCCGGAGGCGTGGAGGCGCTCACCGTACTGCTCCCCGCTCTCTCAGCAAGGTTGCGGCCGCCGGTTTTCGTCGTTCTTCACTTACCGCGGAACCGGCCCAGCATACTCGCGGAGATATTCGCAAAAAAATGCGCGGTACCGGTTCGGGAGGCTGAAGACAAGGAGATGGTGGCGCCGGGAACGGTTTACTTCGCGCCCAACGACTACCACCTGCTGGTGGATCAGGGCCCGCAGCTCGCGCTCTCCGCCGATGACCCGGTGCACCATTCGCGGCCATCGGTCGACGTGCTGTTCGAATCGGCTGCAGATGTCTATCATGACCGTCTCTTGGGCATCATCCTCACCGGCGCCAACGACGACGGGGCATCGGGCCTCGCGGCAGTTCACGATACCGGCGGTGTTACCATCGTGCAGCGACCCGATACCGCGCGCGCGCCGCACATGGCGCTGTCCGCGCTCAAGCTGCGGCCGGCGGACTGCGTGCTGACATTGGATGAAATCGCCGGCGTGCTGCAAACCTTGGACGCAAGTCCCACATCGATGCGGATGAGCTGAAAATATGGATACATCCGCGCTGCCCCCGATCAAGTGTTTGCTGGTCGACGACCTGGAGGAGAATCTGCTCGTGCTCTCGGCCCTGTTGGCGCGCCATGACGTGAACGTGTTGACGGCGCGCTCGGGCTCCGAGGCGCTGGAGCTGCTTCTGGTGCACGACGTGGCGCTCGCCTTTCTCGATGTCCAAATGCCGGATATGGATGGTTTCGAACTCGCCGAACTTTTGCGCGGCAGCGAGCGCACCCGGCACATCCCCTTGATATTCGTCACGGCAGGCGCGCGTGAACAGCATCGCCAATTCAAGGGATATGAAAGCGGCGCCGTGGATTTCATTTATAAGCCGATCGAACCTCACATCATCAAGAACAAGGCGGACGTGTTCTTTCAGCTATACCGGCAACGCCAGCTGCTGGCGCTGGAGCTCAACGATCGGACTGAAACTTTGCGGCTCAACGAAATGTTTACCGCGCTGCTGGCCCATGATTTGCGAAGTCCATTGAGTGCAATTCTGGCATCAGCGCATCTGCTTCAGCGCCGCAGCAGTGACCCAGCCGCTCTGGAAGCGGCCGCCCGCATCGTCACCAGCGGCAATCGCATGGCGAGCATGATCGAAGATATGCTGGACCTGGCGCGCGCAAGGCTGGGCGGGGGCATTCTCGTCAAGCGCGAGGCGACCGATTACAAAGCGCTGGTCGAGCGGGTGTTGCGCGAGCATCAGGCGGCAGCGCCGGATAAGCCCATTGAGGCTGTTTATGAAGGCACTTTCAGCGGTCACTGGGATTCGGAGCGAGTCGCGCAAGTGGTGTCCAACCTGATCGGCAATGCCTTCAGGCACGGCAGTCCCGCCGCACCGGTTGCGGTGCGGCTCGACGGCACGCGAGCAGACTCCGTCGTGCTGGTCGTCAAGAACGCAGGCACCATACCCCCCGGCATTCTCCCGCACCTCTTCGATCCTTTTCGAGGCGGCCAGCGCCAAGCGGGACGCGGCGAGGGCTTAGGTCTCGGGCTCTATATCGTTTCGCAAATCGTGCAAGCACACGACGGTGCGGTCGAAGTCAAAACAGGCGATGGCGATGAGACGGCGTTTCGCGTCCGGCTCCCGCGTGGCGAACCCTAGCCCTTGATCAACTCGCTCATGAGTGCTTCGATGTCGGCGGCTTCAAAGGGCTTGATGATGGAACGAACATTCGCGGCCCAGCTTTCGACGGCGAAATCCAGGTCATAGCCCGATGCAAGGATGATGGGCACGCGCGGCTCGAGCTCCAGGATGCTGCGCGCGAGTTCGATGCCGGACATGGCCGGCAGGCTCACATCCGTGATGACGAGATCGAATGGGTTCGCTGCAAACGCCTTCAACGCCTCTTCTGCGGAAGCACAGGACACGATTTGGCGCTGATCCTGCGCCAATAACTCGGACGTTATTTCACGCACGATGGCGTTGTCTTCAACGTAGAGAATTCGCAGCGGCGCTGACATGGGGGTTGCTGTGGGCGCGGTATCTTCGGAGGCGATACGAGGATTGTGGGTTATCAACGCGTCTTTTGCACGAGCCATAGACCCGGCTTGCCTTTTGGACTGAGGCCCAGGTGGACCAACGCCGACTTGCTTTCAAACAGCCGCGCGACCGGCAAACCCTCATGGTGGACGCGTCGCACGAAGTCCTGCACGGCCAGGCGAGATCGCATGCCATCCGCGCCTAATGCCGGCACCCGGACCGGTTCTTGGGAGCCGAGATTGTGGGAGCGCGCCATCGATGGGAACGAGGAGGTTTTCTCCGAAGCGTCGACCGCGGGAGAGGGAGCACGCAGGTCCAAATGTTGCCCCAGGGCTTGAATTTGGCTCATGGCGCGCGGCTGAACGGCGCGGTTCTGGGGCGGCGCCGCCATGGCTGAACTCAGGACGAGGAACGCTCCAGTCCCAGTCACGGTGGCCAAACCCCGTTTTGCCAAGCTCTTGCCCATGAGCCAGTTGACCACGAAGCCGGGGTCGCCTGCATTCGGTGCACTGACCCATTGACCGTAGGAAACGTCTTAGCGATTCGGTATCGGCGGATTCCTACACGAGGTGTGCTTTGCCGCGCAGAGTTCGAGATCAGCACTTTCCGGGTTATTCGCGCCATACGTACGCTAACGTACAGATACAGGCTTCGCCGAGGCGCAGCATCCTTGCCTCTGTCTGGCATTTCAGCTGGAACCAAACTGTTGGGGGATCGGGCTATGAAAACTAAATTGGCGCTGACTACATTGGCTTTTTGCGCTCTATTCGCCTCTGCCGCGGTCATGGCGGACAAGGATTCCGATACGGACCGCTCGCATCCGGCGAACTTCGTGAAGGATTCGGCCGTCACGACAAAAATCAAGGCGAAGCTGGCTGCGGAGCACATTACAAGCCTCGGACGAATCCATGTCGACACGGACAAAGATGGCGTCGTCTGGCTGAGCGGGACTGCAAGATCACAGGCTGCAATCGACAAGGCTGTTTCAATTGCACGCGATACGGAACATGTAGTCTCGGTTCACAACGACCTTAAGATCAAATCGGACGACTGAAGCTCCGACAGGCGCCGGGTTTTCGATGTCGATCGTGCGCGGCGCCGGTTCGTTCATTTTCCCAATTTGACGCCGGTCAGCGCGTCGAAGAGATTTCGGCTGGGATACTTTTTGCAGTCCCCCATGAGCGCGGACTCGAAGGTGCTGAGTGCGCCGGCGTCGAAGATGTGGCCGCCGGATTTCGCGACTGCGAATCCAAACAACCACATCATGATGGTGTTCGCGCTCTCGGCGTCCGATTTCACGAGATCCAGGTGGCGGGTTGCAAAGGTTTCGCATTCCAATCCCGTCAAGTCCATCGGATTCTTGGAATCGGATTTGACCACCGAGAGTGCATCAAAGAGGCTTTCGTTGGGGTTGTTTTTACATTCCGCATCCAGCGCAAATCCGAAGCCGGCGAGTGCGTTTCCATAC
>Ga0193726_1003413_pt1 | contig 10110 bp, 7 predicted proteins | sample H2c1metaG_FD_144928 | JGI IMG/M metagenome (GOLD analysis project Ga0193726, IMG submission 144928) | Soil microbial communities from a riparian zone of the East river system, Colorado, United States - H2c1 | ecosystem: Environmental > Terrestrial > Soil > Riparian zone | place: USA: East River... | reverse complement strand
GCAAGAGAACCCACGCTCCTGCCGGGATTCGGCCGTATCGTTCTTCCCAGCGCAGGATATCCTGCAAGGTGAGTAGACAATTCGGGTTCCTTGCTACCTCCGCACTCATGTCGATCACGCAGGCCGGCCCGACGAATTTATTAGCCGGAATGCGGTCCACCGTGTTATCCGGAAGGTCTTTTCCCGAAACCCAGTGGACTGGGGCATCGAAATGAGTGCCCGTGTGCTCGCCGGTCTCGAACCCATTCCAGTACCACGCGGGGCCGCGCTCGTCATAGCGCGACAGTTCCCATATCTTGAACGCGGGTGTGTTATTCCACTGCGTTGGCAGAGGCAACAAAGGTGTCTGCGGACTTAAGGGCTGGGTCAGATCCACGACTCGCAGCCGTCCAGTGGCAAGTTCCTCGAGTAAGGCGGCCAAGACGAGAGACATTGAAACTCCTCATAAATTGCTGCCGAAACTCCGTATTCGCTTGAGCGCGATCCGAACGCCGAGCGCTCTAGCGGGTTTTGAGTGACTGAATGTGTCGGCGGAATTGAAACCGATTCTCTACCAACGACAGATCCGTGACATAGGCGACGGGACCCTTGGCTTCGACTTTGGCGATGATTGTTGTCAGTTCGTTGCTCTTCACGGCATCGGTCACGGCGGCCTTAAAACTCTCCACGTCGCGCACTGTGGCTACTCGGGGGATGCCGGAGGAGCGGGCGATACCCTCCAAGTCCGTGCCAGTGCTGGTTGCCGTGGGAAAGCCGCCGACCGAGAGCAAGCTTTCATTGTCGAAAACAACATGCACCAGTTTCTTGGGTCGATAGCGTGCCATTGTGGTGAGAGTGCCAAGGTTCATTAAGAGCGAACCGTCGCCATCGAAGACGATCACTGTTTGTTCCGGCAGGCACAGAGCCAGACCCAAGCCCGTCGACGAGGCCAAGCCCATCGCATGTTGCAGGTAGAAGAAATTGGGGCGGTGACCCAAAGACTGCAGTTCAGCTGCAACGGCTCCCATGATCGTCACGACTAAACAGTTTTCCAGTTCCGGATAAACCGACCTCAGACAGTCAAGTCGGAGCATCACTGCTCCTCCCACATCAAATCGCGCGTCAACAAAAGCGCGACCGGCTGCAAACTGCTTTCGGCGAGGGCCTGTGCCTGCCGGATCCGCTTTTTCACAGTCTCGAACGCATCCAGGAAAAAGTAAGGAATGCCCAAAGCCCTCAAGAGCGGTTCGGTGACGTTGCCGCCCTGTGTCTGCCACGGATCGCGCTCGCCCATTGAGCCCCGGTAGCTGATCAGCATCAAGAGAGGAATCTTGTATAGATGCGCGAAAGAAACGATGCCGTTAATAGAAGCCAGGAAGCCGTGGTTCTGCATCAGCATCGCCGACTTGACTCCTGCAAAGTGTGCTCCGGCCGAAATCCCAACGCCTTCCTCTTCCTTTGCCAGCCGCACAAGAATCATCCCGGGATCTTCGTCCGCCAACCGGATAAGATGCACCAACCATGTCTCCGGAAGAGCCGAGACCAGGCGGATGTCGCATTCCTTCAAAGCATCGTAGATCAGCTTGGAACTGGTCGCGGATACTGGCATAGATTCGCTTTCAGGTTGACGCCCGTTGCAGCGGAGTATAGGTTTGGCGCTGCTCATTTTGCAAGACTGCTGGGCTAAGTTTTAGATTTCAATCAGGAGCACAAGTTTGGAAGCGCAATCTCAAGGCGTTCTCAATCCCGAGCTTCCGTCCGGATTCGATGCAGGCTTTCCGGTGGAAACCGTTCGCGCCGGTTTCCCGGCGCTGACGAGGCCTCCGGGATTCGTCTTTTTCGACAATGCGGCAGGCGCGCAGGTGCCACAGATCGTACTGGATGCGGTCAACCATCATCTCCTCGAGTGCAATGTGCAGCGAGGAGGGCGCTATCCGAAAAGCCGTGAAGTAGACGAAACGATTTTGCGCGCACGGCAGAGCGTCGCGGATCTTGTGAATGCGCGCGACCCGAGCGAGATCGCGTTTGGTATGAACGCCACCTCCTTTATCCGGTTGGTGAGTTTAGTGATCGGACAAACGCTCGATACGCGAAATGAGATCGTCGTCACCGATATGGACCACGAAGCGAACATCGCCACGTGGCTGGCGTTGGAGCGGAACGGGGCCAGTATCCTGTGGTGGAAAATGAGGGACGACGGGAATCTGCACGTGGACGACCTCGTGCCCCTGGTATCTTCAAAGACGCGTCTGGTGGCATGTACGCTCACGTCGAATGCTATCGGCTCGATTGTGGATGTTGAGGCTGCAGCAAGAGTCGCACATTCCTCTGGGGCCGAGATCTTCCTCGACTCCGTACATTACGGACCTCATGGTCTGATCGACGTCCAAGCTCTTGATTGCGACTACCTGGTGTGTTCGGGCTACAAGATTTTCTCGCCGCACATGGGCTTTCTCTGGGGACGTCGTGAGTTGCTGGAGATGCTTCCGACGTTCCGTGAGGATTTCATCCCCGACGAGCCACCCGGCAAAATTGAGGCCGGCACTTTCATTTACGAAAATGTGGCTGGGATGGACGCTGCGGTCTGCCATCTGGAAACTCTGGGCCGGAGTATGGCGGGGAATGATGCAACCATGAAATTAGGATCGAGGCGGTCAGCGTTGGAACACGCATTCGCCGCAATCCGCGCCTATGAAGGATCCCTTTCGCGTGAAATGCTTCGTGTTCTCAGCGATTGCGGCGCTATCGTCTACGGCATCGCTGACCGGGGCAGGATCAGTGAACGGGTCCCAACACTATGCTTTAGTCTCCCGAACGTGTCTCCGGCAAGAGTGACCGAAGAGCTCGCAAGACAGAATATTGGCGTGCGCGACGGCCACATGTATGCACCACGGTTGATGAATCGGTTGGGGCTTAGCCAGGAGAGCGGTGCAGTCCGGGCATCGTTGGTGCACTATAACACTCTTGACGAGGTGTGCCGGTTTGGAAGTGCACTGGCTGAGATCAAAGAGACATGCTGACCGACAGGCAAATCCTGGAGATTCGATCTCGCTTCAAAATCTTCAAACACAAAATCTATCTCAATAGTTGCTCTCAGGGACCGCTATCAGATGCGGTGCAGGAGGGCTTGGAAGATTTCGTTGCGAGCTGGCACGAGCACGGTTCGCCGTGGGAGTTGTGGGTGAACCACTATGAGGAGGCGCGAACCGCTTTCGCAAGGTTCATCAATGCCAGCCCGGAGGAAGTTGCCATTGTGACCAGCGTGTCGGCGGGCATCAATGGCGTCGCCAGCGCGCTGAACTTTCGAGAACGGAAGAAAGTTGTAATGGGTGAGTTCGAGTTTCCGACGATGGGCCATGTCTGGCTGGGGCAACGTACTCGAGGCGCCGAGGTGCAATTTGTGGCTGCCGAAGGCAACTGCATTCCCGCAGCCAATTACGAAGAGATGGTAGACCGCAACACGTGCATCGTCCCTCTCACCCATGTTTGCTTCAAGAACGGATTTCGTTCCGACGTGGCCGCCGTCGCGCAAATTGCCCACCGAGCCGGGGCCCTCGTAATGCTCGATGATTACCAGGACTGCGGAACCCGACCGGTTGACGTAAAAGCAATGGATCTGGACTTCTTTGTAACTGGGACCCTCAAATACTTGCTTGGCCCTCCGGGCCTCGCTTTTCTCTACGTGCGCCAAGAACTCATTTCGTCTTTGGACCCTACGGTTACCGGATGGTTCGGGCAGGCGAATCCGTTTGCGTACGATCCCACACTTTTCAATTTGTCCCCGAGCGCTCGAAGATTTGAGTCCGGCTCTCCATCCGTACCCAATGTGTACGCGGCACTACCCGGATTCCAACTCTTGCAAGAAATCGGGATGGAGAATGTGGCAAGCCACATCAAAACACTTACGGAATCGCTGCTAAGCCGTGCCCACGATTTGGGCATCCGCGCCAAAACGCCTGCTGATAGCGTGGGGCCACTGGTTGTCTTGCAGGCGAAAGATTCAACCTTACTGGTACAGAAACTCGCCGAAAACGGCATCGTCGCATCGAATCGTCACGATGGGTTGCGGATCTCGTTTCACGTGTACAACACCCTGGACGATGTGAAGGCGGTCGTGGAAGTCCTCAAAAGAAATATCTATCTCATGGTGCTTAACCCTGCCAGCGTTGAGAGCCATGGTTGACAGCTATGACTGATCAGCAGCGTTCAGCAGTCGGGACCACGCTTTCCGCAAAGGCTGTTCCCGAGGAAGTGGAGGGTCTCCACCTCACCATGATGGCGATTGGCGGCGCCATCGGTGTCGGTTTGTTCCTGGGAAGCAGTGTCACTATTCGCCTCGCTGGACCCGCCGTGATTCTTTCCTATCTTCTGGGAGCAGGTATAGCGCTGATCATGTCCTATGCGCTGGCGGAGATGGCGGTGGTCCATCCGGTCGCCGGTGCATTCGGAATTTACGCCGAAAAATATCTCAACGCGTGGGCGGGTTTTTCGGTTCGAGCAACGTACGGGGTCGCACAGATCATCGCTATTGGCGCTGAAGTCACTGCCGCAGGCATCTATATATCCTTTTGGTTTCCAAGTGTTCCGCAGTGGATTTGGGTTTTGCTGGTTTCAGCCGCTCTAGTCGCGCTCAATTCCATGCAGGTCAACCGCCTAGGCGAGTTCGAATATTGGTTCGCAATGATCAAGGTGGCCGCCATCATCGGCTTCATCATCGTCGGATTGTCTTTGATCTTTGGCATTGGCCCGCCTGCAGCCATTGGTCTGGCCAACTTAACTCAGCATGGAGGATTCCTTCCGGCAGGATGGAAGGGAGTCTGGCTTTCGCTCACCATAACTGTTACCAGCTATATGGGAGTGGAAATTATTGCTGTCACCGCTGGAGAGGCCGAGCACCCAGAGGTTAGCATTCCGCACGCAATGCGGAGCATTGTTTGGCGGCTCATTCTGTTCTATGTTCTGGCCATCGCGATCATGGTGACAATGGTTCCGTGGAACCGGACTGGTGGTTCGTCCACGCTCTCTGGCAGCCCTTTTGTCGCGGCATACGCTGCAGCAAATATACCGTTCGCTGCTGCGATCATGAACTTCGTAGTGCTTACCGCTGCCCTATCGAGCGTGAACACCAACCTGTACCTGTCAACCCGAATGCTGTTCTCTCTAGGGCAAGGAGGCTATGCGCCAGACTGGATGGGAAGAGTGAGTCGCAACGGCGTGCCGCATCGCGCGCTGCTGGCTTCAACCGCGGGAATCGTAGCGGCTATTCTGCTGGCTATCTTTGCGCCCAAGAATGCTTTCCTCATGCTCTATGGGACTGCGGTTGCCGGGATGCTTTTCGTGTGGCTGGTGATTCTCGCCACGCACCTCCGTTTTCGTAGGGCAATTACACACGAGCGACTCGTGTCTCTGCCCATGCGAATGTGGGCCCATCCTTTGTTCAGCGTTGTCGGTATTGTGTTGCTTCTGGCGATCTCAGTTACAACATTCTTTGTGGAAGGTTTGCGGTGGTCAGTTCCAGCATTTTCTGTTTTCTTGAGCCTTATCTCATTTTTGTACCTGTGTAGCAGGCGACGCAAAGCTGTTTAGGAAAACGCCCTGCCTCGCGGCCTCGAATGGCACTCTGCAAGGAAAGCGCGTAATGATCGAAGCCAGCGAAGAGGTTTACTCGTCACTACTCCGGCGATTCAAGGGTGATTTGATTCGTCCTGGCGACGGCGGGTACGAAGAGGCGCGTGGCATTTGGAATGGCATGGTCGCTCGTCGACCAGGGCTCATTGCGCGGTGCGCGGATATGAGTGATGTACAAAACGCGGTCCGTGCCGCCACTGAGGCGGGGATTCTGACTGCCGTCCGCTGTGGAGGCCATAGCCTCGCAGGCTTTAGCACAGTTGATGACGGACTCGTGATTGATCTGTCCCGAATGCGACAGGTTGCGGTTGATACCGAGGCGCGACGGGCCAGGGTCGCGGGCGGTTGTTTGTTGGAATCGATTGACAGCACAACGCAGAAAGCAGGACTCGTCTTTCCTGCTGGCGTCGTCTCCCACACCGGAGCTGCCGGATTGATCCTGGGTGGAGGAACTGGATGGCTCACTCGGAGATTTGGATTGTCCTGCGACAACGTCGAGGGATTCACACTCGTGACGGCAGATAGTTCCGTCGTGCACTGCAACGCAAAGGACAATGCGGATTTATTTTGGGCTCTCCGCGGCGGCGGCGGTAATTTCGGAGTGGTAACGGAATTCGAAGTGCGGCTCCATCCTCTTACCTCCGTTGTGCTTGCCGAAGGCTTAACTCCCGCGTCTGGTGTTCAGGGTCTCCTTCAATATTGGAGAGACTTCATGGCCGAGGCGCCAATCGATTTAAAGTGGAATATTGATCTCCGCCTTGCCCCGCACAAACAAACGGTCCCGATGGAACACCGCGGGCTTCCGATCGCTGGCAGTTCCTTGATTTGGACAGGTGATGCCCAAGCGGGGCGTCCGTTTTTGGAGCGCGCGCTGTCTATGTGCATTCCGTATTCTGTGAGCAGCAAGATTGTGTCGTTCATGAGTCTGCAAACCATGGCGGATTCCGCTTTCCCGCATGGCCGGCGCTATTACACAAAGTCGGGCTACTTTACTTATCTCGACAACAGCGTGATTGATCGCCTGATGGAGGCAGTCGCCACGATTCCGTCGTCGGAAACCCAGATTGAGCTGGCATATCTTGGTGGCGCTGCGTCGCGGATCGGCGCTGACCAGACTGCCTTCGGCGATCGTAGTGCGCCCTTCATGCTGAACCTGCTGGCGAACTGGTTGGAGCCATCGGGGGACGCCGGCAATATTGCCTGGATTCGCGAAGTTTTCAGCAGACTTCGCCCTGCAATGAAACCGGGTGTCTACGTAAATTTCATGAGCGGCGATGAGCAGGACCGCGTACCTGAGGCTTATCACGATCGGTGGGATCGCATGGTCGCGGTCAAGTCACACTATGATCCCAATAACTTCTTCCGGCTGAATCAGAATGTTCTGCCACGGAAGCCCGTGGAAAAAAACATCTAGCTCGCTCGCATCGCAGACGGGGAAGAGTCAACGTTAACCCTTCACTTTGCTCGTCATCGGGACACCTGATCGAAGGAAGCGGGGCAGGGTCGGGTATCAATCGGGCCGATGCGCTTGATACCAGACAATTCGGCACCCGTAGCATGTCCTCAAGTCGAGTCCTGCCCTCTGGAGAACTTCGGTAGCCCGATCTCCCGTGTCTTTGCGAATCCCAAACCAATCCATTCAGAAGTTACTTCCGTACTTGGTTTGTAGACGGCGCCAAGCGCTCGATCTGCGGCAGCCATTCCGGCCGCGTCCATCGCAGACTTAGGGGCAGAGGCAGCGTCGACAATTCACTTCCACGAGGCAAAATATGCACAAGTTGAAGAAAGTCATAGCCCTGGGTATGGCGCTGCTTATTCTGGCTCCGGCCAGCGTGTTTGCATCGAGCCATCGCGAGGCTCCCATCACAGCCTTGGACCGTACTGCGGATATCACCGACTGGTACGTCTTCGTCAGTTACGACCACCCGGATCGGGTCACGATGATTTTGAATGTCGATCCGTTTCTGGAGCCTTCAAACGGTCCCAACTATTTCCCATTCGATCCGAACGTGCTCTACGAAATGAAGGTCGACAACAATCAGGACGGAGTGGAGGACGTGACTTTCCAATTCCGCTTCTCCACCGAGATTCGCCAGCCCGGACTGTTCACCGGGTTTGTCGGCAATCTCGCGGGGTTTCCACCAATCACTTCGTTGGACGGAGCAGGGTCAGAGGGCCTGAGCTTGCGCCAGACCTACAACGTGATCATGGTTAAGAACGGGAAGTCCACATGCCTGACTTGTGGCCACACTTTGTTCGCCATGCCTTCCAACGTCGGCCCACGGACCATGCCCGATTATCAATCACTCTTCAACCAGGGTGTCTACAGCCTGGGGAACAACATTCGTGTTTTCGCCGGTACAGTCGATGACCCATTCTTTATCGACCTAGGGGCAGCATTCGACTCGCTGAATTTCCGCATGGGAGTCGGCGGAGTCCTGCCGCCGTCTGAAGATGCCGACGATACTCATAACTACGCCTCAGATGCGGTGGCCGGATTTAACGTGAATTCGATCGTGCTCGAGGTTCCGATCACAATGCTCACCGTGGATGGCAAGATTCACCCGGCAACGGACAAACAAGCGGTGATCGGGACCTACGGCGCAACCTCAAGGCGCCTCGTAACCGTCCGCCGGTCACCTTTTCCAGACAAAGACCAAGGTCCATTTCAGCAGGTGCAACGTGAGGGAAATCCGTTGATCAACGAACTGATTATCGGCACGGGATCAAAAGATCGCTTCAGTATGGATGATCCCAAGAACGATTCCCAATTCTCGACCTTCTTCCTCGATCCAGTCTTGGCGGGAGTGTTCAGTTCGATCGGCATTCCGGTTGCGCCAAATCCGCGTACTGATCTGCTGATCCTGGCTCAGTACGAAGCACCAATCTGTCCAGGTTGCGGGGCGGGCGATGTCGGCCCTGTCGCTGATCTGCTTCGCCTGAATACCGGGATTCCTCCAACTCCCGTGGGCAGCCAGAAGCGGCTCGGGTTTCTGGTTGGAGACACTGCCGGATACCCGAACGGGCGAAGGCCTATCGATGATGTGGTGGATATTTCGTCGCGTGCGGTGGCCGGCATCCTGGTCGACGCGGTAAAGTTCGGCACCGCCATCGGCGATGGAGTCCAACTGAACCCTGAGGGTTATGGCGCAACTTTCCCTTACGTTATGCCTGCCAACAGCGGACGCAACTCTGTCCACATCGGCCCGGGCCAAGCTGGTTGCACAGGACAGACCAATGGGATCTGCCCCGTTAACTAGCCCAATCATCGTGGCCGCTGACAGCGGCCACGATTTATTCGAAAAGAGGATTGTCATGAAGAAACTGATTGCGCTATCGCTATTATCTTTCGCCACCATGGTGACGGCCCAAACGCCTGTGGCCGAAAAGTCAGCTGTCTCTCCAGCCGAGCAAAGCATCACCGCCGCAAAAAAGGAAATTGAGAAAAAGCCCACACAATTTTCCGGCTATAACCAACTTGCCATCGCGCTCTCGCGGCGCGCGCGTGAGACGTCTGACGTCAGCTACTACATGCAGGCTGAAGATGCATTGAAGAAGTCTCAGGATCTCGCTCCCAACAATCTTGAAGGAGCGAAGATCCACGTCTGGCTCCTCCTTGGTCGACACGAATTCCCCGCAGCCCTTGAGGCCGCAACAGCCTTGAACAAGAAAATTCCCGACGATGTTCTGGTCTACGGTTTTATGACTGACGCCAACGCCGAACTCGGGAACTATGAAGCGGCGGAGCGAGCCGCCCAGTGGATGCTGAATCTCCGCCCTGGCAATCTCCCCGGCATGACCCGAGCCGCCTACCTGCGCGAATTGTTTGGCGATGTGGACGGCGCCTATGACTTGATGGACGCAGCTTATCAAGCCACAGTCCCGACCGAAGTCGAAGATCGCGCATGGATTCTCGCCCAGATGGGTCATCTGCGCTTTGTCGCCGGGCGAACCGACGATGCCGAGAACATTCTGCGGCAGGCTCTCGCTCTTTTCCCGGGCTACCACTACGCCTTGGGAAACCTCGCCAAGGTTCGCATTGCCCAAAAGCGCTACCCAGAGGCGGTTACGCTTCTGCAGCAGCGATACGACGCCGCGCCGCACGCTGAAAACCTTTACGACCTGGCGGAAGCCCTCGAATTGGCAGGCCGCGACGCAGACGCGAAAAAGGCCTTTGCAGAATTCGAAGTCAAATCGCTTGCGGAATCTGCTCGAAAAGATAACTCCAGCCGCGAATTGGTCTTCTACTATGCCGACCACGCGCACTGTCCCGCCAAAGCTCTGGAAATCGCCTTGCAGGAATTCGCTTGGCGCCACGACGCTTATACACTCGATGCTTACGCGTGGGCTCTTCACGTCAATGGACGAGACGCAGAAGCCCGCAAAGAGATCGAAACGGCTCTCGCCGTGGGCATTCGCGATGCCCGAATCTTCGCTCATGCGGGAGAAATCGCGCTGATGTTGGCAGACCGAGCGGCTGCCGAGCGCTATCTGCAGCAGTCG
>Ga0193726_1003412_pt1 | contig 10112 bp, 10 predicted proteins | sample H2c1metaG_FD_144928 | JGI IMG/M metagenome (GOLD analysis project Ga0193726, IMG submission 144928) | Soil microbial communities from a riparian zone of the East river system, Colorado, United States - H2c1 | ecosystem: Environmental > Terrestrial > Soil > Riparian zone | place: USA: East River... | reverse complement strand
TGTTGCTCCGTCAGGCCGGCCGCCGGATGAACAGCATGTCCCAGGGCGGGCTGCCGGTCGACGTGGCCGAGACGATCGCCTGGTTTGCTGCCCCCGGCTCCGACGGCGTGACCGGCAACGTCGTGCGAGTCTGCGGCCAGAGCCTTCTGGGGGCCTGAGAGATGACCACCTCCCTGCCAACCGTCCCGTCAACCGGCTCGGTCTATCGCCGCGCGGTCGGCGGTCTCGTCCGGCGCCGTCCCAACGACGCGGAGCTGCCCGAAGGCGCGTTGGAAGTCGCCGACGTCGGAGTCACGGTCGCCGAGCTGGCCGCCTACGACCGCGTCTGCGGGTTCCGGCTCACCGACACGTTGCCGGCGACCTACCCGCACGTCCTGGCGTTTCCGATCGCGATGCACCTGATGAGTGACGCAACGTTTCCGTTCGGCGTGATCGGTCTCGTGCACATCGCGAACACGATCACGCTGCGGCGGCCCATCACGGTCTCCGAACGGTTGACGTTCACGGTTGCGGCCGAGCAACTGCGCCCGCACGATCGTGGCCGGCAATTCGACATCGTGGCGACGGCGTCAACCGGTGGCGAGGAGGTGTGGCGGGGAGTCTCGACCTATCTGCACCGCTCCAAGGCTCCGGCCTCGGAACGCAGTGTTGCCGAGCGCGCCATTGCCGAGCCGCCCGAGGCCAGCGCCATCTGGCATGTCGGTCGCGACGTCGGCACCGAATATGCGCAGGTCTCCGGCGATCGCAATCCGATCCACATCTCGATGCTGGGCGCCAGGGCATTCGGGTTCTCCCGACCGATCGCACACGGTATGTGGTCGGCCGCGCGCTGCCTGGCCGCGCTCGAGGGAGAGCTTCCGGACGCGTACACCTATGACGTCGCCTTCAAACGCCCGATCCCGCTGCCGTCAACGGTGGCCTTCGCCCGGCGCGGTCCCGAGATCACGCTGACCAGCGCAAAATCCGGCGCCCCCCACCTCCGCGCAACCCTGACCCCCCTTTAGTGATCGTTGCGTCCTTCATGTCGTTAGAACGACATGAAGGACGCCACGATCACGGAGGTGGGAGTGGTTACGGAGCTATCCGGATTGCGGCCTTCACGCCAGCTCGGGCTCGTTCCAGGTAAGCCTCGACCACCACACGAACGACCGACTCGGGAGCGCCGCGGATCTGGCTTGGCGGAAAGTGGAGTACGACCGCGCCATGACTGGTCAGCAGATTATTGCGCCGCATCGTCTCCTCCCAGTCTGGAAGTGCCAGGTGGTGGGCCTTCGAGTCGACTTCAAGCGCGATTCCGGCGTCGTCGATCCATCCATCCGGCGTCGGCAAATTGGTGCCGTCGAAACTCAGGAGCCGTGCGTTCCACCTGATGGCGGGGATCACCGACGAGCCGTCGAAGAGGTCACGAAGCTCTGCCTCCGGCGCCGATCGAGCGCCGCCGTCAAGATCGGCGATAACGCGGCGCATGAGTTGACTCCCGCGGCGCGGCGCCCGATCGAGCTCAGACGCCAGTTGATCGGTAGTTACGAGCCGGCGCTGCACCACCTCGGCCGCCATCGCCCGGACGTTCGCCAAGGTGGCTGCCGAACCATCTCGAGGCAAGAGCCCGGACTCGATAACTGCTCGCGTTAACGAGGTCACGACCAACGGCGGGCGGGCGACCGCGTCGTCATCGAGTCGACTCGTTCGTCGGATGACCACGAAGTCTCGCGAGGACACGTGACGGCGATGCGAGACCAAGACATGAACTTGTGGGTCGTCGGGCGCATAACGAAGCCCATACCAACGAAGGGCAGCCGGCCCCGTCAGCTGAGCGCCTTGGCCTGCATACATCCACGCGGCAATCTCTCGCTGCTCATCGGTCAACTGGCCGTCGAAACGCGCGTAGATCGATGGCAGGACGGCCTGCCATCGGCGGGACGCCAACCGGGCACGCAGCATCGCATCAGTGACTGCAATGCCAGCTACTTGGTCGCGACGAACGATGCCGAGCTGAGCATGGAGGAGTTCTGAGATGTCAGGGCGTAGTCGTCGTACCGGCACGCCCGCAGCGTCGCGCACAAAGTAACCCACCGCCACTCTCAACGAAGCGTCTGTGGATAACTGCCAGTGATCGATGCGTCCTTCATGTCGTTCTAACGACATGAAGGACGCATCGATCACTAAAAGCTAGGCGGCTGCCATGTGGCGCCGTCCAGCATCGTCGCCGCTCCCAGCCAGACGATGTTCATCAAGCGCGTCGCGACCTGATCGGGCTGCTCCGACGGGTTATCCACCAGCCAATCGGCCAGCGACTCCGAAGCACCCACCAGGGCATATGCCAAGCCGCTCACGTCCGCCAACCGCGGGCGACGGCCGCGCACCTCGACCGCGCGCGAGAGCAGGCCGGTGACGACGTCGACCATGCGGGCCCGCATCCGCGCGTGCTCGGACGCGAAGGGGCCCTGCTCCTGCCGGTAGAGCACGGACCACCCGTCCCGATGCACCGCCACGAAGCCGAAGAACGCGCGCAAGCCCTGCCACAACTGCTCGTCCGGGCCGAGGCCGGCGTCGACGACATCGACGATCGACTGCATCAGCCTGGTCCCCTCGCGGTGCAGGCACGCGACGAAGAGGTCTTCCTTCGTGCCGAGGTAGGCGTAGACCATCGGTTTCGACACGCTCGCCCGCGCCGCGATGTCGTCCATCGAGGCGGCGTGGAAGCCGAGGCGCGCGAATTCGACCACGGCCGCGTCGAGCATCTGCTGCTCACGAACGGCCCGCGGGACCCGCTTCGACGGCGCGAGGTTTACGTCTGGCACGCTTGCCAGCATACCTACCCGCGCGTAAGGTTACGCACGAGTAACTTACATTCACCGGTACGGAGGACCCACCATGGCCGATATCGACCTGTCCAACTTCGCCTCGATCGAGCCGAAGCAGTTCGCTGCGATCGTCAAGAGCGCATCCAATGACCAGATCAATGCGGCGCTGGCGGGCGATATGCGCGACAAGGTTCTGACCGAGATCTTCAGCCGCATGCCGGCACTGTTCCGGGCCGACCGTGCGGGCAACACGAGCGCCGTCATCCACTGGAACGTCGGCGACGGGCCCGACGGTCGCGTCGACTCCTACGAGCTCGTGATCGCCGATGGCAAGTGCGTCCTCTCGCCGAAGCCCGAGCACGAGCCGAAGCTCGCCCTCACCCTGGGCCAGGCCGACTTCCTCAAGGTCGTCTCCGGCAACGCCAACCCGGTGATGATGTTCATGACCGGCAAGCTGAAGGCCAAGGGTGACCTGGGCCTTGCCGCGAAGATCGCCGACCTGTTCGACATCCCGAAGAACTGAGCAGCTCGTGGCTGAGTTCTCCTTGGACTTCAACGAAGAGCAGCGCGATCTCCGCGATTGGGTGCACGGCTTCGCCGTCGATGTGGTGCGCCCGGCTGCGGCCGAGTGGGACGAGAAGGAAGCCACGCCGTGGCCGATCATCCAGGAAGCCGCCAAGATTGGTCTCTACGGCTTCGAGTTCCTCGCGACCGTCAACGCCGACCCGACCGGCCTCTCCATGCCGATCATGCACGAAGAGCTCTTCTGGGGCGATGCGGGCATAGGCATGGCGATCATGGGTACCGGCCTCGCGGTCGCCGCGATCTTCGGCAACGGCACGCCCGAACAGCTTTTCGAGTGGGTGCCACAGTGCTTCGGCGATGCTTCTGACCTGAAGCTCGGCGCGTTCTGCTCGACCGAGCCCGAAGCCGGTTCCGATGTCGCCGCGATGCGCACCCGTGCGCGTTACGACGAGGCGACCGACGAATGGGTCATCAACGGGCAGAAGGCCTTTGCGACGAACGGCGGGATCGCCAACATCCACGTCGTGACCGCGTCGGTCGAGCCCGAGTTGGGTTCACGCGGGCAGGCCGCCTTCATCGTGCCGCCGAACACGCCCGGCCTGGTCGGCTCCAAGAAGCTACGCAAGCTGGGTCTGCGTGCGTCACACACGGCCGACGTCTTCCTCGACGACGTCCGCGTGCCGGGCCGCTGCCTGGTCGGCGGCAAGGACAAGCTCGACGAGCGACTCGCACGTGCTCGCGAAGGCAAGCGCGCTTCCGGTTCGGCGGCGATGCGCACGTTCGAGTCGACCCGACCGGCCGTCGGCGCGCAGGCGCTCGGCATCGCCCGGGCGGCCTATGAATACTCGCTCGACTATGCGAAGACCCGCGTCACGTTCGGCCGGCCGATCATCGAGAACCAGGCGATCGCCTTCACGCTCGTCGACATGAAGACGGAGATCGACGCCGCTCGCCTGCTCGTGCACCGGGCCGCGTGGATGGCACGCAACTCCCGTACGTTCGAAGCCGCCGAGGGTTCGATGAGCAAGCTGAAGGCCAGCGAAGTCGCGGTCCGCGTGACCGAACAGGCCGTCCAGATCCTTGGCGGCGCCGGCTACGTGCGCGAGCACCCGGTCGAGCGGTGGTACCGAGACTCCAAGATCTACACGATCTTTGAGGGTACGTCCGAAATTCAACGCCTCGTCATCGCCCGCGCGATTTCGGGTATGCAGATCCGGTGACCGGCCCGGTCGGCTCGGCCCTGGACGCCGCACATTCGCTTGCCACGATGGCAGCGCGCGGCCTCCTTCAGCCGGGCCGACCGGACCGCGTCGCCCGGCAGTTGCTGGCACTGCGGCGCTGGGGCTACGGGATCGCGGCCGAGACCCGCTCGGCCGCAGCACGTGAGCCGCACCGCGAAGCCGTCATCGATCCGGACGGCTCGCTGACCTATCGCGAGCTTCTGAACATCGCGACCGACCGGGCACTGCGCTGGCGCGACGAGGGCGTCGGGCCCGGCACCCGGCTTGGACTCCTGCGGCGCAACGGCCGCGATTTCATCATCGACCTCATCGCAGCCGGCCTGCTCGGCGCCGACATGGTCCTCGTCAACACGAGCCTGTCCGCCGCACACATCGACGCGATCGTGGCCGAACATCGGCTGACCCGGCTGGTGCACGATGACGAATTCGCAACCATCCGGCCAACGCCGACCTCGATCCCAGCACCGCCGCCCGGGCCGGCGACAGCGGCAGCGCCGGCAGTGCCACGAGCGTCGATGCCGTCGCGGCGGCTGGCAAAGCCTCGGCCGCTCGCGCCTCCGCAACGTGACGGCCGCACGATCGTGCTCACCTCCGGCACGACCGGCACACCGAAGGGCGCGCTCCGCCCTGCCACACCCGGCCTCGGACCCCTGATCAGCGTCATCTCCAAGATCCCGCTGCGAGTCGGCTCCCGCGTCATGATCTCGGCGCCGATGTTTCACACCTGGGGTCTCGCCGGCCTCCAACTGGCGCTCGCGATGCGTGCGACGATCGTGCTCCGGCCCAGGTTTGCCGCCGCCGATGTCGTGGACACCCTCGTACTCCAGCGGTGTGACGCACTGTTCGCCGTACCGGTGATGCTGTCGCGAATGCTCGACGAACCGCGCCGATCGACGCACCTGCGAGTGGCCGCGGTCAGCGGTTCGGCCCTGCCCGGGGATCTCGCGCACCGATTTATGGATGCTTACGGCGACGTGCTCTACAACCTTTACGGGTCGACCGAGGCGTCCTGGGTCAGCATCGCGGCGCCCGCCGATCTGCGGCGTGATCCGACAACTGCCGGCCGTCCACCGCGCGGCACGGTCGTGCAGATCCTCGACACGGACGGGCAGCCGGCCGAGCGCGGCGGCATTTATGTCGGCAACGAAATGCTCTTCGATGGCTATACGAACGGGGTCGACCGGGATCGACGTAATGGTTTGCTCTCGACGGGAGATATCGGGCACTTCGACAAGGACGGCCTCCTCTTCGTTGACGGTCGCGCGGACGACATGATCATCTCGGGCGGCGAGAACATCTACCCGTCCGCGGTCGAACGCGTGCTCGCGGCGGTGCCGGGTGTTGATGACGTCGCCGTCGTTGGCGTACCCGATGCCGAATTCGGGCAGCGGCTTGCGGCCTGGGTTGTCTGCCAGCCGGGTGCGACGCTGACCGCCGACGACGTCCGGGCCGCGGTGCGCGCACACCTTTCCGCCTTCTGCGTCCCGCGCGACGTGCACTTTATCGACGAGCTGCCACGCAACGCCACCGGAAAGGTCGTCACACGCGACCTGCCCGGCCGATGACCTGGGCGACCGCCGCTCGCTAAGCTCCGCCGACCTATTAGCGGAGGCCGGAGTCGATGAAGCAAGTCGTGATCCCGATGGAACCGGCTCGGCGATGGCGACGAGAAGACCTTGGTATGAAGATCATCATAGGCGCGCTGCTCACTGTGCCGTCAATGGTCTGGGATAGCGGCTTCTTCCAATCGGTTTTTTGGCACCCGCTGAACGTAGTGGGCACCGCGATGCTGGTCAGCGTGGCGATTCGCACATTCCGGCGGCGGCAGATGGTCCTGCGTGACGGCTCGCTACGGATCTTCGACGTCACCCGTGACCACCTGCGTCACCTGGGCACGACCATTGTCGTGCCCAGAAGTGCCATCCGTCAGGTTGAGCTGATCGGGAGCCCGGTCGAGCCGGTGACTGCCGGGGCGTCGGCGCCTTACGACCCCAACGACGCGCTGGCCAACTGGATTCGCCATGAGGCGTCCGGCGCGCAACGGCGCGCCGAACTCGCCCAACCGATCCTGCTGCCAGCGCCCAACCTGCGGATCGAGCTGAGTGACCCGAGCGCGCCCTACCTTCGCAACCGGATCTGGCGCCGGCAGCCGTGGTGGATGAAGAAGCCGCCCGGACTGAGCCGGCGGCGGCAGCAGCCGGCGCCCGTCGCCGGCTCCGGACGCGTCCGAGGTGGTAAAACCCGAGTTGTGCTCCGGCCCGTGCCGCCGCGCGAAATTCTAGTCGACGTCGCGGACCCCGCGGGCGCATATGCACAGGTCACGTCCTGGCTCGCAGGTCGGCACGGTTAACGGTCGCGCGGCTTTGACCTCGGCGATACCATGCCTCATGTCTTTGAAGCGCTCCGTGAAGTCACTGCTCGCCATCGCGTCCATAGCGTTGATCACCGGCGCGCTCGGCGCATGCCACAAGTCCTCGACCTCAACCTCGACTGCCGACAGCGGGCCCCTGCCTGCTGCGTCCGACCTGATCACTCAGGCTTCCACGGCAATGAGCACGGTTCAGACGGTGCATTTCACGATCGCCATCGACGGCACCATCGCCGGCCTGGCCGTCCACAAAGCCGACGGTGTCCTGACGCACGCGGGCGAGGCCAAGGGCTCGGCGACGATCACCTACCTGGGTGCGACCATCGAGGCCGACTTCGTCGTCGTCGGTGACTCCTTCTATCTGAAGGCGTTGACCGGCGGCTACCGGAAGTTGCCGCTCTCGTCGGCTTCCTCGATCTACGACCCGTCGGCCATCCTCGACCCGAACCGTGGCATCCCGAAGTTGCTGTCGACCGCGACAAACACGAAGACGGTCGGTGCGTCGACGATCGACGGCAAGACCGCGTATCAGGTGTCGCTGACACCCGACCCCGACGCGGTCAAGTCGCTGATCCCCGGTGCCGGAGCCGGCACGACCGGCTCGATCTGGATCGACAAGGCATCTGGACACGTCGTCAAGGCCGTCTTCTCGGTGCCGAATTCCGGCGGCAAACCGGTGACGGCGACGATCACCCTCGACAACTACGACGCGCCAGTGACCATCAGTGCTCCAACCTCCTGAGGTAGTCGCGCCAGAGCCTGAGATCGCGGACCACCCCGGGCGCCGGCTGGCGCTCGGAGCCGGTGGGCTAGCCGTCCTGCTCGCGGCGATGGATGCCTACGTGGTCGTCAGCTTGTTCGTGACGATCCTCGAAGACCTGCGGATCCCGGTAAACCACCTGGAACGCGCGACGCCGATCGTCACCGGATATCTGCTCGGTTATGTCGCCGGAATGCCGCTGCTTGCGCGCGTCTCCGACCGCTACGGTCGCCGCATCGTGATCTATCTGAGCCTGGCCGGCTTCGCGGCCGGATCGGCTATCACCGCGTCGGCACACAGCGTTGACCTGCTGGTTGGCGGCCGTGCGCTGCAAGGCCTCGCGGGCGGTGCCTTGCTTCCCGTGACGATGGCGCTGGCGGCCGACCTGTTTCCGCCAGCGCGCCGCGCGGGCGTGCTCGGCGGCGTCGGTGCAGCTCAAGAGCTCGGCAGCGTCCTCGGGCCGCTCTACGGCGCCGGCCTGGCCGCGCTGATCGGCTGGCGCGGCATCTTCTGGATCAACATCCCGCTCGCGGCACTCGCCGCGCTCGCGGTCTATCGCGCGGTGCCGTCCCGAGCCGAGCGCCACGACGGATCGGACCGACCGCGCGTTGACGTGGTCGGCGGCGTGCTCCTCGCGCTCGCACTCGCCGCGTTCGTCATCGCATTGAATAACCAGCACCCCGAGAACGGCGTTCTCTCTGCCCAAGGGCCGGCGCTGCTGGTCATCGGCGGAGTGCTCGTCGTGGCGTTTGCCGGCTGGGAGTGGCGGGCGCACACGAAACTCCTGGACCTGACCGACGTCAAGAAGGGCGTCTTCTTCGCGGCACTCGGCGCCAGCCTCTGCGCCGGTGCCGCCCTGCTGGTCACGCTCGTCTTCGTGCAGCTTGACGGCCAGCTGATCCTGAACAAGTCGGCGGCCGATGCGACCCTTCTGCTCGCCCGGTTCCTAGTGGCGCTGCCGATCGGGGCACTCGCCGGTGGCTTCGCCGTACGCCGGCTGGGAGCCCGCTGGGTAGGGGCGATCGGGCTCGTGATCGCGGCGGCCTCGTACGTGCTGATCGCCTATTGGCCGCGGAACGTCCTCTCCGCGACCTACGTGTTGGGTCTGCCGCGACTGGACACCGACCTCGTCCTCGCGGGCCTCGGCCTCGGCCTGGTCATCGCTCCGCTGTCCGTCGCCGTCCTGCGCATCGTCCCGGCCGCCTCGCACGGCATCGCATCCGCCGCTCTGGTCGTCGCCCGGATGATGGGCATGCTGCTCGGCGTTTCGGCGCTAGCGGCATGGGGACTCCACCGCTTCGACTCGCTGACCGCAAACCTGCCGACGCCGCTGCCGATCGGGATGACCGCGAGCGAATATGCCGCTAAACTCGCCGCCTACGAGAATGCGCTGGTGGGCGCCTACCAGAGCGAATTTCGCTCGATCTTCCTGGTGACGGCGGCCGTGTGCGCAGCGGGCGCGCTGATGACGCTCGCGATCGGCGGCCGGAGTAACAGCTAGATCGGGACGTGGACCTCGCCCGAGACCGCGGCCAATGCGATGTCGCCGCGGTGCTGTGAGCCGGCGAGCGAGATGCCATCGACGATCTCGTAAGCGGCGGCCCGGGCGGCGGCCAGCGTAGGCCCCGTACCCAGGCAGCAAAGAACCCTGCCACCGGCGGACCGCAACGTGCCGTCTTCGGGTGCGCGTGCCGTGCCCGCGTGCAGCACGCCGTCACGGTCGGCCCCGGAAATGAGATCGCCGGTCTGCGGCACCTGCGGGTAGCCGGACGACGCGATCACAACCGTGACCGCCGACTCATCGCGCCAGCGCAGCGGTGGTTGCTCACCGAGCGCGCCGAGCGCCGCTGCGTGCAGCAGCCCCGCCAACGGCGTCTCCAGCAGCGCGAGCACGACCTGCGTCTCCGGGTCGCCGAAGCGGCAATTGAATTCGATCACCTTCGGCCCGGCTGCGGTCAACGCGAGACCGACATAGAGCACGCCCGTGAACGGCACGCCGCGGCGCGACATCTCCGCGAGCGTCGGTGCGACCACGGTCGCCATCACGTCGTCGACCAGATCCTTCGGCGCCCAGTCGAGGGGTGCATATGCGCCCATGCCGCCCGTGTTGGGGCCTTCGTCGCCGTCGCCGATGCGCTTGAAATCCTGTGCGGGCATGAGCGGCACGCCGATCTTGCCATCGGTGACGACGAGGAGCGAAACCTCGGGACCCGCCAGGTATTCCTCGACGACGAGCCGATGCCCGGCCTCGATGGCCTCGCGGGCGTGATCGATGGCGGCGTCGCGATCGGATGTCACGATCACACCCTTGCCCGCTGCCAACCCGTCGTCCTTCACCACAAATGGTGCACCGAACTCATCAAGCGCTGCATCTACATCCGACAGCGAGGTGCACGTCCGCGCGCCCGCGGTCG
>Ga0193726_1003411_pt1 | contig 10115 bp, 10 predicted proteins | sample H2c1metaG_FD_144928 | JGI IMG/M metagenome (GOLD analysis project Ga0193726, IMG submission 144928) | Soil microbial communities from a riparian zone of the East river system, Colorado, United States - H2c1 | ecosystem: Environmental > Terrestrial > Soil > Riparian zone | place: USA: East River... | reverse complement strand
TGGTCGTGCTTGGCCTGATCGCTGTGGGCCGGTCTGTCCGGGTGGTGCAGCAGTACGAGCAGGGCATTATCTTCCGCTTCGGCCGGGTCCTACCGGGGACGCGCAGCGCGGGGCTGACCCTGATCCGCCCGTTCGGCGACCGGATGCAGAAGGTCAATATGCAGATTGTCGCGATGGCGGTGCCCGCTCAGGAGGGCATTACCCGCGACAACGTCAGCGTCCGGGTCGACGCGGTCGTGTACTTCCGGGTGGTGGACCCGATCAAGGCCACCATCAACGTGCAGAACTACCTGTTCGCCATCTCGCAGCAGGCGCAGACGTCGCTGCGGTCGATCATCGGCCAGTCGGAGATGGATCAGCTGCTGGCCGAGCGGGATCAGGTCAACCGGAAGCTCCGGGAGATCATCGACGAGCCGACCGAGGGTCCCTGGGGAATCCGGGTCGAGCGGGTCGAGATCAAGGACGTCTCGCTGCCCGAGGGCATGAAGCGGTCCATGTCCCGGCAGGCCGAGGCCGAGCGCGAGCGGCGCGCCCGGATCATCACCGCCGACGGCGAGTACCAGGCGTCCAAGCGGCTGGCGGCGGCGGCCAACGTGATGGCCAGGGACCCGGCCGCGCTCCAGCTGCGGCTGCTGCAGACGGTGGTCGAGGTGGCCGCCGAGCGTAACAGCACGCTGGTCATGCCCATCCCGGTGGAGCTGCTCCGGTTCTTCGACAAGATGACGCCGCCCCAGCCGGCCGGGGAGCCGAAGTCGGCGGCGGACTCGGCGTCGATGGCCGACTTCGGCGACGCGGAGGTGGCTGCGGCCGAGGCGGATGCCGAGATCGGCGGGGCCGCGGCCGACCCGATCGCGATCCCCGAGGTCCCGAAGATCCCGGAGCTGTCCCCGGTGGAAAAGGGCGAGGTCGGAACCGCGCCCGGCACCACCTCGGCCCCGGCGGCGCAGGAGGCCCCGGAGGCCGAGAAGGGCTCCTAGGCACGGCCGGGCGCCCAGGCACTAGGGTTCGGCTATGGCGAAGTGGGAGTACGCAACGGTGCCGCTGCTGGTGCACGCGACCAAGCAGATCCTCGACAACTGGGGCGATGAGGGGTGGGAGCTCGTGGCCGTCGTGCCCGGGCCGAACCCCGAGCAGCTGGTCGCCTACCTGAAGCGGGGCAAGGAGTGACGGCCGGCGGCCCGGAGCAGCGGCTGGCCGAGCTCGGCCTGACCCTGCCGGAGGTGACCCGGCCGCTGGCGGCTTACGTCCCGGCCGTCCGCACCGGCAACTACGTCTACGTGTCCGGCCAGCTGCCGATGGTCGACGGGAAGCTGCAGGCCACCGGCAAGGTCGGCGCGCAGGTCGACGTCGACCGGGCCAAGGCGCTGGCCCGGATCTGCGCGCTGAACGCGCTGGCGGCGGCGGCCTCGGTGGCCGGCGGCCTGGCCGGGATCACGCGCATCGTCAAGGTGACCGGCTTCGTGGCCAGCTCGCCGGACTTCACCGACCAGGCGCTGGTCGTGAACGGCGCGAGCGAGCTGCTGGTGGAGGTCTTCGGCGAGGCCGGGCAGCACGCGCGCAGCGCGGTCGGGATGGCCGTCCTGCCGCGTGACACCCCGGTGGAGGTCGAGCTCATCGCGGAGGTCGCCCCCGCCGCGGGCGCCGCATGACCGAACCCGAGACGGCCGGGCCCGAAGTCGTGCGGGTCCCGTTCCCGCTGAAGCTCGGCCAGCCTGGCCTGGACGTCCTCGACGGCCGGGCCGCGCCGGTGGCCGCCCGCGACGCGGCCACGGTGATGCTGCTCCGCCCGGGCCCGGCCGGCCTGGAGGTCTACATGCTGCGCCGCCAGGCATCGATGGCGTTCGCGGCCGGGATGAGCGTCTTCCCGGGCGGCTCGGTGGACGCCCGGGACGCCGACGAGGACGTGGCGTGGGCCGGGCCGGACGCCGAGCAGTGGGGCCGGGTCCTGGCCGCGCCGCCCGACCTGGCCCGGGCGCTGGTGTGCGCCGCGGTCCGCGAGACGTTCGAGGAATCCGGCGTCCTGCTGGCCGGGGAGACGCCCGATACCGTCGTGGCCGACCCGACCGGCGACGACTGGGAGCGGGACCGGAACGCCCTGCTCGACCGGTCCCTGTCGCTGGCCGAGCTGCTCGCCCAGCGGCACCTGGTGCTGCGCTCTGACCTGCTGCGGTCGTGGTCGCGCTGGATCACCCCGGTCTTCGAGCCGCGCCGGTACGACACCCGGTTCTTCGCCGCCGCGCTGCCCGCCGGCCAGCGGACCAGGGACGTCGGCGGCGAGGCCGCGGCCGTGTACTGGACCGGGCCGCAAGAGGCCCTGGAGACCGGGCGGCGCGGCGAGATCGCGCTGCTGCCGCCCACCGCGGTGACGCTGGCCGAGCTGGCCGCCTGCGGCGGGATGGACGGCGCCCTGGCCCGGGTCCCCGACGCGGGCGCCCGCCGTCCTGAAGTGCTGCGCCGCGACGGCGCGGCGTGGCTGACCGTGCCCGGAGTATCGGAGTACCCGCTGTGACCCAGCCTCCCGCCGCTGAGCAGTCCGGTCCGATCGACGGGTCGGGCACCGACCGGGCGCGCTGCGTGCTCGCGCCGAACCCCTCGCCGATGACCCTGGACGGGACCAACACCTGGCTGATCGCCGAGCCCGGCTCGGCGGCGGCCATCGTGATTGACCCCGGGCCGCAGGACGAGGGGCACCTGCTGCGCGTCCGCGATCTCGTGGCCAGCGCGGGCCAGCGGGTGGCCACGATCGTGCTGACCCACCGGCACGCCGACCACTCGGCCGGCGCGGCCCGGTTCGCGGAGCTGACCGGTGCCCCGGTGCGGGCCGTTGATCCCGAGCAGCGGCTGGGCGACGAGGGCCTGGCCGCCGGGGACGTCCTGGACGCGGCGGGCTGTGAGCTGCGCGTGCTGGCTACCCCCGGCCACTCGTCCGACTCCGTGTGCCTCGTGCTGCGCGCCGACGGCGCCGTGCTGACCGGCGACACCGTGCTGGGCCGCGGCACCACCGTGATCGGCGGGGACGGCAGCCTGACCGAGTACATGGCGTCACTGCGGCGGCTGCGCGCGCTGGCCAGCGAGACTGACCTGCGGGTGCTGCTGCCCGGCCACGGCCCGCTGCTGGCCCGGCCCGCGGAGACTCTGGAGTACTACCTGGCCCACCGGACCGAGCGGCTGGCCGAGGTGAAGGCAGCGCTGGACGCGGGCGACACCACCCCGGACCAGATCGTCGAGCGGGTCTACGCCGCCGTCCCGAAGAACGTGTGGGGTGCGGCGAAGGTGTCGGTCCGCGCCCAGCTTGACTACCTGAAGTCCGAGGGCCAGGTCCCGCCCGGCGTGACCTGGTAGTACCGGGCCGCCTGAGCCTAGTTCGCCCGCTTGCGCAGCCGGTCGGTGTCCACCAGCAGCACGGACTTGGCCGACAGCTGGACCCAGCCGCGGGCGGCGAAATCGGCGAGGGCCTTGTTGACGGTCTCCCGGGATGCGCCGACGAGCTGGGCCAGCTCCTCCTGGGTCAGGTCGTGATTGACCTGGATGCCGGTTTCCTGCTGGGTGCCGAAGCGCGTGGCCAGGTCGAGCAGGGCCTTGGCCACCCGGCCGGGCACGTCGGTGAAGACCAGGTCGGCCTTGATGTCGTTGATCCGGCGCAGCCGCTGGGCCAGCGCGCCCAGCATGTGCATGGCCACCTCGGGACGGCTGGCCAGCCAGGTCCGCAGGTCGTCATGGGCCAGCCCGGCCAGGGTCGCGTCGGTGATGGCCGTCGCGCTGGCCGTCCGCGGGCTGGGATCGAACAGCGACAGCTCCCCGAACATCTCGCCCGGCCCGTGCACGCTGAGCAGGTTCTCCCGGCCGTCATGCGCCGCCCGGGTCAGCTTGATCTTGCCCTTCAGGATGATGTACAGCTTGTCGCCGCCGTCACCCTCCGCGAACAGGCGCTCGCCCCGGCCGAGCTGAACGTTAATCACGTCGGCCCGCAGCGCGCGTGCGTCGTCCTCACTGAGGGCCTCGAACAGCGGCGCCTGACTGAGCGCGTCGTCCTCGTGAGCCACGGCCGTCCTCTCCGACGTTTCTGCCGTTCTACCTAGTGTTTCCCGTAAATCCCGACAGTCGTACGGTATCGCCTGCTGTTACTCAGCGGGACCCTCGTGACCGGTGCTGGCGGCCAGCCGCTGGCGGCAGGCCTCGATCTCGGCGTTGGCCTCGGCCCGGCCGGTCCAGGCGGACGCCTCGACCTCCTTGCCGGGCTCCAGGGCCTTGTACACCTCGAAGAAGTGCGAGATCTCCAGCAGGTCGAACTCGGACACGTCCGAGATGTCGGTCAGGTAGGCCTTCCGGGGATCGGTCGCAGCCACGCACAGCACCTTGTTGTCGGCGCCCATCTCGTCCCGCATCTGGAACATGCCGATCGCCCGGCACTGAATCAGGCAGCCCGGGAAGGTAGGTTCCTCCAGGAGGACGAGCGCGTCGAGCGGGTCGCCGTCGTCAGCCAGGGTGTCCTCGATATAACCGTAGTCGGCCGGGTAGCGGGTCGAGGTGAACAGCATCCGGTCCAGCCGGATGCGCCCCGACGCGTGATCCATCTCATACTTGTTGCGCTGCCCCTGGGGGATCTCTACTACTACGTCGAACTCCACGTACCAGCCCTCTTCGCGCCTAGCAGATTGATGTCGTTGCCTTGATGATGTCTACCCGATCGCCAGCCCCGCCTCGCGGCCGGGCGGCCGCGACCCGGGAGCGGATGCGGGCGGCCCGCCGCCTCCGCCGCCTCGTGCTCACCAGCCTGGCGCTGGTGTGCGTGTTCGTGATGGCGGCCGGGACCATCGTGGCGCACCTGCTGCCGCTGCGGCTGGACCAGTGGGACGTGCCGCAGGTCGGGCCGCATGCCGCGGCCGCGGCCGCGCCGCCGCTCGCGCCGGCCGCCGTGGGGACGGCGCGCGGCAGCGGGAGTGCGCTCACCCCGGCCGGGGTCGGCGCGGTGCTCACGCCGCTGCTGAGCGCGGCGACGCTGGGCTCGCACGTCGGGATGCTGGTGACCAGCCTGGGCACCGGGCGGGTGCTCTACTCCAGCAATGCCACCTCCGGCTTCGCCCCGGCCTCCACGACCAAGGTCGCCACGGCCGTGGCCGCCCTGTCGGTGCTGGGCCCGGCCGCCCAGTTCCGCACCCGGGTCGTGGCGGGCGCCTCGCCCGCGAGCATCGTCCTGGTCGGCGGGGGCGACCCGACGCTGGCGGCCGGGCCGCCCCCCGCCAGCGACTACCCGCAGCCCGCGACGCTGGCCCAGCTCGCCGCGCAGACGGCCCGGGCGCTGCGGGCCCGCGGCACGGGCCACGTGACGGTCGGGTACGACCAGTCGCTGTACACCGGGCCGGGGCTGGCCCCCGGCTGGCCGGACAGCTACGTGACCACCGGCAACGTGACGCCGATCAGCTCACTGGAGATCGACCAGGGGCGGCTGACCGCCGGCGGCGCCCCGCAGGACGCCGATGACCCCCAGAACGGGCGCGCCCGGACATTCACGCCCGCGCTGGACGCGGCGCGGGCCTTCGCTGGCTTCCTGCGCGCCGACGGCATCGGCGTGAGTGGCGCCCCGGCCGCCGCCACAACGCCGAAGAACGGCACGGCCCTGGCGTCGGTGTCCTCGCCGCCGCTGGCCCAGATCGTGCGCCAGATGCTGCTCGAGAGCAACAACGTGATCGCCGAGAACCTGGCCCGGCACGTGGCCGTCGCGACCGGCGGCCCGGCCTCGTTCAGCGGCGGCGCGGCGGCCGAGGCGGCCGTGCTGCGCCGCCTCGGCGTGTCCGGCGTCAGCCTGGTCGACGGCAGCGGCCTGTCGCCGCGCGACCGGATCACCCCGGCGGCGCTGGTCCGCCTCATCACCGTGGCGTCCAGCCCCGCCCAGGGCCGGCTGCGGGCCGCCATCACCGGCCTGCCGGTGACCGGCTTCTCCGGGACCCTGGCCGCGGGCGGCAGCGTCTTCGCCGATCCGGGCGCCGCCGCCCTCGGCGTGGTCCGGGCCAAGACCGGCAACCTGGCCACGGTGGCCACCCTGGCCGGCGTCGTGTACGCGGCCGACGGCCAGCTGCTGTCGTTCGCCGTGATGGCCGATCACCTGAAGAGCGGCGGCCTGAACCGGGCCGGCGTGCAGATCGTCAAGGTGGCCACCGCGCTCGCCGCCTGCGGCTGCCGCAGCGCTGGCTGAGGCTCGCGCGGCGCCCGCCGATAACGGATAAAGCGCCCGTGACCTGCCCCGGGCCGCGCCGGCGGGGCAGCGGGCCGTCCGGGCACGTACGGTGGGGGGGTGAGCAGCGCGCAGATGATCGACTGGAACGTGGCCACCGCGACAGGCGTCCGCTGGGTCAGGCCCGGGCCGCAGGTCTCGCTGAGCGAGGCCAGGGCGGTGGTGGCCGAGCTCCGGCAGCTGGCGGAAGAGGTCGCGGAGCCGGTCCGGGAGCTGACCGGCCTGCCCGGCGCGCCCGACGACGGGATCGTCGCCGTCGTCGACCGGCCCGGCTGGATCCGGGCCAACGTGGACGGCTTCCGCGTGGTGTTCGACCCGCTGGTCCAGAAGATGGCCGAGCGCGGCGCGGCGCCCGGCGGCTCGGTCATCTCCGCCGTCGGGTCGCGGGTCACCGGGATGCAGGCGGGCCTGATCCTCGCCTACCTGGCGGGCCGGGTCCTCGGCCAGTACGAGCTGTTCCTGCCGCCCGACCCGGACGCCACCGGGCAGGACGCCCCGGCCGGGCGCCTGACGCTGGTCGCGCCCAACATCGTCATGATCGAGCGGGAGCTGGGCGTGGACCCCAGCGACTTCCGCCGCTGGGTCTGCCTGCACGAGGAGACCCACCGGACCCAGTTCACCTCGGTGGCCTGGCTCCGCCCGTACGTGCAGCAGCAGATGACCGAGTTCCTGCTGGCCTCGGACCTGGACCCGGCGTCGATCCTGAGCCGGCTGCGGGCCGCGGCCGACGCGGTCACCGGGTCGGGCAGCCTCATCGAGGCCATCCAGAGCCCCCGGCAGCGCGAGATCCTGGAGCGGCTGACCTCGGTGATGACGCTCGTCGAGGGCCATGGCGACTACGTGATGGACGCGGTGGGCCCGAGCGTGGTCCCGTCGGTCGCGCAGATCCGGGCCAAGTTCTCGTCCCGGCGGGGCACCGCCGGCCCGATGGAGCAGGCCCTGCGGCGCATCCTGGGCATCGACCTGAAGATGAAGCAGTACGAGCAGGGCTCCCGTTTCGTCAAGACGGTGGTGGAGCAGGCGGGGATGGAAACGTTCAACAAGGTGTGGACGTCGCCCGAGACGCTGCCCACGCCCGCGGAGATCGCCGAGCCGCTGGAGTGGCTGGAGCGCGTCGACGGCGGCCACGCCGCCGCCAGCTGAGCTGACCTGAGCCGTGGCGGGCCCGCACCCGGCGGTCGCCGCCATCCGGCTCGCCGTCCGCGCCGCGCTGGCGGGCCTGCCGCCGGGCGATGTCGTGCTGGCCGCCTGCTCGGGCGGCGCCGACTCGCTGGCCCTGGCCGCCGCGCTGGCCTTCGAGGGCCCGCGGCTCGGGCTGCGGCCGGGCGGCGTCACCATCGATCACGGGCTGCAGCCGGGCTCCGCGGAGCAGGCCGGCCGGGTCACCGGCGTCCTGGCCGGGCTGGGCCTCGACCCGGTCCACGCGGTCCGCGTGACGGTCGCGCGGCCCGGCGGGGCCGGCGGCTACCCCGGCCCCGAGGCTGCCGCGCGGGCGGCCCGGTACGCGGCCCTGGACGAGATCGCCCCGGCGCCGGCGGCCATCCTGCTCGGGCACACCCTCGATGACCAGGCCGAGACCGTCCTGCTGGGGCTGGCCCGGGGCTCCGGGGCGCGCGCGCTGGCCGGGATGGCCCCGGTCAGCGGCCGGTACCGGCGGCCGCTGCTCGGCGTCCGCCGCGCGCAGACCCGCGCCGCCTGCGCGGCCCTGCGGCTGACGCCGTGGGAGGACCCGCACAACAGCGATCCCGGCTACGCCCGGGTGCGCGTGCGCCGGGTCCTGCTGCCCGCGCTGGAGGAACAGCTCGGCCCCGGCGTGGCGGAGGCGCTGGCCCGCACCGCGGGGCAGCTGCGCGCCGACGCCGACGCGCTCGACGAGCTGGCCGCCGCGGCCGGGCGGCGGATAGCTGACGGCCAGCCGGGCCTGCCCGCCGGCGCCCTGGCCGCGCAGCCGCCGGCCGTCCGCAGCCGGCTGCTCCGGGCGGCGGCGCTCGCCGCGGGCGCCCCCGCGGGCGCCCTCTCGCACCAGCACGTCACGCAGATGGAGGCTCTGGTCACCGGGTGGCACGGCCAGCGCGGCGTTGACCTGCCCGGCCGAATCCGCTGCCAGCGGCGGTATGACAGGCTGATCTTCGCGGCGGGACCGCGCACCCGCGCACCCGGGGCGATCGGAGAGCTGAGTGGACGCGACTGACATGGGAGCGGATCTCCAGGAGGTCCTGATCACCCCCGAGCAGCTGCGGGAGCGCATCGGCGAGCTCGCGGCCCAGATCGACGAGGATTACGCTGACCGCGAACTACTCCTCGTGGGCGTGCTCAAGGGCGCGGTCATGGTGATGGCCGACCTGGCCCGCGCCTTGCACCTGCCGGCCCAGATGGACTGGATGGCGGTGTCCTCCTACGGCTCGGGGACGCAGTCCTCGGGGGTGGTCCGCATCCTCAAGGACCTCGACTCCGACATCAGCGGGCGGCACGTCCTGGTTGTCGAGGACATCATCGACTCCGGGCTGACCTTGTCCTGGCTCGTGGGCAACCTGGAGTCGCGCGGCCCGGCCTCGGTCCGGGTCTGCGTGCTGCTGCGCAAGCCGGACGCGACGCGGATCAAGGTGGACGTGGCCTACACCGGGTTCGATATCGAGGATGAGTTCGTGGTCGGGTACGGGCTGGATTACGCCGAGCGCTACCGGAATCTGCCGTTCATCGGAACCCTCGCGCCCGCGGTCTACGGCGGTGACCCGGCGGCCTGAGCCGGCGCCGCGGCCGCGGAAACATCGGCGTCGGGAACACTCCGGCAGATGAAATACGTTCACGTGGGTAAGAGGCGTACCGTGACCCGGCGCCGGGCCAGGCCGGTCAGGTGGCCTCCTGCGTGCCGGCGGCACCTGGCCGGTGTACCGTCAGTAAATCTAAGGCTGCATCGCCGGGAGTTCGGCGGGGCTCGAGGCTCGTCAGGAGGGATCGGCCCGGTACCAGCGGGGCCGTTCGTCGATGGATCTGAAGCGCATCTTCCGCGGATGGGTTCTCGCCATCCTCCTCGTTGTCATCGTGTTCCTGTTCGTCTTCCGCCTGGCTGGGTCCAGCCAGAGCTACAAGCAGGTCAACACATCTCAGGTGATCGCGGCCATTCAGGCCGGAAACGTCAAGTCGGCGATCCTCACGGACACCGAGCAGACGATCCAGATCACCACCAAGTCCCCCGTCTCGGGAACCAGGTTCCTGGAGGCGGACTGGGTGGGCAACCAGGGCTCGCAGCTGGCCACGATCCTGCAGAATCAGGTCAAGGCGGGCAAGCTGCCCGCCAGCACCGGCTACAACGCCGTGATGCCCAAGACCAACTCGTTCTGGTCGCTGCTGCTCGGCTGGCTCCCGTTCCTCGCCATCTTCCTGCTCTTCTTCGTCTTCCTGAACCAGATGCAGGGCGGCGGCTCGCGCGTCATGAACTTCGGCAAGTCCAAGGCGAAGCTCATCACCAAGGACACCCCGAAGACCGCGTTCAGCGACGTGGCCGGGGCCGATGAGGCCATCGAGGAACTCCAGGAGATCAAGGAGTTCCTGCAGAGCCCCGGCAAGTTCCAGGCCATCGGCGCCAAGATCCCCAAGGGCGTCCTGCTGTACGGGCCGCCCGGCACCGGCAAGACGCTGCTGGCCCGGGCCGTGGCCGGCGAGGCGGGCGTGCCGTTCTACTCGATTTCCGGCTCGGACTTCGTGGAGATGTTCGTCGGCGTCGGCGCGTCCCGCGTCCGGGACCTGTTCGAGCAGGCCAAGGCCAACGCCCCGGCGATCGTCTTCGTGGACGAGATCGACGCGGTCGGCCGGCACCGCGGCGCCGGCTTCGGCGGCGGCCACGACGAGCGTGAGCAGACCCTGAACCAGCTGCTGGTCGAGC
>Ga0193726_1003410_pt1 | contig 10121 bp, 11 predicted proteins | sample H2c1metaG_FD_144928 | JGI IMG/M metagenome (GOLD analysis project Ga0193726, IMG submission 144928) | Soil microbial communities from a riparian zone of the East river system, Colorado, United States - H2c1 | ecosystem: Environmental > Terrestrial > Soil > Riparian zone | place: USA: East River... | reverse complement strand
CGTGCTTCTCGCGGGGACATTGTTGACGGCGACTGCTGTGGCGCAATTAGGAGCCGCCGATGGAGGTGGCTGGCGGAACGATGACGATAAGCTAACCCAAATGGCTGAATTGGAACGGCAAATTCACGTGACTTTTCACGCGGCAGTCAGCGTGCACGATCCCGTGAACGGCGATTCGCCTGCAGTGATAACTCAGCGAATCCGCGAGGTACTCTCGATCTGGGCTAAAGACGCCGAACTCACGACCACAGCAGGAAACTATATCGGCAACGGCGATCCGGATGATCCCGAAACTTGCCCTCCTCCCTCGGGCGACACATCTGCCACTGGTCAACAGGGAACGCTGTGCACGTTCTTCAAGTATGTTGCCGGCGGGTTGCAGCCCGCCAATAAGTTTGTGTCGCTTTCCCCGGCGTACAAAACGAAGTACGTGCCTGTGAAGGATCGTTACGGCCGATGGAGATCATCGGTGTATTTCGAATGCCATTACTTCGACGTGTCATTGGATCCAGCCACGGGCCAGCCGTTTTGGACAGCCAAGAGCCACGTAGACCTTGACGGTGAAGCCAAAAAGGTCGACGGGCGGTGGTTATTGACTCACGTCAGCTCATCCGCCGTTTCAGTTCCGGTCCCGTGAAGCAGAACACCCAATGCACGCGTTCGCCACGGGCGCACCGCGTGCATTGGGATTATGCCACTACTTGAGTATCTTTGATGAGCAAGCCAGGGTGAAACGAGGGTGAAACGATCGGGAAAAAATCGTGCATTTCCCGCTATCTGTATGAAAATTGGTCGGGGAGAGAGGATTTGAACCTCCGACCCCCTGGTCCCGAACTATGAAAGCAAAAACTCCAAGTTCTTTGTCTGGTGTCGCTTAGGGAGCAGCGTACCTCTTTTTCTCTCGCTCAGTTGTACCGATCTTGTACCGAAAGTCCTGAACTGCAGACTGGGATAGCTGGGTCGCTTGGAGTCTGACGAGTGGAGAAACTTTCCGTTGCCAAAGCTTCGCCGGGGTTATTACAATAGTAATAACATATTTGGAGGTGAGCTGTGGTCGAACTCAAGGTCCGCAAATTCGGGAACTCGCTCGGAGTTGTCCTACCGAAAGAGGTCATCAATCGCCTCCACACCGGGGATGGTGAACCGCTGTTCCTGATCGAAGCTCCGGAAGGTGGTTACCGGCTCACTCCTTACGATCCCGGTTTCGAGGAAAAAATGGCGAAGGCGGACGACATCATCAGCCGCTACCGCAATACGCTCCACGTTCTCGCCAAGTGAAGGAACCGGTATGGATCGACGAGCGCGATGCGCTCGCGTTACACGATCGTCTGCTCGCACTGCACGGTGGCGCTACGGGATTGCGCGACGATGGCCTGCTGAAATCAGCCCTGGCTCGGCCGCAACAGCGCTTCGCCTATGCCAAGTCTCCCGACATTGTCGACATGGCCGCCGCATATACGTGGGGCATCGTGCGCAACCATCCTTTCGTAGATGGCAACAAGCGCACGGGATTTGTGGTGGGAGTCCTGTTTCTCGAACTCAACGGTTATCGCTTCAGCGCTAGGGAGGAAGACGCAGCGCAGGTGGTCCTGGAGTTGGCGAGCGGGAACCTCAACGAAGCGGACTATATCGCATTTCTTCGCGCTAATGCATTGCTTGGGAAAAAATGAAACAGCACTACCGTACCAAAGCACAGAACGACTTAGAATCCGCGTCCTTGTTGTGCTCCCCGACGACCTCATAACGACCAGCGATGCATGAAGGAGGTCCCACGCTGCCAAACGAACCCGCGAATTACGCAGCCGGGGCTGGCTTCAAGTTGGCGCTGGCCGATGGCGGCCACCGGCGAAGAGCGCCAAGAGAGAGCCGGATTCCGATCTCTCGTTGCCGAGCGGTCGCGCGAGCCAGCATCATGCTGGCCACGTTCGTGCAGGCCAGTACCAGTACAAGGCCGAAAGCAACCGCGAGCGGGCTAAAGGCGACCAGCAGTTCGGGTGTCAGGAGAATCGCGGTCGCCTTCGAATGCAACAGAACTGCGACTGCCTTGCGGTCATCGGGCAGTTGCAATGTCATCCGCTGGGACCAGGCGGTAAGAATCGCTTTTGCACCCGAGACGCTTTGCCCACGGGCCAGGCGACCGGCGATGTCGAGGCGCTCAGGATGTTCTTTGCCGAAAAGGTCAGGACCATCTTGCAGTCGGCCAGCCATGGTTAGGGGAGCCCAGAAATCGCGCGGCACTTCGCTAATGTCTTGAAATCCCTTCCGCGCCACGCCCACCACTTCCATGGGGAAACCGTGCACCACAATCGTTGTCCCGATGATGTCCGGCCGGCCTCCGAACATGCTTTGCCACGCCTCGTTACTCAGAACAATGACGGCTTCGCGCCCGGGCGCGCTGGCATCTTCAGGGAGCAGCGTGAGGCAAGTCATTCTCGCTGATTGACTTAGGCAATCTTCCCGCGGAGAAACCATGCACAGCACCCATGACCGCTTGAGCCGATTGCTAGCTCGGCCCGCAGCCACACAAAGGAATTCTTGCCCTCTCCTGTCGTCTTTCAACCGGGTTTTCCGCTTTCATGATCGAAGGGCAGAACTGGGGATCTCCGGAAAGAACTTCTCCCTAAAACAATTGTTTGGTTTTTCGATCAGCGGGTGATCAAATTCGGCGCGCGTTTGCGCTGTAAGAGACAAGGGGAAGTACAAACAGAGGGCCGATCACACAATCAGAATACGGAGGATGGACAAATGAAAGCGCAAAACAAATTCGCCAAGCTGGCGTTCCTGGTTATCACGGGGAGCCTGCTGCTCAGTCTCAGCACGTTGGCCACGGCGGAGAGCGACGCCGTGCGGGCAATCCGCGCTTCAGCCAATGTTCCCACCAATATCCCAGGAGTTTACACCTATGCCGAGCCGCCCAAAGGGTTCAATCCCGTAACCGCAGCTGACGTAGAGCTAGCCACCTATGGTTTCCCACCTCGACCCGACAAACAGGCCGATCCCGATAGCTACGCCGTGTGGGAACGAGTCGTGAAGGCAGCCAAGATTCACTGGAACGGAGAGCTAAAGCCGTTGCCGACCCACGGGCACGGGATGATCCCGGCCGGATCGTCGCCTATGTCACAGGCACCGCAACCCCAAGCAACGGGGCCGCAGCAGATCGCGACCGTCAACACGAGCGGCGTCGTTCTCACTAACAAACTAACGAGCTGGAACAAGAACTCTTCCTTCGCCGCGGTGTACGCCTCATTCTCAGTACCAACACCCGCGTTGCCGTACGGCGTTACTTGCAGTCCGCCGAGTTCCTACGGCGTCGGAGCCGAGGAGTACAGCTTGGTGGGGATTGACGGTCTCTTTGCTAGTGACGGTGTGGAGGGCTCTAACCTGGCGTTTGAACCCGGACTGGCGGGCGGCGTGTATGAATTATCTGGCTGCGGCGCAGGGGATGCCGCTGCCCTTGCCGTCTTTGGTTACTTTTGGCCTGGGTATTCGGGGCAACGATATGCGGCGTTCAATCCAAGTATTGGGGATGTGTTCTTCGTAGACGTATTCGCCACAGGGCCCAATAACGCTTACGTGTTTCTTTCGGACCTCACCACCTACACTGCAGCCGAATACTCCGTTAGCACCCCGGGTTTGATCGGTCAAAACGTCGCGTGGATGGTCTCGCGGTCATGCTGCGACAACGATACCCTTTATGGAACCAATCAGTTAGCCAACACAGCCAATGTCTTCTTCGGTAACGGGTATGCTGCGACCGCCAAAGAAACAGCAACCGGCAAGTTCACCTATTACCCGGGATCCCAAGCCGCCTCCACGCTGATCTTGACCATGACGGATGACAAAGGCGACGGGTCCATGGAGACAGTAACTCAAGGCAGCGCGGGCAACGAGGGTCTGCATGCGCTTTCATTTACTACTGTAGGTTGCGCTTACAGCAATGGCTGCATTCCGTAACAAAAGTTCTTCGCGGGACGGGCTCAAGAATCGCCGAGCTCGTTCCGCCCTCCGTCGTTAACACTTTATATTCGCCGGGAACTTGAAGCCACAAGGCTTGACTCCACCCGAGACCCATCAGATCTGGGGTGGAATGACCTAACCCATCGGACTCGAACCGAAACATCGCCGTTGTTAGTGCAAAGGCGATATCACCCATCACCGCTTTAGGAATGCGAATAAGATCCTTGCCGCGAGTCCGAGGACGGCGACGATGAATATGCGCCGGCGCAAAACCCCGCTGATTCGCGTTGTAGCGAACCCACCAATCAAGGTACAAGAATTGCTGCTTTCTGATCCGCGAGTTTAACGATCACCTTGCCGCTGCCACGAGGTCAACTGAGCGGTAGCGCGTGGCCAGGTGCAGTTCGAATGTCGCCTGATCCCCGAAGAGGTCCCAGATAGCGTAGTCGTTCATCAAGAGCAGCTTGTGCACTCCGTGATCGTCCTCCACGTCGTAGAAAGTGACGATTACCGGCCGTTGAGCACTGCCGTATTCTTTCCAGTCGCGTCGTTCATGTTCCCGTTTATCAATTTCCATGGGTCTCCTCTCGTTTGATCACCGATTCGCTGCCCGCTCCTAAGCTTGCGGATCAGCCCGAAGCTCGCTATTCGCGGCGTTATCGAACCCTGCTTCGCGCGTGGGTTCGCCCTCCTCCCAACGGCAAACTCCGCCCAGCTTGGCTGGGTACTAGCGACCGTTAGGACGCAACTAGGACACAAAACTCAATGTTTGGAATCAGAAACTTGGGGAACGGACAATAAATGAGTTGGTCGGGGAGAGAGGATTTGAACCTCCGACCCCCTGGTCCCGAAGATTGGTTTCACGAAGATTCAACGACTTAGCCTTATTTGCAGGAGTTGAGATTCGTTAGTATCTACGCACTCACGGCAGCATTCGGGCACAGCCAGGACAAGCCCGCACAAACGGCCACTGGGCACAAAATTGGGCACAATTTTTGGAGCGTCATGCCCGCGGAAAAATCCAGGAAAGGATCAGCCGCGTTCATGCGGTGGGCTCTGGGCAGGAACAGGGAGACGGTGCTGTCTCAACTCCCGATCGGGAGTTGAACGGGTCCGTTTTTCAAAAGCTATATACAGTCGGGACCGATTGCAGTGGGGTACCTCTCATTCGTCAGTTTGGGGACACCTCTCGGGACACTGATTGTTTCGTGCCCTTTCGCGCCACTTGGAATCCTTCCCAACTGCATACATGCAGTTGATGTTCGTCCTGGCAGCCCAACTCTATATATACAGTTGACTCGCGGGTCACATTGGATGGGCCGTGGGACCAAGGTCGAGGTCAATCAGGACCGTGCCTCGCATCGCAGTCTCGAGTTCCGTTTCGCGTTCAGGTCTGCCACCGGGCACTTCGAACTGCCATGAGCCGAACCGCAGATTTTGCAGAACCGATAGTTTGCAGAGCCGATAGCCGTGTCTGGACGCCATTTGGAACACTATCCGCAAACTATCCGCAAACTAACATGCTGCTCCCGGCCAAAATGCCACCACCAACAGGCCAACATCACCCGTTTGTTACGGCCTTTTGTGCGCTTGTTGGTTAAGCCTAGCTGCTCGTAAAGTATTGTCATCCTGGTGCTTTATGGTCGCTACCGACACACCCTGACGACGCACTATTTCCACTTCGTCGTACCCCTCGGCAACCCGTTCCGCAACCTCAACTAAGCGCGGAGATAATTTCCGCTCTAATTTGAGGAAGGGGCTGCCCTCTCCGTTTCTCCGTTGTCGAAGGGGCAGAGCGAACTAGATAATTCCGGATTCTTTGTCGTCTTTCCCTCTCACCTTCCGTTAGTAAGATAGAAGGGCATAACACCGTGGTTACCGGCAGGGATTATTTTGCCGGAACCAGAGAGTATTTCTCTAGGCTAATCAAAATGCCAAGGAAGCGGATTCTCAAGAAAATCATCGTGATCGTTGGAGTGAACGTATGCCTCTGGCAGACAGCCACGGCATGTACCAATGGGGACACTCTGTCATGCAAGATGTACGACGGGCGAGACGGGGTGAAGGTATGCGTGAACTCGAAATGGTCGGGATGCCAACCCACGGGTGGAACCGGAGGCACCGGCGGAACGGACAACTCACCCGTTTGTCCTAAAGACCGTGCAGTGGTGGTTCTCTCTGGAGTGGGCGACCAACGCGAACGCGATCGGCAACGCGCTTGTTTCGAGAAATCGGTACGACAACCCAACACAATTGTTCAGTTAGGACCCGAAGTCAATTTTGATTTCAGCCCGGTACATGACCACCGCGCTGGTCAAAACAAGGATATTGAACTCTTTACCTATCCCATAGTACTGGGATCGTGCGTGACCATCGAGAGCGTAGCTGCACCAAGTCCCGCGGTCCCGTGTCCCGAGACATTGAGCAACCTCTCCACTGGAACCACATCGACCACGACTTCAAGAACGGCGCGACGAGAACTGACGGCTCGATCAAGAAGTAGCGTAAAGAGACGCCCACTGGATTTACCGGTTGCGCCGCCAGATGACACCCAATCCAAATCAGCCCGTACATCGTGGACACTTGGGCCATTGCTGTCGTTCGGTGACCACTCGAAATCAGACATTCCCGGTAGCACGGCGTTCTTACAGATCGGTTGCACCGAAGACAATCGAGTGACTGGAAATGTAATCAGAGGATTTCGGATTTACGGCCCGACGTTCGGCGATCAGAAAGATATGGACGATTATGTTGGCGTTCGTATTGAAGACTGCGCCGATTCGGAAATTTACAACATGGATATTGGTGGCTGGGGCGACTCGGCAATCGAGGTTCGCCATAACTTGCTCACCATCCCACCGACCACTTGGCCAGATAAGAACTGGATACGCATCCATGACAACTACCTTCATCACAATCTGCATACATCGAATGACCACGGCTCGCCCCATTCAGCGGGCTATGGCGTGAACACAGCACACAGTGCTTTTTCTGACATTTATCACAATGTTTTCGACTACAACAATCATGATGTGACCGCCGACGGATCTGCTGGGGGCTACATTGCTCTTCAAAATCTGATCCTCAAGGGTGGTGGCCAGCATTCAACGGGGCATTTCGGCTTTTACATGCATGTCTTCGATGTCCACGGAGATCAGAAAAACTGTACCCTCAGTGGAGACTACACTTGTGGGAATGCGGCGGGGTTCAACATGGAGGAGAACACCTTTCAATACAAAAATTCTGATGACGTCGGCATCCGAGGAAAGGTCCGCTTCCCTTCTTTCATTCAACACAACATATTCGCACGATCAAGTCATCGCACAGCGATCGATATGAAAGACGATACTGATATCACTTCCAACCCCAATACCTACGACACCGATACCTTTGGACACTACACCGTCCCCTGCGATTTCGATGGTGACGGCGTCGATGATCTCTTCTTCGCAACTGGTGTGACCTGGTGGTACTCAAGTGGTGGACAGTTCCCGTGGACCTTCATGCAAGCAAACCGAAATCAGGCTGACCAGTTGGCGTTTGGCGATTTTGATCATGACAAACGTTGCGACGTCCTTGAAGAACTCCAGAATCAGCCAGGAAGTTGGTACATCTCACGAGGTGGAGTTTCAGCTTTCGAACCGTTAGCAAAGGATTCTTTCGGACATGCTCTGAACTTCATACACCCGCTGAGCGAAGTGCGTTTTGGTAATTTCAACCCTGCCATTCACGATCACACCGGCAGATTTATCACGGGCGCGTTCTGGCGCGATTCCACGGGAGGATGGTTTGTTACGCCTCTTAACAAAGTAGATTGGCAGCATATTGGCGGGTCCGGATTTCCGCTAAGTGATCTCAAATTCGGGGACTTTGATGGAGATGGAATCACCGATGTGCTAGCCGTCGTTGCCGGCCGATGGGCTATTTCCAGTGCCGGTAGAGGTACTTGGAAACAATGGAATCAGTCTCTCGGGGACGCTGTGCATGACCTCTATGTAGCGAACATGGATGCAAGCGACCCCAACGATGACCTACTGAAGTTGGAGTTCAGCAGCAGGCGAGATAATAGTCAATCGCCGATTGTCACCACGAACATAAAATGGTGGAGGTCCCAGAATGCCACGACGCCGTGGAAGTTATGGAAAAGTTACACGTTCGTCTGCGACTCAAGTGCCGACAACGTGGCAATCGCCTGCGGAGCTACTTACTTGGGCAAATTTGCAGCGATCCCACGGGTCTACGCGAAGCCTACAGATCAAAAGCAAGAGGGCGCGGGGACGCTAGCAATCGATGCGTTCCGTCAGGGTCATTTTTTCAATCCATCAGAATCCATTAATGGGCGTCCCGCAGAATGGGTCAGCGACGCAGACCATTTCCGATATTGAGGCAACTGCGAATAGACGCTAAACTGCAGGACTGTGGAACATCGAAATTACTGGGCCGGATGTGGACGTCCGATGTGGCTTGAACTCAGCAAACCGGAAAGAGGACCGAGGGTTTCAGCGTTTACGGTTTTGGGATGATTCCCGACGGATTTGCCGTTTCCCCCAGGAGCGGGAGCGTACCGAAAGGAGAGAATCCGCAATTGTTGGTCAACACTTTGGCGGTTGTCGTCAGATAGTGACCCACGGGTCTCGACCCTTCGGCCTCTTCTTTCTTAATCTCGACAAACATCTCATGGAGCCGTTTCAAGCTGTGTTCGTCGGCCACGACCATGGCATACACGCGTTTTGCAGAACACAGTTTCTCGTAGTAGACCTTCCACGAAATCTTGCCTTCAGGTGCTTTGCTGATATACTTCGCGGCCAGCAACGCTCCCAGATCTGCGACTGGTAACAGGGGAATGCCCTTTGAGCCGCTCTTTTCGCCATACGAGTCCTTATCGATTCTGCTCCGAAACCAGAGATCCTAGGCGTTCCGCATGCTTGCGATCGTCCGCTGCGCGCTTGGGCTGTACTCATTGCTTTCAATGAGGAAGTCGCATTGCCCCCAAGTTTCGCCCTCTTCCTGAACCTTCCATACCTCATCCGGTCCGGGCACGTTGCCCATCGCCTTGCACGCTAATTCAACTGCTCCGCCGAACGGAGCGGCGTACTTGTTCGCGAGGAATTCGTTCTGCTTTTTGTTCGGCGCCAGGCTAACGTAGATCTTCGCGTCAATCCCATAGCCGACAAGTTGTAGCTCATGGGCCGCAATCATAGCGGTGAGTGTGTCGAGGATTGCGATACGGTCAGGAATGTCTATGTCCTCAAACTCATTGTTGCCCGTAAAGCAGTCCGTCGCATGAAAGGCTGTCACCTGGGGAGGGATACACTTCAACCATTCCGGTTCCAACTTGCCCCAAACAGGCGCTCTGCCGACGAAGCCACCGACGACGTAGACAGCGCCAGACGCATTTTCGCTTTCATCCAAGTACGACTGAAATAATTCCAGGTCCGCCATCGAATCTGATCATCATGCCACAGATAGGCGATCGCCAACGAGAACTTGATCGCCAGTCGCATATGCATTGTGCCCGCTCTCGCTAGGGATCCGTCTCTCGCGGCTCGCTGGGGGGACGCCGTTTCGGCGCCGCTGCGCTGTTCTACTGAACGCTGTGGGGACTGTTAAAATGTACCTTGCAGGGAGATGGCAAGGCACGTTTGGAGGCAGTTTCGAATGGTGGGGACGCGAGGAAAGGAAGTTCAAAGCGTGCCCCGATTGTCTCTGGTGCCCGTTACGTGCGTCGCAGCGAAGATGCAGTCCCGCAGCACTAGATCGTCTGAGTGGGCACAATTTTGGGCACAACGGGAATTTGAGACTCGAAGCTATTACGACGAAACCCTTGCTAACCACAACGAACGATTGAAGAAAAATTGGTCGGGGAGAGAGGATTTGAACCTCCGACCCCCTGGTCCCGAACTCAGTAGAGTCAACAGCTAACTCGTTGGTCTGGTATCGCTTACGCATCTTCGGTGCAATCTCAGTTGCACCCATGCACCCACCGCTGTACTGCTCTCGACGGCACAGCTAGAGCGGTCGGCACGACTGCACCATATCGAGTTGCAGCCGCATTTAGAGCCTGCGCAAGCTGAAGGTTGCACGGTCACAACAATGCACTGAAAAACGGGTCTGGTTAGCTTCCAGCGTTTCGCAGTCTCCTCGTATTCATTCGGCTCAGAGCT
>Ga0193726_1003409_pt1 | contig 10121 bp, 9 predicted proteins | sample H2c1metaG_FD_144928 | JGI IMG/M metagenome (GOLD analysis project Ga0193726, IMG submission 144928) | Soil microbial communities from a riparian zone of the East river system, Colorado, United States - H2c1 | ecosystem: Environmental > Terrestrial > Soil > Riparian zone | place: USA: East River... | reverse complement strand
CGCACCGTGACTGTTTGACCGCGCCTGTAGATCCCGCAGCGAGTCCGGGCTCAGAACCCTGTCGGTGGGAGCGGTCATGCCGGTTACTCCGTTCCGACGCAGTGTCACGCGAACCACGCGTTATCGGCAAGCGCCGCTTCCCGTCGCCGGGTTCACATCCTGGGGACGTCCCGGCAGCGTCAAAACCCGCGTGACAAACCCGTTCGGCGATACCGAGTTGTAAGGCGCCCGGAAGGAAAATCAAATTCTGGTCAATCGGCTCAAAATTATGGCATCTCCCGGGATTTCACGACAAATTTTTCTGACCATTCGCGGCAAGATCATGCTGGCCTTTTCCGTCCTGGCGGCGATTACCGCGGCGATGGGCCTGTACGCCGTGAACAGCGTGGTGGAGTCGGGCCGCCTTGTCGTGCACACCTACGATAAGCCGCTGATGGCGATCAGCTACGCGCGCCTCGCACAGGCCGACTTCAACGCCCTGGAGCTGGCGATCCTGCGCCTCGCCCGCGGCGATCCGGGCACCCCGGAGGGATCGGCCAACCGCGTCGGCGAACTCGACCGAGCGGTCAGGGCCGACCTGGATGTCGCCGTGGAACGCTCGGCCACCCCGACCTCGGCCGCCGCCGGACGGACCGCGGCACAAGCCTTCGAGGCCTGGCGCGCGATCCGCGACGCGCCCGCCTCGGCCGGTCAAAGGGAAGCATTGCGCGAACAGACCGCACGGGTCCTCGACAGCCTCGATCTGCTCGGCGAACTGACCTCCGATGACGGGTTTCGCGACCGCGAGCGCTCGCTGGCATTGATTTCGCGCTATCGCAAGCTGAGCACGATCGGCACGATCGAGGTGCTGCTGATCGGCTGCCTCGTCGCGCTGACGCTGGCACGTAAGATGGTCACCCCGATCGCCGCCGCCTCGCACGCCGCCGGCCGGATCGCGGCGGGCGAACTCGATACCGATATTCGGCCCGGTGGCAAAGACGAGTTGGGCCTCCTGCTCGCCTCGATGACGGTGATGCGCGACAATATCCGTCAGATGATGGAGCGCGAGATCGCCGCCCGGCGCTCGGCGCAGAGCCAGTTGGCCGACGCGATCGAGGGGGCGCGCAGCGGTGTCGCGCTGATCGGCGCGGACGGCCGCGTGCTGATCGCCAACTCGCTGATCCGCCGGTTCTTTCCCGGCCGGCGCAACGCCCTCGCGACCGGCGATCGGGTGCCCGTGGAAATCACCGAGGGACTGGCGCATCCGACCGGCGAAATGCGGCTGGAGGATGGGCGCTGGATCAGGCTCACCCACAGTCCGTCGAAAGAAGGCGGCATGGTGCTGATCGCCAGCGACATTTCGTTCCTGAAGGAACGTGAGGCGGCGCTACGCGACGCGCGCGACGACGCCGAGGCGGCGAACCGGGCGAAAACCGATTTCCTGACCAACATGAGTCACGAACTGCGAACCCCATTGTCGGCCGTGATCGGGTTCTCCGAAATGATCGTGAAGGAAACCTTCGGGCCGGTCGGGCAGCCGCAATACCGCGAGTTCGCCGACGATATCCTGCACGCCGGCCGGCATTTGATGGATGTCATCACCGACATCCTCGACATCGCCAAGGCGCATTCCGGCACCATCGAGTTGCACAAGCGGACGGTGCGGCCGGAAGCGGTGATGCGCGCCGCCGTACGGATCATGTACGAAAAGGCGTGCGACGCGAACCTTACTCTCGTGACCAACATTGGCGAGGACCTGCCGACCGTCCTGGCCGATACCGTGCGGTTGCGCCAGGTCTTGCTCAATTTGCTGTCCAACTCGATCAAGTTCACCCCAGCCGGCGGCACCATCAACGCCGAGGTGTTGGGCCACCCCGAGGGTGTGGTGATGCGCATCCGCGACAGTGGCACGGGCATGGCGCAGGACGACATTCCCCGCGCGATGCAACCGTTCATTCAGGTCGATACCAGCCTGTCGCGCCGGAACGGCGGTACCGGGCTCGGTTTGCCGTTGACCAAGATCTTCGTCGAATTGCATGGTGGCCGGCTGGAGTTCGAGAGCACCGTCAACGTGGGAACGACGGTGTCGGTCATTCTGGCCGCGTCCCCGCGGGTGGCCGCTCCGCAACCGGTCATGGCCACCCTGGCGCTGCCGGAGCCGGTTCTCGATCGGCAGACTCCAGGTGCGATCACGGAGCAACCCTCGGGCAAGGTCACGGTGATCGCAGATCGCCGGGCGAATTCGCGATCGGCGGCCGCCGGATCGGCGATCGCCAGGCGGGGCGCCTGACCCGCCGTACCGGTGTTTCCGGCCGGGCCGTCACCGCGATCATTTCGATCCGCTCCGGCAACTATCGCGCCCGGGGGTGGGTACGGCGGGCTGGTCCGGCGATCGCGCGCCAAACTCACTTCGGGTCCGCCGCCGCCACCGTCACGTCCAGGTGCATCGTCGGATGGATCGCGCAACGCACCGCGAAAGTGCCCTCACGATCGAGCAGGAGGATGACTTCCTTGCCGACGAACTGCTCGCCTGAATCGAATTTCATACCGGGTTGATCGATGAACACATGATGCGTGACGCGATCGTCATTCTCGATCCGTACCAGCGTGCCAGGCGTTACGCGCAGTGTGTCAGGGGTAAACTTCCTGCCGCGTTGACTGATCGTCGGCGTGTCCGCCGTCAGATCCGTGGCGGACAATGCGGCCAACACCGCCATCGCGGCCAGCGACTGTTTAACACGCACTTCGAGATCCACCCGATTGATTGCCTCGGATAGTCTCAGATAATTATCGGCAACGCGAGACCCTGAAGCGCGCGGCCGATCGCGAAACCGGCGCCGATCGTGTGCGACGGAAGCCGAGGATGATCTGCTGCCCGCCGATGGGTTCCGCATCGTCAGACGGCCTGTCGAAATTTCTGACCCATATTCAAAATTCCGACGGATCCTGGAAGAGCTTCACGAACGGGGTTCAGGCTAACTCGGAGGGTGATTTCCGATTCCCCGGCAAGTCAGTCAAAATATCGTATTATCTAAAATTAAGTGGGGTTTGGGTAACTGTACCCTGCCTTCAATGCACGAAAACCATTCAAATCGGGTGATTCGTTCGGAGCACGTTCCGATCCGGCACCCATTCGTCCCCCCGTCATCGCGAGCCAGGCCGTCCCCATCCGTCGCGACGCGGAGACGGCTTCGCTTCGCGCGCGATGACCGGATCGACGGCGCGGCAACGCGAGCGCGAAACACTTCAGGTTTGTCTGTCCGAAAGCAAACGATACGACAACAGGGCGTGGCGCCAAACCGGCATCGGATCGAACCGCGCGGGACCCATCCGCGTGAGGTCGCGTCCATCAAATTTCTTATCCGCGATAAAGGTAAGTGGGGCAAAATTGTTGGCAGGTTCGCTCCGCATGATCGATACCCGTGTCCGCGGTTCAAAAAAGCAAGGCTTTAACACGGAAACAGGGAGTTCGGCCGCCCCCGGGGCATCATATCGGAGCCCGGGATGCGCGACCTTTGGTTCGCTGTCGCGGACGGACTGGTGGGGTTCGTGAAATCCGTGCCCATAATCCGCATGATCCGTGTTGAGTCTTGCCTTTTTTTGTCTCTTACCCGGAACAAATCCAGAGAGCCGAATCGGGATAGGGTCAAAACCGGAAATCGTGGAAACAGGGTCGTGACGCCGAAGCCGCGGCGCCGCCCACACTTTTGCCCCTCCCACCGATAAGGTTCTTATCGCGGGTCCGTTTCTGGCACCTGAATCGGCGATTGGCCGAACTGCCCTCACCGGTCAGCGAGGCGCCGATATCGGCGACGATTACCTTGGCACCGGGCACCGGCCTTCATGATCGCGATCTCTCGCCCGATGCCGCCGCCCCAGGTGACCACCGCGACCGTGGCTTCGATCATGCCCGCGATCGCCTGTCTCCCGATGATCCGGTGGCTTTATCCGGAGCATGCCAGTTTGTGACCCCGCGCGAGAACTTTGGTGCCCGCCGCGTGACGGACGCGAAAACCCCTTGACGATGAGGGGCGGATGGGCCATTTCGCCCCAATCAGGACTGATGTGGTCCGGTTAATTCTGGTCAGGGGTCTGGCGACGATGTTACGCCTGTCAAAGCTGACGGACTACGCGGTCGTGGTGCTGGTGCGCCTCGACTCAGGGACGCTGGTGCAGACCTCGCCCGGGATCGCCGCGACCACCGGCATTCCGGAACCGACCGTGGCCAAGGTGCTGAAATCGCTGTCCGCCGCGGCACTGGTGACCTCGCAGCGCGGCGCCCATGGCGGTTACCGGCTCGCCCGTCCGCTGGAGGATATCCCGGTCGGCGAGGTCATCACCGCGATGGACGGGCCGATCGCGCTCGCCGCCTGTGTCGACGGTTCCGCCACCGAATGTGAATCGCTCGCGCTATGCCCGGTGCGCGGCCGCTGGGATCCGGTCAACGAGGCGATCCAACTCGCCTTGTCCGCCATCAGCCTCGCCGACATGCGGGAAGCCGCGATTCCGCCGGTTTTCCGCGTGCCGCCGGATGCCGACCTGGTGCGCGTGCCGCGTAACGCCGAATTAGGACGCCCCAATGCCAGCCGATAGCGAAACCCTCGATACCGTCCGGTCGGTCACCCAGTCCGGCTACAAATGGGGATTCGAGACCGACATCGAGATGGATGTCGCGCCCAAGGGGTTGAGCGCCGACACCATTCGATTGATCTCGGAGCACAAGCAGGAACCGTCCTGGATGCTCGACTGGCGCCTGAAGGCCTATCAGGCCTGGCTCGGCATGGAAGAGCCGCATTGGGCCCGCGTCGAGCACCCGCGCATCGACTATCAGGACATCCATTATTACGCCGCGCCGAAAAAGAAGACCGGTCCGAAAAGTCTGGACGAGGTCGATCCGGAACTGCTGCGGACCTACGAGAAACTCGGCATCCCGCTGAAGGAACGCGCCATCCTGGCCGGGGTGGTGGGCGCGGACGGCGATGGTTACGTCGAGGGCTCGGGTCAGATCGCCGTCGATGCGGTATTCGACAGCGTGTCGGTGGCGACCACCTTCCGCGCCACGCTGGCGAAAGCGGGCGTGATCTTCTGCCCGATCTCCGAAGCCATTCGGGAACATCCCGATCTGGTCCGCCAGTACATCGGCAGCGTCGTCCCGGTCGGCGACAATTACTTCGCGGCGTTGAATTCCGCCGTGTTCACCGATGGCAGCTTCGTCTTCATCCCGAAGGGCGTGCGCTGCCCGATGGAACTATCGACCTATTTCCGGATCAACGCCCGCAACACCGGCCAGTTCGAACGCACGCTGATCATCGCCGAGGCCGGCGCCCATGTTTCCTATTTGGAAGGCTGCACCGCGCCGCAGCGGGATGAAAATCAACTGCACGCCGCCGTCGTCGAACTGGTGGCGATGGACGACGCGACCATCAAGTACTCCACGGTGCAGAACTGGTATCCCGGCGACGCGGAAGGCCGCGGCGGCATATATAACTTCGTCACCAAGCGGGGTGCCTGTCTGGGGGCGCGGTCGAAGATCTCCTGGACCCAGGTGGAGACCGGCTCGGCGATCACCTGGAAATATCCGTCCTGCGTGCTGCATGGCGAGGACAGCGTCGGGGAATTTTATTCCGTTGCCGTCACCAACAACCGGCAGCAGGCCGATACCGGCACCAAGATGATCCATATCGGTAAGGGCTCGCGCAGCACGATCATCTCCAAGGGCATCAGCGCCGGACGTTCCAACAACACCTACCGCGGTCTGGTTAAGGTACTGGCCTCGGCGTCGGGCGCACGCAATTTTACCCAGTGCGACTCGCTGTTGATCGGCGAGGAATGTGGTGCGCACACCGTGCCGTATATCGAAAGCCGTAACCGGTCGGCGAAGATCGAGCACGAGGCGACAACGTCGAAGATCGCCGAGGATCAACTGTTCTACTGCCGTCAGCGCGGGTTGAGCGAAGAGGACGCCGTCAACCTGATCGTCAACGGCTTCTGCAAGGAAGTGTTGAAGGAACTGCCGATGGAATTCGCCGTCGAGGCGCAGAAACTCCTGGCCGTCAGCCTTGAAGGGTCGGTGGGGTGATGTTGGAAATTCATGGACTGACCGCCGCGATCGGCGACAAGCCGATCCTCAAAGGCATCGATTTGTCGGTGCCGGCCGGCGAAATCCACGCTATCATGGGACCGAACGGTTCCGGCAAATCGACCCTCGGCTACGTGCTCGCCGGCCGCGAGGATTACGTCGTGACCGGCGGCACGGTGACTTTCGAAAGTCACGATATGCTGAGCATGGCACCGGAAGCGCGCGCCGCGGCGGGCCTGTTCCTGGCGTTTCAGGCGCCGGTCGAGCTGCCCGGTGTGAACAACGCCAATTTCATCCGCACCGCTTTGAACGCGGTCCGCCGCGCGCATGGCGAAACCGAGTTGGACGCGGTCCAGTTCCTCCGGCTCGCCCGCGCCGAGTTGAAGCGGCTGGCGATGCCGGACGATATGTTGAAGCGCAATGTCAACGTGGGTTTCTCCGGCGGCGAAAAGAAGCGTAACGAAGTGCTGCAAATGGCGCTGCTGCGGCCACGCTTCGCGGTGCTGGATGAAACCGACAGCGGGCTCGACATCGACGCGCTGAAAATCGTCGCCGATGGGGTGAACGCGTTGCGCGGGCCGGCGTTCTCGGCGCTGGTGATCACGCACCATCAGCGGCTGCTGGATCATCTCGTGCCGAACCGCGTGCATGTATTGGCCGGCGGCCGCATCGTGCGCAGCGGCGGGCCCGAACTGGCCAGGGAACTGGAAAAGAACGGCTACGGCGCGATGCTGGCGGAGGCCGCGTGAACGCGATCGTCGAAACCGGCACGGCGGGTTTCCTGGCGCGCTACGCGGCGGCGCGCGATGCGCTGCCCGGTGACTCGACATTGCGGGCCGCCGCCGCCGACGCGTTCCGCACCCTTGGCTTGCCGGGCGCCAGCCGCGGCCGGCGGTCCGAGGCGTGGAAATACACGACGTTGCAACCGCTCGGCGGGATGTCGTTCCGATCCGCCACCGTGTCGCGCGTTTCCGCCATGACGGAGCTCCTCGCCGACGCCGCGGCACGACTGGTCTTCCAGGATGGAAAATTTCGCGAGGACCTATCGACCTCGGTTCCCGGCTTCGCCCGCTTCGCCGATCAGCCCGATTTCGGCGAGCTGTCCTGGCCCGACCGCGACCCGATGGTGGCGCTGAATACCATGCTGGCCGAGGATGGGGCGATCCTGACAGTGCCAGAAGGTCATGACGCGGGCATGGTGTTTCTGATCCACGACGGTACCGACGCAAGCTCGGCGCACCCGCGGCACATGATCCGGTTGGCGCAGGGCGCGCGGCTGACAGTGATGGAAATGTCGGTTGGCCAAGGCTGCTACCTGTACAATCCGGTCACCGAAATCCATGTCGCCGATGGCGCGGTGCTGACCCATGTCCGGCTGCAAACCGATACAACCGAAGCCTTTCATCTGGCGACGATCTATGCCGCCGTGGCCGCGGGCGGTACTTACGACAGTTTCACCCTCAACATCGGCGGACGGATCACACGGGCGGAGATTCATACCGCGCTCGACGGACCCGGCGCGATCGCGCATCTGAATGGCGCGCAACTGCTGACCGGATCGCAGCATGCCGACTTTACCTCGGTCGTCCGGCACGCGGCGCCGAAAGGCACGTCGCGGCAAACCATCAAGAACGTGCTCGCGGGAAGCTCGCGCGGCGTGTTCCAGGGGCGGATCGAAGTGGCGCGCGGCGCACAAGGCACCGACGGCTATCAGATGAACCGCGCGCTGTTGCTGTCACCGGACGCCGAGATCGATACCAAGCCGGAACTCGAGATTTTCGCCGACGACGTGAAGTGCAGCCACGGCGCCACGGTGGGCGAACTCGACGCCGAGCAGTTGTTTTACCTGCGCAGCCGCGGCATTCCGGATCGGGAGGCGCGCTCGATCCTGGTGCGCGCGTTCCTGGCCGAGGCACTCGATCCGGTCACGAACGACATCGCGCGTGGCCTGCTGGAAGCCGCGGTCGCACGCTGGTGGGAAGGCCAGGCCGCATGAATATCGCCAAAATCAGGCAGGATTTCCCGATCCTGACGCAGACCGTCCGCGGTAAGCCGCTGGTGTTTCTGGACAGCGCGGCGTCGGCGCAGAAGCCGCGCACCGTGATCGACGCCATGCGGAACGCGATGGAAACGCAATACGCCAACGTCCATCGCGGCCTGCACTGGATGAGCGAGCGGACCACCGACGCCTATGAAGCCGCTCGCGATGCCGTCGCCGCGTTGATGAACGCCCCCGACCGCGACGAGATCGTCTTCGTCCGCAACAGCACCGAGGCGATCAACCTCGTCGCGCACAGCTTCGGCCGCGGCATGCTGAAACCCGGCCAGGCGGTACTGATCTCCGCCATGGAACATCATTCCAACATCGTTCCCTGGCAGATGCTGCGCGACGCTCACGGCACCGAACTGCGCGTCGCACCGATCACCGACAGCGGCGAACTGGACATGGCGGCGTTCGAGGCCTTGCTGTCCGACGGTCGCGTCGGACTCGTGGCCATCACGCATATGTCGAACGTTCTGGGTACCGTCACGCCCGCCGAACGGATCGTCCGGCTGGCCCATGCGCATGGCGCGAAGGTGCTATTCGACGGCTCCCAGGCCATCGTTCACCGCGCTGTGGACGTGCAGTCGATCGGCTGCGATTTTTACGCCTGGACCGGGCATAAACTTTATGGTCCCACCGGCATCGGGGTACTATGGGCGCGCCGCGAATTGCTGGAGGCAATGCCGCCGTTCCTCGGCGGCGGCGAAATGATCTCCTCCGTTACCTACGAAAAGTCCTCCTGGGCTCGCGTTCCCCACAAGTTCGAGGCGGGCACGCCGGCGATCCTGGAAGGCATCGGGCTTAAAGCCGCGATCGATTATGTGCGGGACATCGGCTATGACGCGATGGCGGAACACGAGGCGTCGCTGACCGAGCACGCTCTGGCCCGCTTGTCGCGCATCGAGGGACTGCGGATCCTCGGCCAGGCGCAGGACCGCGGCGGCGTCGTCGCGTTCGCACTGGACAAGGCACACGCGCACGATGTCGCGACGCTGCTCGATCGACAGGGCATCGCGGTGCGCGCGGGTCATCATTGCGCCGAACCATTGATGCATCGTTTCGGCCTCGACAGCACCGCGCGCGCCAGTTTCGGCATCTACACGACGCACGAGGAAATCGACGCATTGGCCACGGCGCTGATCAGAGTGCGGGAGTTCTTCACATGACGTTCGACGACGATGTTCGCGACCTGTATCAGGAGGTCATCCTCGACCACGGCCGCAAGCCGCGGCATGGCCATCGCCTCGCCGCGTACGACGTGACGGCCAAAGGCGACAACCCGATGTGCGGCGACCGGGTCGAGGTATTTGTCAAACTGGACGCCGACGGAAAAATCGCCGAGACCGGGTTCGAGGCGCGCGGCTGCGCGATCAGTGTCGCTTCCGCCGATTTGATGGCCGAAACGGTGCAAGGCCGTGACAAGGCCGATGCCCACGCGCTGTTCGAAGCGTTCCGCGAAATGGTGCGCACCGGTCAATGCCCTTTGCACGACGCGGCGCTCGACGAAGCGCTGGAGCGGCTTGAACCGCTGTCGGGCGTTCACGAATATCCATCGCGGGTGAAATGCGCGACGCTGCCCTGGCATGCGTTGGTCGCCGCTCTGGACGGCACGAGGGAGGCGAGCAGTGAATGACATGAGCCAACCGCACGGCGCCTGGACGCCGGACGGCGAAACGCCGCCAAAAATCACCGAGACCGCCGTGATCGATGCGATCTGCACCGTCTTCGATCCGGAAATCCCGGTGAACATCTACGAACTAGGCCTGATCTACACGATCGACATCCTCGACGCCGGCAAGGTCAAGGTCGAAATGACCCTGACCGCTCCCGCTTGTCCGAGCGCCCAGGAATTGCCGGAGCAAGTGAAGGAAGCGGTGATGGGGGTGGCGGGGGTCACCTATTGCGAGGTCGAAACGGTTTGGGACCCGCCCTGGGATCCCAGCCGGATGACCGAAGAAGCCCGTTTACAACTGAACATGTTCTGAAAAAGCAGGCTGTCATGAGCACCACGATCACAAC
>Ga0193726_1003408_pt1 | contig 10121 bp, 9 predicted proteins | sample H2c1metaG_FD_144928 | JGI IMG/M metagenome (GOLD analysis project Ga0193726, IMG submission 144928) | Soil microbial communities from a riparian zone of the East river system, Colorado, United States - H2c1 | ecosystem: Environmental > Terrestrial > Soil > Riparian zone | place: USA: East River... | reverse complement strand
TGGGATCGAATCGCAGCAGATCACCGACTTTTTCGCCGACTCCCACATAACGCACGGGCAAGCCCAGCTCACGGCATATGGCAACGACCACGCCGCCTTTGGCCGTGCCGTCAAGTTTCGTGAGCACGATGCCCGTCACCCCGGCCGCCTCGGTGAACAGGCGCGCCTGCTGCAAACCGTTTTGTCCAGTGGTGGCGTCCATGACCAGGAGGGTTTCGTGGGGTGCGCCCGCAATGATGCGTTGTGCCGTGCGCCGCATTTTTTCCAACTCGGCCATGAGATTGGTTTTTGTGTGCAGGCGCCCGGCGGTATCCACGATTACGTAGTCGCTGTGGCGCGCGTTGGCTGCCTGGAGCGCGTCGTAGAGGACGGCCGAGGGATCGCCTCCGGGCTTGGTATGGATGACTTCGGTGCCGGTGCGTTCTCCCCAGACTTCCAGTTGCTCGATTGCCGCGGCGCGAAAAGTGTCGGCCGCGCACAGCAGTACCGTTTTTCCATCCGCTCGCAGAAACTGGGAGAGTTTTCCGATGGTGGTGGTCTTGCCGGTGCCGTTTACCCCGACCACCAGAATCACCTCGGGAACTCCGTCGACGCGCTGCGGCGGTTGCTGGTTGGCGGCTTCGAGGATGGTCAGCAGCTCTTCCTTCAAAAGGCGCTTGAGTTCGCCGACGTCTTTGATTTGCTTGCGGTCCGCTTTATCGCGCAGCTTCTGCAGAATGTCTTGGGTGGTCGAGCTGCCGAGGTCGGCGCCGATGAGGATGGCTTCTAGATCGTCCAGAGTGGCGCGGTCGATCTCTTTGCCGAACGAGACTACCTCTTCGATGCGCTCGCTCAGGTTTTCTCGCGTGCGCGTGACCGCCTCTTTCATGCGGTCAAAGAGGCTGGGTTTCTGTTCCGTGCTGCCAAAAAGGGTCTGAATCATGAGAATGAGTACGGAGGAACCTGTCGCCCTTTAATTATAGCGGTCTGGTGGCGGCATGCCCTCGGCTTCGCGGGCTTTTCGCCGTCAAGGCCCGACGGGCGACGGCCCGGCGAGTCGCGGCTACACCCCGGAAGCTGGCACCCCAGCCGCGGTCTCAACCGGCGTTTGCGGCTCGGCTGGAGGCGCAGGCCCGGCGGGCGGAGCCTGACGATGGATGCGGATTTCGCCACGCTGGTAGACCGCGTCCAGGGCGAACACAGCTTTCGGATCAAGCCGCTTTCCGGACAGCGAGTGAATGATTCGCAGGGCTTCATTCACTTCGTAGGCGTGTTGATAGGGGCGGTTGGTGGTCAAGGCGTCGAAGGTGTCGGCGACCGCGATAATGCGAGGCAGCAATGGGATCTCGTCGTCTTTGTAGCCGTGTGGATAACCGCGGCCATCGAGTGACTCATGATGCAGCTCGATTCCCGGAATCATGTCTTTCAGTTGCGCCACACCCTTCAGGATATTTGCGCCCTTGGTGGTGTGCGTTTTCATGATGTCGAATTCAGCGGGGGTCAGCGCCCCCGGCTTTTTCAGGATGCGATCTTCGATGCCGATTTTCCCCACGTCGTGCAGTTGCGCTGAAATGCGCACGATCTCGACGAATTCATCGGGCAGCCCCAGTTCCCGGGCGATCATCATGGAGTAGCGGGTGACGCGGTCGGAGTGGCCCCGGGTGTAGGGGTCTTTCTCGTCGACTGCGCCGGCCAGCATCTGGATGGAACTCACGAACAATTCACGGTTCTCGTTGGCCGCACGCTTGAGGTCGAGCACGAAATGCTCGAGCTCCTCGGACATGATATTGAAGGTCGCGGCCAACTCTCCAATTTCGGTGCGGCTCTTCAGTTGCACGCGCTGCGAGAAATCTCCGCGGGCAATGGCGCGACTTGATTCCGTCAGAACTTCGAGCGGGCTGGTGATCCTGTGGGCGGCAAAAACACTGATTCCGATGCTGAGGGCCACCGCCATGATCGCCAAAATGCGGGCGCCGCGTTGCATTTCGTAAACGCCCCGATAGGCCTCGGCGCGCGGTTTCTGCACCACCACTGCCCAATCGAGGTTGCCGACCGGACTGTAGGTTCCGAGCATCATGGTGCCGCGCTTTCCGTTCGTCGAAAACTCGTGGGTGGCAACGACCATCTGCGCTTTGCCGCCCTGGTCGACAAAATTCTTCACGATTTCCAGGTTGGTCATGTCCTGACCCGTGGCATAGTCCGGAGTGGCGCCGGCCACCAACCGTCCCTGGCTGTCGACCACGTAGGGCGTGAGTCCTCCGCCGTTCACTTCCTGCAGGCGGCGGATCAGAAACTGCAGGTCCACCACCGATCCGATCATGCCCAGAAAGCGCCCGCCGTACATCACCGGCGCGCTCACCAACATCACCGTGCGCGCCGATTTGCCGTTGCCGACCACCAGAGCCTGCCCGTTATAGGCGCGGCCTTCGCGCGAGGCGGCGTAGGCCCGCTGCAGTTCACTTTGCAAGAAATCATCGGGAGCGATGCGTCCGGCGGAGATGCCTTTGGCCTCCGAGTTCAAGACGGTGGCGTAGGCCAGGTCGCCTGAAGAAGACACGAAATTTTCCAGCAGGGCGCGCAGCTCGGGAGCCTGGACATGTTCCCCGGTGAGATCGCCTCCGCTCGAAACCTGGAGGGCGGAAGACAGGTTTGCCAGCATCATGCGGAGCGATTCCTGATGCTGCGAGATGTCATCGGCCAGGGAACGGGTGACCGTATTTTGCAGAAGCCGCTCATTGGTGATCAGGCGCTCGCGATTGATCGCTTCCACCTGCGCCGAATAAAAATACATCGGCACCACGCTGACCAAAACGAGCACACCAAGGATCACGTACAGGATGGGAATGCGCGATGGCGAAGGTAGTTTTAGAGACAAAGTGGCCCTGCAGCACCGTGCCAGCACGGGCTGGTTCCTCTGAGAATTCTACCGGTATAGGACCGCAAATGACTGAAATGGAAGGGCTAGAACGGTTACGAAAGTCACGCTTCACCGCGCTCGTCTCCACTGTTTTGGCACGCCGGGGGCCGTCGCGGGGACTGCCGCCGCCCTGATTCCATTAGAATTGCCGGTTTGCGAGGATACGGTGGTAACCGGGAAACAGAACCGCTGGGGCTACATGGTGATCTGGGAATTTGCGGTCAAGCCGGGGATGGAAGCCCGTTTTGAGCATGTCTATGGGCCTTCCGGTGACTGGGTAAGACTGTTTCAACAGGACAGCAACCATTTGAGAACGGAGCTGATCCGCGTGCAGGGGGGGGCGCCCCGCTATCTCACTCTGGATTTTTGGCAGTCGGAGGCAGCCTACGACCGATTCCGGCAGAAGCATCTCGGCGAATATGAAGCCATCGATCGGAACTGCGAAGGGATGACGGAGAGGGAGCGCAAATTGGCGACGTTCGTACGCAGGGTTTGAGATTGCGATCTGAACTAAAGCCCCTCACTCTTGACGCTGCGCGTCATCAGGTCGCGAATGGCATCGCCAGGCGATTTTCCGTTGTGCAGGATCTCGTGCATCTCCCCGGTGATGGGCATCTCGACTTGATGCTGGTGGGCCAGGCCAACGGCGGCGTGGGTCGTGAAAACGCCTTCGGCGACCATGCCGTGCATGGCGGCGATAATCTCGGGAAGTTTTCTTCCCCGGCCCAGCTCGACCCCCACGTTGCGATTGCGCGAAAGGCCCCCGGTGCAGGTCAGGACCAGATCGCCCAGGCCGGCGAGGCCGGACATGGTTTCCCTCCGTCCCCCGCAAGCGATGACCAGGCGGGTCATTTCCGCCAGCCCCCTGGTGATGAGTGCGGCAATCGAGTTGTGTCCCAGATCCAGACCAGCGCAGATACCCGCCGCAATCGCGATGATGTTTTTCAGCGCACCGCCCAGCTCAACGCCGGTGACATCATCGTTGGTGTAGAGGCGGAAGCGCGGATCGCTGAATTCGCGCTGCACGATTTTCGCCAGCTCGGCGTCGCGGGAGGCGATGGTGATCGCCGTGGGATCGCCTCGTGCCACCTCTTTAGCGAACGACGGGCCGCTCAGCGCGCCGACACGAGGCGTGAATCCATTCGCGGTTCTGAGAACCTGCGCGATGACCTCGGTCATTCGCATGTGAGTCTCATTTTCCAGGCCCTTGGTGGCGCTGACGAGAAGCATTTCTGGCTTGAGATGAACCTGCATCTTCCCGAAAATGGCGCGGCAATGATGGGAAGGCACGGCGATGACCACGATTTCTGCATCCTGGATTGCTTCCGCCCAGTCATTGGTGGGGAATACGGTTTCGGGGATGGTCTGTTCGGGCAGGAAGAGCTGGTTCAGGCGAAGCGCGGAAATCGAGTCGCGCACCTCTTTTTCATGCGCCCACAGACGAATCTGGTGGGCGCCTTTGCGTCCCAGAACGATGGCCAGGCCCGTGCCCCAGGCGCCCGCGCCCACGATGGCGATTTTGCTCATGGCTGGCTGTGCCTCAATTGAAACCGCGATTCGGTGCCGTTGAGCAGGCGCCGAATATTCTGATGATGTCTGGCGATGATCAGGATCGCCGCCGCCGCCATGACAGCTAGCAGTGGCGGGTGGCGGTATCCATCCAGAAAGCAGGCCAGAACCGGGAACAAGCCGACCGCGGCGATCGAAGCGAGCGAAACATAACGGAACGCAAGCACCAGTACCAGGAAAACGCAGACCATCACCAGAACCGCTTTGGGCGCGATGACCACAAAAGAGCCCAGGGCGGTTGCGACTCCTTTGCCGCCGCGGAAGCTGAGCCAAATGGAAAACATGTGACCGAGCACCGCGAAAACAGCGGCTACAACAGCCGGCCAGCCTTGCTCCGGCACTAGAGCGCGGGCCAGGAGAACCGCTGCCAGCCCCTTCAGCGCGTCGAGAACCAGGGTGAGGATGCCCAAGGCGGGGGATGAGCGCGCGACGTTGGTCGCACCGATATTTCCGCTGCCGGTCTGGCGTACGTCTTCCCCGCGGAAAATTCGCAGCAAGATGTATCCGAAGGGAATCGATCCCAGCGAGTAACTCAAAGCGGCGACGATTAGGAAGGCGGCCATGGCATGATTGGGTGTTGCAATCCGAACTGCGCTATCTTCATGTATCGCGATCCGCCGGGCCCGGCTGACTCTGGTAGAGGCAGAACTCGCGGGCCGTCATCGTACCAAACTCGGGCATCGGCCGCTCCGCCAATTTCTGTTGCAATCGGGAGAAGCGCCGGTTGGGGCCGTCACCGTTCTGCCGCCGAGGAGCGCCCGTGCCGCCGCCGCCGCGAGCCAACGTCAGGTGCGGGGCAAAAGCTTGATCGGGTTTCGGAATCTCCAGGCTGACCATGGCCTCGTCGATTTGGCGGGCGAGGCCTGCCAGCTGGGGGCCGGAGTCGATCCCAATCCAAAACACGCGCGCCGCCTTGGTCTCGGGAAAGAATCCATAGCCACGGAAAGTCATTTCAAGCGGCGGTGTCCTCACAGCAGAAAGAGCACACCTGATCGCTTCGACCGCTTGTTCCGGTTTTTCACCGATGAACTTCAAGGTGACGTGCAACGATTCCGGACGGACCCAGCGGGCGCCGGGTGCGAACCCGTGCACGCCATCGATGAAGCGCGCGAGGCGCCCGCGGATGCCGTCGTCGACGTCGAGTGCGATAAACATGCGCATAAGGGGCCCCGTCCGGCTCCCGGGCGGCTCTCCCCTCCCGGGGAAACTTGAAACCAGCAGGAACGCTTCGCCAGGAGGCCTGGCCCGCCGCCCGAAGCGGGCGGGCTTTTTCACATCAACTTCCGCCTCACCATATCCAGCGCATGCTGGCTGGCGAAGCGGCGGACGCGTTCCCGGTCCCCGGGAAACTTGCGCTCCATCACTTCTGTGCCTTGCTCGCTGGCAAGGGCGTGGAAAACCAAGCCCACCGGTTTTTCGGCTGTGCCTCCGTTGGGGCCGGCCACGCCGGTAACGCCCAATCCCAGAGTCGCGCCGCAGCGCTGGCGAATGCCTTCCGCCAACGCCACCGCGACTTGGCTGCTCACGGCTCCGTGGGCTGCGATCAATTCAGCCGGGACATCGGCGAATGCGGTCTTGAGTTGGTTCGAATAGACGACGGCGCCGCCGAGGAAATACCGGGAGCTTCCGCTGACGGAGGTGATGCGTTCGGCGACGAGACCACCGGTGCAGGATTCGGCAACCGCCAGCGTCGCACCTCGCATCTGCAGGTAATACCCTGCAATCTGCTCGAGAGCATCGCCATTGTCGGAGAAAACCAGGTCTCCCAGTTCTTGTTCGATCTCTCCCACCAACTCGTCGAGGGTCACCTGCGCGGAGTGGAGAAACGGCGCGTGGGTTGTCAAATGGAGCTGGATTTCTCCCGCTCCCGCCAGGATTGTGGTCTGCACATCGATATAGCGCTTGTAGATGGGCGCCACCCGAGCGTCACAGGCTGATTCTCCCAGGCCGGTAATCTTGAGTACGCGGGTTGCGATGATCCGCTTCGGCAGCTTGGCGCGCAGGCGTTCGATGCAATGTTGCTCGAAAACCGCCTTCATCTCATGCGGCGGGCCGGGGAGCAGAATCACCATCCGTTCCCGGCCTTCGTATTTGCCGCTGATCCACTGCCCGGGCGCGGTGCCTTGAGGATTGGCGAGGGCCGTGGCTCCAACGATCACATCGGCCTGCTTGAGATTGTTGCTGGTCAGGGTGTAGCCCCGCTCAGCAAAGCGACGCTCCAGATGCGCCAGGAGGTCGGAATCGCGGCGAATGCTCAATCCCAATGCTGCCGCCACAGACTCGCGCGTGAGATCGTCCTCGGTGGGGCCTAGACCGCCGCTAAAAACAATGACGTCGGCCCGCGACAATGCCAGCCGGGCGGAGGCGGCAAGATGTTCGCCGTTGTCGCCTACGATGGTTTTGAAAATGACTTCGACGCCGAGGGCATTGAGTTTTTCCGTGAGATAGAGCGAATTGGTGTCCTGCCGGAAAGGAGTCAGCAGTTCCGAACCGATGGCGATGATTTCCGCGTTCACCTGGATAGTTTAAATGAAAGCAGCCAGGTCTTTGTCGTTCCCGAAGCCCCTCGCCGCGAAGATCACGCCCGACTCGACCACGAACGTAACCAACCCGGCGAGCCTCAGTCCGACAGAGGGGAAAACCCCTGGACGTTCCAGGAAAGGTGGTGAACGCCGCTGGTGGTGGCAAGGACAGCCGCCCGGCCGGGCGCGAAGGCCAATCCGACCAGGCTCGGTCCGGCCACAGCCATCGCGGCGCTGCCGTCGGGCGTGATTCTCACGATCCCGCGTTGTCCGGCGAGCGATGCGGCCACGTACAGGTGGCCTTCGCGATCAAAGGCCAGCCCTTGGGGACGGCCTAACCCGCGGTAGAAGGTCGAGACCTTGCCGTGGGGATCGATCCTGTAGACGGAATCGAAACTGGATGTGGTCGGACCGGCCACGAAGAGATCTCCGTGCGGGCCCACGGCCAGATGATAAGCCGAGACGCTGGGCTCGAGCGTCGCGAAGACAAAAATCTGCCGGTCACGCGCTACTTTGAAAATGGTGCCGCTGCGATCGCCGATGTAGAGGTTTTCCTCCCGGTCAAAGGCGATTCCTGTGGCAACCCCCATGCTCTCTGCATAGGAAGACATGGTTCCATTCGGTGCCACGCGATACACCGCGCCTTCGTAGCGCGAAGAAACATACATCTGTCCCGCCCGGTCGAAAGCGATCGCGGTCGCATTCATCAGGTCGGCGAGAAACGGCTTGACGTTGTAACTGGTGTCAATTTTGAAGACGGCAACCGGGACCTTCTGTCCGCGCGCGCCCGAAAACGTAACATAGATATTTCCTTCGGCGTCGAGAGCCGGGTTGGCCACGGGATGCAGATTGTCGGCGATCGGCGCAGCCACCTGGATGGTGTGAGGATTGCTGCTGTGACCGTTGGTGGAGACCACGATGGCGCCCGATGAGGCATGGAGCGGCACCCGGGCGATGAGGAAATCGTCAGCACTGATTACGACGGCGCCTTCGGTCTCCCCAAATCGGACCCGCGGGCGCCGGAGTTCGTGAGGGCGCAGACTCTGTCCGCTGATGCGAACTTCCCCGCCGGGCATGGCTGCACCGGGGGATACCGCTTCAATGTGCGGATTTCCGTTCACGCTTTTCTTGCCCAACAGCCGTTCCGAAATTCCCATGGACTGCAACTTTCTCGACACCCTTGCTAGCGCGGCAGAACTCCGAGATGAAGCAGCGATTGCATCACGACCAAGGCATAGAGTCCGGCACCCACATCATCCATCACGATTCCGGTGCCTTCCGGCAAGCGCTCCAGTTGCCTCACCGGCGGCGGCTTCACCATATCGAACCCACGAAAAAGTATAAATCCCGCGAGTAAACATTTCCACGAGACGGGAACGGCAATCACGGTGATGAGCTGTCCTGCAACTTCGTCAATGACCACGAATTGCGGATCCTTGGTGGAAGCCGCTCGCGCAACTCTGGTGGCGGCGGGAATCCCCACGACGATGAAGAAAACAGCCAGGGCGGCGGCCGTCCCCGGCTGCCACCGCGCGGGAAGGTCGCGCGCGAGCAGCCACCAGAGCAGAACCGTTACCGCGGAGCCCCAGGTGCCCGGGCCGGGCCGCATGCGTCCAATGCCGAACAGAGTGGCGACTTGCATGCTCCATGGCGGCGCTTTTGCGGGAGCGGCCTCAGGCTCACTCTTCATTGTCTGGATCCCGAATCGAATCCGGAGTGGCGTCGGAAGTATCCTGCGGCGAAGATGCAATCACGTAAGCGCCGCTGGCCCATCGGCCGAGATCGACGGTCCGGCAACGTTCGCTGCAAAAGGGAAACTCGGCACCGCTGCTGGTTACTCCCGTTTTGCAGATGGGGCAGCGGAGCTTGAGACCTTGGTTGCGAGCCATATTCCTGGACCACTCTCCTATAGAATCCTTGCCACCAGATCGTAATCGTGAGACTCGGTGATTTGGCAGCGATAGAACTCACCCGCCCGGGGCACGAGCCCGTCCGGAACATCGTTGACGAAGACCTTGCCGTCGATCTCCGGAGCGTGCATGGCGGTGCGTCCTTCGAGCAGCAGATCAGTTTCCTCGGACGTTCCTTCGAGCAGCACCTCGACTTCGCTGCCGACCAGCGCCTTTTTCTTTCGTTTGCTGATTCCTTTTTGAATCTGCATCACGCTTTTGCGCCGACGCTCGATCTCCCGCTCGGAGAGCTTGTCGCCATCGCCGAAGGCCCGGGCACCTTCTTGGTCCGAGTATCCGAATGCGCCCATCCAGTCGAATTCAGCCGCGCGCACAAAGTCGCAAAGCTGCTCGAATTCTTTTTCGGTTTCGCCCGGGAAGCCGACAATGAAGGATGTGCGCAAGGTCACACCCGGGATGGCACGGCGCATGTTTTCGATCGAGCGCAGGAAGATGTCCGCGCCACCGCCGCGCTTCATGCGCTTCAGCGTGGCCGCCGAAGCATGTTGCAAGGGTACGTCGATGTAGGAGCAAATCTTTTCATGGCGGGCAATGGTCTCGAGCAGTCGCCCCGTGATTTTATTGGGATAGGCATAGAGAAACCGTACCCAGCGTAGATCTTGGATCCCGGCTAATTTCTCCAGCAATTGCGCGAGGCCATCTTTGAGTCCGAAGTCTTCGCCGTAGCAAGTGGTGTCCTGGCCGATCAGAGTGATTTCACGCACCCCGCCTTGGGCCAGGCGTTCGGCCTCGGCGACTACCGACTCGAACCGTCGGGATCGGAACTTTCCGCGTAACTGCGGGATGATGCAAAAACTGCAAGGATGATCGCAGCCTTCGGCGATCTTGATGTAGGCGGTGTGCGACGCGGTTGCCAGAATTCGAGGAGTCGTTTCATCGTAAAGATAATTTGGCAAGTCAGCGATGGCCCCGTCCCAGGTTTCGCGGGAGAAACGTCCCTGGGCTTCGCGGGAGTCACCTTCCGCGCGTGATCCCAGAATATGAAAGGGGGAACTCGCAGCCGGAGCCGGGGCCAGGCCTGCTGCCGCGAGAATCTTTTCCAGTTCTCCGGTGCCAACGACGGCGTCCACTTCGGGAATGTTTTTGCGGATCTCGTCGCGATAGCGTTCCACCAGGCATCCGGCCACGATCAGTTTGCGGGCCCGGCCGCCGATCTTGTGGCGC
>Ga0193726_1003407_pt1 | contig 10124 bp, 10 predicted proteins | sample H2c1metaG_FD_144928 | JGI IMG/M metagenome (GOLD analysis project Ga0193726, IMG submission 144928) | Soil microbial communities from a riparian zone of the East river system, Colorado, United States - H2c1 | ecosystem: Environmental > Terrestrial > Soil > Riparian zone | place: USA: East River... | reverse complement strand
CGGCGCCGGGGATCAGAACAAATGTCATGGTTAGCTCCTGGGATATGCGTGGCGCCGTCGCCAGCCGTCTGACTCGGGTCTCTCGGCAGCCAGCACCAACTCATCGAGGCCGATGCCGAGTTGGAGGGTGCGTCCGTCCGGCTCGAAGGCGAATTCGAGGCCGGCGAGCAGCCACGCTTCGATGATCTCCCCATCCGGCTGCGGGACACGGAAGTTGCGCTCCAGGATCCACACATTCCGGACCTTCGCTCCGAGCACCGGTCGCAGCTCCGGGGCGTCGAGATCGGACCATGCGAGCGCAAGGTCGGGGTCTTCGTCCTGCTCGACTTCGGTGTGGAGATCGATGGTGTTCCAACTGAGGTAAAGCGTGGCAAAGCCTTCCACCAGGACCTCAAGCTGTTGGGAGCTGTCGAAGTGGAGGACGAGCGGCCCCGTCGAACACCACGATCCGTCACTGGCGAAGGTCAGCGCGGACGCCCGGCCGAGCCGCCGGCCGATCAGCGCCGCGAAGTCGGCACCGTGGCCGGCGAAGATCTCGTTCGCCATGGTGAGTGGTGCCGGCTCGTAGCCCTGAATTCCCCACATGCCGATCAGCTTGCCTTCTCCAGGGCTTGGGGGAGGGTGAACGTACCGTCCGGCTCGCACAGAAAGTCGTGTACGGCGACGACGGCATCCGGCCGGAACGGCCCGTAGATGTGCGGGAAGAGCGGTGAATCCGCATCGGACGGGTCGCCGGTCTCGTAGAGAACCGGCGCGTGGAGAAGTGACTCGTCGATCTCCAGCAGCACGAGATCGGTGCGCCCACGTGCGATCGCGTTCGCCGGGATGAGCACCGTGTCGATCGTGCTGCAGTGGATGAAGCCCTCGGTCGGCAGCGAGTCGGACGCATATATCCCGGTGCGCTGAGCCGCAGCCCACTCGTCGCGACCGCAAAAGTGGAAGATCATGCCTCCCACCATGCCATGCCGGTTGTATTTCAGCGTCCTACCACTCTGCCCTCACTGTTGAGGGCAGAGTGGTAGCGCCCAGAAGTAGTACGCACCCGCGCCGGACTCGGCTAGCTTTCCGATGATTCGGGCGTCCTTCCACGTCACAAAACGATTCACAGCAGTCGCATTGTGTTATCAGGTTGGGCTGCGGTGGGTAGGCCTGTCGTGCGTCTCTACCCACTGGGGCTTGTGTCGTCGGTTGGTTGGTTGTTAGTTCACGGCGATGCTCATGATGTGGATGGCGTTGTTGGTGGGCAGGGTGATGCTGGCGATCTGTACTCCTGCTGCTGCCAGGGTTTGTCCGTTGTCGAGGAGTTGTGTATCCGTGGTGGCGAATAGATACGCTGGCACGGCATTTTGTGCGCCGGTGGTGACGTCGACGCGGTGGGGGATGTGCCGGCCACTGGGTCGCCAAACACACACTCGTCGCCGTTGTCTTGATCGTCGTCGTCGCACTCTTCCTCGTCCTTGCCGGACCACTGATCGTAGCCGCGGCCAGTGAATTCATGGCCGCCGCCAGCGCAGAAGCCGCAGCAACCGCCGGTGCCGGCGCCGTCGCCGAAGGTGCAGCCGGCACAGCCGAAACCGTCGAAGTCGTCACAGACACCGCAGCCATCGCGAACGAGGCAGGCGCGGCAAATGCTGAAACGATCGAGAGCGCCAATGCGCTCGCCCATTCAGGTGACGCCGTCCAAGGCGAGGTTAACCAGATCGCAGATCAGACAACTGCCCATACGGTGCAGCCCTTGACTTTTGGCACCGGCATGCCACCAAGCTATGGAGGTGCAGCGGAGCCCAATGTGGGCCAAGTACCGTTAGGACCCGAGAGTATATTGATTGGCCTGTCATTTATCGCGCGAGGAGTCAGCCTGGCCGTTCGCGGAATCTTTGGCGGCTGAGGAGCAATCGAGTATGGATCCCGAGGTACGCACGTCGACCGGGGCGACGTTAATGGCTATGATTGCAGCGATGAATCGCACCGACTCCGAGCATGCTGTGCATGCAGACGAACTGCATCCCTGGTCTGCTACGCAGGCGGGCGATCATCCATTGGTTGCGATTACACTCTACCGACGCCTGCTGTTTGCAAGGCTGGGAGAACGGGTTGAGCTGCACGAGGTAACGGCCTATGTCAACGACCTCTGCCGAAGCGGAAGATCACAGCTTAGTATGGCGGATGCACGCGTAGCAGAAGCTAGCATCCGTTGGAGCCTGGGTAATTCGAGAGTAGTCGATGGAATATCTGTCGAACGTATCGGCGATGTCGGAATTCAAGTGTTATTTGATTTAGCCAAAGAACTCGAAATCACGGAGATTGGTCACCTCGTACGCCTTGCCGAGCAGGATGCGTTTGAGTTGGAGGATAGGATGTCATGAGGTTACCTGGGTTAGGCAAGGGACGTAGCAAACGGCCAGTCTCGTACGTATCGATGCAGCTGTTCGCAAACACGCGCGGTGATCTTGAAGAGCGAAAACTGATTCGTAGTCATGGCTCGCTCAAAGACTTTACTAGTGCGGTTGCTGTCGTCGATGCGGCCTTCGAGTTATTAGCTCGGAGGCGTATTCAGTCAGCGCTCAATACCCATGACATTAACCAGACAGCGGAGCGGATCTTCGAGTATTTGAAAGATCGGGGTGTCGCATTTATAGACATCGAGGCTATCGTCCGCGCGGCCGTTGGCGAGGATGTTCACGTGGCTGACATTGGCATACGCGAGAGCTATCTTGTCAAGAGCACGGGCTTTATTGTATTCGCGAATGCGAATCCGCGGCTTAGCGACAATGAATTGAGCGCCATTCTCGCAGACTCAGAGCAGATCGCGATTAGCAAAGGATTCACTCCGGAGGCGGGGCCCAATTCCAAATAGGGCCCAAGTCAAGTTCGAATGTATCGTGGGTCGATTTCGATACGCGGAAGGGAGTTTTGACAACGATGTTTTGGAGGCGTCCGCCGAGGCAAGCGCCTGCGTCATACATGGCGAGAGGACGCCGCTCAGAAAGGCGGATGCGATGGCCGAGGCACGGGGCTTCGTCCTACAGATGAGCGACACGGACTAGGTTTGCCGTGACAACGCCTGGCGTGCCGCGAACCGATGGGGGCCGCATGCATGCGAATACTCCGGCTCGACCACAGGCCCGATGCTTGCAGCTCGCGCCGCGCCGCTCGTATACGCTGTTTATGCATGGTGGTGGGGCAGATGAGAGATCGCGAGGCAGCTTTGAGAACGGTCGCCGGGGAGTTTCTATACGCCCACCTCACGGCGGACAAATACACCGTGAAGCGGCTCAAGGACAACGTTGCGGAGAATCAAAGTAATGTAGCGTTCTTCCGCTGTGCCCTTAGTCGCTTTGCCGCGCTCGCCGTTCCTGGGGCCGAGGTTCGGGCCATAACCCGATATGCGCATGCGATTTGCGGGCGAGGGACGATGGGCCTTGTTCAACGTCAGCAGCGAATCGTTGAGGCAGTCATTCGTGAATCCTTTGGCGAGGAGCGCATCTGCGAGGGTCTGCCAGATGATGATATCGGCCTTGCGGCCATCGCCGTGATGATGGACGTTGTTGTCCAGCACATGCTATCTCCATCGGAGATTGGGGAGATCATTGCCGTGGCTGAGAAGGCCTCAAGCGAGACGACAGGTCTCGCAGATGTTTAGACGTGTCGATCGTCGCAGTCTCGTGCGTCCACAAACCGCGTATGGCGAATGGCTTTTATCACAGATATTGAATGATGGACGAGATGTGGACGCGCCAGGTTTGAGCCCGGAGCAGCATTTTACTATCTGTCAAGGCGTGTTCGAAGCTGCAATCAATCGCCGTTTCTCGCCGGGTACAGACGTAAGTACGCTCAACGAATTCGTGATGTGGATATACGACCGCGTCCAAAGGCTCACGCCCATTGCCTACTCCCACCCGATTGACACCATCCGACCGATTGACGCCGAGGCGCTGGTTCGACAGGCACTCGGTGAGGAGGTCGACACCAAAGGAATCTCGCCCGGGGAGCGGATGTGGTTTGAATGGCTGGCGATTGTATTCGTCGTTGACGACCTGAAACTGCCCGAACAGGACATCATTTCGATAATCGTTCAGGGCGAGAAGACGGCTCAATCCCGTGGATACCATCTAACATGAAATTTACTAAGGGTGGTCTCGCCATAACGATTCAGGCTCTCGATAAATGCCATTAACTTAGAAGTTAAGAGGGTTCATTTCAATGGCTCAGGCGCTGCCGCCCTGGACCGACGACGACGTTTGGGCGCTACTCAGAAAGGCGAATGTGATGGCAGAGGAGCAGGGATTTGTCCTGCAGATGAGCGACACAGACTAGGTTTGTCATTGATAAATCCTATCGTGCCGCGAACCGATGTGGGTCGAATGCTAGCGGCTTTTCTTGTGGCCTCGCACAATCGCGACGGCGACATACATCCGAGAGAGAAGCATCCGCTCGCGGAGTCATTAGGGACTCTCGTCCAATCGATCATCCGGCGGTGGCTTATCTCTTGATTCGCGACCTGCTCGTGGATTATGCTGGCGTGCTGCATGGCGTCCAGACAATCACCCAATTCAGCAAGGAGTTTTGTCAAAACGATCGCCGAGAGAGTCGAAGTCGAAACGCGCGTGAGGTCGAGGCTAACCTGCGCTGGATGCTGGGAAATCAGGTGATCGCGGATGGGATTTCCGAAACCGAGCGGGGCGAGATTCTCGGTGATGTGCTGATGTACCTCGTGGGCCGCGTCGGTGTGGAGACGGCGTATCGGCGACTGTGGCTCGCAGAGGATGAAGCGTTGCGGGCGGGGTAAACCGCCAGCAGCGGCGAGGGCCGCCGCATCGATTTGCGGAGCAGTATGCGTTTGAGCTGGAGGATTACCCGACAACCCGGTCGATGATCTCATCACCGCGATCAGCACATAGCCCACAGCCGCACACGACAACGCACCAGCCCACGTACCCTGCCGCCCTGGACCGACGACGACATTTGGGCGTTGCTCCGCAAGGCGCATGCGATGGCCGAGGCGCGGGGATTCGTCCTGTAGATGGGCGACACGGACAAGGTTTGCCGTTACATCGTCCTCGGTCGGCAGCGAATCGACCGCGAGAATGCCTCTTACCTTGCCATGGTGGTCGTGTTTCGAGCGTCCTACCACTCTGCCCTCACTGTTGAGGGCAGAGTGGTAGGACCCAGAAGTGATAGAGCGCACCGCGGATCACACAAGGCGCAAACTTGCGCGCAACTCGAACGGGCGCGCCGTCAGGGCGTAGCCGGGCAGGGTGCCGGGCCCGCACGACGCGGAACCGATGCCGTGCTGCGCGACATCCAGGTTGAGGTAGATCCGGTCGGTGGCGCGCAGGTCATTCGTGTGCCGGGCGGCGTCGAGTGCGGCCGACGTCCACCGGCGCACCGTGAAGTCGAAGACCGGATCACCGTCGATCCGCAAGCCCGCACCGGCATCGTCGACCAGCGACAACCAGCGCGCGTCGACCCGGTTGCCGTTCTCCTGCGGTCGCACATAGGGCGTCTGCATCTCGTCGACGTCACGCGCGAACCGTCCCAACCGGACAGCGTTGCGAGTGTCCACATAGGCCTCACCCGGACCGTGGCCGACCCAGCCGACGTGTCCCAGCGTTGCCGGCAGCGCCATCCGCACGCCGAGGCGGGGCAGCGGGCACGGCCAATCGCCGATCGGATCGCCATTAACCCGAAGATCAAGACGGTCGGATGTCGACGACCACCGCATCGTGTACAGGTAACCCAGATCCGTCGCGGCCGCTCCGATGCGGGAGGTGACGATGAGTTCGTCGGTGTCGATGCTGACGTCGACGATGCGTTCGTGAAGCCGATGCAGGCCGACGGCGCGCCAGGCCACATCGAGCTTCGCGCCGATGTCGTTGTCGGTTGGCGCGCGCCACAGGTCGAGCACGGGTCCGTCGACAGCGAAACCGCCAAAGCGAATGAGCGCACCGGTACGGCCGTCAAAAACCCCAGCCCCGAGCGCGATGCCGTCATCGAGGCGCTGCATCGGCCGCCCTTGCGGTGATCGATGCGTCCTTGAAGTCGTTCTAACGACATCGGGGACGCTTCGATCACACCGAGGGAGATCACCAGAGGGGAGATCACCAGAGGGGAGGGACAGCTGACCCCAAGCGACCTCGTGACCGGCGGGCGCCCATGGCTGATCCTCTGCGAGCGCAGCGCTGATGGTCAGCCAGCTCTCGTCCCGGTGCACCGGCAGGTCCGGCATCGGCACCTTGACCTGCGCACGGGCTGGCACCGGTGGCGTCGCGAGCGAGCCGGTCGCTGCGGGGCCGTCGGCGGTCTCCAGCGCCCAGTCGAAACGCAGATGTGCGAGATCCCGCACGTCATAGCGGTTGGCGATGGTGATGTGGCCGCTCGTGGCAGTGATCTCGACCGGAGCGAAGACCCGCTGCACCTCCAGCAGGCCGGGCGAGGGAGTGCGGTCCGGGAAGACGAGCCCGTCACAGACGAAGTTGCCGTCGTGGAGTTCCTCGCCGAAGTCCCCGCCGTAGGCAAAGCGATCACCCTGCCGCAGCCCGTGATCGATCCACTCCCAGACGAAGCCGCCCGCGCACCGCGGATGGGCGTCGATGATCCGCTGGTAGTCGGCGAGCCCACCCGGCCCGTTGCCCATCGCGTGGGCGTATTCGCACATCACGAAGGGAAGCGAGCGCCGGTGCGCGTCCGCAACCGCATCGTCCAGTGGGTCGTCGACGCGCGCACCGATGCGTGCGACCTCGGCATGGCTTGGATACATCCGGCTGTAGACGTCGACGTAGGTGCTCGCCCAGTAGCCTTCGTAGTGCCGAGGCCGGCTCGGATCGCGGGCGGCGACCCACTCCGCCGAAGCCGCGAGGTTGCTCCCCGTACCGGCTTCGTTGCCGAGCGACCACATGATCACGGACGGATGGTTCTTGTCGCGTTCGACCGTGCGCCGCATCCGGTCCAGGATCGCCGGTCGCCATGCCGGATCGTCCGACGGATTGCCGCGCCAGCCGATCTGCTTGAAGCCGTGCGTCTCGAGATCACACTCGTCGACGACCCACAGACCGAACTCGTCGCACATGTCGATGAAGGCCGAATGCGGGGGGTAGTGGCTGGTCCGGACCGCGTTGATGTTGTGCTGCTTCATCGCCAGCACGTCCGCACGCATGGTGTCGACATCGAGCACCCGCCCGGTATCCGGGTGAAACTCGTGCCGGTTGACGCCGCGTAACGTGATCGCATTTCCGTTGACACGCAACACGCCGTCCGACGTCGAGATGGTGCGGAAGCCGATGCGCAGCCGCACGCGCTCACCGCCGGTGGCGAGCTCCGCGTCGTAGAGGTGGGGGAGTTCGGCAGACCACGGCCGTACCGCATCGCAGATATGTTCTTGATCTGTGGGTTGATCGAAGATGCCGAGCTCCGCGACGGTCAGCAGCGCTGAGGCCCCTTCCACGTCGACTCGCAGCGTGCCGCGACCGGTGACGTGGTCATAACCCGCGTGCACGAAGACGTCATCGATGGCCCACGCGGGCCGCGACTGCAGCGTGACGTCGCGGAAGATCCCGGACAGCCACCACATGTCCTGATCTTCGAGGTAGCTCCCGGCCGACCACTGTTGCACTCGCACTGCGACGACGTTGCGGCCCGGCACCAGCGCTTCGGTGGCGTCAAACTCGTGCGGCAACCGGCTGCCCATCGCGTCGCCGAGCCGAGTTCCGTTGAGCCACACCGTGAAGGCCGAGTCGACGCCGTCGAAACGCAGCAGGCTGCGACCGGACGGCCACGCCTGGGGCAGATCAAAGACGCGGCGGTAGTCGCCGGTCGGGTTGGCGTCCGGGACGTGCGGCGGATCGATCGGGAAGGGATAGGCGATATTCGTGTACGACGGCCGGCCGAACCCGTGCAACTGCCAGTGCGACGGCACCGGAAGGTCGTGCCAGTCCGCGTCGTCATAGTCAGGATCAGAAAATCCATCGAGTGCCGGTGCCGACGGTACGACGTCCGCGCGATCGTGCAGCCGAAACTGCCAGAGGCCGTCGAGCCGGATCGCGGGTGCGTCGGTGTGTAACAGCGCTCGAGCCGGTTGCATCAGTCGCGCCGCAGGTGGATGACGGTGCTCGCGTAGTCGCCTCGCGGGAAGCGTTGATAGACGTCAAGCCCGTGTGCGAGCAATACGGCCCCGGCATGCGCGACACCGTCATCGTCGCGATATATGGCGTCCGGATCGAGTCCGCGCACGCGGATCGGCACCTGTGCCTCGCCATGCCGGGCGGCGGGCCGCCATGCGAAGAGCACGGCCTCGGATCGATCGAGGCTGACATGCGCGACCGCGGTCACCGACGGACCGCTTGCCAGCCGATATTGGGTGCCGGCGGCGACGAGATGCCGGATGCGCTTGTAGGCGGCGACCAACTCGGCTGCTTCGGCGTGGTCCTCCGCCGACCAGGCGCGCAGGTCGCCGGAGATGCCGAGCGCACCGGCCATGGCGACGTGAAACCGGAATCGCAGCGGGGTCGTCCGGCCGACGATCGGATTGGGGCTCTCCGACGCCCAGGCGCCCATGACCGCCGCGGGGTAGATCTGGCTGAACCCTCCCTGGATCGCGATGCGGTCGACAGGGTCGGTGTTGTCCGAGGTCCAGACCTGATCGGTGCGTTTCATGATGCCGAAGTCGGCCCGGCCCCCACCGCTCGCGCAGCTCTCGATCCGCAGTCCCGGATGGGCTTGTCGGAGCCGGTCGATGACCGCATAGACGTTGCGGGTGTGATCGATCCACAACCGGCCGGGGTCGTCGCCGTCGGGCCATCCGGCCTCGGTGAAGACCCGGTTCATGTCCCACTTGAGAAAGTCGATCGAGTTGCGGGCAACCAACTCATCCAGCCAGCCGTAGGCCCACTCGGCCACATCCGGTCGGGCGAAGTTGAGGACCATCTGATGCCGGACCTCGGTGCGCCGGCGATGCGCCATGTGCAGCACCCAATCGGGGTGCGCGCGATAGAGGTCGGAGTCGGCGTTGACCATCTCCGGCTCGACCCATAGTCCGAAACGCATGCCCAGCGAGTGCACCTCGGCCGCGAGGGTGCCGAGGCCATCGGGGAATTTGTCCGGGTTGGGCCACCAGTCGCCGAGGCCGGCGCGGTCGTTGACTCGCCGGCCAAACCAACCGTCGTCCATGACGAAGAGCTCGACTCCGAGCGCCGCAGCCGCGCGGGCGAGTGCGATCTGGTTGGCCTGATCGACGCCGAACCAGGTGCCTTCCCAGGAGTTGTAGAGGACTGGCGGCGCCTCGTCGGCGTGCGGGCGGACGTGCGCGTGCGCATAGCCGTGGAAGGCGTGACTGACGCCGGTGAACCCGTCGGGCGTGTAGACGCCGGCCATGATCGGTGCCGACCACCGCTCGCCGGCCCGGAGCCGGCGGCTGGGCGCGCCGTCATGGTCGGCGCCTCCGATCACGCGGACGTCCCCGCCGAGATTGCGGCAGACATTGAGTCGAAATCCGCCGCTCCACGCGAGGGCGACCGCCCAGACCTCGCCATGCTCCTCGCCGGCATCGCCGGTGTCGATGGCGAGCCACGGATTTGCCTGGTGACGGGTGGTGCCCCGGCGGCTCGTCGTACCGGATTCGCCGTACGGCAGGGGTGTGCTCGTGACGGCGAATTCGGCGGCCCACTCGCCGGTCACCTGGGTGAGGCGGTAGTCGGGTCGGCGCGGGAGCATCCAGGCCGCGGAGTCGAAGCGCTCGACGGTGATCGGATCGCCGTCGCCGGTGTGCATCGATCCGGTGTGGGTCAGCGTGGCCCAGCGCTCGATGACGTCGCTGTCGTCGTGGACGCGATAGTGGAGGTCGAGCCGCAGCGGATAGTGGTCGTCGATCAGGCCGATGCGCAGTTCGTTCCCGGCGATCTCATGGTCGGCATAGGTCAACTCGACCGCGCGGGTGCCGTCGGGCATCTCGACGGCGAGCGCAGGCGCGCCGAAGCGCAAGCCACCTTCGCCCGGGAATTCCTCGCCACCGATCTCGCCGTCGCCACTCGCATTCCGCAGCGGCACGGCCGCTGCCTGTGAGGCGGTGAGTCGGGCACCCCAGTGGACCTGGCGGACGCCGTCGTCGCAAAGGCGAACCGCGTAGCCTG
>Ga0193726_1003406_pt1 | contig 10128 bp, 11 predicted proteins | sample H2c1metaG_FD_144928 | JGI IMG/M metagenome (GOLD analysis project Ga0193726, IMG submission 144928) | Soil microbial communities from a riparian zone of the East river system, Colorado, United States - H2c1 | ecosystem: Environmental > Terrestrial > Soil > Riparian zone | place: USA: East River... | reverse complement strand
GGCAAGATGGCGCAAACACTACCGCAGACGCTACCGGCGCTCTGCAATCTAACCCAGCTGCCGATCGGCACGCATTCGGATCGTCATCATCTCGAGTGCGTTACCAGTGAATATCGCGGACGCACTTATTATTTCGATTCCGAGGTCTCAAAATGGTGCTTCGAGCAGGAGCCGGAGCGCTACGCCGGCCACCTGAACGTGGTCGAACGATTTATCGCCGGTCTGATCCAGCCGGCGGACCTTGCCGGCGTATTGCCATGGAGTGGTCTTCCCACCGATGTGATGGGAGACGACGCAGGGGACTATGGTTGGGCCGCCGACTACGTGCACTGATGAGCATTTCGTAAACGACAACGGCATTGACACCTTTGGGGTACGGACAGATGGCGCTAATTCCGGTCTATGGACGATTCGTTGGTGATTGCACGGCCCTCCTGGTGGCGGTTGATACCGAGGACACGATTGACGAAGTCGCGGCCAAGATAGCGGTACACGTTATCGGCCCGCGGCTGCCCGATGAGCCTGGCGCCAAAGGTTTCGAGGTATTGGCCGGCGGTCGGACGCTTGCTCCGACCTCCCGCCTGAGGGACTTGTCTCCGCGACCGCTGCAATGGCTGGACGTACGTTGGAAATGGTAAAACTTGCAGAAGCTCGGCACATTAGCGCCGTCGAGATATGCGGCGCCGATCAGCTTTGGGACGGCGAGATGGAGTGCTTCCGCGCAGGTGATACGACCATCCTGCTTCTCAAGATCAACGGGCAGTTCCGCGCCTATCAGGGGCACTGTCCTCATCAGGGTGCTGCGCTGGCGGAAGGTGAGCTGGAAGGCGGACTTTTAACCTGCACTGCGCACCGATGGCAATTCGACGCGACGAATGGACAGGGCGTGAACCCCAAGAGCGCCCGCTTGAAGTGCTTTCCGGTTCATGTCGTTGAGCGGAAGGTATTGATCGAAGTGGAGCTTGAACGGAGCGGCGCATGATTGCGGACGAAGTCAGCGGAAGCGACGAGATGGACAATTTTGTCGGTCCCGTCATTCGCGCCGGAGATTTTGCCGATGTCGTGGCGCAATCGATCGAGGACGACAACCCCGGCAAGGATGTGCGGATCGTCGATCGCGGTGACTATGTACGCATCCACACGGCTCAGGTCTGCCGCCTGACTCGAAAAGCCTTGGAGCGAAATCTCGGGCATTCATACGAATTACGGATGTTGGAGACCGAAATGCCATCGTTTTGCGGGCGGCTCAGGACGCGCGACGATGAATTTGTCTGGTTCTACGACAACTGACCTCCCAGTGCGGCGCGAGCGCCGCGAGAATGAGTTCATGGACACCAGAATCCCAGAAGGACCTCGCCGGCCACCGCTCAAGACCTGGTCTGCCTTCGGAAATTTGGGCCGCCGGCCGAGTGAGTACGAGATCGTCACCCACAAGATGAACCACACCTTGCGAGATCCACCGCTCGAGCTTGGCCCCGAAAGCCCTGGCAATCTCTGGCTCGTGCGGCACCGGGACCGTATCAAGCTCCTGGTCCAGGATTGGAATGCGTACCGAGATCCCGACCAACTCACCTACCGGAAATACGTGACCTGCCAGGACAAGAGCGAAACTTATCTCGACGCTACATTTGCGGAGTTTGCCCGCATCGGCCGCGCCGAGAGCGGGCCAGAGTTTCTGCAGACTTGCCTTACTCCGTCACGTTACCTAGCCCATGGCCTGCAGATGATGTCAGCCTATCTGCAGCAGCTGGCGCCTTCGAGTTATATCGGCAATTGCGCAGCCTTCCAGACCGGTGATCAACTCCGTCGCGTGCAGCGTGTGGCTTATCGAACCAAACAGCTCGATCGCGCATATCCGGAGCGTCTGTTCGGCAAGACTGAACGAATTGCGTGGGAGCAACTGCCGGAGTGGCAGGGACTGCGCAAAGGAATAGAGCGGCTGCTCGTGACCTTCGATTGGGATGATGTCTTCGTCGGCCTCAACCTCGTGGTCAAGCCTCTAGCCGATGAGCTCACGCTGCGACAGTTCGCGATCGTCGCGCGTCACCTGAATGCCGATCTCGATGCACTTCTGGCCGCCAATCTTTTTCTTGACGCCGAACGCAGCCACCGATGGAGCGCTGCGCTCACGCGGTTTGCTATCGCGGACGATTGCGCCAATCGCAAGCATCTTAATGCGCTGGTCGCCAAATGGCGCCCGCTTGCGGATGAAATCGTGGAGACCGGGAGCCGCTTGCTGGCAACTTTCTCATCCGGCCTGAATTCTGCCGACCAGATAGCGGCAGCGGCCACAGCTGCTTGGCAGGCCTTTCTGCACGGGTCGGGCCTTCAAACCGAATCAGGGGAGTGATCCGAATGAATACGCATGCGTCAACCAAACCGTTGCGCAGAACGGGCCTGGACGTCCTGGGTGATCGTCCGTGGGGCTCTCATTTCTGTCTATTCTTCGACACAAAGAGCGATCTCCTCGAAATTCTAGTGCCTTATTTCAAGACGGGCCTCACCCATAACGAATTCTGCTTTTGGGTGCTCGCTGATCCACTCAACGAAGACGATGCGAGGTACGCGCTAAAGCAGGCGATTCCCGCCTCGGATCGACACTTGATCGATCGGCACATGGCGTTCATGCCCTCTGAGGAATGCTATCTCAGCGATGGGGTATTCAATCTCGATCGAGTAACGAGTGAATGGGGCGCCCGCCTGAACGGCGCGCTTTCGGCCGGCTACGAGGGCATCAGAGTGACGGGCAGCACAGGGTGGCTGGAAACGCGGGAGTGGCCGGATTTCTGGAAATATGAGGCGAATCTCAACGAGTCTATTGTCGATCAGCGGATGACGGTGCTATGCACCTATCCTCTTGTCGGAAGCGGCGGCAGCGACATCCTCGATGTCACACATACACATCAATCCGCCATCACGAAGCGCCATGGCAACTGGGAAGTTATCGAGACTGCCGCGCTCAAACATGCGAAGGAGGAAATCCGAAAGCTGAACGAAGAACTCGAACAGCGTGTCATCGCGCGCACCCGGGACCTGCGGGTCGCCCAGGCGGAGCTCGCACGTGCCGAACGATTGACGACCATGGGCCTCCTCGCGGCATCGATCACGCACGAAATTGCGCAACCGATCGGTGCGATGCTCGTCAGTGGCGGCGCGTGCTTGAATTGGCTGGACAACGAGCGGCCCAATCTGGAAGAGGCGCGCGAAGCTGCGCAGCGCTTGGTGCAGGACGGAACCCGGGCCACCGACGTGCTCCGAAGCATTCGCTCGCTGGTGCAAAAGGCCGAGCCGCGCGTGGCTCGATTGGATGTTGACACGGTGATTGAAGAGGTGCTGGTGCTTGCTAGAGGCGAGTTGCAGCAGCATCGCGTTGTAGTGAGGACTGGATTGGAAGCCGGTTTGCCGCCGGTTCTCGGCGACCGGATGCAGCTGCAACAAGTTCTGCTCAATCTGATCATAAACGCCATCCAGTCAATGTCGGGCGTGCATGATCGCCCGCGCGAATTAATCATTCGATGCCATCGGGACGCCCCGAACGAAGGTGTTCGCATCACGGTAGAGGACTCCGGAACCGGCTTCGATGCCGGTTCCGGAGAGCGTATTTTTGATTCGATGTTCACGACTAAAGAAGGCGGAATGGGCATGGGCTTGTCGATCTCTCGTTCGATAATTGCCGCCCATGGAGGCAGGATCTGGGCATCGCCGGGCGAATCCGCCGGTGCGATCTTCAGGATCGCTCTGCCGTCGAAGCGCGGCGTCGAAATCGATCAGATTCGTGCTTAGCAACGGGGCCTCGACTTGTGCACCCAGCGATTTGCTAGGACACTTCGCTTATGGGTTCCGACATCAAGCGCGGTGGCGGCGCTAGGCACGACTCTTTTGTGAGATTGCTCCATCAAGGGGCTATCGCTGAACGATCGGAAGCCCTCAGTTCGGTTTCACATAGCCGTTGCTTCGGAACCATACGAGCGCTCGCTTGATGGCGTCGTCGAGCGTTTCGGTTGCGGTGAACCCCAACTCGCTCCGTGCCTTTGCGCCATTCACGTACTGACCCGCGGACATAACGGCGATCGCCGTCGCATCCACGCGGGGCACCGGTCCCTTGAGCCACTGGTAACGCGCCGTCTGCAAGGCTGACGCAGCCCGTGCTACGGCTACGGGAATCGCGCGCGGCACCGGAGCGCCCGCAATTTGCGCGATCTTGGTCACGAGCTCCGACATGGAGATGTTCTCGCCGGTCAGCAGGTAGCGCTCGCCGGGCCGGCCCTGCTCGCACACGCGCACCAGGCCGCGCCCTGCGTCTCCGGCATAAATGACATTCCGGTTTCCTTTCACATAGCCGGGCAGAGTCCGATTGGCTATCTCCACGATGAGACGACCGGTTGTCGGACCGTAGTCATATTCGCCGAAAGTCATCGTCGGAATGCCGATGACCACCGGCAATCCTTCCCGGGCCTTGGCACGTGCCTGAACGTCCAGAGCCCACTTCACCCGGACGTAAGGATTCGTGCTGGGCGGCTCCCCGGGATAGTCGAGCGTTTCATCGCCCGGCTCACCCGCCGGATGCCGGCGCAGCGCAATGGCGCCGCCCAGGTAAACGATTTTCCGGAGCGGCTGTTCGGCGCACGCGGCGTAGAAGTTCTCCATCTGCCGCGTGGCCGTTTCGACCTCGGCTCGCCACGGACGCGGGACGGTCGGGTAGTAGCCCGCGCAGTTGACCACTGCGTCGATGTTCTTGAGCGCGCGGCGCAGGGACTCGCGATCGTCCAGGTCGGCCAGCCGCGACTCGAGCGGCGCGTTCCTCAGCCGCTGCAGGGCGCTGTTGTTGCGGGCGATCGCCACGGCGTCGTGTCCCGCCGCAGCCGCAGCCGCCAATGTGTGCTGGCCCAGCATTCCGGTCGCTCCGACGATTGCCACGCGCATCGTTCAATGTTCGCCGTGGGCGATTGAATTCAATCTCGCATGGTTGTCGAAATCCGGCTCCGGCCCCTGCTGACCGCCTTTCAGCCAATCAATTTTGGCGCGCACATAGCTGATCATCACTTGCAGCTCGGTCGCTTTAGCCTCGAGGCCAACGAGTTGCGCGCTCATGATCTCAGCCCTGCGTTCGCCTGTGAGGTGGCCCTTACGGCGCTCCTCATTGAAGGCCGCGATTTCCTTGAGCGACATACCGATCCGGATGACTTCCGCCGCTTGAATGTCCTTATCCGTGAAAACACTGTAAGGATGACGACCACCCTTGCCGTTCGTCTGGGGTTGTAGCAGGCCAAGGCGGGCATAGAAGCGCACCGTGTCGCGGGTGAGTCCTGTTATCCGAGCAAATTCTGAGATAAGCATATGGGCCTCTTGACTGTGGAGTGTGGTCCACAGTTACAACTATGACTCGCATTTAAGTGCAAAGCCAATATCGGCTGCAACTGAGGTGGCATCTTGGAATACTCAACACTCGGCAATACAGGGCTCCTGGTTTCAAAACTCTGCTTCGGAACCATGACATTCGGGGACGGCAGGGGGCTCTTCAAGGCCCTCAGCGTCGTTGGTCAGGCCGGGGCCGATCAACTGATCAAGACGGCGATTGACGGCGGCATCAATTTCTTTGATACGGCGGACAATTACACGGAGGGTGAGAGCGAAAAGATACTCGGGCAATCACTGAAGAATCTAAATGTCGCGCGGCAGCAAGTCGTGATCGCGACGAAAGTCTATAGCCGAGTCGGCCCGGGGCGGAATGACGTTGGGGCTTCTCGCGGCCACATTATGGACGGTGTGGAGGCCAGTCTGCGGCGTCTGCAGACCGACCATATCGACCTGTACCAGATCCATGGCAACGATTCCGTGACCCCGCTGGAAGAGACGCTTCGCGCTCTCGACACGCTGGTACAGCAGGGAAAGGTTCGCTACATCGGCTGCTCCAACTGGCAGGCATGGAAGATCGCCAAAGCCCTCGGCATCTCCGAGTTCAAGAACCTGGCCCGATTCGACACGCTGCAAGCTTATTACTCGATCGCCGGCCGGGATCTCGAACGGGAAATCGTTCCGCTGTTGGACTCCGAAAAGGTCGGCCTGCTGGTGTGGAGTCCGCTTGCCGGCGGCTTGCTTTCCGGCAAGTTCAGCCGGACGAAGCAGAAGCCCGCGGATTCGCGCCGCACTGAGTACGACTTTCCTCTCGTGGACAAAGAGCGGACTTGGAAGATACTCGACGTCATGGCTCCGATCGCGAAAGCACACGGATGTAGTGCTGCACGTCTCTCGCTCGCGTGGCTCTTGGCAAAGCCGGTGATTACCTCGGTCATCATTGGCGCGAAACGCGTCGAACAGCTTCAGGACAATCTCGCGTCGATCCAACTCACTCTGACACTGGACGAGCTTAAAGAGCTGGATCAGGTCAGCGCTCTTCCCCCCGAGTATCCCGGGTGGGTGCTGCCGTTCCAGGGAGCCGACCGTCTTGGGCCCGCTGATCGTCTGGCGCGATTACGCGAGGCGAGCACACCGCATTGATGCAAATCTGGGAGCCCACCGGTCGTTGTAGCTTGGTGTGATTGCGTTACTTCAAATAAGATCGATAATCCATTGATTGGCTTACCCGTTTTGGTAATTGCCTTTGTCGCAGACGTAAAACCCCGTTTCAAAATCGTTGTCTGCATATATAGGGTGGGGGGCTATGCTAAAATAGGCGAATGAGCCATACAATTCGCGAACAAAAAAAGTTGCTGGCCCGCGTACGTCGAATTCGAGGACAGGTGGAGGGTATTGAACGGGCCCTGGCGAGCGAAGCGGGGTGTGAACACGTTATGCATCTGATCGCCGGCGCACGCGGCGCCATGGCCGGGCTCATGGCGGAGATCGTCGAAGACCATGTGCGTTCGCATCTAGTCGACGCCGACAAGCATCCCGGCGCCCTTGACACTGAGGCGGCCGATAGTTTGCTGGACGTTGTTCGCACCTATTTAAAGTGAACATTGCTGTGACAATCGTCCCCGCGCCTGCTGAAGCACCGAGCCACCACCATATATTTCTTGGCGAAGCCCACCGTCAAAGCGAGCGAAAAACGTGGACCGTAATCTGGCTCTGCGGCGCGATGATGTGTGCCGAGATCGTCGGTGGGCTGCTGTTTGGATCGATCGCGCTCGTGGCGGACGGTCTGCACATGAGTACTCACGCCGGGGCCCTGCTCCTTGCGGCACTCGCCTACACGTACGCTCGAAAGCACGCTGCGAATACGAGCTTTACCTTTGGCACCGGGAAATTCGGCGATCTCGCTGGTTTCACCAGCGCCATCGTGCTTGCCATGATCGCAATTTTGATCGGCTATGAATCGGTAACCCGAATTTTCGCTCCGATCCAAATTCACTTCGCCGAGGCGATCCCTATCGCCTGCGTCGGCTTGGCGGTCAATATCGCCAGCGCATGGCTTTTGAGCAGTGGCGGTCATCACCACGGCCACAGTCATGGGGCGCAAGGCGAGCACGACGAGGCGCACTTGCTACCCACGCCGTCCGGCGATCTTATCCTCGAGGTATTCGAGAACGGCGTGCCACCACGGTTCCGATTGCGCGCGGCGGCGGGACCAGCGCCCTCACCGGAAACCACAATCATCACCACGGTGCGGCCGGATGGCGCCCGGCAGGATTTTGCCGTCGTCGCTCGCGGAGAATATCTGGAGTCGGTAGGGGAGATTCCGGAGCCGCACGCTTTCAGCGCACAGATCCGCATTGGCGCCGAAACCTATACCACGGTCTTTGAGGAACATGACCACGGACACGGTGCAACAGCGCGTGACAATAATATGCGAGCTGCAATTGTCCACGTGGTCGCGGATGCGGCCGTCTCGGTCCTGGTCATCATTGGGCTGCTGCTCGCCCGTGCTTTCGGGTGGCTCTGGATGGATCCCTTAGCCGGTATCATCGGGGCTTGCGTCATCGCAAGTTGGTCTTTTGGGCTCATTCGCGATACCGGTGCGGTCCTGCTCGATAGAATTCCTGACAGCCGATTGGCTAATGATGTGCGCAACCTGATTGAAAGCGACGGCAGCACGCTGGCGGATCTACATCTGTGGCGTCTCGGGCCCGGCCATTTGGGGGCGATCGTGTCTGTATGTCCGAAGGAAGGTCGCACCGCGGATTATTACCGAGCGAAGTTGTCGCGCTACCGCTCGCTTTCTCACGTCACAATAGAAATTCATCGTTGATCGAGATGGCCTTGGATCACCGCCACACTGATCCCGCTGCTCGCATTGCAACCCATTAAATCCTCCGCAAAATAGTTACGACTCGTTGTCGACTTAGAACTTCACCGCACCATCACCCAGGCTGGTTGAAGCAGCGGAAAAGCCGTCAATCCAATCACGGCGGCGGCGGCCATCAGCAGCGGGTTATTGACCCTCCAACGAAACAACACCACCAACGACACCGCACCGATGAGAACGGTCAGCCAGTCGCCGATGGCGATGCGACCTAAAAGTGCGCTCGCGCCCAGAATGGTGCCGATCGCGGCGGCAAAGGCGCCTTTGACGAATCCTTGAACGTTGCGATTGGCCCGGTGGCGTCTCAAAATCGGTGCGGCGATCAAAATCAGTAAGAAGGAAGGCAAAAAAATGCCGACCGTCGCGGCTACGGCTCCCCAGAATCCTGCAACCAAGTAACCGACGAAGGTTGCCGTAATCACTACAGGGCCCGGGCTGATCATGCCGATGGCGACTGCGATTAGGAACTCGCGCTCGCCTAACCAGCCGTGTTCTTGCACCACGCCTTGTTGCAAGAAGGGGACAATCACCAAGCCGCTGCCGAAGGTGAGTGCGCCTGCTTTCAAGAAAAACAACAGGAGCTTGCCCAAAATAGTGCTATTCGCGACCGACGCCGCGGGAACGGCCATCAGGAATGCGGTGCTCGTCGGGGGTCGGCGCCACAAGGTCCCGTATACCAAAACACCCAACACGCCGGCCGCGATAAAGAGGAGCGCAACCTCGGACTTGAGCACGACCGTCACTACAAAACAGGCCACGGCGATGCCCCACTGCAAATAATCTTCCATCCCGAGCTTCGCGAGGCGGTAGCAGGAATGCAGGATCAACGCGATGACGACCGGGCTCACGCCGTAAAAGATCGCCGTAACAGGCTGTAGTGCTCCAAAGTGCACATAGAGCGCGCCCAACGCGGCGACGATCAGAAAGTTCGGCAAAATAAATCCCCACCCGCCGACCCAGGCTCCCCAAAAGCCCCCGCGCAGATAGGAGATGAAGATGCCGACTTGGATGGCCAAGGGCCCCGGGAGTGATTGGCACACGGCAATCACTTCGCGCATCTCTTCTTTGGTGAGCCAGCCGCGGTCGCCGACCAACTCGCGTTCCATCTGGCCCACGAGCGCTACAGGTCCGCCAAAGCCCAAGGCTCCAAGGCGCAGGAAATAGCGCGCAAGATCCCTGATCGGGTGAGGCGTGATCGACTTCGAGCGCATAGATTGAGGCCGCCCTCGGCTACCGCCCCTTATGACCCGTGCTTTACATTCGCCAAATCAAGTGCGGCTCGCAGGCCGTGAGCGAGTCTCGTGACATCGTCATTGGCCCAAAAGTGCATGAAGAATAGATGCGGGGAATCATCGATCATGTGGCTGTGGAGCGCTGTGACCTCAATGCCGTTATCACGCATGGCTTTGAGCACCGGGTTGACCTCCTTACCCAGCAACACGAAATCACCCGTGATGGCGGCCTTGCCGCTGCCCGTGGGCTGGAAATTGATCGCGATCGCTGTGCCCATGGAGGGCGGGACGGCCATTCCGCCTTCAGTGATGGACTCGGCGCGCGCAATGTTGAATTGATACACGCCGCCATTGATCGTACCTTTGGCATTGAGCGCCGCATCGATCGCGGCCGTATCCAAATCGATCGTCGGAGGCGCGGTCGCGGGGGCTGCGACGAAAAAGGGTGTTTGACTCAGTGCCAACCCCGCGTGAAGCGTCTGCGCGAGTTTTACCGGATCGCCGTGACCGCCGACGTGCATGTAAAAGACCGCCGGCGAGGTGCGCAGCAGGTGATTGTGGACGGCGGTGATCTCGATTCCGTCGTCCGTGAGTCGTTTCATCACGGGACTGATTTCCGTATCGGTTAAAACGAGATCGCCCATGAACATGGCG
>Ga0193726_1003405_pt1 | contig 10130 bp, 8 predicted proteins | sample H2c1metaG_FD_144928 | JGI IMG/M metagenome (GOLD analysis project Ga0193726, IMG submission 144928) | Soil microbial communities from a riparian zone of the East river system, Colorado, United States - H2c1 | ecosystem: Environmental > Terrestrial > Soil > Riparian zone | place: USA: East River... | reverse complement strand
TTGATTACCCACGTATCCCCGATGGTTGCGTAGGGGTCAAAATCCGTCGGGTTGGCAGTGTTACGGGCACCGTTAAAAGGATTGGTAGGTCCGAACTCGCCCGGAAAAAGGCCATGATCTTTTTGATAGCCAAAAGTCCCATAAATTCGATGGTTTCCGGTTTGAAAATCCACCCGCGAGTTGATGTTATTCTTCGCGAAGGGCACAGTTATGTTGTAGAGGTAATTGTTGTGGCCATAGACGTCGATGGGCGTGCTGTTCGGTTCGGGATAGTAACTGAGGATCGTCAGCGCAAACGGATCCACTCCCCTTGCCAAATTCCTGATGTCGGCATTGGGCACCTCCGCACGTTGATAAAGGCTCGGCCCTATCTGCGTGACATTAAACGGATCAAAAAGCCGAATGGGCGTAGGGACTCCGTTATCGTTGATCAGGGTCTGGCTAAAGTCACCCAGTTTTTGTTCGTCGGTGGGAACGGTGAGAAAGCCACTCTGCTGCTCCTTGAACCTGAATCCTTCGTAGCTTACAAAAAAGAACGCTTTGTTCTTAATAATCGGGCCGCCTACGGTGGCACCGAATTGATTCAGTTTAAATGGTCCTCTCGCTATCCCTTGTGCGTCGTTCGAATAGCTATTGGCATTCAGCGCTTCATTTCTGATCTGGTCGAAGGCGGTGCCGTGGAACTGGTTAGAGCCGCTCTTGGTTGTGATGAGGACGATTCCCTGACCTCTCCCGTACTCTGCGGAGTAATCGCTCGTAATGACTCGAACCTCGCCGATCCCGTCGTTGTTAGGATTTATGACAGCGGCGTTCCACCCGGTGCCCGCTACGCTGATTCCGTCGAGCCTAATATCATTATTGAATGGCTGTGAGCCATTAATAGCGAACGATGAATAACTCTGCCGCGAGTCGATGCCGACCCCAAAAGATTGCGTGGATTGGGTATCAGCGGCACCGCCCCTTGCGCCGCCGTTCCCGGATCTGACGACGTTGGGTAGTAGGCCGGCATAGTTCCAGGGATTGCGATTTACGTTGGGCGCCGCATCCAAGAGCGTTGAATCTACGGCGCCCTGGACACTAGAGGTTTCCGTCTGGATCGTCTCCGCAGCGGCGGAGACTACGATCTTTTCATCAGACTTGCCGAGTGACAACACAAGATCGACCCGGTTGGTTTCGTTCACGCCCAGATCGTTGTTTTCCGAAACCGCGGTCCTAAACCCCGGCGCTTTCGCAGTAACACTGAATGTTCCGGGCTCCAGATAGGGCGCCGCGTATTCGCCTACCTGGTTGCTTTTCAGGTTTAACGAAACAGCGGTTTTTACGTTGGTCACGACTACGTCAGCATTCGGAACAACCGCACCGGATGAGTCGCGAATCGTTCCTACCAGGGTGCCCGTTACTACTTGGCCGAAACTTGCGGACTGCAAGCCCATCGTCAATACAAACACTACGAAGAAACTGAGTCGCAGCTGAAGGTGAGCATTGCGTGCCATGGTCCAAATCCTCCTCAAATTGCACAACGTTTAACCGCGAATCTGACGCCGCCGAGGATTCTGCCTGTCTTGAAAAGGACTTGTCAAGAGAAATCTGTATACAGTAGACTTAAACTATGAAATATTATCATCCGGGAGGGAAAAGAAATGACATTAATCACCCAACGTGCACTACCTATTTGGGTTATCGGGTTTTTGATTGTGTCATGTTCACGTCCTGTATACAGTCTTGATTCATATCAAGTAAAGGTGGAGCGGGCCGTAAAGGCCACAATGCGCGATGGCACCCAACTAGTCGCCGATGTGTATCGGCCCGATATGCCCGGCAAGTTCCCCTTGCTGTTGCAGCGCACACCCTACAACCGAACCATGAGCAGCGACTTCTCGCCACAGACGTTTGCCTTTCGGGCCGCCTCCCGCGGATATGTCGTGATCATGCAGGATGTTCGGGGCCGGTTTGCTTCCGAGGGCGAGTTCTACCCATTTAAGTATGAAGAGCATGACGGATACGATACCGTCGAATGGGCAGCGGCGCTTCCCTACTCCGACGGCCGGGTGGCCATGTTCGGAGCTTCGTACGTCGGAGCGACCCAGATGCTGACTGCCATCGGTGCCCCACCTCATTTGGTCGCGTTGTTTCCCTGTATTACTGCCTCGGATTATCACGACAATTGGGTATATCAGAGTGGCGCTTTCGTCCAGGGGTTCATGGAGCACTGGACCTCAGAGCTGGCGGAGGACACTCTGGGGCGCCGCGTCCATTTGAGCATGCTCGAAGGGCGCCACGAGCGCCAGCTTCCGGTCGCGGAATATCCGATATTCGATATCGGCACAGAAGAGGGTTTGGCCCCGTATTTCTGGGACTGGCTCAAGCATCCGTCCAACGACGCCTACTGGGAGAAGTGGTCGATCGAAAAGCGATATGCCAACATAACGGTCCCCGCCTACCATGTCGGCGGATGGTACGACATGTTTCTTGGCGGCACCCTGCGCAACTATGTTGGCATCAAGCAGCATGGCGGCAGCGACGCTGCACGTCGCGGTCAGCGCCTTATCATTGGTCCCTGGTACCATCGGGCTGCGCCATTTGATGGCAAGACGGGTGATGTCGATTTCGGTCGAAGTGCCTTCTTCGACCAAACCGATCTTGCATTGCGTTGGTTCGACTATGTACTCAAGGGTGTGAAAAACGGTCTTGAGAAAGAAAAGCCGGTGAGTATTTTTGTGATGGGTGAGAATGTGTGGCGCGAGGAAGATGATTGGCCTTTGGCCCGAGCAGAGATCACCCGCTTCTATCTGCACTCCGAGGGAAATGCAAACAGCGCCTCGGGAGACGGGGCGCTGAGCATTGAGCCCGCGCCGCGCGAAGGTTCGGATCAATATGTTTATAATCCAGCCGAGCCTACTCCGACGTTTGCCCCAGCGAGGGATCAGCGCCCCGTCGAATCAAGGTCGGACGTGCTCGTATACTCGACCGAACCGCTCAAGAACGCCGTCGAGGTGACCGGCCCGATTGCAATCGAGCTCTACGTGAGCTCTTCGGCCCCCGACACCGATTTTACTGCGAAGCTCGTCGATGTTTCCCCCGACGGATTTGCGGTCAACCTAACGGATGGGATTATTCGCGGCCGTTACCGAAATTCGGCCGAGCATCCGGAGCTCATGACTCCGGGCACTCCTTACAAAATTACCATCGATATGTGGGCCACCAGTAACCTGTTCAAGGCCGGCCACCGGATCCGGCTCGAGGTTTCGAGCAGCAATTTTCCACGCTTCGAAAGGAACTTAAACACAGGCGAGGAACAATCGACCAGCAAGCGAATGATAAAAGCAACGAACGCAGTGCTTCTTGGTCCGTCTCATCCTTCAGCACTCCTGCTGCCCGTAGTGCCGCGCTGACGAGAAGAGCCTGCGATAAATCTTGTCCACGATCAGTTCGTTAAGGAGCATACGATGCTGGTAAGCCGCAGAAATTGCCTCAAGAAGCTAGCAGCCGCGGGAGCGGCTGGTGTTGTTTTGAGTGGGACGACTAGAGCTATACCTTCAGGTCCCACTCACCCGATCCAGCTACACGTGGAGTTAGACGTCGTTCCAGGGAAAGAGAGGGAGATGGAGGAGGCGTTTCAAAAACTTTTCTTGCCCCTGATTCGCAAGCAACCGGGCTTCATCGAAGTCAAACTGTTGAAGTTCACAAAAGCCTTTGAGGGAAAAGAAATCGCGCCCTACCGGCTCCTTATCAGTTTCGCAACTGACGAAGAGCGACAGCGATGGGTCGCCAATCCCGAACACCAACGCGTTTGGCCGACGATCGGTAAAACGCTGCGGTATGAACCCAATACTGTGATTCTTTACGAAACTGTATAGTCAGCCGGAGGATGAGCGATGAGTTCTGAGTTTTCGGGAGCGGAGAAGCGGTCCTGGCCGTGGCCGGATTCGCTGGACGCCCTGCTCGCCGCACCCGACAACCACACACTTCTGCTGGAGAACGATTGCATCCGTGTCGTGCGTGCGCGCATCCTGCCCGGACAGATTGTCCCAGTGCACACTCACCGCTGGCCGAGCGTTCTGTTTATTCTGGGTTGGAGCAATCTGGTCCGGCGCGATCACCTTGGCAATGTAATGCCTGACGCCCGGCAGACCTCAGAGGCGCCCAGCCTCAATACGCCCACATGGCAGGGGCCGCAGCCGCCGCACTCGGTCGAAAACGTCGGTGACGCGGAGATCCATACCGTGCAGGTGGAAATTAAGGAAGTTCCTTGAAAGCGGGAGCGGCCTTCGTTTATTCCGTCTCCACCATTAAATCAACGTACCATTGCCGGCTGCCGCTCTTTGCTACAGCGCTGTCTTGTGTATAGGACTTCGCCGTATCGAGCCTTGCGAAGGGCGCTGAACAGGGTTCCAGCAAAACAAAAAATCTCGGATCCGTCTTCAGGCCTTCGCCGACAAGAACAGTCAGGAACGGAACCGTTTCAGTCGGGAAAGACATGCGGAGCGTGCGCTTGATTGAAGGCCAGTGAAGCCCGCACATTCCGTGCGAGAGCCGATCCGAGAATGTGTAAGCTTCAACGTCGTCGGTGGTGGGAGAACGAACCACGCTCAAGTTGTGCGGCACGCCCGCGGAGTCCGTCCAGTTCGGCCAGGTGATGTGGTCTCCATATTTCCCCAATCGGCCGCTATGACTGGAACCAACCGTTGCGATCCGACATTCCTCTGGTAATAGGATTCGCGTGCCTTCTTCCGGTCGAAACATGGCGTGAGCAGACCACAGATAGGGCATCACGAAAGGCGATAGATTCTCGAGTCGATATGCCATTCGCAATCGATTTGGCTGTGGAAACGTCATCGTCCTTGAGAATCTGTATGGCAAACGGATGCCGTGAACCGAAAGCGACATGGACTCGCTGGACTTTTCAACGTTCCAGTCCAAGCTCCAAACTTCGCCGTGATCGGGCATCCGAATGCCGCTCCAAGGTGGCGTGTCGTCGAAACATTCCAAGATAGTCGGGAACATGTCGTCAAAGCCAGCCGCCTGATTCAATGCCATCGGCATGTCGTATTGTCCGCGAACATATTTAATCTCGCTCTCCTGAAACAGAAACTCGTGGCCGATACGTCTGTCTTGCAGGGACACCATCCTCCCGCCCGCCGCGACGAATTCAGCCCGCAGCACTTCGCTCTCGATGACGTAGCTCGGAGTGCCTTTGTAGGAGGCTTCCCGGATTATCGAAGCAGCGGGGATCGACGGCTTGAATTTAGCCAGCCGCAGGGCGAGACTCGAAGCGCCCAGTCCCATGGAAAGTAGCAGATCTCTGCGGTTCATCCAATAACCCTCGCAGCCGGATTCACGGACGGACTCCTTCGATGTTTAAGCGCACGCGGAAGACACCGGCGCCGGTAGTGATGTAAAGCGTCTTGCCGTCTCTATCGCCCCAGTTGCAGTTACTCGGAGCGCTGGGCAAGACGATCGTTCCGATGTGTTTGCCTTCCGGGGTCATTACCCAGAGCCCACCCGGCGCGGTTGCGTAAATGTTGCCTTTCTTATCGACCTTCATCCCATCCGGCACACCCTCTTCAGGACTGCTGTTCACATCCACGAAAATTTTCCCATTTGCCAGACCGCCATCTGGTTGGACTTCGAATCGCATCCACATCCTGCGCTGAGCGGAAGAATTTCCGACGTACAGATACTTCTCGTCTGGCGTAAATGCGATCCCATTAGGGCGGGTCAACGCCGTCGTTAGTAACTGCACTTTCCCGCCCGCCACTCGATAGACTCCGTTGAATTTCAATTCCTTGGCAGGATCGTCGTCTTCTTTGGCCAGACCATGCGGGGGATCCGTGAAATACACCGAACCGTCCGACTTAACTACCACATCGTTCGGACTGCTAAAACGTTTCCCCTCGTAGTGGTCAGCCAGGACGGTCACCTTCCCGTCCTTCTCTAAACGCGTCACGCGTCGATTGCCCTGTTCGCAGACGATGAGCCTTCCTTGTTTATCAAGGGTCAGGCCATTCGCCCCAACGTAAGCTCCCGGTGGCGCGTCCTTTCCGTCATAGCCGCTTGGTTTGCGGAAGACAGACAATTTCCCATCCGGGCTCAGCTTCCTTATCGCGTTACCGGGAATGTCACTGAACAGGAGGTACCCTTGGTGCATCCAAAGTGGTCCCTCGCCAAAGCCTCCCGTTATTGTGGCGACCTGCACGACCTTCGCGTCGGTGGGGACAATGGCATCGACTTCGGGCGATAGTCGGACAATCTTGCCCGAATCAGGCGGAACCCCGTTCGCCGTAGCTGCACCTAAACAAATACTTAGGGCAATCGAAATCGCTCTCAAATTCGCCTCTCATTCTAGTCATTGTAGACTGTATACATACACTAGTCCTATACTCTTTTAGCTAATCTTTGGCAAGAATAAGTGACATATTTCTCTGGTCTAATGGAAGATTCCCACGGGCTGCATTTCTGACTATGCGAAAGGGGATCGCGCCGCAACGAATTTACTGCCGATCAGCCGCTCCACCAGAGGAAGGCGAGGATCCGTTTCGAACAATCGGCTGCGGAACCGGTCGCGAAGGCTCAAACAAGCCGAAGGAGAACACGTCCGTCGCATTGGTAATTTCCACGAACTGCTTCCCTCCTACGGAATACGTAATTGGGGATGAAGCAATGAACTGTCCGGTGTAGAAATGCCAAAGGGTGTCGCCACTCAGAGCATCGGCAGCAGCAAGGTATCCCGAATCATCCGCGAAGAACAGAAGATTGCCTGCGGTTGCCAACGTGCCGGGCATTGCGGCGCCTGAAAAAAACTCATTGATAAGCCGCTTTTCCCATCGGATGCTTCCCGTCTGGAAGTCAATCGCGCGAAGCACGAATTGGCCTGGATCCGTAGGAAGTTGGTCCACACCCGTACCGCTGTAGCACTCTCCTTTCTTGGACGGTGGAGGTGCTGTAGAACTCGTATACACATCGCATCGCTCGACGGACATGACGTAAAAAAGTCCGGTTTGCGGATTGAACGACGGAGAAAACCAGTTAGTGGCCCCAATCGCCCCGGGGCATACCAGATTCCCATTGGGTGTCGCATCCATCCCGGCGATTTTGTCAGGACGCCCATCGGGCAAGACTCCCCGGGCCCACGTGAGTTTCTTGACAAAGGGTTTCCCCAACAGCATGTGCCCATCGTTACGATCAAGCACGTAGAAAAATCCGTTTCGGTCTGCATGCAGAATCAACTTGCGTGGGCTGTTCTGAAATGTGGTATCGACGACAACGGGTATCTCTTGCGCGTCCCAGTCGTGCGTGTCATGCGGGGTAAACTGGAAGTGCCAGCGGCGTTTGCCCGTTGCCGCATCAAGGGCAAGAAGTGAATTGCTGTAGAGATCGTCCCCAAGCCGAGCGCCAGCATAGAAATTAGGGCCAGGATTCCCTGCTGCCCAATACACCGTGTCCTCGACCGGATCATAAGTACCGGTCATCCAAGTGGCCCCGCCTGAGTATTCAGGCGACTGCCCTCCCCAGGTCTCAGAGCCAGGTTCGCCGGGCCCTGGGATTGTCCAAAATCGCCAAGCAAGTTTCCCCGACGTAGCGTCATAGGCGTCTATATAGCCGCGTATTCCGCAGTCCCCTCCGCTGACGCCAACGATGATTTTGTCCTTTATCGCCAGGGGTGCGAGGGTAGCCCCGTAGCCCTTATTCGAGTCGGCGTAACGTACCTGCCATAGCAACGACCCCGACTTGCGGTTTAGTGCGAGGAGGTGAGCGTCGCTACTAACAAAAAACAGCCGGTCGCCAAGCACGGCGGCACCGCGGTTGGAACCGCTGATCTTCGATAGGGAATACTTGAAGTGCCAGAGGGCACGGCCCGTGGTTGCGTCAAGAGCATAAACTTCGTTGCTGTTGGTCACGTACATGATGCCATCGACCACGATCGGGGACGATTCCAGATGCTTTGAGTCCGGCACGTGGAAGACCCACTTTGGTGCGAGATTTGCAACATTGTGCGTGTTGATCTGCTCAAGGCTACTGAAGCGCTGGCCCGAATAGTCGCCCGAGTAGCTCAACCAGTTCGCAGCCGGCGGCTTCGCAATGTCCTGCGCCGAGGTCTGGGCAGCGAGTCTGGCGGGACCGGGCGATAATACGGCTAGTAGAAACAGGCTGCGCGCGAGCTTCATCAATCCTAGCGCCTTTCCTCTTGTTCGATGACCGGAGCGCTGGCCCCCTTTTGCCGGCTAAGAAAAGCCAAAATATTCTGCAATTGCTCACGCGATAAAGTCTCAGTAGGCATAAGCGAATCTGGGCGTCTTATGATCTCCGACACATCGCTCTTCGAGAAGCTGTGGAAATTGTCATCGAAGTCCTGGATTTGAATCGAGTATGCACTCTCATTTTTGACCATGCCCTCGGTGCGTTGTCCACTCGCGGTGACGACAACCACCACGGCAAATCCTGGCTCAATAAACTGACTGGGAGCAACGATCGCTTGCCTAATGTTCTCCACCGATTGTCGGGTGGCTACGTCTGAAAGATCCGGTCCGGCGGATCCGCCTCGTCCGGCGATCGAGTGACACTTTGAGCACTCCGCCGCGCCGAAAAAGAGCGTCTGTCCGCTGATGGAATCGCCGGGAACAAGCTGATTGTCAGCCATAGCGTTAAGGCTCCGGATAAATGAGACGATTTCCCCTATCTGGCGAGGTGGAAGGCGATTCGGGGGCATGCCCGTGCCGGGGATGCCATTTTGAATAATGTCGAAAATCTTCTTGTCGGACATGTCCTGAACGTGTCGCGAACCTGCCAGCTTCGGCCCACGGCCGCCTGCGGCTGACGATCCATGGCAGGCTCCGCAGGTTGCCATAAAACGCTGCTGGCCCGTCTGTGTCGCACTTGGATTCTTGCCAACCGGATTTCTCTGCGACATCTCTTTCAACTGAAGGGCTGCGCTTGGGGCGCTAAGGCATGTCAGGGCCACCGCCACGATCGCGCATTTCGTCACCCCCGCCACCGCACGCCCGCAGGTTGTTGCTCGGCACCAGGGTCGCGGTTGGACGCGATACGATCCCGCCGGAAAAAGTACCAGTCCATGCAGCTCATAACACTAAAAGTCCAGAACCCAGCCGTGTATACAATTGCTGCGCGTGGCCATGATTCGCGGTCTCCTCAAAGATCACGAGGCATAACCAGTGAAAGTACCAGTATACAGTATATTGAAATTGGATTACAAACGTAGTGCCGTCTTAAATCACCGGATTCAAGCAGACCTAACTTATGAAATACCGCCATCGTGTCTTGGCCCTACTTTTCGCTCTTTCGATGATCACATTTCTGGATCGAGTTTGCCTCTCGGTCGCGGGCCCGCGGATGCAACAAGAATTAAGCATTGGGCCCGCAACTTGGGGATGGGTGGTAGGAATTTTCGCACTGGCTTACGGCATCTTTCAAATTCCTGTGGGCATACTCGGTGACCGAATTGGGGCGCGCAAGGTTCTTTTCGCGATCGTCCTGTGGTGGTCAGCTTGTACCTGGCTGACCGGATCCGTTTCCAGCATCCCGCTGTTGCTCGGCGTACGCTTTCTCTTTGGTGCTGGCGAAGGCGGCGCATATCCCAACAGTTCGTCTGCAATCTCGCGATGGTTTCCCGTTTCCGAGCGCGGGCGTGCTCTCGGATTCATATGGATGGCGAGCAGGCTGGGCGGAGCTGTAACGCCGTATCTCATAATTCCGATGCAGAGCCGCTACGGCTGGCGTTTGGGGTTTCACCTTCTTGGTCTTCTCGGGATGGCATGGGCCGTGGTCTGGTTTGTGTGGTTCCGTGATTGGCCGACAGAAAAAAAGGACATCAGCCGAGGGGAGTTCGAAGAGATTGGACAGGGGCCCGCGAGGCCAGCCTATACCCCGATTCCCTGGCGGCGTACGTTGAGGAGTTGGAATTTCTGGGCAATCCTGTTGGTGTACCACGTATTGGGTTATGGCGGCTATTTTTACCTGTCCTGGCTGAATACCTACCTCGTGAAAGGACGAGGATTCGAAGAGAAAGACATTGTTTTCCTATCCAGCCTGCCATTTATCTTGGGCGCTATCGCAAACGTGGTAGGTGGATACACGGGCGACTTTCTGGTCCGCCGCATAGGCCTAAGATAAAT
>Ga0193726_1003404_pt1 | contig 10130 bp, 11 predicted proteins | sample H2c1metaG_FD_144928 | JGI IMG/M metagenome (GOLD analysis project Ga0193726, IMG submission 144928) | Soil microbial communities from a riparian zone of the East river system, Colorado, United States - H2c1 | ecosystem: Environmental > Terrestrial > Soil > Riparian zone | place: USA: East River... | reverse complement strand
GCGCTGGGAAAAGTGGTGCCATAATGTCAAATCAGGCCGGTGTGATAGTCCGCGTTTCCTCCACGCAACAGGGAGTTGCTGTCAACGCAACTGGTGGTGGCGTTGATTTGCAACTCAAATAACCCGGGTTGCCTGACAAAGAAATTTCCGCGTGCCGTCATTTGACGGCGCGTGCGGCAATTGCTCGAATGGACGAGCTTTCCTCACCCATTGCCGTAGTTGAAATCGCAACGGCAACGCCATAGGTTTCGAACTCGCCGAAGCCTTGGATACGCGGCCCCGTTTGGGATGGGTTCTGGATGTTACTTACGCTATTCTCGTTAGGTAAACAGCTCCTATATGGCGACTGCTTAGCAGTGCCCAATTAGATCGCCTGGAGCCGAAGCGGAATGCACCTATTCAGCTTGCGGTATTCGCCGGAGAGAGAGATCAACGCCGAAGAGTTTGCGCGAACGCCAACCCGAAAGCGCGAGTGCCGTTTCGCGCAGCGTCTTGCTCGGAATCGTACCGGTGTTGATACCCGCACCGCCAACCTTGCCAAGTTTTTCTACGAGCGCGACCTGCTTCCCGAAAATTGCGGCGGTGTTAGCTCCGGAGATGCCAGCGGGTCCGCCACCGATAACGACGAGCTCGAAGGAGTGGTTAGGCATGAGGTTTAGGTTGCGGGCATGAGGAGCATCCGGATAAGAGCAAAGGCGAACAGCGCCACGCCGAAGGTCGCAGCGAAAAGCCGCACTCGTGCCTGTTCAAACTTCCCCGCTGTGCCGGCAAAGAAGAGCACGGTGGCAAAGAGTACTGTGTTGGCGAGATATTGACCGGAGCGATTGCCCGCTTCTCGAGCCTGGGCGACCCGCCGCACCGAGTCGGCCCTCGCTGCCGCTGCTTCCGTTGCGCCGCGTACCTCGTAAAGATTCGGCACAAATGGGTGCGCGTCGGCGGCGCGATTCTCGAATGGCTTCTCCGCGAGCCATTTTTCATAGGCCTTCTTCACGTCGGGCGGAAAACGCTCGGCATAAAAATTCGCGAGTTGTTGGTTGCCGGCCTGCTGCGCGGCGAGGAGTTGCATAAACATCGAAGCGTGGATGATTAGTGCTTGGCTGCCCTGCACATCGAACAGCGCTGCGCGTCGCTCCAGCGCATTGGATTCATTCATCAACCCATTGCTCCGCCGGGTCCACGCGGCGGATTCATACGAACACCACGCCGTGCACATTGTGGTCAGCGCCATCACGAGGGCCACGACGGGCTCGATCCATTTTCTCCTGGGTAATTGGGCGGGATTCTCAGTCATAGGTGTTAGAATTTGAGGTATGAGGAGTTGAGGTTCTTACGAGATTTTCACTCTGAAAGCGTTGCTGAACAGCCTGCTAACAACCGCGAAAAAGAGTCCGGTCGAGAGCCCGCACATCAGAATGCCAGTCAATCCCTCCACCGGTCCGAACAGTCGCCATTCTTTTGGCAGTAACAAATCCCCGTAACCTATCGTCGCGTAGGTAACCCCGGAAAAGTAGAACGCCGATGGTGCATCGGAAAGGCATCCCGCCCACAGGTAAAACAACGCCCAGATCGCAATCTCGGTCACATGAATGAAGATCAATGCCCACGTCACGCGGATCAACAGCCAGGTGACGGGCCAGAATCGCGTCGGCAGCTGTGCGTACGATTTGACCAGGGCTTTGAACAGCGCGGCAAGACCGACAGCATGCACGGACACTGTGACCGCCACCAGAATGAAAGCGATGAAGATTTTCGAGAGCACGATCGAGGTCTGGCTCGTCAAACTTTGGCGGACAAAGATCTAATGCCTAAGTCAGACATGGGACTTGGTGCGTTGAATTCTCAGCTATGTTCGCTAAATCGTTCCTTCACTAAGATCGGGGCGGCAACAGGTAAAGTGTCATCGCGAATATCACATACACCATTAGCACCAACACCCCGACGAACCACGTCGATCGCCCACTGTTCGTGACTAGCGACGCGGTCATCGTGGCAATGAATATCATCACCACTGCACCCGGCCAGAATTGCAAGTCCATCGGCGCGGGGCCGATCACGTAACTGAGGAGAACCAGCACCGGGGCGACGAAGAGCGCAATCTGTGACGCACTTCCCAGTGCGATACCCACGCTCAGATCCAGCCGGTTCTTGCGCGCGCCGGAAAACGCCGAGGCCATTTCCGCCGCGCCTCCGACCAGCGCCACGATGATGAATCCCACAAAGGCAGGCGTCATCTCAAACGCTTCCGCCGCCTTCTGCACCGACTCGACAAAAATTTCGCTCACCAGCGCCACCAACAGCGTTACGCCCGCCAGCGTGGCCAGGGCCAGACCGATCGGCCACGGCGCTTCGCCGGCCTCTCCGCCTTCCGCGCTGGCAAACAACTCGCGATGCGTCTTGAGCGAAAACAGCATGCCCAGTCCGTATGCTACGATCAGCAACACCGCGAGTCCCACGCTCAACTTGTGGGTGAACGCCGATGCCGCCACGGAGTCGGCTTGCGAGATCGCCGAAGGAATCAACAGCGCGATCGTGGCGAGGAAGAGCAGACCCGCTTGCACGCGTGCGCTGACCCGGTTGTATTCCTGCACGTGGTACTTGAGGCCGCCGAGGAAAAACGAGGAGCCCAACATAAATAATGTGTTGGTGACAATGGCGCCGGCAATGGACGCCTTCACCAGCATGTACTGCCCTGCGCGCAAAGCAGCCAGCGCTATGACCAGTTCAGTCAGGTTGCCCAGCGTGGCGTTAAGCAAGCCGCCCACCGCATCGCCCGTCTTCGCCGCCACCGATTCGGTTGCGTGACTCAGCAGCGCCGCCAGCGGAACAATGGCCAGGACAGACAGGACGAAGAGAAGCGTATGCGCTTCGGGCTTGAGCTTCGCGGCTATTAACACGACGGGCACAAACGCCAACAACCAGAGCAGCGGGCTATGACGAATCTCTTTGAACAATTCTTTCATAGGTTTTGTCCGGTGTTCCCCTTGATCGCCCGCGGCTTAGCGAGCTGGCTGGATGGAAAAAATTTCACCGGGCAGATAAATGAATCATTAGAATCCCTCGAGGGCATCGGCAACGGAGGTGAAGCGGTTGATGCCGCCAAGCTTGTCGTCCACTCCCTCGCCACGCAACCGCTCGCGCACCGAGGAGCGCGCTTCCACGGCCTGGACACGGATGCCAGTCGCGGTGAGTTCGTCCGCCATGCTCCCCAGCATCTGTGCGCTGTGCATGTCCACTCGCGGCGCAGCGGAAAGATCCAGCACCACCAATTTGGGCGGCGTGGTTTCAGCCCGGACCCGACCTACAATTCTGTCGCGCACATGATCCATGTTGAAATACATCAGGCCCGACTCAGGTCGGAAGATCAGTACGCCGGGAATCAGTTCATTGTCCGGATGGCGCTCGTGATCAGAGAATCGCCGCGTTCCGGGGATGCGGCCGAGAACGGCGACGCGCGGCCGCGACGCGCGACGGATCAACAGGACTAGCGAGATGATCGCGCCGATCATTACTCCGCGCAGCAGCCCCTGCCCCAGCACGCCGACGATGGCCGCCATGGCGACGATGAATTCAGTGCGATCGCTACGCCAGAGATGTTTGAGGACAGAGACCTTGAACAGGCCTGCCACGGCCACCAACACGACAGCGGCCAACACAGGCTGGGGCAACGCAGCCAGCAAGTGCGAGAAAAAAAGCACCACCACCAGAATAATCCCCGCCGCGAAAGCGCCTGACAGCGGCGTGCGCGCGCCTCCACCTTCATTAACGAGCGATTGCGACATGCCGCCGCTCACTGGGAAACCGCGGCCCAATCCGGCGGCAAGATTAGAAGCTGCGAGCGCGAGGAATTCCTGGTTCGCATCAAGCCGGCCGCCATGTTTGGCCGTGAACATGCGACCGATCGCAGCCGTCTCCACCGCGCCAAGCAGAAAACAGGCGAACGCCAGCGGCACCAGTTCGTCCCAATCCGTCCAATGAATCGCGGGGAGGCCGAGGGCTGGTAGTCCTTGCGGCACTTCGCCCAGTAGCTTCACCCCGCGCGCTTCCAAGCCGAGCCAGCCCGAAGCCAGAATGCCGCCCACCACGACGAACAACGCCACGGGTTTGTTCTTGAAGAAAATCTTCCCAAGTATGAGCACCACCAGGGCGGCCCCTCCGATCGTAAGCGATGTGGGATTGGTTTCGCCCAGGTGCTTGAAGAAGTTACCGCTATTCTCCCAGAAATTGCCGTGTGCACCGTGGATGCCGAACAACTTGGGCAACTGCGTACTGGCGAGGAAAAGCGCCACGCCACACTTGAACCCGGTCATCACGCTCTCGGAGATGAAGTTGACGATCGAGCCGGCCTTGACCAGCCAGGCGACGAAGGCGATCACCGCCACGAGCACGGCCGTACCAGCCGCCAACGCGCCGAACCGCCTCGTGTCGCCGCCTGCAATTTCGCCTAACGAAGCGCCGACAAGCAGCGAGATGGCGGATGTGACCGTAATGACCGTGTGCCGTGAGCTGCAGAAAAGCCAGAAGACCAGCCCGCCAAACAAGCAGGCGTAGAGTCCCGCTTGGGCAGGCAGGTTGGCCAGCGACGCGTCGCCGAGCCCCGCGGGCAAAAGATACGCCGCCAGCGTGACGCCGGCGACCAGGTCAGCACGAAACCAAGCGGGCTTGTAGTCCCGCAACCAACGCACAGCCGGTATGATTCCAGACCAGCGGCTCAGGCGCGGGGGCGCATCGTCACTCGCGACCGTCGCGCTCATTTACTCGCAAGCAGAACCTTTCTCGCTTCGGCAAGTTCCTTGGCCTTCGCCGCGCTGACTTTCGGGTAGCACAAATCCAGCGATGCCAGCGCATCGATCACAGCCGCGGCCACGATCACGCGCGTAAACCACTTGTTATCCGCCGGCACCACATACCAGGGCGAATCTTCCGTCGCCGTCTCCCGGATCGTTTCCTCGTAGGCATCCATGTAGTCGTTCCAGAAGCCACGCTCCTTCGCGTCGTTGGCCGAGAATTTCCAATTCTTCTCCGGCAAATCGAGCCGTTCGAGAAAACGCTTCTGCTGCTCCTTCTTCGAGACGTGCAGGAAAAATTTGCGCACGATCGTGCCGTTGCGCGTGAGGTAACGCTCGAACGCGCGGATGTCCTGAAATCGCTCGTCCCAGATGCGCTTCGTTACGCACCGTTCGGGCAGCTTTTGCCCTGCGAGAAACTCCGGATGCACCCGCACTACGAGCGTTTCTTCGTAGTAGCTGCGGTTGAAAATCCCGATGCGACCGCGCTCCGGCAGCTCCTTCACGCAGCGCCAGAGATAATCGTGATCGAGATCCACGCTGGTCGGCCCCTTGAACGACGACACCTGGCACCCCTGCGGATTCACACCCGACATCACGTGCTTGATCGTCCCGTCCTTCCCCGCCGCATCCATCGCCTGAAAGATAAGAAGCAGCGACCAGCGATCCTGCCCGTAAAGCATGTCCTGTAATTCCGCGAGCGCACCCACACCGGTCTGCAGCGCCTCCTTCGCGCGCGGCTTGTCCTCGGACTTGAGTTCACCCGTGTCGCCCGGATCGACATCCTTCAATCGGAATTCTTTTCCGCTCCTCACGCGGTACGGCTTGGACAATCTGCGGGCTGCTTCGATTACCTTCTTTGTTTTCATAGGATGAGGTTGGATTGAATGTGTTTGGTTTTGGAATTTACGGAAGGAGAGGTTTTCAGGCCGCTGGCATGAGGAGAATCGAATGACGGCAGAAACGAACAGCCGGCGTCATGCCCATGGCCTGCACTACCACGCACAGCGCCATGAGAGACCAGGCGATTAGAAGTTTCGAAAGCATGTAAGCCGGGTCAGCCGTTCGCCTCGGCAGGGCTCCATTCAATGGTCAATGGCCGTCGCCGAAAATGAAGTTTGTCCACGACTTCATGCGAAGGAGCACCTTCCGCATGATGGCAAGGTGGTGCATGTGGTGCGTGTAAATAGCCACCTGGCCGGTGCTACCCGGCACAATCAGATATTTCGAGAGATCGTCTTCGGGATCGATCCTGACTTGGATGCGTCCCTCGCCTTTGATTTGTTCGGGATCAACGAGGTTCCCAGTGGGTTGGAGCTGGCCTTGAGGAATGAAGGCGCCCACAGCGTTGACCTTGCCTTTGAAGAATCGTCCCGGCACGGAAGGCAGGATGAATTCGGCCTCCGAGCCCTCTTCGATCCGTTGAGCGCTGTTTTGAAGAAAAGCGGCCACGAATTTCGGTTTTTCATTGTGCAGGAAAACCATCACCGGCCGTAGCGGCACGGAAGCCGCATACATTCCAGGACGCAAAAAATTCTGCTGGACCGTGCCGTCGGTCGGCGCGCGTACAACGGATTGTTCGAGGTTGAACTTCGCGGTATCGAGTTCGGCCTGTAAACGGGCCACTTCGGTATTAACTCCCTTGACGACGGCGTCCGCCTCGAGTCGCGCGCGGTCGGCTTCGGACTTGGCACTTTGCGCGGTCGCTTCTGCGGCATTGAAATTATTTTTGGCTCGTTCGAATTGAACTTGGGCAACGGCGCCGGTTTCGAGCAGCTTTTTCGAGCGCTCGAAGACATCCTTGGCACTGTCGCGGTCCGCCAGAGCCGACTCCAATTTCTTCTGAGCCGAATCCGCCGTTGCACGCAACTGCTGGGTTGCCTGGAGCGCGTCGGCGAGCGCCGCCTCCTTGGCCTTCACCGCGTTTTCGAAGGGTTCAGGATCAATCCGAAAGAGAACGTCGCCCGCTTTGAGGGGGGTGCCTGTCTTGACAGGAACCTCCTTCACCACCCCGCTGACGCCGGGAATGATCGGCGTGCTGTAGAAGTAGAATCGCGCTTCACTGGTGTAAGGATGATTGTAGTTCATTCCCAGCAACAGCGCGCTGATTAGGGCGATGCCACCCAGCGCGGCCGTCAGCAACGTGAAGCCGTTCACCGGGATCTTGAATAGTTTAAACGCGCCGTAAGCGAATGCGGCGTAGGTGAGAATGATCAGTAAGTCCATGGTCGGAGGCTATTCGGGTTTTCGACCGCTGGACTTGGATTGGTTCGCTTCGAGAGCCGCAAGTTTCTTTTCCAGCGCGGCTACCCGTGAGGTTGCGTCGGCTCCCTCCGCATCGGCCTGGTCGGTTTTATCCCGGGGCTTTCCGGCGTAGCCACCCTCCGGGTGATAAGCGGTCGCCCAAATCCAGAGAAACGGCCAGATCGCATGAAGCGTGAAGAGGCTGATCCACCCGGCCGCGTGAATGGCATCCGAGTGCGGATGATTCCGCTTCAGAGCCATGTGATACGGAATGTCGTGAATCGCGATCATCCCATAGGAGAGGATCACGACGACGAAGATGAGGATGGCGAGTGCAAAATAGCTCAAAAAGTCCATGGCAGTCAGTTGTCGTCAGTCAAAAGCTAAGAATTTCTCCCGGCCAGATTATTGATCCGCTAAATTTTCACACTCAACGTGAACTGCCTATTGGACTAAAGTCGTACCAAAGGAGCGAGCGTGAAATTCGCCTACTTTGCCGTCCTGTCCACCCTTGCCAGTGTCGAGATTGTAGCAGCCCTCAACTCTCCGAACCTGCAAAAGCACAGATTACACTGGCCCCAATTGCCGCCGAAGCTACATTTCTTTCATTGCCTGGCGAGGCATAGTCAATTGGAATAGAATAGATGCTATGCCATTCGAAAAATTCGACCTTGAGAACCTCGACAAGGAGCGCCGCAAGGCGATTGCCAAATCCATTCGTACGATCAACGTCGAGGAGCTAAAGGCGATCGGAGAAGAGGTGTTCAAATACGCGGATGATCCGTGGCGGGAGGCCTTCTTCCGATTCGTTGCCGAGAATCCCGGTTCTACATTTCATCACGCCATCACGAGTGACGGCGTTAATATTGTCTACTGCCGTGACAAGGACAAAGGCATGTGGTTCCTGTCTGGGAGTGGACTGGGACCATTGCAGGCGACAGGTCGGAAGATCATGACGGAAATGATCGAGGGAGGCCGTTGAGCCCGGGCACTCTCTGCTGATTGTCGGCGCAAGCCGGCATGGGACGAAAGTCTCATTGAGCATCGGAAGCTTTCTGCTTTCATCACCGCTCACGTCGCTAACCATCTAATGAAATTCCTGAAAATTCTCGCTCTCTCCATCGCTCTGCTCACTAGCGTGCAGGGGATGCAACAACCGTCGTCTCATACCAAAGGCACGCCGACCGAAAAAGCGACCGGCCAACTTAAGCCAGGCCAGTATTGGTGGAAACCGCAGCTCTCGCCGAGTGGTCCGCTCATGGTGCTTGTGAGCATTCCACAGCAGACCATGCACGTTTATCGCAACGGCATCCTCATTGGCCGCTCAACCGTGAGCACTGGATCAAAAGGTCATGCTACGCCGGGCGGCGTCTTCACCATTCTTGAAAAGAAACAAACCCATCGCTCTAAGAAATACGACAATGCGCCGATGCCAAACATGCAGCGGCTGACCTGGACCGGTATTGCCATGCACTCGGGGAATCTGCCCGGTTACCCCGCAAGCCACGGTTGTATCCGCCTGCCCTACGATTTCTCGCAATTACTTTTCACTGCGACGTCGAAGGGCGGCACAGTTGTGGTGGGTGACGGCCAAACACCCGTGCCGCATCTCGCATCGAATCCCGGCCTGATGCTCGCGCCGAAGGATTTTACGCCCGAGATGTTACGCCCGCTCGCACATAATGATTACGACTGGAACCCGGAACGCAGCTCGAGCGGACCGATCACGATTGTCGTCAGCGCCGCCGATCGCGCGCTTTACGTCTATCGTAACGGCAATCCCATCGGGCGCGCCTCCCTCGAGATTGACGGACGCGGATCCCTTGGAGACCATGTCTACTCGCTGCTTGAAGGCACGACCGACCGGCAAAGCTCGCTTGCTCCGGGCCGTGCCGCGCGCCGGTGGATGAGTGTGACCAGCAGGGGCCGCAGCGTTCCTGCAGAAAAGATTGCGGCGCGCCTCCGCGTCAACCCGGAGTTTGGGCAAAAGGTTTACGACACCCTGCAACCCGGCACGACTGTTATCATCACCGATCAACCGGTCGTCCGAAGCCGCGGCAATGCAGCGATTCTCGAGGGCTAGCAGTACTACTGGGCCGAAGTCTCCGGTTTTGCACCCTCAGGTTGCCTAAGAGATCGAGATTTCCATTCCTTCGCGGGCAAGCATCGCGTTGGGGAACCGTTCTTGACATAATTTTTCGATGCGCTCAAGAAACTCGTCGTCGTGGTCGGGGTCGTGATGCGTTAGGGCCAGGCGCTTCACGCCGGCCATTTCCGCAAGTTGCATGGCTTGATCGAAGCTGCTGTGTCCCCATCCGCGCCGATTCTGCAGTTCCTCGGCCGTGTATTGCGCGTCATGGACCAATAAGTCTGCGCCGCGCGCCAACTTCACTAGCCGCGGATCGATCTGCTGGCCATGCTCGACATCCGTGCAAACGACAAGCACTTTTCCGTTCCGCTCGATCCGGTAACTATACGCTCCGCCGGGATGGTTGTGCCTTTGAGCGGTAACTACGGTTTCCACATTGTTGATGCCGGTGAAGTGTTTGCTGGCATCCGCGATTTGCAGAAACTCGAAATTGGCCCCCATGTGATCCAATTGGACCGGGAAATATTCAGCCTGCATTTGGACTTCGAAGATCTCCCGCAAATCGCTGACTGTCTGGTCCCGGCCGAGCGTCAGGAGCGTGATTTTCTGCCTGGCATCATAAGCCGGCGCAAAGAACGGAAAGCCCTGGATGTGGTCCCAGTGAAAGTGGGTGAACGCGATAGCGATTTGTTCCTGCTTATGGCCGATGGCGCGAAGGTCTCTACCCAGATTTCGCAGTCCTGTTCCCGCGTCAATGATGGCGATGCGGTTAGTATCGGTGAAGGTGATTTGCAGGCACGTGGTGTTGCCTCCGAATTGCTGAAAACCGGCATCGCAGATGGGGATGGATCCTCGCGTGCCATAAAACTTGAGCTTCATAGAATCGTTTTATGAAGCCATGCATTAGGCTGGAGAAGTTCCAGTGGCACGATTGATTGTTTGCAGTGCCGTTGTCGGCTCAGTTACAGGTTGAGTGGCGCTACCAACTGGAACTGCATCTTGGTCCCCGGAGT
>Ga0193726_1003403_pt1 | contig 10132 bp, 6 predicted proteins | sample H2c1metaG_FD_144928 | JGI IMG/M metagenome (GOLD analysis project Ga0193726, IMG submission 144928) | Soil microbial communities from a riparian zone of the East river system, Colorado, United States - H2c1 | ecosystem: Environmental > Terrestrial > Soil > Riparian zone | place: USA: East River... | reverse complement strand
CAGGCGCAGGTGCCCGGAGCGGCGGGCACGTGGAAAGGCCTGACCGACAACGTGAACTCGATGGCGGCGAACCTGACAGGGCAGGTGCGCAACATCGCGGAGGTGACCACGGCGGTGGCGAAGGGCGACCTCTCGAAGAAGATCACGGTGGACGTGAAGGGGGAAATCCTCGAACTGAAGAGCACGATCAACACGATGGTGGATCAGCTGAACGGATTCGCCTCGGAAGTATCGCGGGTGGCGCGCGAGGTGGGTACCGACGGCAAGCTCGGAGGCCAGGCGCAGGTGCCCGGAGTGGCGGGGACGTGGAAGGACCTGACCGACAACGTGAACGCCATGGCGGCCAACCTCACCAACCAGGTGCGCGGTATCGCGCAGGTGGTGACTGCTGTGGCAAAGGGCGACCTGAAACGCAAGGTGGTCTTCGAGGCGAAAGGCGAAATTGCGGCGATGGCCGACACCATCAACGGCATGATCGACACGCTGGCGACCTTCGGCGACCAAGTGACCAATGTGGCGCGCGAGGTGGGCACAGACGGCAAGCTGGGCGGCCAGGCGAGGGTGCCGGGCGCCGCCGGATTGTGGCGTGATCTCACCGACAACGTGAATCAGCTGGCGGCGAACCTGACGACCCAGGTGCGATCCATCGCGGAGGTTGCGACGGCGGTGGCGAAGGGCGATCTCACGCGCTCGATCATGGTGGAAGCGATGGGGGAAGTCGCCATCCTGAAGGACAACATCAACGAGATGATCCGCAACCTCAAGACCACGACCCTCAAGAACAACGAGCAGGACTGGCTGAAAACGAACCTCGCAAAATTCACTCGCATGCTGCAAGGCCACACCGACCTGGTGACGGTGTCGAGACTGGTGCTGTCGGAGCTGACGCCGCTCGTGAACGCTCAGCAAGGCGTTGTCTACACCCAGGTGAAACGCGGCGACGAGTCCCATCTGGATCTGCTCGCCAGCTACGCCTCCAAGCCGAGCACGAACCTGGAGAGAACGCTGCGCATCGGCGAAGGCCTGGTGGGACAGTGCGCTTACGAGAAGAAGCGCATTCTGCTCGAGGACGTACCCCACGACTACATTCGTGTCAGCTCGATTCTCGGTTCCGCCACACCTTTGAACGTCATCATCCTCCCGGTGTTGTTCGAAGGCGAGGTCAAGGCGGTCGTGGAGCTGGCCTCGCTCAGAAAATTCAGCGAAACGCATCTGTCGTTTCTCGACCAGCTGACCGAGAGCATCGGCGTCGTGTTCAACACCATCGAGGCAAACATGCGCACGGAAGGCCTGCTCGAGCAGTCGCAGTCGCTCACCAAGGAGCTGCAAAGCCAGCAGGAGGAGCTCAAGGAAACCAACGACCGCCTGGAGCAGCAGGCGCAGAACCTGCAGAACTCCGAGAGACTGCTCAAGAATCAGCAGGAGGAACTGCAGCACACCAACGAGCAACTTCAGGAAAAGGCCAAGCTCCTTTCGGAGCAGATGAGGCAGGTTGAATACAAGAACCGGGAAGTCGAGCAGGCAAAAGCCGCCTTGGAGGAAAAGGCCGAGCAGCTCGCGCTCTCCTCGCGCTACAAGTCCGAGTTCCTGGCCAATATGTCGCACGAGTTGCGCACGCCTTTGAACAGCCTGCTGATCCTGGCGAAACTGCTCTCGGACAATGCCGGCAACAACCTCACATCGAAGCAGACCGACTACGCGCAGACGATATACGCGGCCGGAACGGACCTTCTCTCCCTGATCAACGATATTCTCGATCTGGCGAAGATCGAATCGGGCACCGTTACGTTGGACATCGCGCCCGAACGTTTCTCCGAGTTGCGGGACTATGTCGAGAGAACCTTCCGCGAGGTGGCTCAGGAAAAGAGGCTGGAGTTCACCGTGGACACGGCCCTCGACCTGCCTGCCGTGATTCACACCGACGAGAAGCGGCTCCAGCAGATCCTCAAGAACCTGCTCTCGAATGCATTCAAGTTCACCGAAAAGGGCAAGGTGGCCCTGCAGATTTTCTCCGCACAGTCAGGTTGGACTCCTGGGCACCCGCAGCTGGACGCGGCGGGAAAGGTGGTGGCGTTCGCCGTGACGGATACCGGAATCGGAATTCCAGAGAATAAGAAAAAGGTCATTTTCGAGGCATTCCAGCAAGCCGACGGCACTACCAGCCGCAAATACGGCGGCACCGGACTGGGGCTTTCCATCAGTCGCGAGCTCACGCGCCTGCTCGGTGGGGAAATCCTCGTAGAAAGCGTTCCAGGCAAAGGCAGCACCTTCACGCTTTACCTGCCGCTTGCCCACGAGCCGGCGGCGGCGCGCGAGATGCGGACGCTTAAAGCGCTCGAGGAGCCCAAGCCCGGACCGGCTTACACGAAACGTCCCGGCGCCGGCGCGGCGGTGAAAACGGAGCATGCGGTGCGCCCTCAGGCGCAGGTGAACGACGACCGGGACAATCTCCAGCCCGGTGACCGCGTCGTGCTGATCGTCGAAGATGACGCGAAGTTCGCCGCGACCTTGCTTGATGTCGCGCGCGAAAGCGGATTCAAGGGCGTCGTCGCCCTGGATGCGACCACCGCGCTCGTTCTGGTCAAGGAACTCTCGCCCGACGCGATCACCCTGGATTTGAAACTTCCGGATATGGACGGGTGGGCAGTGCTGGATATGCTGAAACGGGACCCCGAGACGCGGCATATTCCGGTCAGCGTCATCTCCGTGGAAGAGCACACGCGCAAATGCCTTCACATGGGAGCGCTGGGCGCGGTGCACAAGCCTGTGGTCAAGGAAGCGCTTCAGGAAGCTCTGGCCAGGACACGCAGGATGATCGAGCACGAGATCAGGACCCTGCTCGTCGTAGCCGGGGATGATGAGGAGCGCGCCAGCCTGACCGAGGCCCTGCGCGGGGACGGCGTGGAAATCACGGAATTGAAATCGGGCAAGCAGGCCCTCGATGCTCTGCGCAAGACGCAGTTCGATTGCATGGTGCTGGGTACCGCGCCGCGCGACATGACGGCGATAAACCTGATCAAGAAGATCGCCCAATCCGAAACGGCTTCCGAATTGCCTATCGTGCTCTACGAGACGGACCCTCCGAGCGGGGGCGAACGGGACAATCTCAAAAAGCTGGCGGAAGCCGTCGTCCTGAAAACCGCGCGAACGCTCGACGCCGTCCTGGAGGAGACCACGTTATTCCTGCATCAGACGGTGGCCGATCTGTCGGCCAATCAGCGCCACCAGCTGATGGCGGCCATCCACGGGCCCGCTCCGGATCTGGCGGGCAAGAAAGTGCTGATCGTGGACGACGATATAAGAAACATATTCGCCTTGACCGGGGCTCTAGAGCAGTACGGGATCACGGTGCTCAACGCGGAGAACGGCAAAGACGGGCTCGAGACGCTGAAAAACAATGCCGGCATCGATTTGGTGCTGATGGACATCATGATGCCCGAGCTCGACGGCTACGACACGATCCGGATCGTGCGCGGGCTGGAAGAATTCAGGGATCTTCCGATTATTGCGGTCACTGCGAAGGCGATGAAAGGGGATCGCGAGAAATGCATCGAGGCGGGCGCTTCGGACTACATTTCCAAGCCCGTCAATATCGAACAGCTGTTGTCGCTCTTGCGGGTCCGGCTCGCCGCGTAAGGGGAGATGGCAGTGGCAGGCCCAACCCAAGCGAACATTCTGGTCGTCGATGACGAGCCGCACAGCCTGATTGCGATGCAGCAGCTTCTCTCCGGACCGGACCGGCACGTGGTGCCGGCCAGCTCGGGGGAGAACGCGCTGAGGCAGATTCTAAAAACTGAATTCGCGCTCATTCTGCTCGACATCCGGATGCCTGGAATGGACGGTTTCGAAACCGCCACATTGATCCGCAAGATCAGACGTTCCCGCCACACTCCGATTATCTTCCTCACCGCGGCCCTCGAAGATGCGCAATCGGTATTCCGGGGATATGAAATCGGCGCCGTGGACTACATTCTGAAGCCGGTCAAGCCCGACATTCTGAAATCGAAAGTGGCAGTGTTTGTCGACCTGTACACCAAGAGCGCGGAACTAGCGACGCAGGTGATCCAGCGCAGGAACGCGGAACGGGAGTTGTCGAGGGTCAACGAGAGCCTGGAGACCAAGATACGGGAGCGTACCGCGAGCCTGATTGCGGCCAACGACTCTCTGCGCAGGGAAGTCGAGATGCGCAAGCACGCCGAGGAAGGTCTGCACAAGGCGAAGCAGGCGGCCGAGGCGGCGAACCTCGCAAAGTCGGAGTTTCTCGCCAATATGAGCCACGAGATCCGGACCCCGATGAACGCCGTCATCGGGATGACCGAGCTCGCCTTGCAGACGACCCTGACGCCGGAGCAGCGCGAATATCTTGAACTCGTGGAAACGTCCGGTGAATCACTTTTGACGGTCATCAACGACATTCTGGATTTCTCGAAGATCGAAGCCGGGCGGCTGGAAGTCGAGACCATTCCTTTCTCCTTGCGCGAGAGCCTGGGCGCCAGCATGAGGACGCTGGCGCTCGAAGCCTGCAAAAAGGGTTTGGAGCTCGCGTATGAACTCGCGCCCGAGACCCCCGATGCATTGCTCGGCGATCCGGTGCGGCTGCGCCAGATCGTCTTCAACCTGGTGGGCAATGCCATCAAATTTACCGAGCGAGGCGAAGTGGTGGTGAGTGTTCGCCCGCAGTCGAGCGATCTCGGCGAAGTGACCTGTTATTTCAGCGTGAGGGATACGGGGATCGGCATCGACGAGGAAAAACAAACCACCATCTTCGCGCCGTTCCTGCAGGCGGACAGCTCGACGGCGCGTGTTTACGGGGGCACCGGACTGGGGTTGACGATCTCGGCGCGCCTGGTGGAAATGATGAGCGGAAAGATCTGGCTCGAAAGCGAACCGGGGAAGGGAAGCACATTTCACTTTACGGCGCGGTTCGGCGTGCAACCTGCAAAGTCGGTCGAGTCGGGATCTCTGCCGGCGCCGGCGGCGCCGAGGGAGAGAACCGGACGGGCACTGGATATCCTGCTGGTTGAAGACAATCCCATCAATCGCCGACTTGCCCTGCATGTGCTGGAGAAAGAGGGCCACAAGGTGGTCGCGGCCGAAAATGGCGCGGCGGCGCTGGAGGCGATCGAGCACCAGCGTTTCGATCTGGTTCTCATGGACGTACAGATGCCCAGGATGGACGGGATTGAAACTACGGCGGCGATTCGCAACAGGGAAAGAATCACAGGCGAACATCTGCCCATCGTTGCGCTGACGGCCTACGCGATGGCGGCCGATCGCGAGCGCTGCCTGAAAGCGGGGATGGACGGGTATTTGATCAAGCCGATCCGGCCGGCGATGCTGCTGCAAGCGATCGAGGGCTTGCAACTTGCCTGCCGCGGCGAGTCCGGGCCGGCGTCGGCCGAAACGGTCATTCTCGATCGGGCTGAATTGCTGGATCGGGTCGACGGCGACATTAAACTGCTCGCTGAAATTACCGGAATGTTTTTGCAGGAATGCGGCCCGCTCATGGCGAGCGTCCGGGAGGCGATGGAAAACGGAAACGCGGACCGCTTTGCCTACGAAGTGCATACCTTGCGCGGGATGTTCCGCAACCTTTCGGCCGTCGCTGCGCAGGAAGCGGCTGGAAAACTGGAGGGGCTGGATTTGAAAAGCGAACGGGGCAAAGCCGGAACGATCTATGCGCTGCTGGAGGAGGAAGTGCAGGCGCTCACGGCCGAACTCGGCAGCCTGAAGAACGAAACGCGCGCTTCCTCGGAGATGATGTAGTGGGTCGACGCAACTCCTATGGGGAAAAAAAACCCCGACGGGGTGCCGGGGCTGCCTATCCACACGCGCACCGGGAGGGAGTGTACGCATGCGAGAGACCGAGTTGATGATAGCGGGTCGGCTCCCCGGTCGCCATAGCGCGATCGCGATCTTTCTGTCGTGATACGGCGACGTAATTTAGCTGTTGCGCTACGTTCAGGATCGTCCGTGGGCGCGGGGGTCATGTCCGGTTGGTTCCTCATGCCCGACGGATTGCAGATCGGGTTTGTCGGGATTTTCCCGACAGGGGAGACCCGATATCCGTCCGGGCCATGCTTCGTCGCGACAATTCTTAATTTCATCCGGTTATCAAGTTGTTCTTTCACGCGTGATTCTTCGCGGGCGGAAGGAGGCGGCGATTATTACCGGGCGCAGTAAGCAGATGGAGCAGCCGACGGAGGCATCGCACCCTGGAGATATGTTGTACAAAATTATCGTCGAGCCAGATTATTTGAGGGCGGAACTGTTCAATCGGGAGACGATGCAGGAGACGCGAGAGTTTCTGCAGCTTGTCGCCGCTGCGGCGATCAAGCACGGGCGCTCGCGAGTGCTTATATCCGTTCGTTCCTCCAACCCGGTTTTCACGGTCGAGAGGTCCGGGTTTCTCGCGTACTTCAGGAAACTCAGCGCGGATCCCTCGCACAAGATCGCGCTGCTCGGCGACTCCGAAGAGCTCGGCATCTCCCATCAGTACATCGAATTGATAGGGCGACAGCAAGGGGTCAAAGTTCAGAGCTTTCGAAACGAGGCGACCGCGATTCAATGGTTCAAAGCCGAACGGTGATACGTCGATAGCGGCGCCGTTGCCGAAGCAGTTGCTATAGTCCACCCGGCGTTGAGCCGATAGGCGGCCGGCGTCAGCAGCTCTCTGCGGCTTGTACGCCGCGCCTTGGGATAAGAACCGGATTTTCAGGCACTTCCGCGCCTCCCTCTCTTGGCGCAGCTTTCATATCACTTCCTTTTCTTGTCACGGATGTATCAAGACAGGACATAGTTGCGGACTTCCCCCGCATAAGACTGGGTTTCCGTTCGCCGCTGAAGTAGGCTCCCACACAGAGGCAGGCTCGCACAAAAGAAGATGGTCAGAGTCAGGGAGAGTCAAGGGACATTGTGGCTACGATTCTTATCGTCGAAGAGAGACCTATCAACCGCAGCTTTGTGGCGACCCTGCTCCAGGACTGCAGCCACCGCTTGCTGGAGGTTTCCGATGGTGAGGAAGCGCTGAAGCTCGTTCGGGCTGAAAAGCCCGACCTGGTGATCATCGACATCCTGACCTCGGGCATGGACGGCTGCCAGTTCGTCCTGAATCTGCGTTCAGAGCCCGATCTGGTCCAGCCTCGAGTGGTGTTTCGAGCCGCCGCTTATATCGAGGCCGAAGCCCGGGCTTTGGCGAAAGCCTTCGGCGCATCCTTCGTTACCAAGCCGGCCGGGCCCCAGGCGCTGCTCACAGTCGTCGATGCCGCTCTTTCCGGGCCGCACCCGCCTACGGGAGAGCCGCGCCCCGAGTACAAGTCCATCGACACGTTCCTGCGTCCGATCGCCAGAAAGCTTCATGGGTACACGGCGAATCTGGAACGACTGAACGCCCAGCTGGAACGGGGCATAGCCGAGCGCGACGCACAGCTCGAAGTGGTGAGATCCGCCCTGGACCAGGAGATCAAGAAGCGCTTATGGGCGGAGCAGGAACTGACGCAGGGTAACCTCCGCCTGCGGGACCAGGTCGTACATGATGGGCTGACCGGCCTCTACAACCGCAGCTACGTCGAGGAGTCCCTCGTCAGGGAAGAGAGTCGCGCCCGGCGCAGCGGTCAGTCCTTCGGCGTGATGATGATCGACATCGACTACTTCAAGCGCTTCAACGATACGCTCGGCCATGCCGCAGGGGACGCGGTCTTGCGTGCGATTGGCCAGTACATGCAGTCCGCCGCTCGCGGCGAGGATATTGTCTCCCGCTATGGCGGCGAGGAGTTCGTGCTGGTCATGGCCAAGGCGTCGCATGGCGCGGTCCTGGAGAGGGCCGAAAAGCTCCGCCGGGGCGTGCAGGAGCTCGAGATCGAGTACGAAGGCCGGCGCGTCGGGCCGGTCACGATATCCGTGGGCATCGGGATATTTCCAGATGACGGGCAGAGCGGGCATGCGGTGCTGCTCGTCGCCGACGCTGCCCTCTACCGGGCCAAGCAATCCGGGCGCAACCGTGTCGCCGCGGGTGAAGACAGGTTGCAGAACCTCGATCAGCGGCAGTAGTCCGCATGCAGGCGGGTCTGTGTATGCAGTCTGTATACGTATACTCCGCGTCGCAATCCCCGCTTCCAGTTTCTTTCTGACACAATCCCACATCCAGCCCGGGTGGTGAAACTGGTAGACACAAGGGACTTAAAATCCCTCGCCGGGTAAATCCGGCATGCAGGTTCGACCCCTGCCCCGGGCACCACGGCGGGTTTCCCTTGTTTCGAAGAGTGCTCGCGTTCGCCAAATTTTCACGCGACGCGCGAGTGTGCAGGTGCCGCTCGAACGGCGTGTGGAGTATGATCATTGAGGTTCGCGGGCTGCGCAGCAGCGTCATTTTCCGGTGCCTATGAAGACAAAACGAATCCGGAGCCTTCACCGTCGCCATGATTGAAAACTGGTTCGACTTCTCTCTGAGCGTGATCGCAGGAGCGACGGCCTTCTTGTGTTTGTTTGACGGAACCCGGAGGCTTGGGGCTTACGGCGTGCATCGCAAGGCCGTGCTCATGACCGCCGTCGCCGCCTCAATCTGCCTGCTCTACGGGAGTTACGCGTACTGGAAATATGAGGACTTGAAATGGAGGCTGATCGTCGGTCAGACCCAGCTTGCTCCCAGCCAGAGTCCGAAGAAATTTGGCAGAACGTCGTCGCCGGAGAAAAGGGAGATTCTCAGTCTGGCGCGTGCGCGCAACGCCTTTCTCGAATCCGGGAAACTCGTAAGCTACGTCGATCGCAGCGGCGGGTCCAAGTCATTCGTTCCGCGCCAGGAGGACCTGGAGCGGCGCGAGAGCGTCGTGGTTTACTACGCACGGCTTGAATCCGCGGCCCGCGCCAGCCTCGCGGAGGCTCTCCTCTGGTTGATAACGGCACTGGTCGCCGCGATTTTCGGCTTTGTCGTGTCGATCGAGAAAGCGCGGACGCCGAACTGATGTCCGGGCGCTTGCGCCGACGGTGACGCGGTGCTGGCCCGTCTCAAAGAACGCGCCCGCGCGCTCAAGTCCGAGACCGTCGCGCTATGCCTGGCCGCGCGGCACCCCGATACTCCGTGGTATGCGAAGCTGCTGGTGGCAGGCATCGCGGCGTATGCGCTGAGCCCGATCGACCTCATCCCGGATTTCATCCCGGTACTGGGTTACCTCGACGACCTGATTCTCATTCCATTGGGTATCGTCCTCGCGGTCAGGCTGATTCCGGGTCCGGTGATGGAGGAATGCCGTGCGCGTGCTCGGGAGCTGCTCGAGAGCGGCCGGCCCGTAAGCCGCATCGCCGCGGCGGTCATCGTCTGCGTTTGGATTGCACTCGGAGCGGTGTGCGCTATGTGGGCATACGCACACTGGAGGGCCCCTTGAAACGGCTCGCTTGTGCACCGATGTTGATCGGGCACAGTAGAATGTTCGATTGAGACATTTGATCGTATTGCTTGGAACGTTCCTGGGGACGCAACGTGATCGTATTTGAGCTCGTTTGTCCGGATCGTCATCGCTTCGAGGGCTGGTTCGCCTCGGCGAACGACTTTGAGAGCCAGAAATCCCGCGGCCTGCTCTCGTGCCCGGTTTGCGGTTCCGGGATCGAGAAACTGCTCACCGCCAAGATCGGCAGGGCCGAGGCCCAACCGGTTCACGATCACGCGCAAGCTCCTGTCGCGCCGGGCGCGCAAGCGCGCCATATCCAGGAAATCATCGACTACATGCTGCTCAACACTGAGAACGTGGGCGAGCGCTTTCCGGAGGAGGCGCGGCGCATCCACCGCAAGGAAGCCCCGGAGAGGAGCATTCGCGGCGTCGCGACCGGCGAGCAGACTCAGGATCTGCTCGACGAAGGCATCGCGGTGATGCCTTTGCCGCTACCGCCCCGCAAGGACTGGCACTGACCTCACCCCCGGCCCCTCTCCACTCCGTGGAGAGGGGAGTCTGCCCACCTAAACCAGTTGCCGTTGCTTGCGCAGTTCCGGCATGCAGTGCCGGATCCATTGCGCGGTGATTTTCTCCTGAAGCGAATTCTGCTTGAGCCGCTCGGAGAGCGCGGCGAAATCGACTTCGTCGAGCGCCTGGTCCTGGTTGAAGCAGGAGAAGATGTAGCTCGTCTTTCCGGTGTGCGGATC
>Ga0193726_1003402_pt1 | contig 10136 bp, 8 predicted proteins | sample H2c1metaG_FD_144928 | JGI IMG/M metagenome (GOLD analysis project Ga0193726, IMG submission 144928) | Soil microbial communities from a riparian zone of the East river system, Colorado, United States - H2c1 | ecosystem: Environmental > Terrestrial > Soil > Riparian zone | place: USA: East River... | reverse complement strand
CGTGAAGCTCGGATTCATGTCGTTGCCGTCGACCGAGGCGTTGACCGCGGGAAATTTCTTCAGCGCTTCGACGCAGGCCTTCGCGAAAAACGACATGAATCCGAGCTTCACGCCGTGCTGCTTCTCGAACTGATCCTTGTAGCGCGCGCGCAGTTCATTGACGGCCTTCAAGTCCACTTCATTGAACGAGGTCAGCAACGCTTGCGTGGCCTGCGCCTGCACCATGCGCTCGGCAATGCGTGCACGCAGGCGCGTCATGGGCACTCGTTGATCGGCGCGTGCGCCGCGCGCGATCTGACTGGGCGCGGCGGGCGCCTTGGCAGCCGGCGACGAGGCAGGCGCGGGAGCGGCGGTCCGTCCCGGCGCCGGCGCCGGCACGGCATCCTTGGACGACAGGTAGTTCACCACGTCGGACTTCGAGACCCGCCCGTCGCGGCCGGAACCGGTCACCGACTTTGGATCGACTTTGTTCTCCTCCACGACGCGTTTCGCGGCGGGGCTCAATTTTCCCTCCTTCACGGCATCCTTGGCGGCGGTCGCTGTGCCGCCGGAGGTGGCCATGATGGGGGGCGCGCTTGCGCCGGGCACGGCGGCGGCCGCGGCTCCTTCCTCGATGATCGCCAGCACCTGGCCGCTGGTGACGGTGGTTCCGTCCTGGATCCTGATTTCGCTGATCACGCCGGCGGCGGGAGCGGGAACTTCGAGCACGACCTTGTCGGTTTCCAGATCGACCAGGTTTTCATCGCGCGCCACGGCATCGCCGGGCCTCTTGTGCCACGCGACAAGCGTGGCGTCAGCCACCGACTCAGGCAGCTGCGGCACGCGAATTTCGATAGTCATGAACCCGTCCTAGTTTGAGCAGCCGGGAGGCGCATCGTTTGTCGAGAATTCTCTTCCGGCGGCTCGCCCTGCAGCGCCGCGGCGACCAGATTCTTCTGTTGCTGCTCGTGCAGAGCGGAGATGCCGGTGGCGGGCGCCGCCGCGCCGGCGCGTCCGGCATACAGAAGCTCGTGCTGGGAACTAAGCTTCGCCTGCAGCCGGTGCCGAATCTGATACCAGCTGCCCTGATTCTGCGGCTCTTCCTGACACCAGACGATTTCACGGGCATTCGCGTACTTGCGCAGGATTGCCTCGTATTCATCCGACGGAAAGGGATAGAGCTGTTCGACACGCACCACGGCGACCGAGTCCGCCTTGACTTCACGGCGCGACTTCAGCAAATCGAAGTACACCTTGCCGCTGCACAACACGACCCGGGTCACGGCCGCGGCGTTCAGATCGTCGATCTCATCGATCACGGGGTAGAACGCGCCGGTGCCGAGTTCTTCCAGCCGCGACACCGACAGGGGGTGGCGCAGCAGGCTCTTCGGCGTCATGACGATGAGCGGCTTGCGCAGCGGGCGCACCATTTGACGGCGCAGCATGTGGAACATCTGGGCGGGGGTCGACGGCACGCACACCTGCATGTTGTACTCGGCGCACAGCTGTAAAAAGCGCTCCAAGCGAGCCGACGAGTGTTCCGGTCCCTGGCCTTCGTAGCCATGCGGCAAGAACAAGGTAAGGCCGGACAAGCGGCCCCATTTGGCTTCGCCGGAGCTGATGAATTGATCGATGATCACCTGCGCGCCATTGCAAAAATCGCCGAACTGTCCTTCCCAGATCGTCAGGCAGTGCGGTTCGGTGGTCGAGTAGCCGTACTCGAAGCCCATCACGGCTTCCTCCGACAGCACCGAGTCGGTCACGGTGAACGCCGGCTGATTGGTGGCCAAATGCTGCAACGGCACGTAGCTGCGGCCCGTGGTCTGATCATGCAGCACGGCGTGGCGATGAAAAAACGTGCCGCGGCCGCTGTCCTGACCGGTGAGACGCACCGAAAATCCGTCGTTCACCAGGGTGGCATAGGCGAGGTTCTCCGCCGCGCCCCAATCGAGCGCCAGATCGCCGCTCAGCATCCGCTCTCTGGCCTGCATGACGGCCAGAACGCGCGGATGCAGCACCCAATCCGACGGATAGGTCGTAATGGCCTTGCCGAGCGCCCGCAGGCGTCCCATGTCGACCGAGGTCTTGACGGGTTCGGACCAATCCGCGCCCAGGTACTCGCTCCAATCCACCGTGTACTTATTGCCGATCAGGCCGAGCGCGGCGCGCGCCTGCGGCTTGCCTTCATCCAGGCCGCTGCGGTATTGCTCCATCATGGCGGCGGCTTCCGCCGCCGGCAACACGCCCGCTACGCTGAGCTTCTCCGTGTACAGCTGACGCACCGTCGGCTTCTTGCGAATGACCTGGTACATGAGCGGCTGCGTGGCCGCAGGTTCGTCGCCTTCGTTGTGACCGTGGCGCCGGTAGCACACCAAATCGATCACCACGTCCTTGTGGAACTTCATTCGATACTCGAGCGCAAACCGCGCGACGAAGCACACCGCTTCGGGATCGTCGGCATTGACGTGGAAGATCGGCGCTTCGACCATTTTTGCGACATCGGAGCAATAATGGGTGGAGCGCGCGTCGCGCGGGTCGCTGGTGGTGAATCCCACCTGATTGTTGATGATGACGTGAACCGAGCCGCCCGTGTAGAAGCCGCGGGCCTGCGATAGCTGCAGCGTTTCCATGACCACGCCCTGGCCGGCAAAGGCGGCATCGCCATGGATCTGCACCGCAAGGACTTTGTCGCCCGGCACATCGCGGCGCCTCTCCTGGCGCGCACGCACCGAGCCCTCGACCACCGGGTTCACCACTTCCAGGTGCGACGGATTGAAGGCCAGCGCCACGTGCATATTGCCCGAGGTGGTCTTCAGGTCCGCGGAAAATCCCTTGTGGTACTTGACGTCCCCGGAACCGCGCAGCTTCGCCAGATCGTACTGGCCCTCGAACTCGCTGAACAAATCCTTGGGGGATTTTCCCAGCAGGTTCACCAGCACATTGAGCCGGCCGCGGTGCGCCATGCCGATGATGCTCTCTTCGATGCCGAATTTGCCGCCCTGCTGCACCAGCTCATCGAGCAGGGGAATCAGGCTGTCGCCGCCTTCGAGCGAAAACCGCTTCTGCCCCACGTACTTGGTGTGCAGGTAGCGCTCCAAACCTTCGGCGGCGGTCAACTGCCACAGGATGTTCTTCTTTTCCTCGGTGCTGAAGCGGCGCTGCAAACGTGCCACTTGAAAGTTGTCCTGCAGCCAAAGACGCTCGTCCGTGTCCGATACGTGCGCGAACTCGGCGCCGATGGTATCGGTGTAGATGAATTTCAGGTCCGACAGAATATCCTTGAGCTTGGCGCGCTCCGGCAGCGCCCGATTGCGGCTGCCGGTGAAGAATTCGGTGTTCAGATCGGCGTCGGAGAGGCCGAAATACTCCAGATTGAGCACATAGGGCGTGGCCCGCTGCTGCAGGCCCAGCGGATCCAGATTGGCGGCCAAGTGTCCGCGATTGGCGTAGATCTGGATGAGGCGCGATACCGCACCTTGCTTGGCGCTCGCGCCGCCGGATTCGAGGCTCGTACCGCCGCTTGCAGGGGGCGCGGATGTGACGCGCGCCGCCAGGCGTTCGCGGATGGGCGAGTGAGCAACCTCCCCGCCGGCGCCATCCTGCACTCGGCTGAAGTAGGCCGCCCAAGCCGGGTCGACGGCGCCCGGATCCCTCAAGAACTGTTCGTAGAGATCCTCAATGAAATCAGCATTTCCACCGGACAGCGCGGTGGTGGCTAATTGGTCGGCGAGTGATTGACTCATGGCGGTCGGAAGGGTGAAAACCTCAAGTACATCAACATGATGGGCAAGGGAGCGGGGTCTTGAAAGCGTCCCTTAGTCTAGCCCAAGGCGGCACAATATGGAATGTGACGGCGCCCGGCAGAATTACAAGATCGGCAGGTCGCTCGATCCCTTGAGCATCCAAAGTTCGTAGGCGATGAGGGTCGCGTACGCAAACAGCGCCATGTACAGCACCCAGGTCACCCGCACCAGGCGCATGAATCGGTAGCGCGCCAGCACCACCATCAGAACGATGCTGGCGCTGGTGATGCCCATTTTCATCGCGGCGAACACCGCCACATTGCGGTAGATGAGCGTCGCCATGAGGGGATTCACCTCGGAGGCGCCTCCCTGCAGCAGCGTCAGCGTAAAGAATGCGTCCGCCACGCTCAGCAACGAGATGCCGATCGCGACGGCGAGCAGATGCGCCGAGTACCAATCGAGGGAATGAAAACGGGAATCGTCGACGCGCCGCGGCGGGGTGCGGCGGCGGGGGTTGAAGCTGCCGTAGCAAACCGACCACCACACGCGCCGGCGCCGGTCGGAGCGGTTGCGACGATCATGGAGCAGGCGGGGGACGGCGGTTGTGGCTGGCATCGGATGCACTATCGCGACACGGCCGGTCGTTCGGCAAGCCCGATGCGTCATAATGTGCTCCCGCGGGCGGGTATTTTTACGAGGCCGTCACCAGTCGCGCAACGAAGTCGCTGACCGGCATTGCGGCCAGGGCGCCTCGATCCGCGAACATCGCCTTGATCGATTCAGTTTGCCGCGGATTGAAATGCGCGGCGGTACTGGCCTCGAACTTCTTCACCAGCACTGGCATGCCCTCCTCGCGGCGTTTGCGATGGCCAATGGGGTAATCCACCTGCACCCGCGGACTCGCCGACCCGTCGGTGAAAAACACCTGTACTGCGTTGCCGATATAGCGCTTGCCCGCGTCGTAGTATTCCTGAGTGAACGTCGCGTTCTCCTTGACCTGCATCTTGGCGCGCAGCGCATCCACCCGCGGATCACCGGCAATCTGGTCCTCATAGTCCGCGGCCGTGAGCCGGCCGAACAGCAGCGGAATGGCCACCATGTATTGAATGCAGTGATCGCGATCGGCGGGATTCGCCAGCGGACCGGTCTTATCGATGATGCGCACCCCGGGTTCTTGAGTCTCGATCGTGATCCGCTCGATCTCGCCGATCCTCCACGCAATCTGCCCATGCAGGGTCATCGCCGCCTCCACCGCGGTTTGCGCGTGGAACTCGGCCGGATAGGAGATCTTGAACAGCACGTTTTCCATCACGTAGCTGCCGAAGGGTTGCGGCAGAGACAATGATTTGCCCTTGAACAGGACGTCTTGAAAACCCCAGGTCTTGGCTGATAGAGCGGAGGGATAGCCCATCTCGCCCTTGAGGGCGAACAGCGCATGACGCACGGCGCGGCTGGTCGCATCGCCGGCCGCCCAACTCTTGCGAGAGCCCGTATTGGGCGCATGCCGGTAGGTGCGCAGAGCGCCGCCGTCGATCCACGCGTTCGAGACGGCGTTGATGATCTGCTCGCGGGAACCGCCGAGCATGGCGGTCACTACCGCGGTGGAAGCGACCCGCACCAGCAGCACGTGATCGAGCCCGACGCGATTGAAGCTGTTCTCCAGGGCGAGAACACCCTGAATTTCATGCGCCTTGATCATGCCGGTGAGCACGTCGCGCACCGCGATGGGCTTGCCCGAGCGGGACAGATAGTCGGCCACGGCAAGAATGGCGCCCAAATTGTCCGAAGGATGCCCCCACTCCGCCGCGAGCCAGGTGTCGTTGAAATCCAGCCAACGAATCATGGCGCCGATGTTGAACGCCGCATTGATGGGGTCGAGTTCGTAGGCCGTGCCGGGCACGCGCGCGCCATTGCTGAGAGTGGCGCCTGGCACCACCGGCCCCAGCAATTTGGTGCACGCCGGATACTTCAGCGCCTGAAAACCGCAGGCCAAGGTATCCATGAGGCAGTAACCGGCGGTCTCGTAGGCAAGACCGCTGTGGATCTCGACACTCAAGGCATAGTCGGCGATCGCGCTCAGTACGTGATCCGGCGCGGGGCGCTCGGCAGATTTAATATCGTGGGACATGAGGGTGCGGGTACTCGTGAGGTCAGGGACGCTGCGCCAGCGGCACGAAGGGCAAGTTCTCCGGACCGATGTAATTGGCGCTCGGCCGGATGATCTTGCCGTCCTCGCGCTGCTCGATGATATGAGCGGCCCAGCCCGACGTGCGGCTGATGACGAACAGCGGCGTGAACATCGCGGTCGGCACGCCCATCAAGTGATAGGACACGGCGGAGAACCAGTCGAGATTCGGAAACAGATTCTTGATGTCGTGCATGACTGATTCAATGCGCTCGGCGACCTCGAAGCCCCGCATGTCCAGCGCTTCGCGCGCCAGACCGCGGGACACTTCCTTGATGATCTGATTGCGCGGATCGGAGATCGTGTACACCGGGTGACCGAAGCCGATGATCACTTCCTTGTTCGCCACCCGGCGGCGGATATCCGCCTCGGCCGCGTCCGGCGTCGCATAGCGGCTCTGAATCTCGAACGCGACCTCGTTCGCGCCGCCGTGCTTCGGTCCGCGCAGGGCCCCGATGGCGCCGGTGATGCAGGAGTACAGATCCGAGCCGGTGCCCGCGATCACCCGGGCCGTAAAGGTGGAGGCGTTGAACTCGTGCTCGGCATACAGGTTGAGCGAGGTGTGCATGGCGCGCACCCACGCTGCGGAGGGCTTGCGGCCGTGCAGAAGATGCAGGAAATGCGCGCCGATCGAATCGTCGTCGGTCTGCACGTCGATGCGGCGCCCATCGCGTGAAAAATGGTGCCAGTAGCACAGCATCGAGCCTAAAGAAGCCAGCAGCCGATCGGCGATGTCGCGGGCGCCCGCGCTTTGGTGATCGTTGGCCTCCGGCACGCAGCAGCCCATGGCGGACACGCCCGTGCGCAGGACATCCATGGGGTGGCTCGCCGCGGGGAGCTGTTCGAGCACGGTGGCGACGGCGGCGGGCAGCAGCCGCAGCGCCTTCAGTTTGGTCTTGTAGGCAGCGAGCTCCGCGCGGTTCGGCAGCTTCTCGTGCACCAACAGATGCGCGATTTCCTCGAATTCACACTCGGTTGCTATGTCGAGGATGTCGTAGCCGCGGTAGTGCAGATCATTGCCGGTTGTGCCGACGGTGCAGAGCGCCGTGTTGCCCGCCGTCACGCCCGACAAGGCCACGGATTTCTTGGGCTTGAAAGTGCCCGGCGGGGCTTGGGTTTCGGGCATGTTCATCTGCTCATTCCCCTCATTTTTCCTTGCCGGCCGCGAACAGTTCATCCAGCTTGGCTTCGTAGGCGTGATAGTCCAGATACTTGTACAAATCGGCGCGGGTTTGCATCAGTTCCAGCACGTTTTTTTGCGTGCCATCGCGGCGGATCGCCTGATACGTGGCGAGCGCCGCCGCATTCATTGCCCGGTAGGCGGAGCAGCAATGCAGCACAATGTCGACACCCACCGAGCCCAACTCCTCACGCGTGTACAGAGGCGTCTGGCCGAATTCGGTGATATTGGCGAGCACCGGCACCTTCACGGCTGCTTTGAATCGCCCGTACATGGCAAGTTCCGTCATCGCCTCGGGGAACACCATGTCGGCACCCGCCTCGACACAGGCGATCGAGCGTTCGATGGCGGCATCGATGCCCTCCACCGCCAGGGCGTCGGTGCGCGCCATGATGACGAAGGTGGAATCCGTGCGCGCATCGACGGCAGCCCTGATTCGATCCACCATCTCCTGCTTGGACACTATCTCTTTGCCCGGCCGATGACCGCAACGCTTGGCCTGAACCTGATCCTCGATATGCAGTCCGGCGGCGCCCTGCTTAATGAAGGACTTCACGGTGCGGGCGATATTGAAGGCCCCGCCCCATCCGGTGTCGGCGTCCACCAGCAGCGGCAGCGGGCACGCATCGGTGATGCGGCGCATGTCGATCAGCACGTCGTCCATGGTGCTGATGCCGAGATCCGGAACGCCGAGCGAGTTGGCGGCAACGCCTCCGCCCGACAAATACAGCGCCTTGAAGCCGCAGGCGGCCGCCATTCTCGCCGCGTAGGCGTTGATGGCCCCGACCACTTGCAGGGGGCGCTCGGCCGCCACGGCAGCGCGCAGGCGCGCACCCGGCGATGTGGTCGGGGCCGCGGTCATACGCGGCCCGCCACGGGAATCAAGGCGCCGGTCACCGCGCCGGCGGCGTCGGAGACCAGAAAGGCGATAACTTCGGCGGCCTCCGCCGGAGTCACCCAGCGCATGAAATCAGCTTTGGGCATGTCCAGGCGATTCCATGCGCATTGACCGTGATCCGCCGATCCTTCAATTCCTCGGCGAGGGCCTCGGTCAATTTCGCGACGCCCGCCTTGGACGCCGCATAGGCGCCCATACCGGCGGCGGCCTTGACCCCGCCCATGGCTCCCACATTGACGATTCGTCCGCCGCCGCCTTGGGGCAGATGCGGCAGAGCGGCCTGGACCGCGACCACCGCGGTCTTGAGGTTGATCGCGTACATAGAGTCCCACGCATCGAGGGTGCCGCCGGCGATTACTTCCCAACGGAAGCCGCCGGCGATATTGATCAGTCCGTCCAGGCGCCCGGCTTCCTCGGCAATCTGCGCCATGACCGCTCGCGTGGCCTCTGCCTGAGTCAGATCAACACCGCCGAAATGTAGCGAGCCGGGCGGCGGCGCGGCCGGCGGCGTCTTTCCATGGGCGAGCAACACCACCCTCGCGCCGTAGCCGCTCAAGGTGACCGCCGCCGCTTGACCGAGAACTCCGTCGCTCCCGGTGATGACCAGTACTTTTCCCGATAAATTCACGTTGGAATTATCCTCGATTCGGCTGCGTTGTCTCAGTGACCAAACCGCTCAATAGTCATGAGCGGAATTGCAACATAACCCGGTGCCTCGCCGTCCCTCAAGCCTGCAGGGTGCGGCGGAATTCGCCGGGCGCGGCACCGGTCCATTTCCTGAAGGCGCGATGAAAGGCGCTGCGCTCAGAGAATCCCAATTCCAAGGCAATGTCCATGACACTGCGGCTCGAATGGCTCAAATAGCTGATCGCAAGATCGCGGCGCAACTGGTCCTTGATCGATTGATACGAGGCGCCTTCCTCGTGCAGCCGACGGCGCATGGTCGCGGGGGTCAAATTCAGTTCCTGGGCCAGGCTGTCGAAATCCGGCGCCTCGCCGGGCGCAAACTGCCGCAGCCGCCGTCTGACTTTCGCGGCGAGGCTGCTGCCGTTCTTGTATTTCAACAGAATGCTCTCCGGCGCCGTGCGCAAGAACTCCTTGATCGAACGCTCGTTCTGCACGACCGGTAATTCGAGGTAACTGGCCTCGAAGGCGATGGCAGTAGTCGGCCGCCCGAAATGCAGATTCGCGCAGTACATCAGGCGATACTCTGCACTGTGCGCCGGTTCCGCGTAGCTGAACTCGGTTCGGAGGATGGGAATGCGCCGGCCGACCAGCCAGCACGACATCCCATACAGCAACATCAACAAGAGTTCATGGGCAAAGACCCGCTGGCTAGCCCCCGCGACCCGCTCGTGCAGCACGATCCGCGCCTCGCCCGCCTCCCGCAGCAAACTGCCTGAGATGTCGTCCAGGATCAGTCCATAGAAACGCAGGCTGCGCTCGAGCGCTTGGCCCAGGGTCCGGCAAGCGACGGCCGCGTGACACAGCATTGCAAAACTGCCGGCTTTCATGCGGCGAGAATCCTGGCCGAAGAACTCATCGTCGAGCACCAGGGCGATGGTGCGCCACAGGGCGCCGTAGTGCTTGGCGGATACCCGCGCCTGGGGAACCTGCAGCAGGCTTGGGCTGAGGCCGACGTTCTCCAGCAACTCGTCCGCGTTCAAGCCGCGGTCGCGGACGCTTTGCAGCGCCGCCGCCACGAAGCAGATGGCAATGGTCCCCGGTTCGGCGGGACGCGGGGCCACGGCCGCCGCCGCCCGGCTCACTACCCCCAAGTCGGCATTGCTGTGACGGCTGCGCATTGAGATCGGCTAGTTTACGCGATACGGTCAGCGCCGGATCACGTAAACTACGGGGTAGTCTTTGCGCAAACGCCGACCCGAGGAACCTGCATGAACACCAAACCTGCGGCACTGGAAAATCAGACACCCGCCGTCAAATTGCTGCTCGACGGCAAATTCGTCGACTCGCACACCGACGAATGGCACGACGTCGTCAACCCCGCGACGCAGGCCGTGCTCGCGCAAGTTCCCTTCGCCACCGATGAGGAAATCAACGCCGCAGTCGCCTCGGCCAAGCGCGCCTTCAAGAGCTGGAAGAACACCCCGCTGGCGGCGCGCGCGCGCATCATGCTGAAGCTGCAGGCGC
>Ga0193726_1003401_pt1 | contig 10137 bp, 10 predicted proteins | sample H2c1metaG_FD_144928 | JGI IMG/M metagenome (GOLD analysis project Ga0193726, IMG submission 144928) | Soil microbial communities from a riparian zone of the East river system, Colorado, United States - H2c1 | ecosystem: Environmental > Terrestrial > Soil > Riparian zone | place: USA: East River... | reverse complement strand
GCACGCCCAGTCGCTGCTGGCCCCGCTGACCGGCCGCCAGCGGGACCGGCTCATCGCGGCGATGGGCACGGTCGAGCGGCTGCTGACCGCCAGCCTGGTCGAGATCGGCGTGTCGGACCCGGCCGGGGAAGCGGCCCAGTTCTGCCTGAAATCCTATTTTTCCGAGCTTGAGGCCCGGTTCGACGACGGGTTCGATACCGCCGCCGGCCTGGCCGGGGCGTCCGGTTACGCGGCGCCGGGCGGGCTGCTGCTGGTGGCCCGGCTCCGTGACGAGCCGGTCGGCTGCGGCGCCCTGTGCTTCATGGACGGCGAGCCCGACCAGGTCAAGCGGATGTGGGTGGCCCGCTCGGCCCGCGGCCTGGGCCTCGGGCGGCGCCTGCTGACCGAGCTCGAGCAGCGCGTCCGGGACCGCGGCGGCCCGGCCATCCGGCTGGAGACCAACCGGCGGCTGGCCGAGGCCATCAGCCTGTACCAGTCGGCCGGCTATGTCGAGGTGCCGCCCTTCAACGACGAGCCCTACGCGCATCACTGGTTCGAGAAGCAACTCCCGCCCCGCTAAGCCGCCCTCTCGCCGAAACGCTGCGCTTCGGGAACCGTCGCCCGCCGGCGCCAGGGCCGCTCCCGGATGGCGGTCACCCACCGGGCCCGCTCGCGGTCGGCGCCCGGCCCGCGGCGCGCGGCGCCCTCGGCCGGGCCGGGGTGCGCGCGCAGCCGCGCGGTGTAGATCGAGTAGCCGTCGACGTGGCGGGCGACCACGGTGGCGGCCACCGTCGCGGCGACCATCGGGATCATGATCTGGAAGCCGGAGTGGGTGAGCTCGAGGACCAGGGCCAGTCCGGCCAGCGGCGCCTGCATGGCCGCTCCGAGCATGGCCGCCGCCCCCACCAGCGCGTAGGCGCCGGCCGGCGACCCGGGCCAGGCCAGGCTCCAGGCGATCCCGGCCGCGCCGCCGAGCGCCGCACCGGCGGCGAGCGTGGGGGTGAACAGGCCGCCGGAGACGCCGCTGCCCAGGCACATCGCGGTGGCCAGGGGCTTGAGTGCGGCCAGGGCCAGCAGCAGCGTCAGGCCGGCGGAGCCGGTGAACGCGTCGCGGGCCATGTCCTGGCCGTTGCCGAGCAGCTGCGGGTAGGCGAGCCCGACGAGCCCGAGCACCCCGAGCGCGGCGGCGGGCGCGATCAGCGTGGCCCGGCCGGTGACCCGGTGATGGGAGACCCAGCCGATCAGCCGGATGTAGCCGGCGGCCACCAGCCCGATCAGCGGCCCGGCCACCAAGGCCCAGACCAGGAGCGGGGCGGTGGACCGGTAGTCGGGCACGCCCAGGTAGGTGGGATGGTCGGGCAGGTACAGCCAGGCCGTGGCCGTGGCGATGCAGGAGCAGGCCAGCGCCGGGAGGACCACGGGCAGGCTGATGCTGCCCAGCATGATCTCGGCGGTGAACAGCGCACCGCCCAGCGGGACGTTGTAGACCGCGGCCAGCCCGGCGCCGGCCCCGCAGGCTATGAGCAGCCGGCGCTGCGCAGGCGACAGGCGGGCCCAGCCGGCCAGCACGCTGGCTGATGCGCCACCCATCAGCTTGGGCGCGGCCTCCCGGCCGATGGAGGCGCCCATCCCGACGACCACCTCGGAGATCAGCGATGTGCCGAGCGACCTCCGGAACGACAAGCGCGCCTCGTCCGCCCACACCACGTCGTCGATCTCGGACTTCTCCCCGGCGGTACAGCGGCGCAGCAGGAACCACGCCACCCCGCCGAAGGCGCCGGCGATCACCAGCACGGCCAGTCGGCGGGCCGCGGGCGCGTGCTCGACCGCCGACTCCAGCGAGCCGGCGTGGTACCCGAACGCGAGGTGCTGGACGCCGAACAGGAGCGCCATGAGCAGGTCCCCGAACAGGCCGGCCGCCGCCCCGGTCAGCACCACCATGGCCCAGAACACGGGCGTGAGCGCGGCATCCCCGTCCCCGGCCGCATTGGGCTGCTCAGTCGCGCCCCGGCCCGACGGGAGCCGCCGGCTGATCAGGGGCGGCGGGATGCGCGCCCGCCCGATCGGTGCCCGCGTGCCCGGCGTCCCCGCCCTAGCCACGCGTCACCATGTCACCCCGTCTGTCAACAAGTTCTGACACAGAAGTATATGTCCGTCATCGGCCCGCAGCCGGTCCGGCCCTGGCCCCGGCCGGGGCTGGCCGCCTGGCGGCCGCCTCCTCGAAACGCGGTGTTCAGCGGCCTGCCACCCCGGCATGCCAGCCTCAGACCGGTGGATGTCACCGAACTGGCCCGTTCGCTGCTGGAGCCGATCCCGGCGAATCGCCTGCTCGGCATCGAGGTCCTGCACGCGGCCGACGGCGTCGGCGTAGTCGCGCTGGTGACGTCGGACGCCATGACCAACGTCATCGGCTCGCTGCACTCCAGCGGGCTCATCGCGCTCGCCGACGCGGCGGGGCTGGCCGCGGTGATCGCGGCCAGCGAGACGGCGGGCAGCTTCCGCGGCGTCACCCCGCTCGGGGCGGCGGCCACGCTGAAGTTCCGGGCGCCCGCGCGCGGGCGGCTGGTCGCCGCCTGCACCCTCGACCCGGCCGCCCGGCAGGCGCTGGGGCCGGTGCTGTCCGGGCGGCGCGACCGGGTCAGGATCGCGACCGTCGCCAACATCGAGGACCAGGCCGGAACGCTGACCTGCCGGGGCACCTTCGAGTGGAGCATCCGCCGCGCCTCGCCGGTCCCGGCCTCCTGACCGGCTCGGGCGCTCCGGCTCGGGCGCTCCGGCTGGTGCTTCCGGGCGATCGGCGAGAGGGTTGATCTATGGCCACGGCAGATCACAGCGGCGATCCCGGCATGGCCGCCGAGGCCGAGGGGGCCCCCGTCCAGGAGACGGAGCCGGACGCCCGCTACACCTTCGCCAACGAGCGGACCTTCCTGGCCTGGACCCGAACCGCGCTCGCGTTCATCCTGGCCGGACTGGGCATCGTCCAGCTGCTGCCGCCCTTCCCGGGCGTCCCGTGGGGGCGGCACCTGCTCGGCGTCCCGCTGATCGCGATCGGCGCGGCCATCGCCGTGGTCGGCTACTGGCAGTGGGAAGGCAACCAGAAGGCCCTGCGCCGCGGCGAGCCCATCCGGCGGTCGTCCCTGCCGCGGCTCCTGGCCGCGGCTATCGCCGCCCTGGCCATCGTGACGGCGGTCGTCCTGCTGCTGTCGGCCATGCACTGATGCCACCGCCGCGCGGGGCCGAGGACTTCGACCCCGGCCTGGCCCGGGAGCGGACCCGGCTGGCCTGGACGAGGACCGCGATCGCCTTCGCCGCGGTCGGCGCCGCGGTCCTGAAGACGCACCTGGTGGCGGGCCTGACCGTGCTCGGCCTGGCCGGGATCGTCTGGGGCCTGCGGCAGCTGTTCCGGGACCGGGCCGTCAGCGGCAGCCAGAGAGCCCGGCTGCTGGGCGTCACCCTGACCGTGGTCGCCGTCGCGCTCGTGGCGCTCGTCCTCTCCTTCGTCGGCCACTCCCGGTGAGCCGCTCCCGCCCCGTGAGAGGGTTGGGCAGCCTGCCGTCCAGACCCGCGGGAGCCGTTCCATGGCGCTGATCTACCACATCACGGCCGGAGCCGACTGGGAGCAGGCCCGCCGCGACGGGACCTATCAGCTGTCCACGCGCGGGGTCACGCTGGCTCAGGAGGGCTTCATCCACGCCAGCACCGCGCGCCAGGTGCCGCTCGTGGCAAACGCCTTCTACCGGGGCGATTCCGGCCTGGTCGTGCTCGTCATCGACACCGACCTGGTCGAGCCGGAGATCCGCTACGAGCAGCCGCCGGGCTCGGGCGAGACATTCCCGCACATCTACGGGCCGCTCAGCGTGGCCGCCGTCGTCGGCGTGCGGCCGCTGGCGGCGGACGCGTCGGGCCGCTTCTCGTTCGAGCCGGACGGCCCAGGGCCGGGCGGGCCGTAGTGCCGGTCCCGGAGGCAGCATTGCACAACGACATAGGCCGCTGACCTCGTCCTTCGTCTTTCTGTTCTACTCCGATTAAGTTCATGCTAACGCACCGAAACAGTGTTTGACACCGATGCCGCCGGTAAGGCAGTCTGAGCCACGCGAATGGCGCAGACGGACGCGCCGCCGATACGCAGGGAGGCACCCGAGATGGGTCAGAAGACGGTCCGGTTCAGCGACCTGAGCGGCGAGATCATCACCGACGAGGCGCCCGCGCGCATCGTGATCCACGAGCACCCGGACCTGGTCGGCGGGCCGGTGGAGATCGACGTCCTCGGCGACGAGGCCCTGGGCGTGGAGAAGTCGGCCGTCCGGGTCACCGTCCTCGACCTGTACCTGCCGGGGGAGGACGAGCCGCACCGCGTCACGGTGCTGGCCGACGACTTCGACAAGGTGGCCACTGACAGTCCCATGGGCGAGCTGCTGGCCGCCGCGCGGCCCGCGCGGCGCAGCAGCCGGGCCGCCGCGAGCAGCCCGGCCCGCGGTGCCGCGGCCAGCTTCGCCACGCTGGAGACCGCGGGACGGCCGCACAAGGGCCGGATCACCGAGGCCGAGCAGCGATTCGTCCGCGAGCACTTCGATGCCATCAACGAGCGGCTGGCGGCCGAGGGCCTGCGCCCGATCGACCTGGACGACCCGGCGCACATCGAGCGCTACGACCTGGGCGACCTGGCCGCCAAGCGCAGTGCCGCCGCCAGTGAGCCCGTCGCGGCCACCGGCCGGGCCCGGGCGACCGCCGCCAGCGCGGCCGCCTGACCCGGCCGTCTGACCCGGCCGTCTGACCCGGCCGCGGGCCTGCTGCGTCACCCGCGTCAGGCCCGCGGAACGGCCGCCATAGTCCGCGTGTCCCCGTTTCCCCGCCGCGACGATCGGCATTCCTGACGGGCAGTCATTGACGCAATCCCGGTCAGGTCGGCAGTATTCGGGGATGGCCTGACGGGGTTAGACCACGTTTCGCCTAGTAACGGGATCCGCCGCGAGCCGGCGCGGCGGGCGGCAGAAGTCAGCGGAGAATACGGGTGGCCAGTTTCCGCTCTCTCGACGACGTCGAGATCGCCTACTACCGCTGGGGCCCGGCCGCCGGGCGGCCGCTCGTGCTGCATCACGGCTTCATCAGCAACGCTCAGCACAGCTGGGAAGAGCGCGGCGTCGTGGCGGCCCTGGTCAGCGCCGGTCACCGGGTGGTCGCCCTGGACGCCCGCGGCCACGGCCGGTCGGGCCGGCCGCACGACCCCCGCTTGTACGGCGAGGCCCGGATGGCCGGTGACCTGTCCCGGCTGCTGGACATCCTCGGGGCGCCCGTCGTCGATCTCGTCGGCTACTCGATGGGCGCCGTCGTGGCCCTGCTGGCCGCCGTCCGGGATGCGCGGATCGGCCGCCTGGCCATCGGCGGGGTGGGACCCCGGCTCGTGATGGAGTTAGCGGACGACGACCGCCGTGCTGCGACGCGCCTGATGCTGGCCGAGGCCCTGCGAGCGCCCGACCCGTCCGCCATCACCCATGCCAGCGCCCGCCAGTTCCGGACGTTCGCGGACTACGTGGGCGGCGACCGGCTGGCGCTCGCCGCCCAGGCCGAGGCCCTGCACGGCGAGCCCGTCCCGGTCCACCTGATCACAATCCCGACGCTGGTCCTGGCCGGCGACGCCGACCCGCTGACCCGCCGGGCCGAGCAGCTGGCCGCCGCCATGCCCCGCTCGACCCTGATCACGCTGCCGGGCGATCACCTCGGCGTCCCGGCCAGCGCGGCCTTCGCGATCGCCCTGGTCGAGTTCTTCCGCCAGTGCTGACGCCCCGGACCCCGGGCTCCCGCGCAGGATGGCGGGGCCGGCGGGGGTGTCCTCGCCGATGATGTCCTGATAGGAATGCAACCAGTGGCCCCGGCGCCTTGTCCCGGAGGCCGCCCGCCTGCTGGCCATAAGAGGGGATCGCCATGAAGGTGCCGCTCACGATCGGGGACTTCCTGCGCCGCGGCGCCGCCGTGTACGGCGGGCGCCCGGCCGTGATCGACGAGCCGGGGACCGCCGGGTCGCTGGGCACGCTCACATACTCCGACCTGGAGAGCCGGTCCCGGGGGATGGCCATCGCCCTGGACGACCTCGGAGTCGGCCAGGGCGAGCGGGTCGCGATCGTCAGCCCGAACGCTGCGCGGTTCCAGATCGCCTACTTCGGCGTCAGCGGGTTCGGCCGGGTCCTGGTCCCGGTGAACTACCGGCTGAACGCCGAGGAGATCCGCTACATCATCGAGCACTCGGGCGCGACCGTCCTGCTCGTGGACCCCGAGTCCGACGAGGCGCTCCGGGACGTGACGGCCAAGCACCGCATCGTGCTGGACGGCGTCGCGGACGAGGCGCTGTTCGCCCCGGCGGGGCCCGGGGCCGAGCCGGCCGGCTGGGAGCCCGACGAGGACGCCACCGCCAGCATCAACTACACCAGCGGCACCACGGCGCGTCCCAAGGGCGTCCAGCTCACGCACCGGAACTGCTGGCTCAACGCGACCACGTTCGGCTGGCACACGTCCATCACCGACCGGGACGTGTTCATGCACACGCTGCCGATGTTCCACTGCAACGGCTGGGGCATGCCCTACGCCGTGACCGGCATGGGCACGCCCCAGGTCATCGTGCGCAAGATCGACGGCGAGGAGATCCTCCGCCGCGTCGAGGAGCACGGGGTGACCCTGATGTGCGGGGCCCCGGCCGTGGTGGCCGCCATCCTCGACGCCGGCGCCAAGCGCATCGCGGCGGGCCGGCTCGTCCCCGGCGCCGGGCTGACCCGGATCGTCGTGGCCGGCGCGCCCCCGCCGTCCAAGACCATCGAGCGCGTCGAGACCGAGCTGGGCTGGGAGTTCATCCAGATCTACGGGCTGACCGAGACGGCCCCGCTGCTGACCGTGAACCGCGCGCCGGCCGAGTGGGACGCGCTGGAGCCCGCCGAGCGCGCCCGGCTGCAGTCGCGCGCGGGCGTCCCCGCCATCGGCGTGCAGGTCCGGACGGACGAGGACGGCGAGGTCCTGGCCCGGTCCAACCACGTGTTCGAGGGCTACTGGCAGCAGCCCGCCGAGTCGGCAGAGGTCCTGGCCGGAGGCTGGTTCCGCACCGGGGACAAGGGCCACGTCGAGGACGGCGAGTACCTGGTCATCTCCGACCGCAAGAAGGACGTCATCATCTCCGGCGGCGAGAACGTCAGCTCCATCGAGGTCGAGGACTGCCTCTTCCAGCACCCGGCCGTGGCCGAGGTCGCGGTGATAGGCGTCCCCCACGACAGGTGGGGCGAGACGGTCAAGGCCCTGGTCGTGCTCCGCGAGCCGGCCGCCGACGGCTCCGAGGCGACCGAGCAGGCGCTCATCGCGCACTGCCGGGGCCGCCTGGCCCACTACAAGTGCCCCACGTCGGTCGAGGTCCGGGAGGCCCTGCCGCGCACGGCCACCGGCAAGCTGCAGAAGTTCAAGCTGCGCCAGCCCTACTGGGAAGGCTACGAGCGGAGCATCAACTAGCTTCCCCCGAAACGGATCGCTCGCCGGGCGCCCCCTCCTCCGGCTATCGCTCGCCGGGCGCCCCCGCCTCTGGCTATCGGTCGTCCCCGCCGCGGTCCGTACGACTCGGGTAGCGCGCGGCAGCTGGCCAGTTCATCCTGTGGTCGGTCGACGCCCTGCCGGCGGCCGGATACCGTCAGGTCCCATGCAGCCGACCTGCGGATGTCCGCAGTGACCGTCCGCGGCATCAGCCTGCGCCCAGCCGCGGTGCTGCGCCGGGAGCGTCCGCCGTCACCGCCCCGGCCGGTCACCGCTGCCGCGGCCGAGGTCCTGCCTGCCCTGGCGGCCCGGCCGCGATCCCTGAGCGCCGCCTATCACCGGGCCCGGCAGTTCGCCCTCACCCATGCGCTGCTCACCGATGCCGGGCTGGCCCTCCTGCTCGCCGGCGTCTGCACGCCATGGCTGGCCACCACCGACTCCAGCCCGCTGGCGTGGCTGCTGCAGGCCGGCCTGCTGGCCCCGCTGGCGTGGCGGCGGCGCTACCCGTCTGGCGTGTTCGCCGTCGTCTGCGCGGTGGCCCTCGTCCAGTGGTCCGTGGGCATCCGGCTCGTCGCCGACCTCGCCCTGCTCGTGGCGCTGTCGACGCTCGCGACGTACCGGCCGCGCCGGGTCGCCCTTGCGGCGGCCGGGATCCTGGAGGTCGGCGCGGTCCTGGCGTCGGTGGCCTGGAGCCTGGCCGGGTCCTGGCTGAGCTCCCTGGTGTTCCTGTCCGGCATGGTCGCCGCGGCCCTGCTGCTCGGCATCAGCGTGCGCGCCCGCAGCGCGCTGGTGGCCACGCTCACCGAGCGGGCCGGCCGCCTGGAGCGGGAACGGGATCAGCAGGCCCAGATCGCCGCGGCCGCCGAGCGGACCCGGATCGCCCGCGAGATGCACGACGTGATCGGCCATCAGCTGGCGGTGATCGTCAGCCTGGCCGACGGGGCGGCGGCCAAGCTGGCCAGCGACCCGCCGCGGGCGGCCGCCGCCATCGCCAGCGTGGCCGATGTCGGCCGCCAGGCACTGGGCGAGACCCGCGGGCTGCTGGGCGTGCTGCGGGCCGACGGCAGCGGGGACGGCCTGGCCCCGCAGCCCGGCCTGGCCGGCCTGGACGACCTGGTCGCCCAGACCCGCGCCACCGGCCTGGCCGCGACGCTCGACTGCCCCGGCGACGCGGCCGGGCTGGCCGCCGACATCCAGCTCGCCGTCTACCGGATCGCCCAGGAGGCCATCACCAACACCCTCCGGCACGCCAGCGGAGCGCAGGCGGTCGCCGTCCGGGTCACCATCGGCGCGGCCAGCGTCGAGCTGGAGGTCACCGACGACGGCCGCCCGGCGCCCGGCGCCGTTCCCGGCCGCCCCGCCGACCCGCCCCCCGGCCCGGGCGGCGGGCAGGGCCTGACCGGCATGCGGGAGCGCGCCCGGGCCTACGGCGGCTCGGTGACGGCCGGCCCCGGGCCGCGCGGCTGGCAGGTCCGGGCGACCTTCCCGATGACCCGGCGGCCATGAGCGTCCGGGTCCTCCTGGTCGATGACCAGGCCCTGCTGCGCTCCGGCTTCCGGATGGTCCTGGAGGAGCAGGACGACATCGAGGTGGTCGGCGAGGCCGCCGACGGCGACGAGGCCGTGGCCCGGGCCACCGAGCTGTCGCCGGACGTCGTTCTCATGGACGTGCGGATGCCCGGCAGCGACGGCATCGACGCGACCCGGCGGATCGTCGCGCAGCTGCCCGCCGTCCGGGTGCTCATCCTCACGACCTTCGACCTGGATGAGTATGCCTTCACCGCGCTGCGCTTCGGGGCCAGCGGCTTCCTGCTCAAGGATGTCCGCCCGGCCGAGCTGGCCGGGGCCATCCGCTGCGTGGCCGAGGGCGATGCCGTGGTCGCCCCGAGCGTCACCCGCCGGCTCCTCGACGCCTACGCGCACCGGCTGCCGGACCTGCGGCCGGGCCGGGACCCCGCCCGGGACCAGGGCCTGGCCCTGCTCACCGAGCGCGAGATCGGGATCCTCACCGAGGTCGCCGGCGGACTGTCCAACCAGGAGATCGCCGCCAAGCTCAGCCTGGCCGAGGCGACGGTCAAGACGCACCTCGGCCGGATCCTGGCCAAGCTCGCCCTGCGCGACCGGGTCCAGGCCGTCGTCTACGCCTACCAGACCGGCCTGATCCGGCCCGGCGCGCCCAGCTGACCCGCACCCACCCTGAAGGAGCGCTGCCGTGCCGTCTGCCATCACTGACCGGGTGAGGTCGCTGAGCCGGTTCGACCCCGCGCCCCGGCACCGGCCGCCGCGGGCCGTCGTCGTCGCCGCCGTCACCGCCCTGTGCGTGGCGGCGAGCCTGCTGGCCGACGAGCTGCTGGTGCGGGCCGGCACGGCCATCTTCCCGGCCACCAGGGGATACGTGCACTTCCAGTTCGGCGACTACGCCAAGCTCACCGTTATCGGCATCGTCATCGCCGGCCTGGGCTGGCCGGTCGTCGCGCGGCTGACCTCGGAGCCGCGCTGGGTATTCCGCTGCCTGGCCATCGCCGTCACGGCCGTACTCCTGCTCCCTGACCTGTACATCTGGCTCCTCGGCCAGCCCGGCCGGGCCGTCCTGGTCCTGGTCGCTATGCACCTGGCCATCGGACTGATCACCTACAACCTCCTCGTCCGCCTGGCT